>Ga0172371_10000244_pt1 | contig 80439 bp, 85 predicted proteins | sample Lak12m_FD_114543 | JGI IMG/M metagenome (GOLD analysis project Ga0172371, IMG submission 114543) | Freshwater microbial communities from Kabuno Bay, South-Kivu, Congo - kab_022012_12m | ecosystem: Environmental > Aquatic > Freshwater > Lake | place: Democratic Republic of the Congo: South-Kivu...
CGCCAGGCGCTCGCCGGTGGCGAAGGTCTCGTCGCCCTCGGCGACCGCCACCATGAAGTAGCCGACAAGGCGCTCGCCGCGGCGCGCGACCATGACGAAGGAGTCGCCGCTCGCCAGCCAGTCGGCGTAGCGCTGCCGGCGCCGCGGCCACGAGTCGTCGGGGTCGCGCCCCGGCAGGCCGTCCCAAAGGCCGGCGTGGTCCTGCTGCATCACCCTCCACAGTGGCTCCAGGCGGTCGAGCTGGCCGGGGGGGAGGGGCTCGATGACGAGCGCCTCGCCGGGGGCGCCGGCGCCGGCGGGGCGGGCCGAGGCATCGCTCGGGGCCGGGGCGCCGGTCTGCGCCGCAGCGTCCGGCGGTCCGGCCGCGCCTTCCCCGCGCGCGGCGGCGAAGCGGCCCCGCGCGGCCAGGCGGTCGTCCTCCTCGCGCCGCAGGCACGCCCAGCGCGTGCGCCCGGGCGAGCCGTAGTAGATGCGGAAGTCGGGCCGGTAGCCGCGGCTCTCGTACAGCCGGGCCGCGGCCTCGTTGCCGGTGTCGACGCCTATCTCCACGTCCTCGACGCCGCGGCGCGCGAGCTCCTCGTCCACGGCGTCCAGCAGGGCGCTGCCGATGCCGGCCCCGCGGGCCTCGGCGGCCACGGTGAGCGCGGCGAGGTGCGCGTGGCTCGCGCCGGTGTACCACACGGGGTCCGGCCCCTCGACGACGACGAAGGCGTAGCCCAGCGCGCGGCCGGCGCGGCGGGCCACGAGCACGAAGGCGTCGGCGGCCAGGGCCTCGAGCATCTCCCGGCGTTCCAGGGGCCACGACTCGTCTGACGGGCGCACAGGCACCAGCACGCCCGGCAGCGCCGCCACGTGGTCCAGCAGCGCCGCCCACAGGGGGGCGAGCTCGTCGATGGCGGCGGGGTCGAGGGGCTCGATGACGACGCGGTCGGTCACGGCGCGGGTCCGGTCTGTCGGGGTGGTCGGGGCAGGTGGCCGCAGCCTACTCCAGCTCCCGCTTCCGGCGCACGCCGGACTGTGCGGCCGTACCGGCCGGGACCATGCGCCCGCCGGTACGAAAAGGGGCCGGGAGCAGCGCGCTGCTCCCGGCCCTCGAAGGGGGTAAGGCCCAGACCGTAGGGGGCCGGCGGGCCTGTGCGTAGCGGGGGGTCAGACGGCGACCGGCACGGCCTCGCGCTCGGGGGTGGCCACTGCAGCGGCCGGCACGAGCGGCACGCGCACCGCGAAGGTGCCGTCGCCGTAGGCCGTCTCCAGCGTGTGCAGCTCGACGTGCCTGGGGAGCCCGACACGCGTGGGCGCGCCGCCGCTCACGATCTCCAGCACGCCGGCGGTGAGCTCGACGTCGAACGCTCCGGGCTGCACGCCGGGCGCCTCGACGGTGATCACCAGGTCGGTGCCCTCAAGGGACGCGTGCACGGGGCGGCCGTGCGGCCTGGTGCTGCGAAAGTGCCACAGGCGACCCTGACCGTCGAAGGTCAGGCTCAGGTCGTTGCCGGCGATCCATTCGGTGGAAGTCATCTCGATCTCCTCTTCACGTTCTCGGAGGGCTGCGCTCACAGGCGCCCATCCGCTGCTTTTGTGCTTCGGTGCACAGGTAGTGTACGCTCGTCGTGAGCGTTGGTATGGCACCCGCGCGCACACTCTTCGGCTGTTTGGTGTTCATCTGCACACTGCAGTTCCAGGGCAACAGGAGGCGGGATGGCGGCGGACGGCGTCGAGAAGGCTCTGACGGTCCGCGAGCTCATCGAGGACTCGGGCCTCGGTCTCACGGCCGTCACGGGCGGCACCGGCCTCGGGCGGGTGGTCAAGGACATCCACTTCTCGGACGCCGTGGACCCCGTCCCCTATCTGTCCGGCGAGAGCGTGCTCGTCGTCACGGGCCGCAACTTCGCCGGCGACGACGAGGCCGGCCTGCGGCTGCTGGACCGCATCGCCACCATCGATACCGCGGCGCTCGGCATCGCCATGGGGCACTACATCGACGTCGTGTCGCCGCGCCTGGTGGAGCACGCGCAGCGGCTCCACCTGCCCATCTTCGCGATCACGAGCACGCCGGTCCGCACGCTGTTCTCGTACGTGTACCACGCTCTGGCCTCCGGCGACCTCCACCGCCTGCGCCGAACCGTGGCCATGCAGAACGACCTCCTCGACCTGCTCATCGCCGACGCCCCCGTGGACGAGCTTCTCGCCAAGGTGGCGTCGCTCGTCTCGCTGCCGATCCTGCTGCTCGACGGCACGGGCACGCCGGTGGGCCACGCCGGCACGCGCGATCCCTTGCGCCTGGCGCAGCGGGCCTGGACGGCCTGGACGGCGGCTACCCCGTCCGCCGCGCCCATGGGGTTCGTCGAAGACGACGAGGGGCGCTTCATCTGCCGGGAGGTCGTGCTGTACGGCAAGGTGGAGCGCCTGCTCGTGACGCTCGCAGCGCCCACGGCGAGCACCGAGTTCGCCGATACGGCGCTCTCGTTCCTCCAGCGCCTGGTGTCGCTCGACCTGCTGCGGCGCCGCGACGAGATCGTCGCCACCCAGCGCATGCGCCAGCGCCTGCTGCGGGAGCTCGTTGCGGGCACCTCCACGGCCGAGGAGCTCACCGGGTGGGTCGCGGAGCACGGGCTGGACCTGCGCCAGCTCTGGCGTCTGGCGATCTGCGAGATCCAGCGCCCCGCAGGCACCCCGCGCCGCCAGATGACCGAGCTCGAGGACGCGCTGGCCGAGGCGGTCGGCACGTTCTTCGGCGACCGCCTCATCCCCTTTCTGAGCCGCCCCGGCCGCCGCTCCATCTCGCTCCTGCTGCCCGACGGGTCGAGCGCCGTGGCCGCTGGGTCGGCCCGCGACCTGCTGCTCGTGCTCAAGGGGTTCGTGGCCGGCGAGCCCTACCGCGTGGCGCTCACCGTGGGCGCGTCGGCGGCCCACGACGATCCGCTCGCCGGGCCCCGGGCGCTGCAGGAGGCCACAGACGCCGCCGCGGCTGCGGCCCGCGGTGTGGACGCGCACGGGCTGGTGCTCTTCGAGGCGCTCAGCGGCCGCTTCCGTCTGCTCGGCGGGCAGAGCGAAGAGGCGCTGGCCGACATCGCCCGGCGCACCATCGCGCCGCTCATCGAGTACGACCGGCGGCGGCACGGGCAGCTCGTCGAGACGCTGCGCGTGTGGCTCGACCACCACTGGGCGATCCAGCCCACGGCGGAGGCCCTGTACGTCCACCGCAACACGCTGCAGAAGCGGCTGCGGCGCATCGAGACGCTGCTGGGCATGGACCTGCAGGACCCCGACGACATCGTCGAGCTCTACCTGGGCCTGCGGGCGACGCAGCTGCTGGGAGAGGACGCCGTCGTCAGGCGGGCGCCGGGCTGAGGGCGGGCGCCGGACTGGGCGGGCGGCGGTCGGGGAGCGGGCGCCGGACTGGGCGGGCGCCGGCCCGGGCGCGCACGCCGGCCGGCGCACCGGCGCGGTTGTCAGCGGACGTCGGGCGCCCGCCCGCTGGCCGCCGCCCCCCCGAGCAGCGTGCGCAGCAGCGCCGCCGCGCCGGCCTTGTGCAGCGGCTCGTTGAGGTTGCCGCACTTGGGGCTCTGCACGCAGCTGGGGCACCCGCTCTCGCAGGGGCAGCGCTCGATGAGCGTGGCGGCGTCGGCGGCGAGGCTCTCGAACGACTCGTAGCCGCGCTTCGAGAGCCCGATGCCGCCGGGGTACCCGTCGTACACGAAGATGGTGGCGACGTCGGTCTGCCAGTGCCACGGCGTGCTGAGGCCGCCTATGTCCCAGCGGTCGCACATGGCGTAGAGCGGCAGCAGGGCGATGAGTGCGTGCTCGGCGGCGTGCAGGGCTCCGGGCGTGAGGGTGTCGGGTACGGGCGAGGCGGCGCCGGGTGCGCGCGGGGCGGCGTCTGCCGGTCCGTCCGCCGGCATGGCGGGCGCGAGAGGGCTCAGGGCGGCGTCGAGCGACGCCGCCGGCACGGCGGTCCAGAAGGCCTGCGTGGTGAACGTCTGCTCGGGCAGGTCGAGGCTCGTGGTGTCGATGATGTGCTGGTCGGTGAGGTCGCGCTTCTGGTAGGCGATGACCTGCTCGGTCACCTCGATCTCGCCGCAGAACAGCGGCGCTCCGGGCAGCGGCCGCGTGCCGCCCTGCCCGGCGATGAGCACGTTCTTGTCCACCTTCACCTGCGTGTAGTAGGTGCCCTCGAAGTCCTCGACGAGCACCGTGCGGCCGTCGAGGTCGAGGTCGGTGACCAGGTAGGCGCGCCCGAGGTGCAGGTACACGGCGCCGGGGTGGGCGAAGCGAAAGACGCGCTCACGCTCCACCGTGCCGATGAGCTCGCCGCCGCGGCGTTCCACGATGACGAACTGCTCGTTGCCCGCCGTGCGCAGGTTGGTCTCGGCGGCGGGCGAGTGGGGCAGGCCCCAGACGAGCCCGTCGGCGCGGCGGCGCAGGCGGCCCCCGTCGGCGAGCCGCTGCGCCTGCAGCATGCCCTCCTCGCCGAAGTACGCCTCGTCGGCGGCCGTGAGCGGCCGCTCGTAGGCCGCCGCCTCCAGGTGCCGGGCGCTGATGTACGGGTTGTGGAGGTCGATGATGGCCTCCTCAACGCGGCGCGAGAGCAGCAGCTCCGGCTCGCGCATGAAGTACTGGTCCAGCGCATCCTGTCCGGCCACGAGCACGGCCCAGCCGTGCCCCTGGCGGCCGGCCCGGCCCCAGCGCTGGCGCAAGCTGGTCACCGTGCCCGGGAACCCGGTGACCAGCGACACGTCCAGGCTGCCGACGTCGATGCCCAGCTCGAGCGCCTGCGTCGCCACCACGGCATCGAGCTCGTGAGCGAACAGGCGGCGCTCGATGTCGCGCCGCTGCTGCGGGGTGTAGCCGGCCCGGTAGGGCATGACGCGGGCCGCAGCGCCGCCGGGGTCGCGGTCCTCGAGGCGGCGGCGTACATGCCCGTACACGAGCTCCGCCGCCTTGCGCGTGGGGGCGAAGGCGATCACGCGCGCCCCGGCGAGCACGCTCTCGGCGGTCACGTAGCTCGCCTCGGCCAGGGCGCTGCGGCGGGTGCCGGCGGCAGGGTCCTCGAGCGGCGGGTTCCAGAAGACGATGGTGCGCTCCGGGCGCGGCGCCTGGTCCTCGTCGACGGCCGCGAAGGGCACGCCGGCGAGGCGCTCGGCGAACGCCTGCGGCTCCGCGATGGTGGCCGAGGTCAGCACGAAACGGGGGTCGCCGCCGTACTGGGCGCACAGCCGGCGCAGGCGCCGCACGACCTGGGCGACGTGGCTGCCGAACACGCCGCGGTACACGTGGGCCTCGTCGAGCACCACGAAGCGCAGGTGGTGCAGGAACTCGGCCCAGCGCTCGTGGCTCGGCAGGATGCCGAGGTGCAGCATGTCGGGGTTGCTGAGCAGGATCGTGGCCGTGCGCCGCACGGTGGCGCGCACGTCCATCGGCGTGTCGCCGTCGTAGATGGCCGGCACCGCGGGGCGCGGCGCGCCGCCGGCCCGTGTGCGCTCGAGACGCAGGGCGGTGAGCTTGCGCGCCTGGTCCTGGGCGAGCGCTTTGGTCGGGAAGAGCAGGAGCGCGCGGCTCTGCGGGTCGCGCGCGTGGGCTTCGAGCACGGCGAGCTGGTAGCAAAGGCTCTTGCCGCTTGCCGTGCCGGTGCTGATCACCACGTTGTGGCCGCCGGCCAGCAGGTCGTATGCGGCGCGCTGGTGGCCGTACAGCTGCGTGATGCCGGCTGCCGCCAGCGCCTCTCGCAGTGCGGCCGGCAGACCGTCGGGAAGCGCGGCGGCGCGCCCCGCTCGCGCCGCCTCGTGGGCGACGGCCACCACCGGCTCGTGGCCGCCCTCGCGGAACAGGCCGTCGAGGCGGCGGCGTACCTGCGGCGCGCCGCCTTGCGTGTCACGCTTCGCGCTCACGGGGGCCATCCTACTCGACCGTTCCGACGGCGGGCCGCGCCGGCCCGGCCGGGGGAGCGGACCGATGCCTTCCATGGAAGAACGGGCGCTCACGCGAAAGGGGCGCTCTCGCGCCCCTTCGTGCTGCGGCTTCGGTGACTGCCCGCCTACTTGGCGCGCGCCCCGAGGTCCATCGTGAAGAACCAAACGGTGCCCTCCACCGAGCCGTACCCCTCGGTGCTGACGGCGCCGACGCCGATCTCCTTGAGCGACTTGCTGAGGATGACGGCGCGGTGGGCGGGAGAGCCCATCCACTGGGAGACGATGAAGACCGGGCTTGAGAAGAGGCCGGAGCCCCAGGCGATGTTCTCGCCGGCCTTCCACGAGCGGTAGTCCTCACGGTCGTACCCGGCGGCGATGATGCGGTCGGCGAAGGAGGAGCCGTCGAGCGAGTCGTGCTGGAAGTACTTCTGCGTGCCCATGTCGGCGGAGTGGGCACGGGCGGATGCGACGAGGGCGGAGTGCACCTTGAGCTTGGGGAGGTCCTTCTTGGCGCGCTCCTGGTTGACGCACTTGACCAGTTGCCGCTCGTAAGGGTTGAGCTGCGTGCCTGCGAAGGCCGGTGCGGCGGAAGCCGCGAGGACGAGGACTGCGAGCGCCACCAGCAGCGCGAACATGATCCGACGGGACTTCATGGTGGCTCACCTCCGAGCCCAGCAGTGGTGTTGGTGGTCCTCGATGCTCCCCTGTGGAACATCCGTCTAGTTCCGGTATCGGCGGCAGCCCTCAGATGTTGAGCGATCGTGGGCAAGTATCCATCGCCAGCTGTGGCAACGGTGGAGAGACGGGCGTCGGCGAGCCTGAACGGCGCGTCGGCTTGCGGCCACGAGGCCGCCCGTGTACGTTGCTGAGGTCATGCGCACCGGTCCTGCAGGTCACCGGCGGAGCCGTAGGCCCCGCCGCCGGAACCAGATCCTGCGCCGGCGCGTCATCGCGCTGGCCGTCGTCGTCACCCTCATCGCCGTCGCGGTGTGGGCCGCGTACGCCATACCCGGACAGACCCCGGCGAGGGTCCCGCAGAGCGCCGGCCTGCAGGCGCCGGACGCGAGCCCCGGCAACGCCGGGCAGGTCGTCGTGGCCAGCGTGGAGGGGGTGCCCGTGGTGCTGCCCGTGGCGCGTGACGTGACGACGGCGGTCGCCTACCACCCCGTCGACAACGAGGGCACGGTCCCCTTCTCGCCGACGGGCGAGCGGCTGAGCGGCGGGGGCCTCGGAGAAGCGCTGGCCGACGTGTTCGCCGGCGGCGGCGGCGTCCAGTACTACCTCATGGACGGCACGGGGGCGCAGACGTCGCCCACCACGTCGGGGCTCGACGTCGGCGCTGTGCCGGGGTCGACGGTCGTCAGCCCGGTCGACGGCAAGGTCACGGCCATCAAGCAGTACCGCATCCTCGGTCGGTACGTCGACGTGGAGATCCGCATCCAGCTGGCGCAGGACCCGTCGCTGCTGCTCGTCGTCACGCACATCGCGCGCCCGCAGGTCGCCCTCGGCGATGTGGTGGGGCGGGGGGCGAGCGTGCTCGGCGAGGTGCGTGGGCTGCCGCCGTCGCTCGACCAGGCGCTGAGCCGCTACACGTCTGACAGCGGCGACCACGTGCAGCTCATGACGCTCCGGGTCACGCCGGAGCTGGCGGGGTACTGAGCGTGACCGCGCAGGTCCCGGAGGCGAGGCTCGCCGTCATCGGCGGCTCCGGCTCCCTGGCCGCGGAGCTCCCCGGCGAGCTGCATGCGGACGTTGGCCTCGTCGACGACGGGCTGGTCTTCGAGACGCCGTGGGGGGAGAGCCCGCCATTCACGCTGTTCGAGCTCGGCGGGCGGCCCGTGCTGCACGTGCGCCTGCACGGTTGGCGCCGCGGCGTCTCGCGCGGCCGCGCCTCACGCCAGGTGTTCAGCGTGCTGCACCGGGCCGGCGTCAGGCGGATCCTCTCGGACGCCGGCGTCGGCAGCCTGAATCACCTGCTGGACCCCGGTGATCTCGTCGTCGTCGATGACTTCGTCGACCAGACCACCGACCGCGACCGTTACGGCCCGGTGGCCGGCGACCACCTGCTGATCATGCGGGACCCTGTGTGCGAGACCGGCCGCGCGGCGCTGGTCGAAGCGGCGCGCGCCCTGGCGCCTTCGCGCCGCCTGTTCACGCGCGGCACCTACGTTGTCACCGAGGGGCCGCGCTTCGAGTCGCCCGCCGAGGTCCGCCACCTGCAGACGCTCGGCGACGTGGTCGGCCAGAGCTTCTGCCCGGAGGTGTGGCTGGCCCGCGACATCGGCGCCTGCTACGCGGGCATCTACCTCGTCGTCAACTACGGCGAGGGTGTGGTGCGGGAGTGGGAGCACGAGGTGCTCGCGGCGATGTTCCGCGAGGACTCCGGCCTCATGGGGCGCGTCCTGCTCCGCGCCCTGGCCGCGCTCCCGGACGACGACGACTGCCGTTGCCGCGAGTTGCGCAAGCCCACTCTGCTCGGCTGATCTCCAGCCGCCGCACGCACGGTCCTCACGCCCCGAGCGCCCAGACCATCACGGAGATGCCGTTGAACAGCGCGTGCAGCGAGATGCTCGTCCACAGCGAGCCGGTGCGCTTGTACACCCAGGCGAGCATCAGGCCGAGGACGAAGAGGGGGAGGAACACGTCGAGCTGGGCGTGAGCCATCCCGAACACGGCCGATGAGACCACGGCACCTGCCGGCCAGCCCCAGGACGAGGCGAAGGCGCGGAACAGGAAGCCGCGGAAGAAGACCTCCTCGAACAGCGGGGCGATGACCACGGCGAGGAGGACGAAGAGCGCGATGCCGGCGGCGGTGTGCGGGAACTCGCCGACGATGTCCTGCTGCCGGGGGTGGACGATCATGTCGTGGGCGATGCTGGCCGCGTACACGACGGCGAGCGCCGCGGGGATGGTCCAGAAGTAGGCACGCGTGGGCAGGCGGAAGCCCCAGGCAGAGAACCGGCCGCCGGCCACCCGCACCGAGCAGAACCAGGCTGCGGCGGTCTGCCAGCCGTAGATCACGAGTGAGACGACGACGAGGGTTGTCGCCGAGCCGGTCGTCACCTTCACGGCGGACGAGTCGGGGGCGGCGCCGCCGAGCGCCACCGCATACATGAGGACCTGCGGGCCGAAGCCCACCCCCAGCCCGACCAGCCCCCACCCCCAGCCCCACGCCGCGTGACGACGCAGCGGCCCGCGGGGCTCATCATCGCGGGGGGCCTTGGCGTCGGTCTGCGGCGGGCCGGCCGGGACACTCCAGCCCCCTCCCGGCGGCCGGCCTGCGACGCCGTGGGCGGGCGCGCCCGGCGTCGTGCCGGGGAAGGCGGCGGCGCCTTCGAGCGACGTGCCCGTCGGCCGGGCCGGCACCTCCGGCGGCGGGACCGGCCTGCCCGGTCGCCCGTCGTGCCCCGCCCCGACGTGTCCTGCCGGCTCGTCTGTCACGGTCGTCAGTCTCCGCTTTGCGTCTCGGCGTGAGGGTGGCTCACCGCCAGAGGAGTTCTCTCCGGTCTGGAGCGTACCCGGACACCGTACCTCATCGAGGCGCTTCGGGGTGCGCCGCGGTCGGGCGGTCGTGGGCAGACGCCGGCGCCGCGACCGCCGCGGTTTGCTCGCGCGGCGGCGTCTGCTATACTGCGCCGCCGTGGTCGGCGTGGGGTGAGGTCCGCGCCGGGGAGCCGTGAGGACCCGCGTTGACCCTCCCGGTACACCCTTGCTATCCTTACGTGCTTCTTTTTGAAAGGACGACGACGTGCGCCAGCTGGTCACGCTCGCTTGCCAGGAATGCAAGCGTCGCAACTATCACACCAACAAGAACAAGAAGAACGATCCGGACCGCATCGAGCTGAAGAAGTACTGTCGCTGGTGCGGGACGCACACTGTGCACAAGGAGACGCGCTAACCGCGCATCCCCCCTTGTGTTCCCAGGGCTGTAGCTCAATTGGTAGAGCACCGGTCTCCAAAACCGGGGGTCGGGGGTTCGAGTCCCTCCAGCCCTGCCAATGACCAACGGAGCGGTTGAGTGGCGAAGACTGCGGACAACAGACAGGACAAGCCCGGCAAGGGCAAGCCGGCCGCCAGCGGCAAGTCCGCCAGCGGCAAGTCCGCCGGCGGCAAGGCGGTCGCCAAGCGGGCTGACGCCAAACCGGCGCGCCAGAAATCCAAGGCGCCGGCGAAGTCCGGCAGGTCGAGCGACAGGCGCGGCCTCGGCAAGTTCCTGCGGGACGTGCGCATCGAGCTCGGCAAGGTCACCTGGCCGACGCGCAAGGACCTCGTGCAGTCCACCCTCGTGGTGCTCGTGGCCGTCGGTATCGCGACGGTGTACACGGGCGTCCTCGATTTCGTCTTCGCCAAGGCCGTCGACGTGATCCTCTCGGTGATCAAGTGAGGCGGGTCACGCGTGTATAAGTGGTACGTCGTCAACACCTATTCCGGGCACGAGAACAAGGTGAAGGCCAACCTGGAGCACCGGCGCCAGTCCATGCACCAGGAGGACCGCATCCATCAGATCGTCGTCCCTACCGAGCAGGTCGTCGAGACCAAGGACGGCGAGAAGGTCACCAGCGAGCGGCGCGTCTTCCCGGGCTACGTGCTCGTGCAGATGGAGCTCACCGACGACACCTGGTCGCTGGTCAAGAACACCCCGGGTGTCACCGGTTTCGTCGGCGCGCAGAACAAGCCCGTCCCGCTGTCGCGCGCCGAGGTCGACAGGATCATGCACACGGCCTCCGTGGAGCGGCCCAAGCAGAAGGCCGAGTTCAGCGTGGGCGAGAACGTGCGCGTCACCTCCGGCCCCCTCAGTGATTTCTCCGGCGATGTCGTCGAGGTCAACCTCGACCAGAGTCGGCTCAAGGTCATGGTGTCGATCTTCGGCCGCGAGACGCCGGTCGAGCTCGCCTTCGACCAGGTCAAGAAGACGTCCTAACCGAGCAGCAAGCGAGGCAAGCAGTGGCCAAGAAGGTCCTCACCAAGATCAAGTTGCAGATCGCCGCCGGCGCCGCGAGTCCGGCTCCGCCCGTCGGCCCCGCGCTGGGCCAGCACGGCGTCAACATCATGGAGTTCTGCAAGGCGTTCAACGCCCAGACGCAGGGCTCGAGCAGCAGCATCGTGCCGGTCGAGATCTCCGTGTACGAGGACCGCTCCTTCACGTTCGTCACCAAGACGCCGCCGGCGGCCGTGCTGCTGCGCGAGGCCATCGGCCTTGACAAGGGCTCGGGCGAGCCCAACCGCCACAAGGTCGGCAAGGTCACGCGTGAGCAGGTCCGTGCCATCGCCGAGACCAAGCTCCCCGACCTCAACGCCAACGACGTCGACGCCGCGATGAAGATCATCGAGGGCACCGCCCGCAGCATGGGCGTCGAGGTCGTCGAGGGCTGAAGCACCGTCACTGGCCGGGCCCGGTGCCCGGCCGCCGATGTGGGAGGCGACAGGTGTCGCCGCATGCACCACAGGAGGTACGCGAATGGCCAAGAAAGGCCGCACCTACACCGCCGCCAGGCGTTCCATCGAGGCCGGACGGCTCTATTCCCCCCTCGAGGGCGTCCGTCTTCTCAAGTCGCTCCCCGGCGCCAAGTTCGATGAGACCGTCGAGGCCCACTTCCGTCTCGGCGTCGACGTGCGCCACGCCGATCAGATCGTGCGCGGCACCACCGTGCTCCCGCACGGCACCGGCAAGGAGATGCGCGTCGCCGTGTTCGCCGAGGGCGACAAGGCCCGCGAGGCCCGTGACGCCGGCGCCGACATCGTCGGTAGCGAGGATCTTGCCAAGCAGGTCCAGGAGGGCGTTTTCAACTTCGACATCGCCATCGCCACGCCGGACAGGATGGGCACGGTCGGCAAGCTCGGCCGTATCCTCGGTCCGCGCGGCCTCATGCCGAACCCCAAGTCCGGCACCGTCACGTTCGACGTCGGCAAGGCCGTCACCGACGCCAAGGGCGGCAAGGTGGAGTACCGCACCGACCGCTCCGGCATCGTGCACATGAGCGTCGGCAAGAAGTCCTTCACCGAGGAGATGCTGGTGGAGAACTACGGCGCCGTGCTCGACGAGATCGTGCGCGCCAAGCCGTCGGCCGCCAAGGGCAAGTACCTCAAGAGCATCAACATCGCCGCGACCATGGGCCCTAGCATCGAGCTGGACCCGGCGCGCACGCGCGACCTGCTCGAGGGCTGACCCGCACGAGCTGAGCTTCACGGGGGCGCCGGTGCCGGCAGTTGCCGGCGCCCCCGCAGCGTCCTATACTGCAGCTTCGCGGCGCCCGTGCGCCGCGGCCGAAGACGGTCGGCGCTCCTTCGGGAGCCCAAGGGGTCCATCGGGACCCGCCTACCCGAGGCGAACCGAGCATGGCTTTGCCGCCCGTGCCCGCTTCCGCTTCGGGAGCGGGTTTTTGTTTGCGACTGAGAGGTCGAGATGCTGAGAAACGAGAAAGAAGCCGTGATCGCCGAGGTGGCGCAGCTTCTGACGGACACGAAGGACATGTTCGTCAGCGACTACCGCGGCCTCACGGTGGCCGAGCTCAAAGAGTTGCGCGGCAAGCTGCGCGAGAGCGGCGCAAGGCTCAAGGTCGTCAAGAACACGCTGGGTGGCATCGCCGCCGACAGGTCCGGCCGCGAGGTCGTCAAAAGCCTGCTGAGCGGCCCCACTGCCGTCACCTTCTGCGGCGACGACGTGGCCGCCGCCGCCAAGGCGCTGTCCGACTTCGCGCGCGCCCATCCCAAGTTCGAGGTCCGCGGTGGCGTGCTGGAGTCGAGCCTCATCGACGCCAACGGCGTCAAGGCCATCGCCAGCCTGCCGCCGCGTGACGTGCTCATCGCGCAGGTCGTCGGCACCATGGCCGCGCCCATGTCGGGCCTGGTCACCGTCCTCCAGGGCACGATCAGCGGGTTCGTGCGTGCCCTCGATCAGGTGGCGCAGCAGCGCGCCGCCGCCGGCGAGGCGTGAGCCGCCGCCGCACCACCCTGTCCAGCAAGGCTTCCAAGCCCCACATGAGGTGAATCGACAATGGCAGAACTTACCAAGGACCAGCTGATCGAGGCCATCAAGGGCATGTCCGTGCTCGAGCTGAGCGAGATGGTCAAGGCGCTCGAGGAGGAGTTCGGCGTCAGCGCCGCCGCTCCCATGGCCGTCGCCGCCGCTCCGGCCGTCGCCGCGGCCGCCGAGCCCGAGGAGGAGAAGACCCAGTTCGACGTCGTCCTCGCCGCCTTCGGCGACCAGAAGATCCAGGTCATCAAGGTCGTGCGTGCGCTCACCGGCCTGGGCCTGAAAGAGGCCAAGGAGGTCGTCGAGGGCGCCCCGAAGCCGATCAAGGAAGGCGTCACCAAGGACGAGGCCGAGGAGGCCAAGAAGCAGCTCGAAGAGGCCGGCGCCACCGTCGAGATCAAGTAGCAGCAGTACCGCTTCCAGCTGGCCTGAGCGTTGCGAGGGGCCGGGGCCGCCTGTGCGGTGCCCCGGCCCCTCGTGGTCTTGCTGGTGCGCGGAGGTGCCGAGACGATGGGGCCGTGAGTTTGCTCTTGCGCGAAAGCCCTTGACTGTGCTAGTGTTTTCGGCCGTGCGTTACCCGCGGCCATACCACACTTCCTCGGTATGGTGTGCTCTTTCTTCCCTGCCAGACGCTAGTCAGAGGAGACTCGCTTGAACGAGCCCAAGGCGCCTCGCGTGCGTACGTCGTTCGCCAAGCTCGACCAGCCCCTGCCGCTCCCCAACCTCATCGACATCCAGAAGAAGTCGTGGGAGTGGTTCCTGAGCGACGGCCTCAGCGAGACCATCGCCGACATCAACCCCATCAAGGACTACTCCGAGAAGCTCCTCGTGCAGTTCGGCGAGCACCAGTTCGGCGAGCCCACCAAGCCCATCGCCGAGTGCCGCAACAAGGACATGACCTTCTCGGCGCCGCTCACCATGAAGGTCTCCTTCATCAACGAAGAGACCGGCGAGATCCGTGAGCAGTCGGTGTTCATGGGCGACTTCCCCATGATGACCGAGCGCGGCACCTTCATCATCCACGGCACCGAACGCGTGGTCGTCACACAGCTGGTGCGCTCCCCGGGCGCCTACATCATGGAGCCCAAGCAGGCCGAGCGCGAGAAGCAGGTGCTGGTCGCCAACCTCATGCCGCAGCGCGGTTCGTGGCTGGAGCTCGAGATCGACAAGAAGGGCACCGTGAACGTGCGCATCGACCGCAAGCGCAAGTTCCCGGTCACGGTGCTGCTGCGCGCCATGGGCTACGGCAGCGACGAGGAGCTCGTCGACCTCTTCGACGGATCGGTGTACATCAAGACCACGGTGGAGCGCGACACCACGCACTCCCAGGAGGAGGCGCTCGTCGAGCTCTTCCGCAAGCAGCGCCCCGGCGAGCCGCCCACCCTGGACGGCGCCACCGCCATGCTGCGCGGTCTCTTCTTCGATCCCAAGCGCTACGACCTCTCGCGCGTCGGGCGCCACAAGCTCAACGTGCGCCTGCACAACCACACGGCTCCCGAGGACCGGCCCGACGCCGACGTGCGCGTGCTCGTGAACGAAGACATCATCGAGCTCATAAAGAGGCTCATCTCCCTGCCCGGCAAGCTCGGCGTGCCGGACGACGCCAAAGACTACGCCGCCGAGGCCAACATGCTGCTGGCCACCAACCGCGAGCAGATCGCCCACGAGATCGACGAGTACGAGCACTTCGGCAACCGCCGTCTGCGCACCGTCGGTGAGCTCGTGCAGGACGCCTTCCGCATCGGCCTGGCGCGCATGGAGCGCGTCATCCGCGAGCGCCTCACCACCGAGGATCCCGACACCATCGTGCCGGCCACGCTCGTCAACATCCGTCCGGTGGTGGCCGCGCTCAAGGAGTTCTTCGGCTCCTCGCAGCTGTCGCAGTTCATGGACCAGACCAACTCGCTCTCGGGCCTCACGCACCGGCGCCGTCTGAGCGCCCTGGGCGCCGGCGGCCTCACGCGCGAGCGCGCGCCCATCGAGGTCCGCGACGTGCATCCCACGCACTACGGCCGCATGTGCCCCATCGAGACGCCTGAGGGTCCGAACATCGGCCTCATCGGCTCCCTCGCGTCCATGGCCACGGTGGACGAGTTCGGCTTCATCCGCGCCCCGTACCGCAAGGTCGTCAAGGGCAGGGTGACCGACGAGATCGTGTACCTCGACGCCTCCGAGGAGGAGCAGGAGTTCCTCGTCGACGCCAAGACCGGCGAGGTCCGCTACGTCACCATCGCTCAGGCCAACGCGCCGTTCGATGCCAAGACCGGCAAGTTCGAGGAAGACTCCATCCTGGCGCGTACGCGTGCCGGCGCCGACATCGTGCAGGTGCCGCCGGAGGAGATCGACTACATGGACGTGAGCCCCACCATGATCGTCTCGGTGGCCACGGCCCTCATCCCGTTCCTCGAGCACGACGACGCCAACCGTGCCCTCATGGGCTCGAACATGCAGCGGCAGGCCGTGCCGCTGCTCACGCCCGAGGCCCCCTTCGTGGGCACCGGCATGGAGTTCCGCGCCGCCGTGGACACCGGCGACGTCATCGTCGCCGAGCGCGGCGGCAAGATCAGCTACGTGGACGCGGCCACCATCGAGGTCGACGCCGGCAGGGGCGACGTCGACAAGTACGACCTCGTCAAGTTCATGCGCTCCAACCAGGGCACGCTCATCCACCAGAAGCCGCTCGTGTTCCCCGGCGACAAGGTGGAGGCCGGCGAGGTCCTCGCCGACGGTTCGTCGACCGATCACGGCGAGATCGCTCTGGGACGCAACCTCCTGGTCGCCTTCATGAGCTGGGAGGGCTTCAACTTCGAGGACGCCATCATCCTCAGCGAGAAGGTCGTGAAGGACGACCTCCTCAGCTCGATCCACATCGAGGAGTACGAGGTCGACGCCCGCACGACCAAGCTCGGGGACGAGGAGATCACGCGCGACATCCCCAACCGCTCCGAGGAGTCTCTCAAGGACCTCGACGAGCGCGGCATCGTGCGCATCGGCGCCGAGGTCAACTCCGGCGACCTGCTCGTCGGCAAGGTCACGCCCAAGGGAGAGACCGAGCTCACCGCCGAGGAGAAGCTCATCCGCGCCATCTTCAAGGAGAAGGCGCGTGAGGTGCGCGACACCAGCCTCAAGGTGCCGCACGGCGAGGGCGGCAAGGTCATCGACGTCAAGATCTTCAGTCGCGAGAACAACGACGAGCTGCCGCCGAGCGTCAACGAGCTGGTACGCGTGTACGTCGCCAAGAAGCGCAAGATCGCCGAGGGCGACAAGCTCGCCGGCCGTCACGGCAACAAGGGCGTCATCTCCAAGATCGTGCCCGAAGAGGACATGCCGCACCTCGAGGACGGCACCCCGGTCGAGATCATCCTCAACCCGCTGGGCGTCCCGTCGCGCATGAACATCGGCCAGGTGCTCGAGACGCACCTGGGCTGGGCCGCGCACGCCGGGTACACCGCCGACAAGGACGCGCCACCCGGCAACGTGCCGGCGCGTCTCGCCTCGCCGGTGTTCGACGGCGCCACCATCGAGGAGATCGACCAGCTGCTCATCCGCAGCAGCACGGAGAACCCGGAGAGCCCGGTGCAGTTCAAGGTCAACGAGAAGGAGCCTGCGGGGCGCCAGTGCTCCGGCAAGGTGTGGCTGTACGACGGCCGTACCGGCGAGCGCTTCGACAACAAGGTCACCATCGGCTACATGTACATCCTCAAGCTGCTCCACCTCGTGGATGACAAGATCCATGCGCGGAGCACCGGCCCGTACTCCCTCGTCACGCAGCAGCCCCTGGGCGGCAAGGCCCAGTTCGGCGGCCAGCGCTTCGGCGAGATGGAGGTGTGGGCCCTGGAGGCGTACGGCGCCGCCTACGTGCTTCAGGAGATGCTCACCATCAAGTCGGACGACACCGTGGGCCGCGTCAAGGCCTACGAGGCCATCGTCAAGGGCGAGAACATCGCCAAGCCCAACATCCCCGAGTCCTTCAAAGTGCTCATGAAGGAGATCCAGAGCCTGGCGCTGGACATGAGCGTGCAGAGCGAGGAGGGCACCGTCCTCGAAGTCCGCGAGGAGGACGACGATCTCCTGCGCGCGGCCGAGGAGCTGGGCATCGATCTGTCGGCCGGTCTGCGTCGCCAGCAGGACGCCGGCGAGCTCGAGGCGGCCGGCGTCGACAGCTCGGCCTTGCAGGACGTCATCGGCGCCGGCAGCGAGCCGGACGAGGAGGTCCTCGCTGAGGCGGACGAGGAGACTCCGGAGCCGAGCCGCGTGGGCGCAGAGGGCCTGCCGGCCGCGCTGGCAGCGCTGGCCGGTGTCGGTGACGACCTCACCGGCCTCACCGCCGAGCCCGACGACTTCGCGGACATCGTCGGTCTGGACATCGATCTGGACGCCGGCGAGCTCGAGTCCGACGACATCGATGAAGACTGACCGCGCCTAGGCAGAGGGAGCGAACGTGATCGACATCAACAACTTCGACTCGATCCGCATCGGGCTCGCATCGCCCAAGCAGATCGAGGCGTGGTCCAAGGGCGAGGTCACCAAGCCCGAGACGATCAACTACCGCACGCTCAAGCCGGAGCGCGACGGGCTGTTCTGCGAGCGCATCTTCGGTCCCACCAAGGACTGGGAGTGCTACTGCGGCAAGTACAAGCGTGTGCGCTACAAGGGCATCATCTGCGAGCGTTGCGGCGTCGAGGTCACGCGCGCCAAGGTGCGTCGCGAGCGTATGGGTCACATCAAGCTGGCGGCTCCCGTCAGCCACATCTGGTTCTTCAAGGGCGTGCCGTCGCGCATGGGCTACCTGCTCGACATCGCCCCGAAGGAGCTGGAGAAGGTCCTGTACTTCGGTGGCAGCTACGTGGTCATCTCCGTGGACAAGGAGCGCCGCGACGGCGACCTCGTCTTCCTGCAGGAGAAGATCGACGAGCTCAAGACGCGCTACGACGAGTATGCCGGCCGGCGATCTCAGGCCATCCGCGACATGCACGCCGAGCTCATCACCATCATCGACGCCGAACGTGACGCCGACGACTTCCACAGGGACAGCGACCCCGAGGACGAGTTCGGCTACTTCAACTACTTCGACATCTTCGAGTCGTACCGCCGCATCGCGGTCAACGCCGCGGCCCTGGGCCCCGACGAGCTCAAGCAGCAGCGCGCCAAGGCGGACAAGCTGCGCGACGACTACATCGAGAAGGGCTTCAAGCACGTCGAGGAGGCCAAGGTCCAGATCGACAAGGCCTGGGAGCGGTTCAAGACCGTGGCCCCGCGCGAGGTCATCGGCGAGGAGCCGCTGTACCAGCAGATGGAGCGTATGTTCGGGCGCGAGCCCGGGTACGAGCCGGAGAGCTTCGGCGTGTACTTCACGGGCGGCACCGGCGCGGAGGCCGTGCGCGAGCTCCTCAAGCGCGTCGACCTCGAGGCCGAGGCCACCGAGCTGAGAGAAACCATCCACACCGCCAAGGGCCAGCGCCAGGCGCGTGCCGTCAAGCGACTCAAGGTCGTCTCTGCCTTCTTGCGCAGCGGCAACCACCCGGAGTGGATGATCCTGGACGTCGTCCCGGTCATCCCGCCCGAGCTGCGCCCCATGGTGCAGCTGGACGGCGGGCGCTTCGCGACCAGTGATCTCAACGACCTGTACCGGCGCGTGATCAACCGGAACAACCGCCTCAAGCGGCTGCTCGACCTGCAGGCGCCGGACATCATCGTCAACAACGAGAAGCGCATGCTGCAGGAGGCCGTCGACGCGCTGTTCGACAACGGCCGCCGCGGCCGCGCCGTCACGGGCCCGGGCAACCGTCCGCTCAAGTCGCTCAGCGACATGCTCAAGGGCAAGCAGGGTCGCTTCCGCCAGAACCTGCTCGGGAAGCGCGTCGACTACTCCGGCCGCTCCGTCATCGTCGCCGGTCCGCACCTCAAGATGCACCAGTGCGGCCTGCCCAAGATGATGGCCCTCGAGCTCTTCAAGCCGTTCATCATGAGCCGCCTCGTGAACCGCAAGATGGTGCAGAACATCAAGGCGGCCAAGAAGATGGTCGAGTCCATGGTGCCCGAGGTCTGGGACATCCTGGAGGAGGTCATCACCGAGCATCCGGTGATGCTCAACCGCGCCCCCACCCTGCACCGTCTGGGCATCCAGGCGTTCGAGCCGCTGCTCGTGGAGGGCAAGGCCATCCAGATTCATCCGCTCGTGTGCGCGGCCTTCAACGCCGACTTCGACGGCGACCAGATGGCGGTGCACCTGCCGCTGGGCTGGGAGGCGCAGGCTGAGGCCCGCGTGCTCATGCTCAGCACCAACAACATCCTCTCGCCGGCCCATGGCAAGCCGGTGGCCGTGCCCAGCCAGGACATGGTCATCGGCGTGTACTACCTCACCTACCACGAGGCCGACGACCTCAGCGAAGCCGCACCGGAGCAGTATGGCGCCGGCAAGCTCACCGCCTACAGCAGCTACGACGAGGTGCAGCGCGCCTGGGAGCAGCGCATCCTCGACCAGCGCGAGGTGCCCACCAGGCGCGAGCAGGGCATCGCCGAGTTCACGCGCAGCCTCATCGTGCTGCGTCTGCCGCTCGGTGACCGCGTCGTCACCACCGTCGGCCGCGCCCTGTTCAACATGCAGGTCGAGGAGGGCCTTCGCGCCGTGCTTGGCCCCGAGTATCAGGGCGACTACACGTACATCAACTACACGATGACCAAGAAGGGCCTCGCCAGCTTCATCAACCGCCTGGTCGCGCTGTACGGCGCCAACAAGGTGGCCCGCATCCTCGACGTGTTCAAGGAGGTGGGCTTCCGCTTCGCCACCCGGGCCGCGGTCACCGTGTCCAAGAACGACGTCGTCATCCCGGAGCGCGAGAAGGCCGAGATCCTCACCACGCACGAGCACATGGTCGAGCAGATCCAGGACGAGTACAGCAACGGCTTCCTCTCTGAGGAGGAGCGCCGCAGCAAGGTCCAGGAGATCTGGCGCGAGGCCGACGTGCAGATCACGGCGGCGACCAAGGCCAACTTCAAGCCGCTCAACCCGATCTACATGATGGCCACCTCGGGCGCCCGCGGAGACATCAAGCAGATCCGCCAGCTCGCCGGCTGGCGCGGGCAGATGTCCAACCCGAAGGGCGAGATCGTCGAGCAGCCGGTGAAGTCGAGCTTCATCGAGGGCCTCACCGTGCTCGAGTTCTTCATCTCCACGCACGGCGCCCGCAAGGGTCTCGCAGACACCGCCCTGCGCACCGCCGACTCCGGGTACCTCACCCGCCGTCTGGTGGACGTGTGCCAGGACGTCACCGTGGGGCTGGACGACTGCGGCACTGAGGAGTGGGTGCCCATGTCGCCGTGGTCGCGGCGCCGTGAGGAGAACCCGGAGCTCGACGGCACCACGCTGGCTGAGGACGTCACCCGTCCGCGCAGCGACCGCGTCGTGTTGAAGAAGGGCGAGACTATCGGCCCGGCCCAGATCGGGCTCCTTCGCGAGGTCTACTCGACCCTGCCGAACGCCAAGGTCAAGGTGAAGCGCGGCCGTGCCGCGGCCGAGAGCATGGCGGTGTGGACGCACGAGCCCAACGAGAACCTGCTCGGCAGGCACCTCGGTAAGCCGATCGTGGATGATGCCACCGGCGAGGTGGTCTTCGCCCGCGATGCTCACATCGGCCTGGAGACCCGCGGCCAGATCCTGGAAGTGCTGGCGCGCAGCTCCGAGGCCAACCCTATGGTCCCGGTGCGCAGCGTGCTCAAGTGCCAGGCCGAGTCGGGCGTGTGCCAGAAGTGCTACGGGTTCGCCCTGGCGAACAACGTCCCGGCCGAGATCGGCGACGCCGTGGGCCACATCGCGGCGCAGTCCATCGGCGAGCCGGGTACGCAGCTCACCATGCGCACCTTCCACACCGGCGGCATCGCCGGTGCCGACATCACGCACGGCCTGCCGCGCGTCGTCGAGCTCTTCGAGGCGCGCAAGCCGAAGGGCGTGGCGCGCATCGCCGAGGTGTCGGGCCGCGCGTCCATCGAAGACACGGAGCGCGGCTGCAAGGTCACCATCTCGCCGGACGAGGGTGCGGCCAAGGAGTACACGATCGCGGCGCGGCGCACCAACGTCATGGTCGAAGACGGCGACTGGGTGGACGAGGGCACGCAGCTCACGCCCGGCTCGCTCTATCCCGCCGACCTGCTCAAGCACGCCGGCGCCACGGCCACCGAGCGCTACCTCGTCAATGAGGTGCAGGAGGTGTACCGCTCACAGGGCGTGGAGATCAACGACAAGCACATCGAGCTCATCGTGCGCCAGATGATGAAGAAGGTGCGCCTGCTCACCGCCGGCGACACCGACTTCCTCCCGGGCCAGCTCGTCGACCGCTCGGCGTTCGTGCGCGAGAACCAGCGCGTGAGCGAAGAGGGCGGGCAGCCTGCCGAGGCCGAGGAGATCATCCTCGGCATAACCAAGGCCTCCCTGGCCACGGAGAGCTTCCTCTCGGCGGCCTCCTTCCAGGAGACCACCAAGGTGCTCACCGACGCCGCCATCGAGGGCAAGGTCGACACCCTCCACGGTCTCAAGGAGAACATCATCATCGGCAAGCTCATCCCCGCCGGAACCGGCCTGCGGCGCTACCGCGGCACGGAGATCTACCCGGCCGGCAGGGCCGAGGCGCTGGCCGAGGCCGACCGCCTCATGAGCAGTGACGCCGACGTCTCTTGGTTCCTGAGCGAGGACGAGGAGTAGCGCGTACGTCGAGACGACAGACGGGCGGCGGCCGCGGCACGAAGACGTGTTGCGGCCGCGGCCCGCTTTCGCTACACTACATGGCCGTTGTTCTGAGCGGCATCACAGAGATTCCAGAGAGGTCAGATGACAACCATCAGCCAGCTCGTTCGCAAGGGGCGCGAGAGCAAAGTGAAGCGCGCCAAGACACCTGCGCTCAAGGGTTCGCCCCAGAAGCGCGGCGTGTGCACGCGCGTCTACACCACGACTCCCAAGAAGCCTAACTCCGCCCTGCGCAAGGTGGCCCGCGTCAGGCTGACCAACGGCATGGAAGTCACCACGTACATCCCCGGCATCGGCCACAACCTGCAGGAGCACTCGGTGGTGCTCGTGCGCGGAGGGCGCGTCAAGGATCTGCCGGGCGTGCGCTACAAGGTCATCCGCGGCACGCTCGACGCCTCCGGCGTGGCCGATCGCAAGAAGGCCCGTTCGCGCTACGGCGCCAAGGGCAAGGGAACGAGGTAAGTCATGCCGCGCAGAGGCACCATCACGCGCCGTGAGGTCCTGCCGGACCCGGTGTACAACAGCAAGCTCGTCACGCAGGTCATCAACAAGGTGCTGCTGGACGGCAAGAAGAGCACGGCCGAGCAGATCGTCTACGGCGCCCTCGAGATCGTGCGCGAGAAGACCGGTCGCGATCCCGTCGAGGTCATGCAGGACGCCGTGCAGGCGCTCACGCCGCACCTCGAGGTCCGCAGCCGGCGCGTCGGCGGCGCCACCTACCAGGTGCCCGTAGAGGTGCCGGGCCGCCGCGCCCGCACGCTCGCCATCCGCTGGCTCGTGAGCTACTCGCGCGACCGCCGCGAGAAGGTGATGGCCGAGCGCCTGGCCGCCGAGATGCTCGATGCGCTCGCCGGTCAGGGTGGGGCGTTCAAGAAGAAGGACGATATCTTCCGGATGGCGCAGGCCAACAAGGCCTTCGCGCACTACCGCTGGTAATCCCCCGAAGGCCCCTCACTGACCTTCGTCGGTGAGGGGCTTTCGCGTGGAAGGACGACGATAGGGAACATGCGAAAGTACTCGCTGCACAACACGCGCAACATCGGCATCATGGCGCACATAGACGCCGGCAAGACCACGACGACCGAGCGCATCCTGTACTACACAGGGAAGACGCACAAGATCGGCGAGGTCCACGAGGGCGCGGCCGTGATGGACTGGATGGCGCAGGAGCAGGAGCGCGGCATCACCATCACCTCGGCCGCCACGACCGTCGCCTGGCGCGACACGCAGATAAACATCATAGACACGCCCGGGCACGTGGACTTCACCATGGAGGTCGAGCGCAGCCTGCGCGTGCTGGACGGCGCCATCGCCCTGTTCTGCTCCGTCGGGGGCGTCGAGCCCCAGTCGGAGACGGTGTGGCGCCAGGCCGACAAGTACGGTATCCCGCGCATCGCCTTCGTCAACAAGATGGACCGTATCGGCGCCGACTTCTTCCGTGGCCTCGAGATGATGGTCGACCGGCTGGGCGCCAACCCGGTGGCCCTTCAGGTGCCCATCGGCCGCGAGGCCGAGTTCCGCGGCATCGTCGACCTCATCGAGATGAAGGCCCTGGTCTACCAGGACGAGCTGGGTACCGAGTTCGAGGTCGTCGACATCCCCGACGACCATCGGGAGCTGGCCGACGAGTACCGGCTCAAGATGGTCGAGGCCATCGCCGACCACGACGATCACCTGCTCGAGGCCTACCTCGAGGGCCAGGAGATCACCCCCGAGCACCTCAAGGAGGTCATCCGTCAGGCCACGCTCGACATCAGCATCACGCCGGTGCTGTGCGGCTCGGCGTTCAAGAACAAGGGCGTGCAGCCGCTCATGGACGCCATCGTCGACTACCTGCCGTCGCCGCTCGACGTGCCGCCGGTCAGGGGCCTCAGGCCCAATGGCGAGGAGGCCGAGCGGGCGACGGCAGACGACGCGCCGTTCGCGGCCCTGGCCTTCAAGGTGGCCGTCGACCCCTACGTCGGCAAGCTCACATACTTCCGCGTGTACTCTGGCACCCTCAAGGCGGGTTCCTACGTGCAGAACGCCACCAAGGACAAGCGCGAGCGCATCAGTCGCATCCTGCAGATGCACGCCAACCACCGCGAGGACCGCGAGCAGATCTACGCGGGCGAGCTGGCGGCGGCGGTGGGGCTCAAGGTCACGACGACCGGCGAGACGCTCTGCGAGGTCGGCAAGCCCATCATCCTCGAGTCCATGGAGTTCCCCGAGCCGGTCATCTTCGTGGCCATCGAGCCCAAGACCAAGGCCGACGAGGAGAAGTTGGGCAACGCACTGCAGCGTCTCTCGGAAGAGGACCCGACCTTCCGCGTCAACACCGATGAGGAGACGGGCCAGACCATCATCGCCGGCATGGGCGAGCTGCACCTGGAGATCATCGTCGACCGTCTGGTACGCGAGTTCAACGTCGATGCCAACGTCGGCAAGCCTCAGGTCGCCTACCGCGAGACCATCCGCAACAAGGTCGCCAAGGTGGAGGGCAGGTTCGTGCGCCAGACCGGTGGCCGCGGCCAGTACGGCCACGTCGTCATCGAGATGGGGCCGAACGAACCCGGCGCCGGCTACGAGTTCGAGAACCGCATCGTCGGCGGCACCATCCCACGCGAGTACATCCCCGCCGTCGACGACGGCATCCAGGAGGCCATGAGCACCGGCGTGCTCGCCGGCTACCCGGTGGTGGACATCAAGGTGGCGCTCATCGACGGCAGCTACCACGAGGTCGACTCGTCGGACATGGCGTTCAAGATCGCCGGCTCGCTGGCTTTCAAGAACGCCGCCCAGAAGGCCAAGCCCGTTCTGCTCGAGCCCATGATGGCCGTGGAGGTCGTCACGCCGGCCGAGTACATGGGCGACGTCATGGGCGACCTCAACTCGCGGCGCGGCCACATCGACGGCATGGAGCCGCGCGGCAACGCGCAGGTCATCACGGCCACGGTGCCGCTCTCCACGATGTTCGGCTACGCCACGGACGTGCGCTCCGCCACGCAGGGGCGCGCGACGTACACCATGCAGTTCAAGCACTACGCGGAGGTGCCTGCCTCCATCGCCAACGAGATCGTCGCCAAGGTGCGAGGGACGTGAAGCACGCACCAGTGAAGCCTTCTCTACCAGTTGCCCAGGCCGGCGCGGTTCGTGTATACTGCCGACCTTTGGTGCGGCAGGCCGCCGCACCGCTTTTTGTGTGACCTCAACCTCCGGGTTTCGGGAAAAGGAGTAGCAGTTATGGCCAAGCAGAAGTTTGACCGCAGCAAGCCCCACATGAACGTCGGCACCATCGGTCACGTCGACCATGGCAAGACGACTCTCACGGCTGCGATCACGCTCGTGCTGCACAACCGCGGCGGCAACACGGAGTTCACCGCGTTCGACATGATCGACAAGGCGCCCGAAGAGCGCGAGCGCGGCATCACCATCGCCACCGCGCACGTCGAGTACGAGACCGAGAAGCGCCACTACGCGCACGTCGACTGCCCGGGCCACGCTGACTACATCAAGAACATGATCACCGGCGCCGCCCAGATGGACGCCGCGATCCTGGTCGTGGGTGCGGACGACGGCCCTATGCCGCAGACGCGTGAGCACATCCTGCTCGCCCACCAGGTCAACGTGCCGAACATCGTCGTGTACATGAACAAGGTCGATCTCGTCGACGACCCCGAGCTCCTCGAGCTGGTCGAGATGGAGGTCCGCGAGCTTCTCAGCGAGTACGAGTTCCCGGGCGACGAACTGCCGGTCATCAAGGGCTCCGCCCTCAAGGCCCTCGAGTGCGGCTGCGGCAAGGACGACTGTGAGTGGTGCGCCAGCATCATCGAGCTCACCAACGCCCTCGACTCGTACCTCCCCGAGCCTGAGCGCGACATCGACAAGCCGTTCCTCATGCCGGTCGAGGACGTCTTCACCATCACCGGCCGCGGCACCGTCGCCACCGGCCGAGTGGAGCGCGGCATCGTCAAGGTCGGCGAGGAGATCGAGATCGTCGGCATGCGCGACAAGCCGCTCAAGACCACCGTCACCGGCGTCGAGATGTTCCGCAAGCTGCTCGACGAGGGTCGCGCCGGCGACAACATCGGCGTCCTCCTCCGCGGCACCAAGCGTGAAGAGGTCGAGCGCGGCATGGTGTGCGCCAAGCCCGCCAGTATCACGGGCCACACGCACTTCTTCACCCAGGTGTACGTGCTCTCCAAGGACGAAGGTGGCCGTCACACGCCGTTCTTCAACGGCTACCGCCCGCAGTTCTACTTCCGCACCACCGACGTGACCGGCGTCATCACGCTCGAAGAGGGCGTCGAGATGGTCATGCCTGGCGACAACACGATCATGGAAGTCAAGCTCATCACGCCGATCGCCATGGAAGAGGGCCTGCGCTTCGCCATCCGCGAGGGTGGACGTACCGTGGGCGCCGGCGCCATCACCAAGATCATCGAGTAGCAGCAAGCACACGTACTGGCCGGGCGCGCTCCGCCGCGCTCGCGCGACGGACACGCCCGGCCCCGTGAACAGGACAGAGAAGGCTAGAGTGGCTCAGCAGAAGATACGCATCAGGTTGAAGTCTTACGATCACGAGCTGATCGAGCGCAGCGCGCAGTCCATCGTGGAGACAGCGCAGCGCAGCGGCGCGACCATCTCTGGCCCCGTGCCGCTCCCCACGGAGAAGAACGTGTACTGCGTGATCAAGAGTCCGTTCAAGGACAAGGACTCGCGCGAGCACTTCGAGATCCGCACGCATAAGCGGCTCATCGACATCCATCAGCCGACCCCCAAGACGGTCGACCAGCTGATGCGCCTCGATCTGCCGGCCGGTGTCCACATCGAGATCAAGCTCTGATGGCGATGGCTGGCATCATCGGCAAGAAGGTCGGCATGACCCAGCTGTTCGACGACGACGGCAACGTGGTTGCCGTCACCGTCGTCCAGGCTGGTCCGTGTCCGGTCACCCAGATCCGCACTCTCGGCAACGACGGCTACGAGGCCGTTCAGCTCGCCTTCGAGGAGTGTCGCGACAAGCACATCAGCAAGCCCGAGCTCGGCCACCTCAAGAAGGCCGGTCTCAAGCACGGCATGCGTCACGTCGTGGAGTTCGACGGCGTCGGCGACCTCAAGGTCGGCGACGTGGTCACCGTGGAGTCCTTCGAGGACGGCCAGGCCGTCACGGCAACCGGCGTGAGCAAGGGCAAGGGGTTCCAGGGCACCGTGAAGCGGCACAACTTCGGCCGCGGCCCTGAGACCCACGGTTCGCACAACATCAGGCAGCCCGGTTCCATCGGCGCCAGCGCGTACCCCAGTCGCGTGTTCAAGGGTATGCGCATGAGCGGGCACATGGGGGCGCAGCGCGTCACCCAGCAGGGCCTCAAGATCGTCCGCAGGGACGTGGAGAACAACCTCCTGCTCATCAAGGGCTCGGTGCCCGGCGCGAAGAACTCGGTCGTCGTCATCAAGGGTAGGTGACCGTGAGCGCCGACGAGACCAAACAGAACCCGGACGTCGAGAGCACGGCGCCTGAGGCGGCCGAGGCCGTCGCAGCCGACGAGACTCCCGAGGCCGTGGAGCCCGAGGCCGTGAGCGAAGCGGCCGCAGCCGAGACGGCTGCGCCAGAGGCGCCCGAAGCCGTCGGCCAGCCGGCTGTCGCCGAGGCAGAGCCGGCCGCCGAGGCCCCGGCCGAAGCCGCGCCGGCCGCCGCAGAGAAGCCGGCGAAGAAGGCCGCCAAGGCCGCGCCCAAGAAGGTCGACAAGGCGGCCGCCGGGACCCTCAAGGCCAAGGCCGCCGCCAAGGCCGCGCCCAAGAAGGTCGACAAGGCCGCACCCAAGAAGGCCGCCCCGGCCAGGGCCGAGCGGCCGCCCAAACCGCGCCACGTGCGCGAGGTCCATGAGCCGCGTCACGGCACCGCCGGCGTCGCCACCGTGGTCGACGCCGCGGGCCGGCAGGTCGAGGAGCGTCAGCTCAGGGCCGAGCTCTTCGCTGTGGCGGCCGACGTCAACACGCTGCACCTGGTGGTGCGCGCCGAGCAGGCGGCCCGCCGCCGCGGCACCGCGTCCACGAAGACCCGCGGCGAGGTGTCCGGCTCCACCGCCAAGCTCTATCGGCAGAAGGGCACGGGCCGCGCCCGCGCCGGCAGCGTGAAGTCGCCGGTGCGCACCGGCGGCGGCGTCGTCTTCGGGCCGCACCCGCGCAGCTTCGACGTCAAGGTCAACAAGAAGGTCGTGCGCAAGGCTCTGGCCATGGCGCTCAGCAATCGCGCCGAGAACGGCAACGTGTTCGTCGCCGGTGGCCTGGACCTGACCGAGCCCAGCACAAGGACGGTCGACGACATCCTTGTGAACCTCGACATCGGGGCCCCGGTCCTGGTCGTCACGTGCGGCGAGCCCGCTGTGGCCAAGTCGGTGCACAACCTGAGCTACGCCGAGGTCACCGAGGTGGGCTCGCTCTCCACCGAGCAGGTGCTCCGCGCCCGTTCGCTGGTCCTCACCGAGAAGGCGTTCGCCGCCCTGAACGAGGCGTGACACATGGTTGAAGCCGAAAAGATCATCATCAAGCCGATCATCTCCGAGAAGAGCTACGCGCAGATCGACCACGACCGATACACCTTCCAGGTGCACCCGGACGCCCACAAGACCCTGATCGCCCAGGCGGTCGCCCAGCTCTTCAACGTGACCGTGGTCGACGTGTGCACCGCGAACATCAAGCCGAAGCCCAAGCGGCGCGGCGTCTCACGCGGCCGCACCGCGGCCTGGAAGAAGGCCGTCGTGCAGCTCGCGCCCGGCGACAAGATCGAATTCTTCGAGGGCGGTAGGTAATGGGCATCAAGCGATTCAAGCCGACCTCGCCGGGCCGCCGCTTCATGACGGTCGACACGTTCGAGGACATCACGCGCACCGAGCCCGAGCGCTCGCTGGTGGCGCCGCTCAAGAAGAACGGTGGCCGCAACAGCTACGGGCGCATCACGACGCGCCACAAGGGCGGCGGCCACAAGCGGCGCTACCGGATCATCGACTTCAAGCGTGACAAGGACGGTGTGCCGGCCAAGGTCGCACACATCGAGTACGACCCCAACCGCTCGGCGCGCATCGCCCTGCTGCACTACGCCGACGGCGAGAAGCGCTACATCCTGGCGCCGAAGGGCCTCCAGGTCGGCGACACCGTGGAGTCGGGCCCCGGAGCGGACATCCGTCCCGGCAACGCACTGCCGCTCGAGAACATCCCGTCCGGTACGCTCATCCACAACCTCGAGCTGCAGCCCGGCCGCGGCGCCCAGCTGGTGCGTAGCGCCGGTACCAGCGCGCAGCTTCAGGCCAAGGAGAAGGGCTACGGCGTCGTGCGCCTGCCCTCCGGCGAGCTGCGCCGCATCCGCGTCGCCTGCCGCGCCACGGTCGGTGAGATCGGCAACTCCGATCACTCCAACATCGACGGCGGCAAGGCCGGCCGCACGCGCTGGCGGGGCGTCCGTCCGACGGTTCGCGGCACAGCGATGAACCCCGTCGATCACCCGCACGGCGGCGGCGAGGGCAAGACCACGGCCGGTCGTCACCCGGTGACGCCGTGGGGTGTGCCCACCCTGGGGTACCGCACGCGCGCCAACCACAAGCCGTCCGACAAGTTCATCATCCGCGGCCGCAAGCGCGGCAAGCGCGGGTAAGGCAGGAGGCACCTCTTGAGCAGGTCAGCCAAGAAAGGTCCGTTCGTCGACGAGCGCCTTCTGAAGCGCATCGAAGAGATGAACGCCGCCGGCCAGAAGAAGATGATCAAGACCTGGTCACGGGCCTCGACGATCTTCCCCGACATGGTCGGCCACACCATCGCCGTCCACGACGGTCGCAAGCACGTACCCATCTTCATCAGCGAGTCCATGGTCGGCCACAAGCTGGGCGAGTTCGCGCTCACGCGCACGTTCCGCGGTCACATCAAGGGCGACCGCTCGGCCAGAAGGTAGACACGTCATGGCAGTCAGAGCACAGGCGAAGTACATCCGCATCGCGCCGCGCAAGGCGCGCGAGGTCGTCGACCTCATCCGCGGCAAGTCCGTGGTCGAGGCGCGCAGCACGCTGTTCTTCGCGAACCGCAACGCCGCCCGCGTCGTGACCCAGGTCCTGAATTCCGCCGTCGCCAACGCCGAGAACAACAACGGGTTCTCGGCCGACGACCTGTACGTCAAAGAGGCTCGCGTCGATGAGGGCCCCACCCTCAAGCGGTGGCAGTTCCGCGCCATGGGCCGCGTGAACCGCATCCGCAAGCGCAGCAGTCACATCACCATCGCCGTGGAGCAGAGGGAGGTCCGTTCCTAGTGGGCCAGAAGGTGCATCCGGGCGGCTTCCGCGTCGGCGTCATCCACGACTGGAAGTCGCACTGGTATACGGAGAAGGAGTTCAAGCAGTTCCTCGCCGAGGACGAGGCCGTCCGTCGGCACATCATGCGCAAGCTCGCGCACGCCGGTCTTTCGCGCATCATGATCCGCAAGGACCAGAACAACGTGACGATCGACATCCACACCGCGCGCCCCGGCATCGTCATCGGCAAGAGCGGCTCCGAGGTGGACGCCCTGCGCAAAGAGATCCACGCGATGACGAAGAAGAACATCCAGGTCAACATCATCGAGGTCAAGCGACCCGAGCTCGACGCCGTGCTGGTGGCGCAGTCCATCGCCGAGCAGCTCGAGAACCGGGTCAGCTTCCGTCGCGCCATGAAGCGTGCGCTCACGAGCGCCATGCGCTCCGGCGCCGCCGGCATGCGTGTGCGCTGCGGCGGCCGCCTCGGCGGTGCCGAGATGGCGCGCAACGAGCACTACAGCGAGGGCCGCGTACCCCTGCACACGCTGCGCGCTGACATCGACTACGGCTTCCGTGAGGCTCGCACCACCTTCGGCCGCATCGGCGTGAAGGTCTGGATCAACAAGGGCGAGATCCTGCCCGAGGGCTACCCGGTCGACGAGGCCAAGGCGCGCCTCGAGCGTGACGAGCAGCGCCGCGACGACCGCGGCCGCGGTGAGCGTCGCGGTCCGCGCCGCGACGGCCCCGGTGGCGGCCGCGGTCCGGGCGGACCGGGGCGCGGCCCCGGCGGTCGTCCGGGCGGCGGCGGGCGCGGCTCCGGCGGCCCGAGGCGCGACGGTCAGTCCCGTCCGTCCGTCGGCCCCAGGGCGCCGATGGGTCGTCAGGCTCCGCCTCCCAAGCCGGCTGCGGACAAGCCCAAGCCCACCGACCAGAGCTGAACGGTAGAGAGGACGTAGAAGATGCTCCTGCCGAAGAGAGTCAAGCACAGGAAACAGCAGCGCGGTCGCATGGCCGGCACCGCCAAGGGCGGTACGAGCGTGGCCTTCGGGGACTACGGCCTGAAGGCGCTCGAGTGCGGCTGGATCACCAACCGCCAGATCGAGGCAGCCCGTATCGCCATGACGCGCTACATCAAGCGTGGCGGCAAGGTGTGGATCAACGTGTTCCCGCACAAGCCCATCACGCGCAAGGCCGCCGAGACCCGTATGGGTGGCGGCAAGGGTTCGCCCGAATCGTGGGTGGCCGTGGTCAAGCCGGGCAAGGTCATGTTCGAGCTGGCCGGCGTCAGCGAGCCTGTGGCTCGTGAGGCCATGCGCCTGGCGGCTCACAAGCTGCCTCTGAAGTGCAAGTTCGTGACGAGGGAGGGCAGTCTCCTTGAAGGCTAGCAAGCTCCGTGAGCTGTCCGACGACGAGCTGATCGTGCGCCTGAAGGACACGCGCAAGGAGCTCTTCAACCTGCGCTTCCAGCACGCCACCGGGCAGCTCGACAACCCGCACAAGTTGAACGCGACGCGCCGCGAGATCGCCCGCCTGCTCACCATGCAGGCCGAGCGTGAGCGGGTGCGCAAGGCAGCCGGTGGTGAATCCTGATGGCGACGAAGAAGACAGACAGCAGCAAGACGGCCGCGAAGACGGCCGCGCGCAAGACGGCCGCGCGCAAGCCGGCCGCCAAGAAGACGACGCCGAAGGCGGCTGAGGCCGCCGCGACGACGGTCGAGAAGAAGCTCTCGCCCGCCAAGGCGAAGGCCAAGGCCGCCCACACGGCACCCGAGAAGGTGCCCGGGCGCAAGGAGCGTCGCGGCATCGTCGTCAGCGACGCGATGGACAAGACCGTCGTCGTGCGCATCGACGTGGCGCAGAAGCACGAGCGGTACGGCAAGGTCGTGCGCCGTTCGAGCAAGCTGCACGTGCACGACGAGAACAATGCGGCCGGCGTCGGCGATCTCGTGCGCGTCGTCGAGACACGCCCGCTCAGCGCCACGAAGCGGTGGCGGCTCGTCGAGATCCTCGAAAAAGCTAAGTAAGCAGTCCGGCAGAGGAAACACATGATCCAGGTTGAGTCCAGACTACGAGTCGCCGACAACACGGGCGCCCGCGAGATCCTCTGCATCCGGATCCGGGGAGGCTCGAGGCGTCGGTACGCTGCGGTGGGCGACATCATCGTCGGCACCGTCAAGGTCGCCACTCCTGGCGGCAGCGTGAAGAAGGGCGACGTGGTGCGCGCCGTGGTGGTCCGCACCAAGAAGGAGTTCGGTCGCAAAGACGGCACGTACATCGCCTTCGACGAGAACGCCGCCGTCCTGATCGACAACCAGGGTAACCCGCGCGGTACGCGCATCTTCGGCCCTGTGGCCCGCGAGCTGCGCGAGAAGAACTTCATGAAGATCGTGTCGCTGGCCCCCGAGGTCCTCTGAGGCCCCGGCCGGCGAGGGAGTCGCTGCAGACATGAGCAAGCTGAAGATAAAGAAGGGCGACCAGGTCAAGGTCGTGTCCGGCAAGGAAGCCGGTAAGACCGGCAAGGTGATGCGCGTCGACACCGAGACGGGTCGCGTCGTTCTCGAGCGACTCAACATGATGAAGAAGCACACCCGGCCGAACCCCAAGAAGAACCCGCAGGGCGGCGTCATCGAGCGCGAGGGGTCCATCGACGCCTCCAACGTCATGATCGTGTGTCCCGCCTGCGGCCAGCCCACGCGCGTCGGTTTCCGACTGACCGCCGACGGCGGTAAGGTCCGCATCTGCCGCAAGGCCAACTGCGGCAAAGACATCGACAAGGCGTGACGATGGCAAGGCTCAAAGACAGGTACCTCAAAGAGATCGTGCCCGAGCTCATGACCGAGTTCGGCTACCGCAACGTGATGGAAGTGCCCAAGGTCACCAAGGTCACCCTCAACATGGGTGTCGGTGAGGCCAAGACCAACGCCAAGCTGCTGGACGACGCAGTCGAGGACCTGGCGATCATCGCCGGCCAGCGGCCGTCCATCACGAAGGCGCGTAAGTCCATCGCCAGCTTCAAGCTGCGCGAGGGCATGTCCATCGGCTGCCGCGTCACGCTGCGTGGCGAACGCATGTACGAGATGATCGACCGTCTCGTCTCGATCGCCCTGCCGCGTATCCGCGATTTCCGCGGCATCGACCCGAACCAGTTCGACGGGCGCGGCAACTTCGCCATGGGCGTCAAGGAGCAGACCATCTTCCCGGAGATCGACTACGACTCGGTGGAGGTGTTCCGCGGTCTCAACATCATCATCACGACCACGGCCAAGACGGACGAGGAAGGACGCGCCCTGCTCACCAGGCTGGGCATGCCCTTCCGGTCGAACTAGGAGCATCTGGCATGGCAAAGACATCCCTCGTTGTGAAGGCGGGGCGCAAGCAGCGTTACAAGGTGCGCGAGTACAACCGCTGCGCCAGGTGCGGCCGCCCTCGCGGCTACTATCGCAAGTTCGGGCTCTGCCGCATCTGCCTGCGTGAAGTCGCGCACCAGGGCGTGATCCCCGGTCTGACCAAGTCGAGCTGGTGAGAGGAGGCGATACGTATGTCCATGACTGACCCTATCGCCGACATGCTCACCCGTATCCGCAACGGCAGCACCGCGCGGCACAGCACGGTCGAGATCCCGGCCTCCAAGATGAAGGCCGAGATCGCCCGCCTCATGCTGGACCAGGGCTACATCGCCGGCTGGCAGCAGAAGCAGGGCGAGCACGGCGAGGTCATCATCGTCGAGCTCAAGTACGGCAAGAACAGGGAACGGGTCATCTCCGGCATCAAACGTGTCTCCAAGCCCGGGCGTCGTGTGTACGCCAAGAAGGAGTCGCTCCCCAAGGTGCTCGGTGGACTCGGTACGGCGATCATCTCGACCTCCCGTGGCCTCATCACGAGCGCCGAGGCGCGCAAGCTGGGCCTGGGCGGCGAAGTGATCTGCTTCATCTGGTAAGGACGTCACATGTCGAGGATCGGAAGAGCACCAATCACCCTGCCCGCGGGCGTCCACTTCAGCTGCGACAACGCTGTCGTCACGGTGAAGGGCCCCAAGGGCGAGCTCACGCAGCGCGTGCCGCGTGAGATGCAGATTGAGGTCGGCGACGGCGTCATCCAGGTCAAGCGGCCCACCGACAGCGGCCAGCACCGCTCGCTGCACGGGCTCACGCGCACGCTCATCGCCAACATGGTCACCGGCGTCACCGACGGCTTCGAGAAGCGTCTCGAGATCGTCGGCGTCGGCTACCGCGCCAGCCTCAAGGGAGACGCCCTGGAACTGCTGGTCGGCTATAGCCACCCGGTGGTCATCGACCCGCCGGAGCACATCTCGTTCGAGACCCCCCAGGCCACCGTGGTCCTGGTGAAGGGCATCGACAAGCAGGTCGTCGGCGAAGTGGCCGCCAAAGTGCGCTCCATCCGCCCGCCCGAGCCCTACAAGGGCAAGGGCATCCGGTACGCCGGCGAGTACGTGCAGCGCAAGGTCGGCAAGCGCGCCTAAGGCCGCCTGAGAGAAGAGGAACGTCAAAGACATGAGCGCACGCAACATCAGAGAGGCCCGCGCCCGGCGCAAGCGCCGTATCCGCGGGCGCCTCAGCGGCACCACCGAGCGGCCTCGCATCTCCGTGTTCCGCTCGAACAAGGCCATCTATGCGCAGATCGTCGACGACGCCGGCGCCCGCACCATCGCTGCGGCGCGCTCGGCCGAGGTCGACGGCGCCGGGCTCAAGAAGTCCGAGGTCGCGAAGAAGGTCGGCGAGCTGCTCGCGCAGCGCGCCAAGGACAAAGGCATCGAGCGGGTCGTGTTCGACAGGTCCGGCTATCTGTATCACGGCCGGGTCAAGGCCCTCGCCGAGGGCGCCCGCGAGGGCGGCCTGGTTTTCTGAGAAGGAGTAAAGGACCCCGTGGCTAGAGGATCATTCAGCGAAGGCAACGAGCTCAAGGAGCGCGTTGTCGACATCAACCGCGTCGCCAAGGTCGTCAAGGGCGGCCGGCGGTTCTCCTTCACGGCCCTGGTCGTCGTCGGTGACGAGAACGGTCACGTGGGCGCCGGCTACGGCAAGGCGCGCGAAGTGCCGCTGGCGATCCAGAAGGCGATCGAGGACGCGAAGAAGAACCTGTTCACCGTGCCGCGCTACAACGGCACGACCACCACGCACGAGGTCATCGGCCGCTTCGGCGCGGCGCGGGTGCTGCTCAAGCCTGCCGCGCCCGGTACGGGCGTCATCGCGGCCGGCGGCGTGCGCGCCGTGCTCGAGCTGGCTGGGGTGCGCGACATCCTCACGAAGTCGCTCGGCACCACCAACCCGATCAACCTGGTGCGTGCCACCGTGGCCGGCCTGCAGTCGCTCAAGACGCCTGAGGGCGTGGCGCGGCTGCGCGGCATCCCGGTGAGCAAGGTGCTCGGCATCGAGGAGCCCGTCGAGACCCCCGCCGGGGAGGCCTGAACAGCATGACCGCCTATCTCGAGATCACCCAGGTCAAGAGCAGCATCGGCAGGCGCCCGGAGCACCGCGGCACCCTGCGCGCGCTGGGCCTCAAGCGCATCCGTCACACCGTGGTCCACGAGGACACCCCCGTGATCCGCGGCATGGTCAACAAGGTCGCGTTCCTCGTCGAGGTGCGCCCGGTAACGAAGAAGTCGTGACATGGCTGAACTAGGACTCCACAACCTCAGCCCCAACCCCGGTTCCACCAAGGCCACCAAGCGTCTCGGCCGCGGCAAGGGCACCGGTCAGGGCAAGACCGCAGGCAAGGGGCACAAGGGCTACAACTCCCGCTCCGGCGGCGGTGTGCGCGAGGGCTACGAGGGCGGCCAGATGCCGCTCTACATGCGCCTCGGCAAGCTGCGCGGCAACCACACCAAGAGGGCCATGCCCATCGGTCCGTTCCGCACCTACGCCGTCCCGGTCAACGTCGGCCGCCTCTCGCAGGCGTTCGCGGCCGGCGACGAGGTCACTCCCGAGGCGCTCGTCGCCAAAGGCATCGTCAAGAACACCCGCACGCCCATCAAGGTCCTCGGCGGCGGCGACCTCGACAAGGCGCTCAAGGTGCGCATGCAACTGTACTCGAGAAGCGCCGTGGACAAGATCGAGGCGGCCGGCGGCACAGCCGAGCTCCTTTAGCGGCGCGGGGGGAACCCTGCTGTGAACAACAAGCTCTGGCAGTCGCTGGTCAACGCCTGGAAGATCCCGGACCTTCGCACGAAGCTCCTCTTCACGGCGGCGATGGTGGCTATCTATCGTTTCGGCGCCTACGTTCCCGTGCCGGGCATCGATCTCGATGCACTCCGTGAGTTCTTCGAGAAGGGCGGGGCCGGTGTCGTCGGCTTCCTCGACCTGTTCTCGGGCGGCGCGCTGGCGCGCGTCGCCCTGTTCGCGCTCGGCATCATGCCGTACATCACGGCGTCGATCATCATGCAGCTGCTCACCGTGGTCATCCCCAAGCTGGAGGAGCTGGCCAAGGAGGGCGAGCAGGGGCAGAAGGTCATCACCAAGTACACGCGCTGGCTCACCGTCGGCCTCTCGACGGTGCAGGCCGTCGGCTACGTGTTCCTGTTCCGGAGTCAGAACGCGCTGCCCGATCTCAACTGGTGGCGCGCCCTGCTCATCATCGTCAGCCTGGTGGCCGGTGCCGTGTTCGTGATGTGGCTCGGCGAGCTCATCACCGCCCGCGGCCTGGGCAACGGCATGTCGATCATCATCTTCATCAGCATCGTGTCCCGCATCCCGTCGGGCACCGCCAAGCTGTTCACCATGAGCTTTGTGACGATCGCGCTGTTCCTCGTCATCGCCCTCGCCGTCGTCGTCGGCGTCATCTGGATCACCAGCGGAGAGCGCCGTGTGCCGGTGCAGTACGCCAAGCGCGTGGTCGGGAGGCGCATGATGGGCGGCACCAGCACGTTCATCCCGCTCAAGGTCAACATGGCCGGCGTGATCCCCGTCATCTTCGCCTCATCCATGATGATGATCCTGCCGACCTTCGCACAGTTCCTGGGCGGCGGCATCGGCACCTGGATCAACAGTTGGATCGGCCCGAGCACCTTCCTCTTCATCATCCTCGAGGCCATCCTCATCATCATCTTCACGTACTTCTACACGGCCGTGACGTTCAACCCCATCGACCAGGCCGACAACCTCAAGAAGTACGGCGGCTTCGTGCCGGGCGTGCGTCCCGGGCGTCCTACGGCGGAGTACCTGGACCGCATCCTGACACGGCTCACGCTTCCCGGCGCCCTCTTCCTCGCCGCACTGGCCGTGCTGCCGTGGATCATGTCGCGCTTTCTCAACGTGCCGTTCTACTTCGGCGGCACGTCTCTGCTGATCGTGGTGGGCGTCGCGCTCGACACGATGCGGCAGATGGAGGCGCAGCTCCTCATGCGGCACTACGAGGGCTTCCTCAAGTAGGAGATGGTGATGGCGCAGCGCAACGTGATCCTTCTCGGCGGCCCCGGCGCGGGCAAAGGCACGCAGGCCGGGCGCATCGTGGCAGACTACAGTCTGCCCCATATCTCGACCGGCGAGATGCTGCGCGCGGCTGTCGCCAGGGGTACTGAGATGGGCCGTGAGGCGCAGAGGTACATGGAGAGCGGCCGGCTGGTCCCGGACGAGGTCGTCATCGGCGTCGTCCGGGACCGCCTGGCCGAGGCGGACGCCGCCGATGGGTTCCTGCTCGACGGCTTTCCGCGCACGGTGCCGCAGGCCGAGGAGCTCGATGCCATGTTGGCCGAGTCCGGCAGGGCGCTCACGCACGTCGTGCTCATCGACGTGCCGCTCGAAGAGCTGGTCCAGCGCATCGCCGGGCGTCGCTCGTGTGCCACGTGCGGCCGAATCTACAACGTCGTCTTCGACCCGCCGAGGGCGGATGGAGTCTGCGACGACGACGGCGGCGAGCTCGTCCGGCGCGCCGACGACCTGGAGCACACGGTGCGCAAGCGTATCGCCGTCTACGAGCAGCAGACGGCGCCGCTCATCGGCTACTACACAGACAGAGGCGTGCTCGCGAGCGCGTCGGGGGGCGGCATGCATCCCGACGAGGTGTACGAGCAGGTCAAGACCATCCTCGCCGGCTGACGCGTGATCGTCCGTAAGTCTGAAGCCGAGATCGGCAAGATCGACGCTGCCGGAGCGATCCTCGCGGACTGCCTCGACATGCTCTGCGCCGAGGCACGGCCGGGCGTGAGCACGGGCGAGCTCGACCGTCTCGCCGAGCGCCTGATCCGCGAGCGCGGCGGCGTCCCCACGTTCCTCGGCTACCGCGGCTTCCCGGCGTCCATCTGCGCCTCGCCGAACGACATGGTCGTGCACGGCATCCCCGGGGCCTACCGTGTCTGCGAGGGTGACCTTCTCAGCATCGACGTGGGCGTGACCCTGGACGGCTACGTGGCCGACTCCGCGATCACGCTGCCCATGGGCGTCGTGGAGCCGGAGGCGCAGCGCCTGCTCGAGGTCACGCGCGAATCCCTTGAGGCGGCTCTGGCCGAGTGTCACGAAGGCCGTCGCCTGGGCGATGTGTCGCACGCCGTGCAGGTCGTCGTGGAGGCCGCAGGCTTCAGCGTCGTGCGCTCCCTGGTGGGGCATGGCGTTGGCCGCGAGATGCACGAGGACCCGCAGATCCCCAACTATGGGGAACCCGACCGTGGGCCGCGGCTCGAGGAAGGCATGGTCTTCGCCATCGAGCCTATGGTCAACGCCGGAGGGCATGAAGTGTATGTGGCCGACGACGGCTGGAGCATCTCCACCGTCGACGGTTCACTGTCGGCCCACTTCGAACACACCGTCGCAGTGGGAAAGAAGAAGCCCAGGGTGCTGACCCGCCGGCGTTCCGAGGCTGCCGGAGCGTGAGACGGCGGGCCGTGTTTTGCGGCCTTGCATCGATGTGGTAGTATGTCAGGCCGCTGTCTGACGACGAGTAGGGAGTATGGCGAACAAAGAAGAAGCCATCGAGATAGAAGGTGAGGTCATCGAGGCCCTCCCGAACACCATGTTCCGGGTGCACCTCGACAACAACCACGAAGTGCTCGCCCATATCTCCGGCAAGATGCGCATGAACTACATCCGCATCCTGCCCGGCGACAGGGTCAAGGTAGAGCTCTCGCCCTACGATCTCAGCAGGGGCAGGATCACGTACCGGTTCAAGTAGCGGCCGCTGGTCGCGCGGAGGCGGTGTGCGGCGTGCCGTCAGGCACGCCGCACGCTCGAGCGAGGAACACCGATGAAGGTAAGAGCGTCAGTCAAGCCGATGTGCGAGAAGTGCAAGATCATCCGCCGTCACGGCACGGTGCAGGTGATCTGTGCCAATCCTCGCCATCGTCAGAGGCAGGGGTAAGGGTCCCACATGGCACGAATCGCAGGCGTCAACATCCCGCCGCAGAAGCGGGTCGAGATCGGACTCACCTACATCTACGGCATCGGGCGGTCCACGTCCAACAAGGTGCTGGGCCTGGTGGGCATCGATCCCAACACCAAGGTCCGCGACCTGACCGAAGAGGAGATCGTGCGCCTGCGCGAGACCATCGACCGTGAAGTCACGGTCGAGGGCGACCTGCGCCGCGAGCGCTCCCAGAACATCAAGCGGCTCATGGACATCGGTTGCTACCGCGGCATCCGCCACCGTCGTGGCATGCCGGTCGACGGGCAGCGCACGCGCACCAACGCCCGCACCCGCAAGGGTCCCAAGCGGACCATCAGCGGCAAGCGCAAGAAGTGACCGCGAGTCAGGCCGGAGGAGTAGAGCAGAGTGGCTAAGCCGCAGAGAGCCAAAGGGCGTCAGCGCCGCAAGGTCCGCAAGAACATCGCGGTCGGTCAGGCGCACATCAAGACATCGTTCAACAACACGCTGGTGACCCTCACCGACAAGGAGGGCAACGTCATCGCGTGGGAGAGCGCCGGGTCGGTCGGCTTCAAGGGCTCGCGCAAGAGCACGCCGTTCGCCGCCCAGGTCACGGCCGAGTCCTGTGCCAAGAAGGGCATGGAGCACGGCCTCCAGAAGGTCGAGGTGTTCGTGCGTGGTCCGGGCTCCGGTCGCGAGACCGCCGTACGTTCTCTCCAGGCCGCCGGCCTCGAGATCATCAGTGTCAAAGACGTGACGCCGGTGCCGCACAACGGCTGTCGTCCGCGCAAGCGTCGCCGGGTCTAGGAAGGTCCACGTGGCGAGAGATACCTCAGCCCAGTGCAAGCAGTGCCGTCGTGAGGCAGAGAAGCTCTTTCTGAAGGGGGAGCGCTGCCTCACCGACAAGTGCGCCGTCGAGCGTCGCTCCTACCCGCCGGGCGAGCACGGCCGCGGCCGCATCAAGCAGTCCGAGTACCTCCTGCAGCTGCGCGAGAAGCAAAAGGCCCGCAGGTACTATCAGGTCCTCGAGAAGCAGTTCCATCACTACTACGAGGTCGCCAGCCGCAAGCAGGGCATCACCGGTGAGAACCTGCTGACCCTGCTCGAGATGCGGCTCGACAACGTGGTGTACCGCCTCGGCTTCGGCGCCTCGCGCCGTCAGGCCCGCCAGCTCGTGCGTCACGCGCACTTCCTGGTCAACGGCAAGAAGGTGGACATCCCGTCGTACCAGGTCCGTCCCGAAGACGTCGTCTCGGTGCGCGCCAACAGCAAGGCCGCCGAGACCGTGCGTGCCGCGACCGACCTCACGTCGTCCGTGGCGCCGTGGCTCCTGGTCGACCACGACAACCTCACCGGCAAGATCCTCCGGGCGCCGACGCGCGACGAGATCGACACGCCGGTCCAGGAACAGCTGATCGTCGAGCTCTACAGCAAGTAACCGCTGCAGCTGACCCGCGGCGAAGACCACATCTAGGGAGGCCAGTTGCTCCAGTTCCAGATGCCCAACATCACGCGCGAACAGCTCGCTGCGAACCGCGCGCGCTTCGAGGTGGAACCCCTCGACCGCGGGTTCGGGCACACCTTCGGCAACGCGCTGCGCCGGGTCCTCCTGTCGTCGCTCGAGGGCGCGGCGGTAAGCTCGGTGAAGATCGAGGGCGTCGCGCATGAGTTCACCACCATCAAAGGCGTCAAAGAGGACGTCACGGACATCATCCTCAACCTCAAGGAGCTCGTGTGCCGCCTGCACGGCGAGCTCGACGAGGTCCAGGTGCGCCTGTACAAGGAGAAGCCCGGCAAGGTCGTGGCGGCCGACATCGACATCCCGGCCGAGCTCGAGATCCTCAATCCCGACCACCACATCGCGACCCTGTCGGACGGCGGCGTCATCGAGCTGATGCTCACCGTCCGGCGCGGCACGGGCTACGTGGCCGCCGAGGGCAACAAGACGCCCGAGACGGTCATCGGCGTCATCCCGATCGACTCCATCTTCAGTCCCATCAAGCGCGTCTCGTACCACGTCGAGAGCGCACGCGTGGGGCAGCGCACCGACTACGACAAGCTCATCCTCGACATCACCACGAACGGCGCGCTCATGCCGGAAGAAGCCCTGCGAGAGGCCGCCGAGATCCTCGTGGACCGCATGTCGATCTTCACCGACCCCGACCGCACGCGCTCCACCGAGGAGTACCCCCTCGAGGGTCTCACCGCGGCGCCGTCCGGCGGCGGCATGGACGACGTGCTCATCGAAGAGCTCGAGCTCGGCGTCCGTTCGTACAACTGCCTCAAGCGCGAGGGCATCCAGACCGTCGGCGACCTGGTCTCCAAGACCGAGGCCGAGCTGCTCAACATCCCGAACTTCGGCAAGAAGAGCATCGACGAGGTCAAGGACAAGCTTGCCGAGCGGGGCCTCTCTCTGCGGGGTGACGAGTAATGCGCCATCAGAAGTCGGGCCGCAAGTTCAACATGGCCCCCGACCAGCGCCGGTCGCTGATCTCGGGCCTCGCCTGCCAGGTGCTCGAGCACGAGAAGGTCAAGACCGGCGTGATGCGTGCCAAAGAGGTGCGCCCCATGGTCGAGGAGGCCATCACGCTGGGCAAGCGCGGCGACCTGCACGCGCGGCGCCAGGCCATCGCCATGCTGCGCAACAAGAAGATCGTCTACAAGCTGTTCAACGATGTCGCGCCGCGCTACAAGGATCGCAACGGCGGCTACACGCGCATCATCAAGCTCGGTCCGCGGCTGGGCGACGGCAGCGAGCAGGCGTACATCGAGCTCGTCTAGGCGGGTCATCGCAGTTCGCAGCAGAGGGGCGGGCGGCCGCAAGGGCCTCCCGCCCCTCTGCACGTCTGCATGCGGCTGAGGCCCGGCACCGGGGTCGCGAGGTGCTGCGCCCACCCCGCTTGGCTGCAGGGTCCGGCCAGGCCGTCGCACGGATGCGCTAAGCTTCGCCGGAGATGAGCGACGTCCGCGCCGACACCCCCAACGCCGTCGGTCCCGTGCTGTCCGTCGCGGGCCTGCAGTTTCGCTATCCGGGGGCGGTGGACGACGCGCTTGCCGGCCTCGATCTGCGGGTCGCGGCGGGGGAGTTCGTCGCGCTGGTCGGCGCCAACGGGTCAGGCAAGTCCACTCTGGCGCGGATCCTCGGGGGTCTGGAACGGCCTGGCGGCGCGGCGCACGCGGCTGCCTGCGGCCACGACCTGCTCACGGAGGCGGGCAGGCTGGCGGCCAGGCGGGACGTGGGCGTGCTCTTCCAGGACCCGGAGAACCAGTTGGTGGCGCAGTGCGTCGAGGAGGACGTCGCCTTCGGCCTCGAGAACCTCGCGTGGCCGACCGCCCGCATCCGCGAGCGCGTGGACGGGATGCTCGCCCGCTTCTGGCTCACAGAGCTGCGACGGCGGGAGCCCCATCTGCTCTCCGGGGGGCAGAAGCAGCGCACGGCGCTGGCGGGCGTTCTGGCGGTGCCCCGGCGCGTGCTCGTGCTCGACGAGCCTACGGCGATGCTCGATCCCGCCGGCCGTCGCGAGGTGCTCGAGGCAGTCGATGGGCTGCGGCACGAGGGCCTCGCCGTCGTGTACGTGACTCAGGAGATGGACGAGGCCGCCGGGGCCGACCGCGTCGTCGCCCTCGAGCGGGGTGTCGTGACCTACGACGGCCCCGTGCGCGGCCTGTTCGGCGACCATGAGCGGCTTCGGCGCCTGGGCTTGGGGCTGCCTCCGGCGGGGGAGCTCGCCCTCGCGCTCGGCGAGCGCGGACGCGAGCTGCCGGGGCCTCCGCTCACACTCGATGAACTGGTGCTCGGCCTGGAGCAGGTCGGGTGAGCGCGCCTCGGGCGGGGTCTTCTCCCGCCGCGTCGGCGGCCCTCGGCATGAGCCTGGCGTGCGAGGCCGTCGCCTTCAGCTATGAGGAGGCGCGCGAGAAGCTGACAGCACTGCGGGACGTCACGTTCAGCGTACCGGCGGGCGGCTCGCTGGCCCTGCTCGGCGCATCGGGAGCAGGGAAGTCGACGCTGCTTCAGGTGGTGAAGGGGCTCGATGAGGTGGAGTCGGGCGCCGTGTTGCTCGACGGGCTCGCACCGGGCCACAGCGGGTACGCGCTCGCTCGGCGTCAGACAGGCCTCGTCTTCCAGTCGGCGGAGCTGCAGCTGTTCGCGGCCTCCGCGCGCGAGGACGTCGCCTTCGGGCCGCGTCGCCTGGGATGGGACGAGGCGCGGGTCGCGGAGGCGGTGGATGAGGCGCTCGACCTCGTCGGGCTGCCGCCGGCACTGTTCGCCGAGCGCCACCCATACGCGCTCTCGGGCGGCGAGCGACGCCGCCTGGCGCTTGCCGGGGTGCTCGCCATGAAGCCGCGCCTGCTGCTGCTGGACGAGCCGTTCGTGAGCCTCGACCCGCGCACCCGGCAAGACCTCGTGATGGTCCTGGAGCGGCTCCGCGCAAGTGGCGTGACCGTCGTTCTTGCGACCCACGACATCGACCTCGCCTGGGCGCTCTGCGACGAGCACCTCGTGCTGGAGCGCGGGGAGGTCGCGGCCGCCGGAGCCTGGGACTTCGGTCCTTCCGGCGGGCTCCTCGCCGGCGGCCGCCTGCGCGAGCCCTTTCTCGTACAACTGTGGCGCCGCCTCGGCCGTGACGCGGCGTCGGCGCCCCGCACGGTCGCGGCGGCGGCGGAGGCGCTCGCGTGAGGGCTGCCATCGCGCAGTACTACCCGGGGACCTCCGTCATCCACCGCCTCGATCCCCGCGCCAAGTTCGTGGCGGTGTCGGCCCTCGGGGTCGCGCTGTTCGTGCGGACCTCGTTCCTGGCCCTCGGTCTGTACGCCGCTGCGGCCCTGGTCGCCTACCTGCTCAGCGGGGTCCCCGCGGTCTGGTTCTGGCGCGCCTTCCGGCCGCTGCTGTGGCTGGTGGGGCTCACGTTCGTGTTCCAGGTCCTGTTCGCCCCTGGCGAGGCGTTCTTCAGCTTAGGGCCCATCCACCTCTCTTGGCAGGGCATCCAGACCGCGGCCTACCTCACGCTGCGGCTCGTCGTCCTGGTGCTCGCCGGGTCGGTGCTCACACTCACGACGCCGCCTATCGCGCTCACCGACGGCCTCGCCTGGCTGGGGCGTCCGCTGCGCCGTCTCAAGGTGCCGACGGACGAGTTGGCGCTGATGGTGACGATCGCGCTGCGCTTCATCCCGACGCTGCTGGTGGAGCTGGAGACGATCATGCGCGCGCAGCGAGCCAGGGGAGCCGACTTCAGCAGCGGCGGGCTGCTGACGAGGGCCCGGGCACTGGTCCCGGTGCTCGTCCCCTTGTTCGTGCTCAGCTTCCGCCGCGCCGACGACCTCGCCATGGCCATGGAGGCGCGCTGCTACCGACCGGGGGTGGTGCGCACACGGCTCCATCCGCTGCGCGCGCGCGCTGCGGACGCCTTGCTGCTGGCGCTGACGGCGGGCGTGATCGTGGCCGGCACGCTGCTGTAGGATGCCTGGCGTGGACGGACCGCCCGGCAGTACCTGGCGCCTTGACCTTGCGTACGAGGGCACGGCCTATCGCGGCTGGGCCCGGCAGCCGGAGGAGCGCACGGTGCAGGGCGTGCTCGAGGAGGCGCTGGCGACGGTCGTCCGCGAGCCCGTGCGCCTCAGCGTCGCCGGGCGCACCGACGCCGGCGTGCACGCCTGGGCGCAGGTCGCATCCTTCAGCTGCTCCGCCGCCGACCTAGATCCCGACAGGCTACTGCGGGCGCTGAACGGGCTGCTGCCGGAGGACATCGCCGTGCTGCGCGTCGCTCCGGCGACGCCGGGCTTCGTGGCGCGCGAAGCGCGCTCACGCACCTACGAGTACCGCATCTGGCTGCCCAGGACCCGACCCGTGCGCGACAGGGCCTGCGTGTGGCAGGTGCGCGGGCCCGCGGACGTGGAGCTGCTGGCGCGCGCCGCTGCGCTGCTGCCGGGCCGGCGCGACTTCGCGGCGCTGACGCCGTCCGCGCACGAGTACCACAACTGCGTGCGTGAGGTCCTGGAGGCGCGCTGGTCGGAGGTCGCGGCCGCCCCCGGTGTGCCCGCCGGCGCGGAGTGGGTCTTCACGATCCGCGCCGGCAGCTTTCTGCACACCATGGTCCGCGTGGCGGTCGGCAGCATGGTCGACGTGGCGCAGGGCCGGATGACGGTGGACGGCTTCGCAGCGGCTCTGGCGAGCCGCGAGCGCCGGCGCGCGGGACAGACGGCGCCGGCACGCGGCCTGGCGCTCATCGCCGTGGACTACTGACGGCCGCTACCGCCCAAGGAACCTCTGGATCATCTTCTGCTTCGCGGCTTCGGAAGGCGGGAACACGTAGGCCACACCGCCTTCGTAGCCCGGCGTCCCTGCCATGACCAGCTTCTTGCCGCCCTTGGCGCGCCACTTGAGGTAGGCGAGCTCCAGGATCTGGTTCGTGGTGAGGTCGGTGGCGACACCGCTCATGAACTTCTTGCCGATCTCGGGGAGCTTGGTGATGTTGCCCGGCCGGGCGATCTTCTTCTGGAGCGCCTGGACGAACGCCTGCTGGCGGGCGGCCCGGTGGAAGTCGTCGTCGGCGTAGCGGATGCGCACGTAGAGCATGGCGTACTTGCCGTTGAAGTGATGCATGCCCTGCCGGAACGTCACGGTGCGCCCCGCGGAGCCCGCCACGGTGCTGATGGTGCCGGGGACGTACATGTCGACTCCGCCCACGGCGTTGACGAGGCGCGGGAAGCCCTTGAAATCGACGATCATGACGTGGTTGACAGGGACGCCGGTGAACTCCTCCACGGTCTGCACAGCCATGGATGGGCCGCCCCAGAACATCGCCTCGTTGATCTTGGTGACGTCGCCGCTGGGGAGCTGGACCCTTGTGTCCCGGGGGATGGAGAGCTGGTTGATGGTCTTCGTGTTGGGGTTGAAGCGCATGAGCATGATGGTGTCCGACCGCGCCGGCTCGCCGGCCTTGCTGTCCACGCCGAGGAGCAGCACGGTGGTGCCCTTGCGCCAGATCCAGCCTGCGTCGGGCGCGAGCTGGTCACGCGTCTTCTTGTCGATGCGTGTGTTGGCCTTGTCGACGGCGCGGTCGAACTTCTGGTAGCCGGGCCAGGCGAGGACGGTGACGACGACGCCGGCTACGATGACGGCGAGCAGCAGGCCCAGCGGGACATACCACCAGCGGAAGCGGCGGCGCGCACGAGGGCCGTCGCCGGTCTTGTCCCGGGTGGCGTCGCCGGCGGCGTAGCGGTTGTAGTCCTTGGGCGCGCCGGCGGCGCTCGCAGCGCCCGCCGCCGCGCCACGGCTGCCGTTGCCGCGCGGGTCGGGAGGCGCGCCGGTGGAGCCGGAGCGTGTCTTGCCCGAGGGCCGGGCGCCGGCCAGTTCATCGTCGAGGGGGGTACGCCTGGCGCGGCCTGCCTTGTACGTCCTGTAGGGCTTGCGGCCCGCGTTGTCGTCGTCTGGCATCAGCTGCTCGCGTTCCTGCGCAGGCACGGCCCAGCATCGGGATGACGGCGGGGAGCGGGGCGTTGGGCCTGCGGCCTGACTACGCCTCCGGGCGGGAGAATCCTGCAGCCGCGAGTGTACACCATGGTAGGCTCGCGGTCGTCATGGGTCCCGGACGCACCATCGTGGGGGTCGACATCGGCGGCACCAAGATCGCCGCCGCACTCCTTCGTGCATCTCTGCCTGTGGCGGGATCGCGTGCGCTCACGCCACAAGAGACGCCACGCCTGCAGACGCGGTTCGTGACGCCGACCGACGCGTCGTCGCCCGAGGCGTGCCTCGCCTCCGTCTTCGCGTGCATCGACCATCTCGCCGCGGGGCGGTCCGTCGACGCTGTGGGCGTGGGGGTGGCGTCCATGGTCGACTTCGCCGGCGGTCGCGTAGTCGAGTCGGTCAACCTTCCGCTGGCCGAGGTGCCGCTGCGCGATCTGCTCGCGGACCGACTCGGCGTGCCGGTGGTGGTGGACAACGACGCCAACGCCGCCGCCCTGGGCGAGGCCACGTACGGCGCCGGCGCGGGCAGCCGGGAGATGCTCATGCTCACCCTCGGGACCGGCGTCGGCGGCGGCATCGTCTGTGGCGGCCGCCTGTACCGGGGTCACAGCGGGGCGGCCGCTGAGCTCGGACACATCATCGTCGACGTGGACGGCCCGCCGTGCCCGGCCGGCTGTCCCAACCATGGCTGTCTTGAGGCGTTCGTCGCGGGGCCCGCGATGGCCAGGGCCGCCATGGCCTATGCCGTCGGCCATCCCGGCTCCAGCCTCGGCCGGGCGCTCGCCGCCGGCGAGACGGTGGACGGGCCCCTGCTCACGCGGCTGGGGCTGGCGGATGACCCCGGTGCCGCCGAGGTGCTCGGCGGCATCGGCGAGCTGCTCGGCGCCGGGCTGGTGACGCTCGTGAACGTCTTCAACCCCGAGCTCATCGTGATCGGCGGCGGCGCGGCCGCCGCCGGTGACCTGCTGCTGGGGCCCGCGCGAGGGGTGCTCGCGGCGCGCGGGCTGCGGCCGCAGCGCGACGAGGTCCGCGTGGTCCCGGCGGCCCTGGGGCCCGACGCCGGCTTCTTCGGGGCCGCGGCTCTGGCGCTCATGGAGCTGTTTCCGAGCGTCCCGGACCCCTTTCTTGACTTCGCTCCGGCCATGCCGCAGCATGCACAGGCATCCCGCGCGCCTTGCGATGGCGGCGCGCTGACCCAAAAGCGAGGACCACATGACTCACAAGATCACTGACGAGTGCCTGGCGTGCGGTGCCTGCATCGACGAGTGCCCCAACGAGGCCATCTCCGAGGGCGACGACATCTACGTCATCGACCCCGACAAGTGCGACGACTGCGGCACGTGCGTGGACTCCTGCCCGAGCGAGGCCATCATCCCGGAGTGAGGCTCGCGTACAGCGCCTGACGTTCAGGGGGCCGGCTCGCGAAAGCCGGCCCCCTGGACGTCCCGGGCGGGAGTGTGTGGCGCTGCGGAGCGCCGGCCGGCCGCGACAGCGGCCGTCAGCCGGCGGGGCTTGGCCGCACCACCTCCGGCTCGTCCCAGGCGAGTCGGCGGGCCATCACGTCCACCGCCTCCGGGTTGTCGTCCACGAGCAGGTAGCCACGCCCCAGGCCGGCGGCCGCCTCTCCCGTGGTACCGCTGCCGGCGAAGAAGTCCAGGACGAGGTCGCCGGGGTCGGAGTGCACGCGCACGATGCGCTGCAGCAGCTTGAGCGGCTTCTGCGTGGGGTAGCCGGTCTTCTCCCGGCCGGTCGGGCTCACGATGGTGAGCCACCACACGTCGGTCGGGGTCTTGCCGCGCGCCGCCTTCTCGGGTCCGGCGAGGGCGGGCGCCATGTAGGGGATGCGGTCGATGTCGTCGTAGCGGAACACGTACCTCCGCGGATCGGCGGCGTACCAGAAGATGGTGTCGTGCTTGGCCGGCCAGCGGGAGCGGGACCGGCCTCCGTAGTCGTAGGCCCACACGATCTCATTGAGGAACGAGGCGCGTCCGAAGATGCGGTCGAGCAGGACCTTGCAGTAGTGCGCCTCGCGGCTGTCTATGTGGAAGAACAGCGAGCCGTCGCCGGCGAGCACGCGCCGCGCCTCTTCGAGCCGCGGCGCGAGGAAGCCCTGGTAGTCGTCGAACTCGTCGGCCCATGCCTGGCTGCCGAGCACCTCGGTGCGGTAGCGGCGACCGCCGAAGCCCCGCCGGTCGCCGTCCTCGTCCCGTACCGTCCGCAGGCGCGTGCGGCTCTGCATCCTGCCCGTGTTGAACGGCGGGTCTATGTAGACGAGGCGCGCGAGGCCGCCCGGCAGCGTGCGCAGCACCTCGAGGTTGTCGCCGAGCACGATGCGCTTCACAGCGAGAGCTCGTAGACGCGCTGGTCTTTGACCGCGCGACAGCCGACGTGCTCGTAGAAGCCGTGTGCCGCGTCCCCGCGTGCGAGGTTGGCGCGTATCCACAGGTGCGCGAGCCCCCGTTCGCGCGACCAGGCGGCGGCGGCCTCGAGCAGAGCCCGGCCGAGGCCGCCGGTCCTGAGCCCGTCGGCGACGGCGAGGCCGCCGACCTCGCCGTAGGGGTCCTCCTCCACGGTGCGCTGTACGTGCACATCGATGAAGCCGGCCACGGCGCCGTCGAGCTCGGCCACCAGCAGCGTGCGTTCGGCGTCGCCGAGCAGGCTCAGGCGCGCTCGCACCTGGGCCTCGCCGGAGGGATAGCCCAACTGCGTGCAGAGTCCGGCGAGGGCGGCGGCGTCGGCGCGCCGGGCCACACGCACACGAAAGGGCGGTTGCATGGCGCCAGCATACCCCGACGCGCTGAGGGCCGGGTCGCCGCGGGCGACCCGGCCCTCACTCCGCGCCCTGCGGTCTCAGGCCGACAGCCGCTCCTGGTCAGGCGGCGCCTGGCCGGTGAGGGCGTGGATGTGGAGCGCCCTGTCCTCGACGGGGGTGGCGTCGAGCACGATCGTGCCGCACAGCGGGCACACGATCGACTCGCTGGGGTCCTCCGAGAAGAGGTCAGCTCCGAGCTCGGCGCCGCACTCCCGGCACGTCATCAGTTCGAGCACCATGACTCCCCCTTTCCGTCACCTCAGAGGATTCCGCAAACGGTTCGTCTCGACGCTCCCGCGCTGAGAGAATGGGGTGAACGACGGAGGGGGAGGTGCACCACTTGCTGTACGTGTGCGCGACGCCGATCGGCAATCTGGGGGACGTCACGCCGCGGGTCCTGGACGCCCTGCGCGCGGTGGACCTCGTCGCCGCCGAGGACACGCGGCACACGCGCAAGCTGCTCAGCCACTTCGACATCCACGTGCCCCTCACCAGCCTGTTCGAGCACAACGAGGCCAGGAAGACAGAGGAGGTGCTGCAGGTGCTGCGCGAGGGGCGCGACGTGGCCCTGGTCACCGACGCGGGGATGCCCGGCGTGCAGGATCCCGGCATGCGCCTGGTCGTGCGCGTGGTGGCCGAGGGCCTCGACTTCACGGTGCTGCCGGGCGCGTCGGCGGTGCTCACCGCCCTGGTGGCCGCCGGCTTCGAGGGCGAGGGCTTCCGCTTCGTCGGCTACCTGCCGCGCCGGCCGCGCGAGCTGCGGGCGGCACTGCAGGAGTGGCGCCGTTGCGGCGGCCTCGTCGTGGCCTTCGACACGGCGACGCGCCTCAGCCGCAGCCTCGCGGAGCTGGCGGCGGCGCTGCCGCAGGCGCGCGCCGCCGTGTGCCGCGAGCTCACCAAGGTCCACGAGGAGGTCGTGCGCGGCACCGTGCAGGAGCTGAGCGACCGCTACCCGGTGCGCGGGCCCGAGTCGGGGCAGCTGGGCAGTGTGCGCGGCGAGATCGCCCTGGTGCTTGACCTGGGAGCGGCGCTGGACGATGCCGCCGCCGCGCGGCCGCAGGCGCGCGCGGCCGCCGAGGCGCTGCTGGGCCGCGGCCTGTCGCGACGCGACGCCGCCGCCGCCCTGCACGTCTGCCTCGGCATGCCCCGCCGCGAGGCCGACAGCCTGGTGCGCGGCATCGCGGCCGGCGGCTGAGGCCTGCTACACTCCGCACGTGGACCTCTACGCCCTCATCGCGCAGCGCACCCTCCTGCTGGACGGCGGCCTCGGCCTCGCCCTGTCGCTGCGTGGCTTCGCGGCCGGCGAGTGCCCGGAGGAGTGGAACGTGTCGCACCCCGCGGAGGTCGAGGACATCCATCGGCAGTTCTACGCCGCCGGCTCCGACATCGTGAACACCAACACCTTCGGTGGCTCGTCGCTGCGCCTCGAAGCACACGGCCTGCAGCACCGCGCCGTGGAGCTCAACGAGGCCGGCGCACGCCTGGCCGCCGGCGTGCGCGACCGCGAGTTCCCCGGCCGCTGGGTGGCCGGCGACATGGGCCCCAGCGGCAAGATGCTCAGGCCCATGGGCGACGCCGACCCGGAGAGCCTGCGCGCCTCCTTCTTCGAGCAGGCGCAGGCCCTGCTGCGCGGCGGCGCCGACCTGCTTAACGTCGAGACGATGTTCGACCTCACCGAGGCGCGCGTCGCCGTCGAGGCGGCGGTCGCCGCCGCCGAGGGGCGGCCGGTCCTCGCCAGCCTGGCGTTCAAGCCGTCGCCCAGGGGGTTCCGCACCATGATGGGCGTCGACCCGGCCTCGGCGGTCGTCACGCTCCGTGAGGCCGGCGCAGTCATGGTCGGGTGCAACTGCGAGATCTCGGCCGAGCCCATGGAGGAGCTCGTGCCGCTGCTCGCCGAGCTCAACGGCGGGCGCACCATCGCGCAGCCCAACGCCGGCCAGCCGCGCCTGGAAGCCGGCAGGACGGTGTACGGCGAGACGCCCGCGCACTTCGCCGCCGTCGTCGCGCGGTACCCCGCTCTGGGCGCCGCGATCGTCGGCGGCTGCTGCGGCACACCGCCGCAGTCCATCGCGGCGCTGGCCGCGGCGCTCGATCGCTGACGCCCTCCCGCGGCTTGGCCGCCGCTCGCTCCTGTCGGCGTGAAGGCGCTTGACGACGGGAGCTACTGTGAAGATAGTCACAGCTACATGGAGCCGGAGGGCACGATGAGCGGACAGCGGGACGCAGCAGGCGCAGGCGCGGACGATCCCGCCGCGGCCGTGGTGCCCGTCCGGCCCGAGAAGCACGTCTCCCTGCAGACGGTGGAGCGCCTCAGCGTTTACCGCAAGGCGCTGGAGGAGCTCGACCGCGATGGCGTCGAGTACGTCCACTCCCAGCGGCTGGCCGACCTCGTCAGCGTGACGCCGGCCCAACTGCGCCGCGATCTCTCGAGCTTCGGCACGTTCGGCAACATCGCCCGCGGCTACAACGTCTACGAGATGAGCCGCACGATCGGACGCATCCTCGGCACCAACGAGACGCAGGCCGTGGCCCTGTTCGGCGTTGGCGACCTCGGGCGTGCGCTCCTCTCCTATCGCGGCTTCGAGGAGCGTGGGTTCCACATCGCGATGGCGTTCGACCTCGACCCCGACAAGGTGGGCAGGGTGTTCGCCGGCAGGCGTTGCTACCACGTCAGCGACCTCGAGACCGTGCTGCGCGAGCTCGAGGTGCGCATGGCGGTGCTGGCCACGAGGACCGAGGGCCTGCAGGCGCTCGTCGACCGCATCGCCGCGAGCGGGGTGCGCGCGGTCCTCAATTTCGTGCCCAAGTCCGTGAAGGCCCCATCGGGGTGTTTCGTGGAGCCCACCGACATCACGGCCAAGCTGGAGCTGCTCTCGTTCCTGGTGCGGTCGGCGCCGGCACAGGAGCATGGGGCGGTGGGATGAGGCACCCCGTGTCGCTCTGGGGGGAGACGACCTCCATTTCGAATCGATTGTGAACGAGTTCACTGTGAACGTGGTAACCAAGGGACCGGAGCCGGGGACCTCCGGTGGTCCCGCTGCCGAAGGAGGAGCGAGATGAAGGCCAAGCGGATCCTGCTGGTCGACGACGACCGCGACCTGGTGCTGTCTGCGCGCACGTATCTGGAGGCGCGTGGCTACGAGGTGGACACCGCGCACAGCGGTGTGGAGGCCCGCGAGCGCGTCGCCGAGCGAGTGCCGGACCTCGCGGTGCTGGACATCATGATGGACTACGATACCGACGGCTTCAATCTCGCGCAGACCCTGCGCGAGGATGAGCGCACGGCCGCCGTACCGGTGATCATCATGAGCGGCTTCACGAAGGAGCTCGACACCAAGACGCACGTCTTCGAGCCCATGATGTACCGTGAGTGGCCGGCGGCGAAGTTCTTCGAGAAGCCGGTCAAGCTGGCCGTGCTGGCCGACGCCATCGCCGAGCTGCTGGGTGAGAAGCCGGCGGCCGCGGGGGCGTGACGTGGCGGCCGTGGAGGCGCCGGCGCTGACCGCGGCCGAGGCCGTCATCGCCGCCCACGGCGACGGCCTGGGGCGCGACCTTCTCATCCCCCTGCTGCAGGAGGTCCAGGAGGCGCAGGGTTCGTGTCGCCCGAGGCCATGACGCTGGTCGCCGAGACGCTGGACACGCCGCTGAGCCGTGTGTACGGCGTGGCCACGTTCTACAACCAGTTCCGCTTCACGCCTCTGGGCGAGCACGTGATCGCGGTCTGCCGGGGTATGGCGTGCCACGTCAAGCAGAGCCTTGAGCTCGCCCGGCATCTGAAGCGGCGCCTCAAGCTGCGGCCCGACGGCAACTCCGCCGCCGGCCGCTTCACCGTCATCAGCGTGGCTTGCCTCGGGGCCTGTTCCATCGCGCCGGTCATCAAGCTCGACGGCGAGTTCTACGGCGACCTCACGACCGAGAAGCTGGACGCCCTGCTCGACGAGGCGGAGGCCGGCGCCGAGGCGGTGGCCTGACGGCCACCCGGCGGCGCCGGGGCGAGGACTGACACCTGACCGCACCACAGAGGAACGAGACGTCGATGAACGAGACGTCGATGAACGAGAACCTGCTCCTGAAGCCGTGTTGTCCGCGCTGCCGGAAGACGCGTGCCGCCCGGCTCGCGCGCTTCAGGCGCGGGGGCGGCGGGCTCGTCTTGTACGTGGGCGCCGGGACGTGCGGGCGCGCCAACCGCGCCCCTCAGGTCATCACGCGCATCAACGAGTACATCGAGCACGGGCTGTTGCCGGTCCGCGTGGTGGAGACCGGCTGCGTCGGTTTCTGCCAGCGCGAGGTGTTCGTCGACCTGGTGACCGCGGAGGGCGTGCGGCTCAGCTACGGCGACCTCGGCCCGGAGACGGTCGGCGAGTTCCTCGACGCGGTGTTCGCGCGCGGTGACCTTCACATACGGTTCCTCCTCGGTAAGTACGACGATCCCGACGGCATGTACCCCGATGTCCCGCTGCTCCGCGACACGCCCTTCTTCCCCCGGCAGACACGCGTCGTGCTGGAGGGCTGTGGCGTCGTGGACCCCGCCGGCCTCGACGCCGCCCTGGCCGCGGGCGCGTTCCGCGCGGCGGCCGCGGCCCTCACCGGCATGACGCCCGAGGAGGTCTGCGACGAGGTGACCGCCTCCTGCCGCCTGTGCGTGGTGGAGGTGGAGGGCGCGCCGCGGCTGCTGACCAGTTGCACGCTGGAGGCGCAGGCCGGCATGGTCGTGCGCGCGCACACACCGCGCGTGCTCAAGGCGCGGCGCGCCATCCTCGAGCTCCTGGTGGCCGCGCACCCTCCGGACGGCCTGTCCTGCGTGCGAGAGGGCATCTGCGAGCTCGCAGCGCCGGCCGGCGACCTCGGCGTGCGGCGCCGGCGCTTCGTCGGTGCCGTCAAGGAGCATCCGCTCGACAGCAGCTCCCCTGCGCTGGCGCGCTACCCCTCCAAGTGTGTGCTCCGCCGTCGCTGCGTGACGATGTGTCACGAGGTGCAGGGCGTCGGGGCCATCGACTTCAGCGGCCGCGGGTTCGCCACCCGGGTGGCGCTGGGATTCGACCTCGGGTTGAACGTGAGCGAGTGCCTCTCCTGCGGGCACTGCGCCCGCGTCTGCCCGACCGGGGCGCTCGTGGAACGCGATCAGGTGGACGAAGTCGTGGCGGCGCTCGCCGACCCGGACACGGTGGTGGTCGCGCAGGTGGCGCCGGCTGTGCCGGCCACGCTCCTCGCGGGACACAGCCGCAGTCGGGGTGTGCGCACCGCTCTCGAACGGCTGGCGGCGGCGCTGAAGCGTATCGGCTTCGACGCCGTGTTCGACACGAGCTTCGCCGTCGACCTCACGGTGCTGGAGGAGACGACGGAGCTGCCGGACCGTCTGCGCAACGGCGGACCGCTGCCGCTGTTCACGGGCTGCTCCCCGGCGTGGGTGCGCTGGGCGGAGACCAGGCATCCCGAGCTGATCCCGCACCTCTCCACCTGCAAGAGCCCGCAGCAGATGGCCGGGGCGCTCATCCGCGAGCTGTACCCGGCGTTCGCCGGTCTTGAGGACAGGCGCCTGATGGTGGTGTCGCTGATGCCGTGCACCGCCAAGAAGGCCGAGGCGGACGAGTCACGGGACGTCGACATCGTGTTGACGACCCGGGAGCTCGGGCACCTGTGGCGGCGCTTCGGCGTGGACTTCACGCGCCTTACGGAGCGGGCGCCGCTGGACGCGCCGTTCGCGGCGGCCAGCGGCGCCGGCCGCCTCTTCGCCGCCAGCGGCGGCGTGATGGAGGCCGCGCTGCGCTCCGCGGCCGAGCCGGCGGGTGCCGCGGGCGACCCCGGCGACCCCAAGGTTGCCGAGGCCCGCGGCCGGGAGGGCATGCGCCGCTTCAGCGTGACGGCCGGCGGTGCGCGCCTGGAGCTCGCCGTTGTCGACGGCCTGGGCAACCTGAAGAAGTCCCTCGAACAGGTCATGGACCCGGCGGGCGGGCTGCGCGTCGTCGAAGTCATGAGCTGCCCCGGGGGCTGTGTGGGCGGAGGCGGCCAGCCGAACGGGACGGACGCAGCCGCCGTGCACCGGCGCGTGGAGCGCCTGTACGACGTGGACAGGCGCTCGCAGACGCGGCGCGCTCACGAGAACGTGGAGCTGCGGGCGCTGTACGAGGATCTTCTCGGGCGCCCGCTGGGTGAGGCCTCGCACCGCCTCCTTCACCGCACCCACACCGACCGCAGCCGCTCCGCGGCATCGGTCTGACGGAGGCCTGCATGAGCGGCACCATCATCACGACGATCAAGCAGAAGTGCCGGCGCTGCTACACCTGTGTGCGCGACTGCCCGGCCGAGGCGATCCGCATCGAGGACGGCCAGGCGTTCGTGGTCGAGTCCCGCTGCATCGCCTGCGGCAACTGCACGCTCGTCTGCTCGCAGAACGCCAAGACCTATCTGAGCGGGCTGGAGGGCGCCCTGGCGCTCCTCGACGGAGATGCGCCGGTGGCCGCGCTGCTGGCGCCTTCGTTCCCGGCAGGATTCGCCGAGCCGGCCGCGCGTGTGGTCGGCGCCTTCAAAGCGGCCGGGTTCGAGCACGTGGTGGAGGTAGCCCAGGGCGCCGACCTGGTCAGCCGCGAGTACGTCAGGCACCTGCGCGCGGAGGCGGAGGGCGTGCACATCGCCACCACCTGCCCGGCCGTGTCCGAGTACGTGCGCAAGTACGTGCCCGAGCTCGTCGACCGTCTGGTGCCGGTGGTGTCGCCGATGGTGGCCACGGCACTGGCCGTCAAGGGGCTGTACGGCGACGAGGTGCGCTGCATCTTCGTCGGGCCCTGCGTGGCCAAGAAGGCGGAGGCGCGCGACGAGGCCCTGCCGCGCGTGATCGACGAGGTCCTCACGCTCCCCGAGGCACACCGGCTGCTCGCCGCGCGCGGCGCCGACCCGGTGACGGCGGAGCCGGCGGGCTGGGACGTGCCGGCCGCCGGGCGGGCACGCATCTTCCCGCTGCCCGGTGGCCTGCTCGAGAGCGCCGGGCTGGACCGCGGCATGCTCGACCCCGAGGTGCTCGTGGTGAGCGGTCACGACGAGACCGTCGAGGTCCTGGACAGCCTGACGCACGTCGAGACCGAGGGACCGCTGCTCGTGGAGGCGCTCATGTGCCGGGGTTGCTACTGCGGGCCGGGCATCAGCTCCTCCGAGCCCGGCTTGCTGCGCAAGCGCCGCGTGAGTGAGTACGTCGCGGCGTGCCGCGCCGAGGACGCCTCCGCGGCGGATGCGCCGGGGACGGCCGGCGCGCCCGGCCCGGCGCAGCCGGACCGCTTCGCCGGCCTCGACCTCAGCCGCTGCTTCACCGCCGACGACCAGCGCCTGCCGGAGCCCACCGAGGACGAGCTCCGCGAGATCCTCGCGCGCACCAACAAGTTCTTTCCCGCGGACGAGCTCAACTGCGGTGCCTGCGGCTACCCCACCTGCCGCGCCAAGGCGGTCGCCGTACACGGCGGCATGGCCGAGGACGCCATGTGCCTGCCGTTCATGATCGACCAGGCCGAGCGCGTCTGCGTCGAGCTCAACGTGCCGTGGAGCGAGATGCGCGAGGTGCACCGTCACATCATCAACTCCGAGAAGCTGGCCTCCATGGGCCAGATGGCTGCCGGCGTCGCCCACGAGCTCAACAACCCGCTGAGCACCATCCTGTTGTACACGCACATCCTGGGGAAGAAGCTCGCCGACCGCGACGACCTGGAGCACGACCTCAAGCTCGTCGCCGAGGAGAGCCAGCGCTGCAAGAAGATCGTCGGCAACCTCCTCGACTTCGCGCGGCAGAGCCGCGTGCATGCGGAGAGCGTGGACGTGCGCGAGGTGGTGCAGCAGGCGGTCGACTCCGCCGCCGCCACCGTCTCGCCGGGCCCGCATGTCGTGCACTTCGTCGTCGATGTCACGCCCGGCCTGCGCGCCGACCTCGACCGTGACCAGATGACGCAGGTCCTTGTGAACCTGGTCAAGAACGGCGTCGAGGCCATGGAGGGCAGGGACGGCGAGGTGCGCGTGAGCGCCCGCGACATCCCCGACGGCGAGCGCATCCACTTCGCCGTGAGCGACGAGGGAGACGGCATCCCGCAGAGCGCTCGCGACAAGGTTTTCCAGCCGTTCTTCACCACCAAGAGCATCGGCAAGGGCACCGGCCTCGGGCTGCCGATCAGCTATGGCATCGTGAAGATGCACAGCGGCACCATCTGGTTCGACACCGAGACGGGGCGCGGCACCACCTTCCATGTGGAGCTGCCCCGTGTGCACGTCGTCCAGCCCGGCCTCATCGACGACAAGGGAGCGTGACTCCATGACGACGCCGACCACCGTCCAGTTCGTGGACGACGACCGTGACTTCCGAGACCTCATGATGGAGCACGTCGACGACGGCTTTCGTCTGAGCTACCGGATCGGCTGGGACGAGCGGCTCGCACACGTGCCGCGCGTCATGCTGAGCGCTGTCGCGGCCGAGACGGGGACGCGTCTCGACGGCGAGGCCGACGGCGTGCGCGCCTGGTCCGGGCTGGCCAGGTTCCTGGACAAGCCCGTCACCGGCGCGCAGGTGCTGGCGGCGATCGAGGAGCTGGCGCCGGCGGCGGCCAACGCCGCCGAAGCCGGCGCCTGAACCGGCCCGGGAGGAGGGGACATGACAGCGGGCAGCATCCTCGTCGTGGACGACGAGTACGGCGTGCGCAGCGGCATCCGTACCATCCTCGAGATGGAGGGCTATGAGGTCGCGGAGGCCGGCGACGGAGCGAGCGCGCTGGCTGCGCTCGACAAGTGCGCCTACGACGTCGCCCTGCTCGACTACCGCCTGCCCGACACCGACGGCCTCAGCCTCCTGCAGGCCATGAAGCAGCGCGGCTGCGACGCCATGGTCTGCATGATCACGGCCTACGCCAACATCGAGACGGCCGTGGCGGCCACTCGGCAGGGCGTCGACTTCTTCCTGCCCAAGCCGTTCAGCCCCGAGGATCTGGAGGGCGTGGTGGCCACGCTGCTGCGCCACAAGCGGGCGCGCACCGAGGCTGAGCGCCTGCGCGCCGAGCACGAAGCCAGTCTGCTCGCGCTGGCCGAGGAGAAGACACAGACGCACTCGCTGGTCAGCTCCCTGCGCGACGCCGTGCTCGTGGTCAACCGGGACGGCGACGTCGTCCTCGCCAACCCGCCGATGCTGGACGTGCTCGGGCTGCATGAGGACGAGGCGCTGATGAGGCCGGCGCGGGAGCTTCTGGCAGGCGGCGCCATGGCGCCGTTGGCCGAGCAGCTGGCGGCGCCGGTCCGGGATCGCGCCGTACGTCAGCTCGAGCTCGGCGAGCAGACGTGGATGGCGAGCTTCGTCACGTTCCGTGATGAGGCCGCAGAGGCTCGCGGCCGCATCCTCACGTTGAGCGACATCAGCGAGGTGCGCCGTCTCGCCATGGAGAAGCAGCGCTTCATCCGCACCATGGTCCACGAGCTCAAGAGCCCGCTGGGCTCGATCAAAGGTCTGCTGGAGGTCGTGTGCGACAGGAGCCTCGGTGACGAGCTCGAGCCCTACCTGCCGCTCCTCGCGCGCGCCGACAAGCGCATCGACGACCTCGTGGAGCTCATCCGCGACCTGCTCACGCTGGCGCGGAGCGAGCAGGCGCCGGAAGGCGACGAGCCTGAGCTCGTCCCCCTCGCGCCGCTCGTGGAGGAGGCCGCCGAGCTGGCCCGTGAGCGCGGCGCCCAGCGCGGCATCACCGTCTCGGTCGACGTCCCGGGCGACCTTGCCCCGGCGCTCATACGCTTCGACGACCTGCGTCTGGTGCTCAGCAACCTCGCCGGCAACGCCGTCAAGTACAACCGCGACGGCGGCTCCGTGACCGTCCGCGGCTCCGTTGCGGGCGGCTGGTTGCGCCTCGACGTGTCCGACACCGGCATCGGCATCAGGCAGGAGAGCCTGGCGCGCCTGTGGGACGAGTTCTTCCGCGAGAGGCGCGAAGAGACCCGTGACCTGGAGGGCAACGGCCTCGGCCTGTCGATCGTGAAACGCCTCGTCGAGCGCGCCGGTGGCCGCCTCGAGGTGGCCAGCGTCGCGGGCGAGGGCTCGACCTTCAGCGTCCTTCTGCCGGCCTGAGCGAAGCCTCAAGCTGCTCCGACTCCAACCTGACGTCGCTCCGCAGCGCTCCGGTGAGAGCCGTCAGTGTCCGGAGCGAAGGACTGCCGGTCCCGCCTGGGCTGGCGCTGATCCGGTGCTGGGGGATGCCAGAGACCGCGCCGGGCTCGCGCCGGATGAGGCCGGCAGCGAGGCGCTGCCTGAGAAGGCCCGACGCGATGCGGTACCTCCGCGCGAGCCACTCCAGCGCCTTGGCCGCCCCGGGTCCTTCGGCTGCGGAGCCCTCCTCGACAGGGGACCAGCGGGGCCGTGTGTCAAGAGGCCCCGGCGGCCCGGCCGGTGGCGGGACCCGGGGGTGCGTTCGGAGAGGCGCAGGCGCACCTGGAACAGGCTGGGCTGTGCCTTGTCCCGGACCCCGTGGAGTGGATGCGCGCCCCCCACGCGGGAAGAGAGCACGCGGGGTGCGGCCGGTCAGCGTGCGAGCTCGTGGCGGCGGCGGAACACGGCGCCCACGGTATCGAGGATCAGGCGCGCGCCGTGCAGGGCCGTGAGCTGGCCGGGGCCGTCGTACTGCGGCGCCACCTCGACGAGGTCCATGCCGACGACGTTGCAGCGTGCGCAGACGGCCAGCAGGATCGCCTTGGCCTCGTAGTAGCTGAAGCCGCCCGGTTCGGGAGTGCCGGTGCCGGGCGCGATCGCCGGGTCGAGGGCGTCGATGTCGAAGGTGATGTAGGTGTCGACGCCGAGCTTGAGGTGCTCGACCAGCTCGTCCGGGCGCATGTCCTTGGCCTGCTCGGCCCAGAAGATGCGCGCCCCGCGGCGGCGGGCGAGGCCGATGTTGTCGCCCGCCGTGTGCAGGCCGCGGATGCCGTACTGCGTCAGGCCGCTGAGCCAGCCGGCCTCGTGCGCACGGATGATGGGGCTGGCGTGTGTGTGGCGTTCGCCGCCCTCCTCGTCCCAGTAGTCCATGTGCGTGTCGAACTGCACGAGCTGGAAGGGGCGTCCGCCTCGCGACTCGTGTATCGCCTTCAGGAGCGGGTAGGTGATGGAGTGGTCGCCACCGAGCGTGACGGGGAAGACGCCCGCCTGCAGGATCGGCAGCAGACGCTCACGGACCGCCTCGTGGAAGCGGTCGGTGAGCCACATGGGGCCGAGCACAACGTCGCCGGCGTCGGCCCAGCGCACGCCGCCCATGAGCTTCGCGCCGGCCTCGCCGTCGTAGAGGGCCTCGAGGCCGTTGCGGAACGCGTACATCGTGGAGGTCTCGCGCAGGGCGCGCGGCCCCATGCGCGCGCCCGTGCGACTCGTCGTGCCCAGGTCCCAGGGGACGCCGAGCACCGCGACGTCGGCCTCGTCGCGCGTGGGATGCGGGACGTGCGGCGCCTTGAAGAAGGTCGCGATGCCGGCGAACGGCAGCTCCTGGTATGTCATCGGTCGTGCCTCCTCACACGCCTCAGGCGATGCCCTTGGCGTGGTGCTTGCTCACCTCGGCCACGCATTCTTCCACGATGTCGCAGCCCAGCGCGAACAGCTCGGGCGGCATGTTGAGTGCCGGCGTGGGGCGGAACCAGTTGAACGCCGGCTCATAGATGGGGATGACCCCCCGGCGCTCCATGGCGTAGACGACCTCGCGCGTGAGGTCGTGGGCCGGGGTCTTCGAGTCCTTGTCCTGGACGAGCTCCACACACTGGTAGCAGCCCTTGACGCGCACGTCACCGACGATCTCGTACTTCTCCATCATGCTACCGAACTTCGCTTTCGCGATGCGCTCGATCTCCCTGACGTTGTCGAGCACGTTGTCGCGCTTGATGATCTCGATGAGCTTGACCCCGACGGCGCAGCCCACCGGCGAGCCGGCGAACGTGCCGCCGGTGTAGAGCTCGCCGGCCGGCGCGCTCATGCGGTCAGAGCCCAGCGTGTAGCAGATGGGGATGAGGCCGCCGGACGTGCCCTTGCCGAGCGAGAGGAGCTCGGCCTCCACGCCGGGGTACTGATCGAGGAGGAACCAGGCGCCGCAGCGGCCCATGCCCTCCTGGACCTCGTCGTTGTAGAGGATCCAGCCGTACTTCTTGCAGAGGTCGGAGAGGCGTTTCGGCCACTCCGGGGGCGGGATCTGGATGCCGTTCTCGCCCTGGATGAGCTCGACGGCGACGCCGGCGATGCTCTCGGGCGTCGCCTTGTACCTGAGGATCGTCTCCTCGATGTAGCTGAGACAGGCGAGGTCGCAGGCGGGGTGCTCGAGGTGGAACGGGCAGCGATAGCACGTGGGGAACGGGACGTTGATCCAGCCGCTCATGAACGGCTCGATGGCGTGGTTGTAGTGGGCGTTGTGCGGGCCCATGGCGCCGGTGCCGTAGTTGCCGCCGTGGAAGCTGCCCAGGAAGGTGATGACGAACGGGCGGCCGGGTCCGGCGGCCTCGCGCATGATGCGGACGGCGTTCTCGACGACCTCGCTGCCGGTGGTGTCGTAGACGACCTTCGTCAGCGGCTTCGGGGCGATCTCCACGAGCTTCTCGGCGAGCTCGTACTGGTGCCACGTGGTGAGCGAGGAGAGGCACTCTGTGCCGTACTCCTTGAGCGCTGTGTGGGCGGCATCAACGAGCTCCGGGTGGTTGCCGCCGAGCGGGGACGACGCCCAGCCTGCGAGCCAGTCGATGTACCGGTTGCCGTCGACGTCCTCGAGGAACCAGCCGTCGCGGTAGCGGCCGACGAAGTGGCTCGGCGGCCAGTCGCCGATGAGGGAGACGCCTAGCATGATGTCATCGGCTCGCTTGAGCAGCGCAGCGCTCTTCGGGCCGGGCGGCGGGGTGTGGACGTGGGGGCGGGTCTGGTCGCCCATGGCTCTCAGCTCCTTCGGACGTGCTTCACGGCCGCTCGGCGCTCTCGCCGGGAGACCATTCGTAGGTGTCCTTGAGCACGCGCAGGTGCAGTTGCATGTCCGCCTGCTCGATGCCGGGGATGGTGCGGATGTCGTTGACGAGGACCTCGTAGAGCTCGTCGCGATCGTGGGCCACGAGGCCGGCGATGATGTCGACGTCGCCGCCACAGATGCTGACGAAGTCCACCTGGGGCAGGTCGGCTACGGCCTGGGCGACCCGCTCGATGGCGTCGCCGCGGACGCGCAGGTGCACCTGGGCCCACAGGAGGCCCAGGTCGAGCGGGCTGCTGACGGCGACGATCTGCACGAGGTTGTGCCTGAGCAGGCGCGAGACCCGCTGCCGCACGCTCGCCTCGGAGATGCCCAGGTCTTTGGCGATGGTCGTGAACGCGCGGCGGCCGTCGGCCTGCAGGTGGCCGATGATGGCGATGTCGGTCTTGTCCAGTGCCTGTCTGCGCATGCTGCTCCCGTCGACCCATCCATTGTACGAATGTCGTCGTGTGGCCGCCAGTGCAGTGCGAATCCGTGAGTGCGATACGATTGTATGAGGAGAGGTGGCCCGCGGCCGCCCGTCTCACCTGAAGCACACCCGACCAGGGAGCCCGGCATGAAGATCACGCGTAAGCCGTCCACCCCGCTGCTGCCGACGCCCGTCGTGCTGCTGTCGGTTGCGGGTGAGGGCAAGAAGCCCAACATGATCACGCTCGCCTGGGTGGGCGTCGTCTGCTCGCAGCCGCCCATGATCAGCGCGGCGATCCGTCCGTCGCGACACTCGCACAAGCTGGTCGACGTGGCTCGCGAGTTCGTCGTCAACATCCCGCGCGCCGCGCAGGTCGCCCAGGTCGATGCCGCCGGCGTCATCTCCGGCAGGGATCACGACAAATTCAAGGAGCTCGGGTTCACGGCGGCGCCCGCCTCCAAGGTCGGGGCGCCGCTCATCGCCGAGTGCCCGGTCAACATCGAGTGCGTCGTGCGCCACCAGTTGCTGCTCGGCGTGCACGACCTGTACATCGCCGAGGTCGTGGCCGTCCAGTACGACGAGGACGTCGTGGACTCGCGCGGCCGGCTGAGGGTCGCCGCGCTCGACGCGGTCGCCTACGCCGAAGGGGAGTACTGGTCGCTGGGCGAGCGGCTCGGCAGCTACGGCCAGTCGGCCAAGTCCCTCAAACCCGCGAAGAAGTAGACTGAGGCAGATGCGCTTCTACGTCACCACACCCATCTACTACGTCAACGCGGAGCCGCACCTGGGGCACGCGTACACCACCATCGCCACCGACGTGCTGGCGCGCTACCATCGCCAGAAGGGCGACGACGTCTTCTTCCTGACCGGCGTGGACGAGCACGGCAACAAGGTCGCGCAGGCGGCCGCCGAACGCGGCGTCACGCCGCGCGAGCACGTCGACCAGCTCGCGCCCAGGTTCCGTGACCTGACGCAGCGGCTCAACGCGTCCAACGACTTCTTCATCCGCACCACCGACCTCGAGCACGAGGCGTTCGTGCAGCGGTTCGTCGAGCGCATGAAGGCGTCGGGCGACATCGAGAAGCGCACCTACGGCGGCCTCTACTGCACGGCCTGCGAGGGCTTCTGGTACGAGCGCGACCTCACGCCCGAGGGCCTGTGCCCCGACCACGGCGTCAAGCCGGTCTGGGTGGAGGAGGAGAACTACTACTTCCTGCTGAGCAAGTACCAGGACACGCTGTCGGAGCTGTTCCGCGCGCACCCCGACTACGTGAAGCCGAGGTCGCGGTACAACGAGGCCCTGTCGTTCATCGAGCAGGGCCTGGACGATATCTCCATCAGCCGCTCCAGCATCACCTGGGGCGTGCCGGTGCCGTGGGACACCGAGCAGACCATCTACGTGTGGGTCGACGCGCTGATCAACTACGTCTCGGCGCTGACCTACGCGCGCCCCGGTGAGGACCTCCTCGAGAAGTACTGGCCGGCGCAGCTGCATGTGATGGCCAAGGACATCCTCAAGTTCCACGCCGTCATCTGGCCGGCCCTGCTGATGAGCGCCGGCTACGCCGTGCCCGAGGGCGAGCTCATCCACGGCTATCTCATCATGGGCGGCGAGAAGATGAGCAAGACGCGCGGCAACGTGCTCGACCCGTTCGCCGTGATGGACCAGTACGGCATCGACCCGCTGCGCTACTACCTCATGCGCGAGGTCATGCTCGGGCAGGACGGCACCATAGGCATGGACGGCTTCGAGCAGCGCTACAACACCGAGCTGGCCAACGAGCTCGGCAACCTCGTCAGCCGCAGCGTGAGCATGATCGGCAAGTACCGCGGCGGGCGCATCCCGGCGGTGGAGGGCGGCCCGCTGGCGGCCCTGGCGGAGGAGGGCGAGGGGGCCGTGCGCGCCGCGGGGCTCCGCTATGACGCGCTCGAGGTCACGGGCGCGATCGAGAGCTCCTGGGAGCTCGTGCGGCGCCTCAACCGGCTGGTCGAAGAAGAGGCGCCGTGGAAGCTCGCCAAAGACGAGGCGCTGGCCGAGAGGCTCGACGCCGTTCTGCACGCGCTGGCCGCCGGTCTGCGCCTGGTCGCCCTTGCGCTGCACCCGGTGATGCCGGGCACGGCCGCGGAGGTCCTGCGCCGCCTCGGCCAGCCGCACGCCGACGCCGACCTGCAGCTCGAGAGGGCGCAGTGGAGCGCTCTCGTGCCCGCCGAGGTCATCGTCGGGCCGCCGCTCTTCCCGCGCATCGAGGCCGGGGAGTGATCGACCGGGCCTCCGTCGCGCGCCCCGTCGTGTCGCTGACCGACACCCACTGTCACCTCGAGATGATCGCCGACCCGCGGGCGGCTGTCGCCGAGGCCCGTGCCGCCGGTGTGGAGAGCGTGATCACCATCGGCATCGACCTGGAGAGCACCCGCAAGGCGGTGGGGCTGGCCGAGAGCCTGGAGGGCGTGTGGGCGACCGTCGGCCTGCACCCGCACGACGCGGCGCGGCTGGACGATGCGCTGCTCGCGGAGCTCGAACGTCTGGCCGCCCACCCGCGAGTGGTCGCCGTGGGCGAGTGCGGCCTTGACTTCTACCGTGACCTCTCGCCGCGCGACGCTCAGGCGCAGGCCTTCAGCGCCCAGATCGCGCTGGCCCGCCGCGCCGGCCTGCCGCTTGTGGTGCACGTGCGCGAGGCCGGGGCCGAGGCCATGGCGCAGCTGGCCGCCGAAGCTGAGGGGCTCACGGTGGTGATGCACTGCTTCTCGCTTCCGGAGCACGTGGAGGAGTGCAACGCGCGCGGCTACTACAGCAGCTTCGCCGGCAACGTGACGTACAAGAACGCGGCGCCGCTGCGCGAGGCCGCCGCGCGCGTGCGCGCCGACCGCCTGCTGGTGGAGACCGACGCGCCGTTCCTGGCGCCGGTGCCCAACCGCGGCAACAGCAACGTGCCGGCGTGGGTGACCCACACCGCCAGCGTCGTGGCCGAGGCGCGCGGCTGGGCCGCCGGGCGGCTGGGCGAGGTGACCACGGCCAACGCGCGGCGCGCGTTCGGTCTGCCGGACGGCAGCTGACGTGGCCGGCGACCTGCCGGAGCCCGCGCCGGACCGTGCCCGCCCGCCGCGCCCGCACGCTCTGCGGCGGTACGGCCAGAACCACCTCGTGGACCGCAACATCCTCGGCGCCATCGTGGTGCAGGCCGCCGTGGCGCCGGACGACGTGGTGCTCGAGGTCGGGGCCGCCGACGGCCAGCTGACGCGGCCCCTGTTGCAGCGCGCGTCTCTGGTACACGCCTTCGAGGTCGACCGTCGCTACTTCACGCGCCTTGCGCGCCTGGCGGTGGAGCAGCCGGACCTGCGCGTGCACGAGGGCGACGCGCTCAGGGCCGACCTGCGCGCGCTCGAGCCCGCCCCGACCGCGCTGGTGGCCAACCTCGCCTACAACATCGCCATCCCGCTCATCATGACCAGCATCGCCGAGCTGCCCAGCGTGCAGCGCTGGGGCGTCATGGTGCAGAAGGAGCTCGCAGACCGGCTGTTCGCGGCGCCGTCCACGAAGGCGTACTCCGCCGTGTCCGTGCTTGTGCAGCTCGCCTGCCGCCGGCTCGAGACGCGGGCGGTGCCGCCGTCGGCCTTCCGCCCGCGGCCGCGTGTGGAGTCGAGCTTCGTGACGTTCGTGCGGCGAGGGCGGGCGCAGGAGCATGCGTCGGGAGCCGCGCTCGGCGTTGCGGCGCCTCCCCCGCTGCTCACCCCGGCCGAGTACGATGCGGTGGCCCCTCTCGTGCGACTCGCCTTCGGGCAGCGCCGCAAGGTGTTGACCAACACGCTGGCCGGCGCGGCGCGCGGCGGCGTCACGCTCTCGCGTGACGACGTGCGCCGCGCCCTCGACGCACTCGGTATGGCGGCCTCCGCGCGTCCCGAGGAGCTGTCTCCGGAGCAATGGGCTGTCTTCGCGAGTCTCACAGGGTGGCTCGCCGCTTCGCCCGGCCCCGCGCGGGCCCGGCCCGCCCGTCCGACGTCCGACACGGAGGTCGACGCATGACCCTGAGCGGCAACGGCACTCCCAGCCTGATCGCGGTCACGGCGCCGGCGAAGCTCAACCTGGCGCTGCTGGTCGGGCCGGTACGACCCGACGGCTTCCACGAGATCGCTTCGCTCATGGTGCCCATCACGCTCGCCGACCTGGTGTGCGTGGAGCGCACCCCGGGCAGCGACCTCGAGGTGGTCTGCGACGTCGCGCCAGGCGAGCAGAACCTGGCCGCGAAGCTCGTGCGCGAGCTGGAGCGGCGGCTGGAGCGGCGCTTCGAGGTGCGGGTCACTATCGAGAAGCGCGTGCCGCATGGCGGGGGCCTGGGCGGAGGCAGCTCTGACGCCGCCGCGACCCTTACGGCGCTCGAGGAGCTGTTCGCCCTGGACCTCTCCGACAAGGTGCGCCACGAGGTCGCGGCGGAGGTCGGCTCCGACGTGCCCTTCTTCCTGTGGCCCGGGCCGCAGCTCGCCATGGGTCGCGGCCAGGTGCTCAAAGAGGTGGCGCTGCCGGAGTCGGCGTTCGTGGTCGCGGTGCCCGAGCTCGCGCTCAGCACCGCTGCAGTGTACGGCTGGCGCGACGAAGACGCGCAGTCCACGCTCAAGGAGTTCGCGCCGCGGGCACGGCAGCTGTCGGCGCAGGTGCAGGCTGCGCGAAGCGTCGCGGACGTGGCCGCCCTCGTACACAACGACCTGCAGGCCGGCGTGACGGCGCGCAGGCCGGCGGTGGCGGAGCTCTGCCGCCGGCTCGAGGAGCTGGGGGCGCTGGCGGCCGCCATGACCGGCAGCGGCTCGGCCGTGTTCGGCATCTTCGCCGATGCCGACGCCGCGGGCGAGGCGCGCGCGGCCCTGACGGCGCGCGCCTGGGTCGCCGGCGACCTGCAGCCTGTCGCCGGCCGCAGGGCGAGCGGCGTCAAGGCCGCCGGGTCCGGTGCCGCTGGGAGTCGGGGAGCCGGCGCAGACACGCCCGCCGGCAGTCCGGGAGGTGGCGCCGGGGGTACGGCGTCCGCAGTCAGACGCCGGCGTCCCTCCGGCGGCGGTCCCGGCAGGGGAGCGCCGGGCGGAGCTTCCGGCCGCCGCCGCCCCGGCGGCACCTCCGGTCGGCGGTGATACAATTATTCGCCGCCGAGCGGCGGGGAGCCCGCCGCGCCGCGGCGCCCCGCCGCACGCTGGGGCGTAGCCAAGTGGTAAGGCACCGGGTTTTGGTCCCGGCATCCGGAGGTTCGAATCCTCCCGCCCCAGCCACCATCAGAACGCGCGATCGCGCCCACGCCGTCGCCGGGTGACACACATGAACGACAAGGCCAGCGCCATCCGTCCTCCTCTCGCCGTGGTCATCCTCGCCGCCGGGCTCGGGACCCGCATGAAGTCCGAGGCGCCCAAGGTGCTCCACGAGGTGTGTGGGCGGCCCATGCTCTCCTACGTCATCGATGCGGCCCTGAGCGCCTCGCCGTCCCGCGTGGTCGTCGTCACCGGCCCGGAGCAGGACGCCATCGCCGACATCCTGCCCGTGGGCTGTGAACGGGCAGTGCAGCAGGAGCGGCGCGGCACCGGCGACGCCGTGCGCGCCGGCCTCGAGCCACTGACGGACTTCGCCGGCGACGTCATGGTCCTGTACGGCGACGTGCCGCTGGTGGACGGGGACTTCGTCGCGGCCCTGGCTCGCACGCACCTGGGCGCCGAGGCCGCGGCGACGCTCACGACCGTGCGGCTCGACGACCCCGCCCACTACGGGCGCGTCGTGCGTGACGGCGCCGGCCGCCTGGCGCGCATCGTCGAGTACAGGGACGCCGACGCGTGCGAGCGTGAAATCGAGGAGATCAACGTCGGCCTCTACGTGTTCCGCGCCGACGCCCTGCGTCCGGCGCTCGCGCGCCTCACCGGCGACAACGACCAGGGCGAGCTGTACCTTACCGACGTGGTGCATCTGCTCATCGACGCCGAGCACCTCGTCGCCGTGCACGAGAGCGACGACCCGGAGATGTGCATGGGCGTCAACTCCCGGGTCGAGCTGGCGCTCGTCAACGCCGCCATGCGGCGGCGCCTGCTCGAGCGCCTCATGCTGGCCGGGGTGACCGTCGAGGACCCGGCCACCACGTACGTCGACTGGGGCGTTGAGGTGGGCCGTGACACGCTGCTACGTGCCGGCACCCACCTGCTCGGTCGCACCACGGTGGGCGCCGCCTGCGAGATCGGCCCCGGCGCCTTCCTTCGCGACGCCTTCGTCGGCGACCGCGTGCGCGTCGTCAGCTCCAACCTCTCCGTGTGCGTGATCGGGTCCGGCTGCAGCGTCGGCCCCTACGCCTACATCCGGCCCAACACGGTGCTGGCCGAGGGCGCCAAGGCCGGCACCTTCGTGGAGATCAAGAACAGCCGCATCGGCGAGGGCAGCAAGGTGCCGCACCTCAGCTACGTGGGCGACGCAGTCGTGGGCCGCGGCAGCAACATCGCCGCCGGCAACATCACCGCCAACTATGACGGCTTCGAGAAGCACGCCACCACCATCGGCGACGGCGTGCGCACCGGCAGCGACACCACGCTGGTGGCGCCGGTCACCCTCGGTGACGGCGCCTTCACCGCCGCCGGCTCGGTGATCACCCGCGACGTTCCGCCGGGCGCGCTGGGCGTGGCCCGCGAGCGCCAGGAGAACGTCGAGGGCTACGCCGAGCGCCGTGCGGCGCGCCGGCTCCTGGAGCAGAGCGGGGAGGACGCCTGAGGACCGCCGGGCCCGGCGTCCTACCTCTGGTACAATCCCTGTTCGGCCGGCGTCAGACGGAAGGGGACGAGGTGGCCGATTCCTCCTGCTGCGTGATCACCACACAGAAGCGCCTCAAGCTGTTCTCGGGGCGCAGCAACCCGGCGCTCGCCGAGAAGATCGCCGAGAAGCTCGACATCCAGCTCGGCGGCGTGCAGCTGGAGACCTTCGCCAACGGCGAGATCTACGCGCGCTACGAGGAGAACGTGCGCGGCACCGATCTCTTCATCGTGGCCTCGCCCTGCGGCAAGGGCCACATCAACGACGAGGTCATGGAGCTGCTCATCATGATCCAGGCGGCCAAGCTGGCCTCCGCCCGCCGGGTCACCGCCGTCATCCCCTACTTCCCCTACTCCCGGCAGGACAAGAAGAGCGCCTCGCGTGAGCCCATCACCGCCCGTCTCATGGCGACGCTGCTCGAGGCCACCGGCGCCGACCGTGTGCTCTCCATGGATCTGCACCAGGGCCAGATCCAGGGGTTCTTCACCATCCCCGTGGACCACATGACGGCGGTGCCCATGCTCGCCGACTACTTCCGCTACAAGGATTTCGGTGGCCGCCAGATCGTCGGCGTCTCCGCCGACGCCGGCGGCGTCAAGCTCACCAAGCGCTTCATCAACCGGCTGCCCGGCGCGGGCCTCGCGGTGCTCACCAAGATGCGCCCCGAGCACAACCGCGCCGAGACCATGCACTTCATCGGCGACGTGCGCGACAAGATCGCCGTGGTGGTCGACGACATGATCGACACCGGCGGCTCCGTGGTGAACGCCGTCGAGACCCTGTACGACAACGGCGCCAGCGAGGTGTACGTCACCGCCACGCACGGCGTCTTCTCGCCGCCGGCGTTCGAGCGCCTGCGTGAGTCCCCCGTCAAGGAGGTCGTGGTCACCGACACCGTGCCGATGACCCCCGGCCCCCTCGACGGCAAGATCAAGGTGCTCTCGGTGGCCGACACCCTCGCCAGCACCATCAAGAACGTGTTCGAAGACGAGTCGGTGAGCGAGCTGTTCGCCGGCGAGAACCAGCTGTTCTAGGAGACGACCAATGGACAAAGTCAGCCTCGTCGTGCAGCCGCGCGACACCACCGGCAGCCGCTCGGCGCGACGCATGCGCGGCGCCGGCCTCATCCCCGGCGTGCTCTACGGGCACGGCAAGCACGCCACGCTCATCGCCATCGACCCGCACGACCTGCGTCTCGCCCTCAGCGGTGAGGCGGGGCGCCACGCCGTGCTCGATGTCACCATCGAGGGACACAAGCGCGCCCACAAAGCGATCGTCAAAGACGTGCAGCACGACGCCGTGAGGGCGGCGGTGACGCACATCGACCTGCAGGAGATCCGCCTGGACGAGGTCATCGAGACCACCGTGTCGGTGCGCTTCGAGGGCGAGTGCAAGGGCGTCAAGGCCGGCGGCCTGCTCGAAGAGGCGATCCGCGAGGTCACGGTCAGGGGCAAGGTCACGGCTATCCCCGAACACCTGATGCTGGACATCACCGAGCTGGCCCTGGGTCACACTGCCAAGGTGAGCGAACTGCAGGTCCCCGAGGGTCTCGAGATCGTCGACGACCCCGACGCGGTCCTGTGCTCCGTCATCCCGCCGCGCGGCGCCGGCGCCGAGGGCGAGGAAGAGGGTGGCGAGGAGGCTGCGCAGGCCGAGCCCCAGATCGTCGGCAAGGCCGAGGGGTCCGAGGACTGACGCCGGGGCGGCCGCTCGCCGCCTGAGGCGGTACGCCCATGGCTCTCTTCCGCCCGCACAGCAGAATCGAGTACCTCATCGTCGGCCTGGGAAATCCCGGGCCGACGTATGAGGGTACCCCTCACAACATCGGTTCCCGCGTCGTCGACGAACTGGCGCGCCGCCACGGCCTGGCGCGGCCGAAGCGCGGCTTCGACGGCCGCGTGGCCGAAGGCGACGTGCACGGCCGCTCCGTGCTCCTGCTCCGACCCGCTACGTTCATGAACGACTCCGGCCGCAGCGTGGCGGCGGCGCTCCGCGCCCTCAAGCTGCCGCTCGACCGCTGTATGGTGGTCCACGACCACATCGACCTGCCGTTCGGCCGCCTCCGCCTGATGGAGGGTGGCGGCAGCGGGGGCCACAACGGCCTCAAGAGCATCACTGGGCTGGTCGGGGCAGGCTACGTGCGCCTGCGGGTGGGGGTCGACCGGCCGCCGAGCACCGACCCCGACGTGGTGGCCGACTTCGTGCTGAGCCCGTTCCGCGAGAGCCGCGCCGAGGTCGACGCGCTCACGGCCGCCGCCGCCGACGCCGTCGAGCTATGGCTGGACGACGGGCTCGAGAAGGCCGCCCGTCGGGTGAACGGCGGCTGACGCCCTCACCGGGATCTGGCGGGTGGTGGGGGAGATGCGCGCCCCTTTGCGCCCGGCGAGGCGTGACTTCGCCAGCATGACGACGAGGTCGTCCTGCGCGACCTCGCCGCGGTACCAGTCCACCGGGTCGCCACCCATGAGGATGGCGTACCCCACCTCGTGCTTGTTGGCGCTGGTCACGTAGCCGCTGAGGCACACCGAGATGGCCAGCGTCCCGGTCTTGGCGCGGGCGTTGTCTTGGGCTGCGGTGTGCTTCATCCGCCAGGCGAGCGTGCCGTCCACGCCGGCGATGGCCAGGGCGTCGGAGAACACGTCTGAGTCCGCGCGCTGCCGTGCGGCTCCCAGGAGACGCGCGAGCGCTGCGGCGGTGAGCCGGTTGTGGTAGCTCAGCCCCGAGCCATCGACGAGCACGTAGGTGGCCGGGTCGATGCCGATGGCGTCGAGCGTGCGCCGCGACACCTCGACGCCCGCCTGGGTGGTGCCCGAGTCCAGCTGCTGCCTTCCGATGCCTTTGGTGATGATCTCGGCGAAGAAGTTGTCGCTGTTCTTGTCCAGGCGCCTGAGCAGCGTGCGCAGCGGCGCGGAGAACTGCTGTTTGTAGAGGCGCGCCGCTTCCGGCACCAGCCCTACGCCGGGGCTGCCCGTGACCCTGATGCCGCGCGCTTCAAGGGCGCGCGTCATCAGCAGGGCGGCATACAGCGCCGGCTCCTTGACCCGCCGGCCGTCGTCCACGCTCTCGTTGCCGGTGAGCGCCGAGAGCGTGCCGCTCTCCAGCTGCAGGTTCGGGGTCCAGGTGGGGCCGTCCCGAAGATCGTCGAAGTAGCTCTCGTCGCCGATGACCCGGCCCTTCACCTTGCGGACCTTCAGGGTCTTGAGGCGCTTCGCGAAGCGCTCGAACGAGGCGGTGCGGAAGCCGAGCTCCTCGCGCTGGTAGGCGCGTGTGGACAGGCTCGGGTCGCCGTAGCCCTTGAGGTACAGGTCGCCTGTGAGCACGCCGTCGGCGGAGACCTGCACGTCGGGTCCGTAGAGCTCGGTCTTGAAGCGGTGGTCCGGACCCCAGGTGTTCAGGGCCGAGAGGGTGGTGACGAGCTTCATGTTCGAGGCCGGCGCCAGCATCACATCCTTGTTGAGCTCGTAGACGAGGCGGCCGGCGCTGAAGTCCCAGATTACGACGCCGGTCAGGCCGCCGCCGAAGCCGTTCTTCTGGAGGATCGCCGTGGCCCTGCCGGAGACGCCCGCCGCGGCCGGGGCCGGGCACAGCCCGGCCATGACCGCGGCCGTCGCGACCGCCAGCGTCGCCGCGAGCAGCCACCGGCGCGGCCGCGTTGTCACCCTCGTGCTCCCATCCCGGCTCCCATCCTACGACGCCGGCGGCCACCGGCGACACCGCGCAGGCCCGGCGCACCTGCCCGGCTCCCACACCCCGGTGGACCTGACGGTGCCCCGGGTCGTGCTTGACTTGCCCACGGCGAGCGCGGATAACGGGTGCACATGGCACATCCGACCGCACCGGGATCTTCGTGAACTGGCGGCCGCGCGGCTTCTTCGCCGGCGCGGCCGTGCTGGCCGTCTGCACCCTCGCGGGGGGCGCAGCGGTCGGCGCCGCGCCGCGGTGGTCGTCGCCGCCCAGCGCCGCCCCGTCGGCGGTCGCGTCTTCTTCCACGGGAGCCGCCGATGCTCCTCCGTGGGAGAGTGCGGGTCCGTACCCGGCGTCGTTCGACCTGCGCGCTGAGGGCCGGGTCTCTGCCGTCCGGCAGCAGGAGAATTACAGCACCTGCTGGATCCAGTCCGCCATGGCGTCGCTCGAGTCCGCCCTGCTCCCCGAGCGGGCCTACGACCTCTCGGAGAACAACCTCGCCAACCACATGGCGTCGAAGCTGGTCTTCGAGGGTCACGGCGACAACCGCTTGGCGGCGGCGTACTTCACGCGCTGGGACGGGCCCGTTCTGGAGCGGTCCGACCCCTACCCGCGCAAGGGCAGGTCGCCCGAAGGTCTCAAGCCCGTGCTCCACGTGAAGGACATCCTGTTCCTGCCAGACCGCACGGGACCGCTGGACAACGATGCCCTCAAGTGGGCTGTCTCCACGGTGGGAGGGGTGTCGTGCGCCATGGCGTTCGACCCTGCGAGGCTGGACTCGCGTAGCTGGGGCTACCGCTCGACAGCCCGAGGGCTCTTCCTCGACCACTACGTGACCGTGATCGGCTGGGACGACGGGTTCCCCGCGAGGTGGTTCCTGTCGGAGCCGCCCGGCGACGGCGCCTTCCTCATCAAGAACAGCTGGGGTGAGGACTGGGGCGACCACGGCTACTTCTGGCTCTCGTACTACGACGCCAACTTCGGGCACGACATGGCGGTCTTCGGCGCCGCCGCCGACCCTGACGACCACGACGCCATCTACCAGCACGACCCACTTGGCTGGAGCGACAGCATGGGCATCGGCGACGCCGCGAGCGAGACCGCCTGGTTCGCCGCCCGGTATCACGCCGTGGGCAGCGGCGAGGTGACGGCCGTCGGGCTCTACGTCCCGGTGGCCGCCAGCACCTTCGAGGTGCGCGTGGCTGCGTCGGTCGACGGCATCGCGAGGGCGGCTGCGGCGGCCGCGGGAAGCTCGCCGATCGGCGGCTACCACACGGTGGACCTCACGACGCCGGCGCCTATCGTCGAGGGCGACGACTTCGTCGTGGCGGTCAGGATCACCGCGCCCGGCTGCTTCGATCCCGTCGCTCTGGAGCGGCCCTCCGGCCTCATCGCGCCGTCATCGGCGCCGGGACAGTCATACGTGAGCGCGGACGGCTTGCGCTGGACCGACGTCACGTCGCTGCCCGGTCTCGAACAGACCGACGTGTGTCTCAAGGCGTTCGTCGACGCCGACGGCGAGGGCGACGTGCTGCCGCCGTCCCTCACGGTCAGCCCGACGAGGGTCCGTCGGGGCGCCGCCGCGCGCGTGCCCTACCGGGTCGCCGACCCGGCGTTCTCCAGCGCGAGCGCCACCGTCGCGCTGTCGGTGCTGACCTCTCGCGGCGTCGCCGTGTTCAGCACCCGTGTCCCCGGTGTACAGGTGGGGCAGACGAGGGAGTGGAGCTTTCGCTGCGACCTGCCGCGCGGCTCGTACAGGGTCGTGGGACGCGCCTACGACGTCGCCGGCAACCGGCAGGTGATCGCGTCGCGCGGGAGGCTCGACGTCGGCGGCGCCACGGCGTCGCCGCACTCGTCGCGTCGCCGCTGACGCGCTGCCGCGGTGCACGCCCGGCGCGGTCTCGCCGCGCCGGGCGTGCACCGCACCGCCTCGCCCCCCGGCCTTCGGGTACAATCGCGCTGTCCGCCCCGTTGCGTGGGGCCGTGGCAGCCGATCGCATGACGGCGCCCCCGCGCACGGGGCGCATCGGTGTCCCGCCACGGCGATGGGGAGCCCGTGTTCCTCGACTACCTCTTGCACGACGAGCGCTTCGAGAAGGCGGCGCCGCGGCTCCTCCGCGGCGCCGGCTTCTACGCGCCCACGTTCTACGCGCCGTTCGTGCTGGCCGCCGCCCTGCGGGCGGACGGCGGCGGCCGCCTGGTCGTGGCCCCCGACGGCGACGACGCGCAGCGCCTGGCTGCCGACCTCTCCCTCTACCTCGACCGCCCCGTGCCCGTGCTGCCCGCGCGGGGTGTGCTGTACGGTGCCGATGTGGCGCCGGCGCCGCACGTGGTCGGCGAGCGCCAGCAGGCGCTGGCCGCGCTGGCCGCCGGCGGGGTCGTCGTCGCCGAGGCGGTGGCGCTGCTCGAGCGCTTCCTGCCGCTCGACCTGCAGCCGGCGCCGCTCGAGCTGCACGTCGGGCTCGACGTGGAGTTCGACGCGGCCGTCGCCGGCCTGGCCGCGCTCGGGTACTCGCGCGTCGAGCAGGTCCGCGCGCGCGGCGAGTTCGCGGTACGCGGCGGCCTTGTCGACCTCTATCCGGCGTTGGGCGATCCCGTCCGCGCCGAGTTCTGGGGCGACACCGTCGACAGGCTGCGCACCTTCTCCGTCTACTCCCAGCGCACCACCGGGACCCTGGAGCAGCTCACCGTCGCTGCGGCCTTCGAGGCCGATACCTCGCTGCCCGAGTACGAGCAGGCCCTGCAGCAGTGCATCGCCGCGTGGGAGCGCGAGGGCCGTGAAGAGGACCCGGACGAACTGTACCGTCTCGCCGGGGTGCGCGCCCTGGCCCACCTGAGCAGCCGCTTCGTGACCGTCGCCGACGTGCTGGCCGGCGCCGGGCTGGGCTGCGCCGTGTCCAACCCCGACGAGACCTACCGCGCGCTGGCCGACTACGCCGACGAGCTCGAGGTGACGGTCGACGGCGCGGCGCTGCGCGAGCGGCTCTACGTGCCGCTGACGGAGGTCCGCGCTCTGCTCGCCGGCGCGCTGCACGCCGACGTCGTGCAGCGCGACCAGCCGCTTCAATTTCCCGCATCGCGGCCCCAGTTCGCGGCCCGCGACCTCGCCGGCGCCGAGCGCGACCTGCTCCGCCTCGTCAAGGACGACTACCGAGTCTTCGTCGTGTTCCGTCACGAGGGCGAGGCCGAACGCGCGACCTACCGGCTGCGCAACGTGAGCGCCGAAGTGCTCACAGCGGAGCAGCTCACGCGCGGCGGCGAGGCGGCACCCGGCCTGTACTTCCTCGCCGCTCCGCTCCGCGAGGGCTTCGTCGCGGCAGAGCTCAAGCTCGCCGTGGTCAACGAGCGTGCCCTGCTCCGCGGTGCTCCGCGTGAGCGGCGCGCCGCTGGCGGCGTGCGCCTCACGAGCTTCTTCGACGTGCGCCCCGGCGACTACGTGGTGCACGAGGACCACGGTGTGGCACGCTTCGCCGGCATCGAGACGCGCACCGTGGCCGGAGTCACGCGCGACTACCTGCTGCTGGAGTTCCGCGGCGACGACCGCGTGTTCGTGCCCCACGACCAGATCGGCAAGGTCAGTCGCTACATCGGCGCCACCGGCGCCGCGCCGGCGCTCGACAAGCTCGGCGGTACGCACTGGCAGACGGTCAAGACGCGGGCCCGCACCGCCGTCGTCGAGATGGCCGGCGAGCTGCTGCAGCTGTACGCGGCGCGGCAGGCCGTCCCCGGTTTCGGCTTTCCCCCCGACGGTGAGCTCACGCGCCGGCTGGAGGACAGCTTCCCCTACGCGGAGACCGAGGACCAGGCGGAGGCCATCGACGAGGTCAAGAACGACATGGAGGCGCCGCACCCCATGGACCGCCTCATCTGCGGCGACGTCGGGTACGGCAAGACGGAGGTCGCGCTGCGCGCCGCCTTCAAGGCCGCCGAGGCCGGCAAGCAATCGCTCGTGCTCGTGCCCACCACGATCCTCGCCGAGCAGCACTGGATGACGTTCGAGGAGCGTTACGCCGACCTGCCGGTGAAGGTCGGCATGGTCTCGCGCTTCCGCACCGCCGCCGAGCAGCGTCGCATCCTCGCAGACTTCGGCTCCGGCAAGCTGGACGTGCTCATCGGCACCCACCGCCTGCTGGGTACCGACGTGCAGCCGAAGGACCTCGGCCTGGTGGTCGTGGACGAGGAGCAGCGCTTCGGCGTGCGCCAGAAGGAGCTGCTGCGCAACCTCAAGCTGCAGGTGGACGTGATGAGCCTCTCAGCCACGCCCATCCCACGTACGCTGCAGATGTCGCTCACCGGTATCCGCGACATCTCCGTCATCGAGACGCCGCCCCGTGGCCGCCGCGAGATCCATACCTACATCGGCGAGTACCGCGACGACCTGGTGCGTGTGGCCCTCGAGAAGGAGCTGGCCCGCGAGGGCCAGGTCTTCTACCTGCACAACCGCGTGGAGACGATCGACCAGGCGGCCGAGCACGTGCGCGAGCTGGTGCCGGCGGCGCGGATCCTCGTGGCTCACGGGCAGATGGCCGAGCGCCAGCTGGAGAAGGTCATGCTGGCGTTCCTCGCCGGGGACGCCGACGTGCTCGTCACCACGTCGATCATCGAGAGCGGTATCGACATTCCCAGCGCCAACACCCTGGTCGTGGAGCGCGCCGACCTGCTCGGCCTGGCGCAGCTCTACCAGATCCGCGGGCGCATCGGACGCAGTGACGCGCGCGCCTACGCCTACCTGCTCTACCCGAGCGAGGATCTGCTCACGAGCGATGCCTCAGCGCGCCTGCAGACGCTGAGCGACCACACCGACCTCGGCGCCGGCTTCAAGATCGCCATGGCCGACCTCGAGATCCGCGGCGCCGGCAACCTGCTCGGCGACGAGCAGAGTGGGCACGTGGCCGCCGTGGGCTTCGAGATGTACGCGCAGATGCTCGAAGAGGCCGTGCAGGAGCTGCAGGGCGAGCAGGCGGCGCTCCTCGCCCCGGTGCGCGTCGACCTGCCCGTCACGGCGTACGTTCCGCCTGACTACATCGCGTACGAGGCGAGCAAGATCGACGCGCACCGGCGCATCGCCCGGGCGCGCACGCTCGGCGAGCTCGGCGAAGTGCGGGCGGAGCTCGGCGACCGTTTCGGTGAGCCGCCGGAGCCCGTCGAGAACCTGCTCACGCTCCAGGCCGTGCGCCTGAAGGCGGCCGACCTGGCCGCCGCCGCCGTCACCTCGCGAGGCAGCCGCCTGCAGGTGGACGGCCTCGACCTCGACGACGGGTGGGCAGCACGCGTACGAACCTCGCTCCCGCGTGCCACGTATTTCAAGAAGGACCGCCACCTGAGCGTCCACAGGGAGCGGTCCGAAGGTCAGCTCCTCCGGTGGGTGGAGGCCACCCTCGATGCTATACTGGACGCCCGCGCGTCTTCGGATCCGTCTTCTATCTCCGGGAGTGAACGTCTATGAAGAGAATCGTCATGGCTGCGGTCGTGCTCGGCCTCGTCGCCCTGGCCGCCTTCGCCGGCGCCTGTGGCGGCGGTACCCAGGTGCCCACTGGGGCCATCGCTGTGGTGGGCGACCAGACCGTCACCCAGGCGCAGTTCGATGAGATCTGGGCGCAGGCCAAGGCCCAGTACGAGAACACCGAAGGCGCGCCGAAGTTCCCCACAGAAGGCACCCCCGAGTACGACCAGCTGAAGGCGAGCATCGTCAACTACCTGGTGCAGAACGCGCTCATGGCGCAGGAAGCCGCCGACATGAAGGTCTCGGTGAGCGCCAAGGACATGGCCGCCCGTATCAAGCAGATCACGGAGCAGGTCGGCGGCCAGAAGAAGCTCGACAAGCTCCTCAAGGACCAGGGCGTCACCCTGGAGCAGCTCAAGGCGCAGCTCAAGGCGCAGATGCTGCAGGAGGCCGTCAAGGCCAAGGTCGACGAGAAGGTCACGGTGACCGACGCCCAGGCCAAGAAGTACTACGACGACCCCGCCAACAAGTCGCAGTTCGTGGTGCCCGACCAGGTCACCGCACGCCACGTGCTCGTCGACACCAAGGCCGAGGCCGAGAAGGTCAAGGCCCTGCTCGAGGCCGACAACACCGACGCGGGCTGGAAGAAGGTCGCTGCGCAGTACTCGAAAGACCCCGGCTCCAAGGACAGCGGCGGCAGCCTCGGCTCCTTCGACGAGTCGCGCATGGTCAAGCCCTTCTCCGACGCCGCCTTCGCGCTCAAGGTCGACCAGGTCTCGGACCCGGTGAAGACGCAGTACGGCTGGCACGTCATCGAGGTCACCGCCAAGACCCCGGGCAGCAACCAGACGTTCGAGCAGGCCAAGGAAGGCATCATCCAGCAGCTCAAGTACCAGCTCGCCGCGACCAGCTGGGAGAAATGGCTCAAGGACGCCGAGAAGACGCTCGGCATCACCTACGCCGCCGGCTTCGACCCGGCCACGCTCACGGCATCGCCGAGCCCGGCCGCATCGGGGAGCCCGGCCCCGGCCTCCAGCGCCACCCCGTGACTTGACGGAGGCGCGGCCCGGCCCATGAGCCTCACGCTCGTGTTCGTCGGCGCCGCCGCCGGTCTGGCGCCCGCAGCATCGCTGCGGGCGCTGGGCGGCGGCGGCGCCGTCTTCGTCCCCGCCGGCCTCGGCGATGAAGTGCGCGACCTGGTCGCGCAGGCCGCCGAGCCTGAAGAGGGCCGGCTCCTCGAGCTCGACCCCGGTGACTCCGGCGGGCTGGACGAGCTCGTCGCGGCGGCTGTGGCCGGCGACGTGGTCATGGCCCTCGCCGGTCCGGCCGGCCCCCGCCTCGCGCGCGAGCTGCGCCGGCGGGCCGCCGCCGCGGGCGGCGATCGCGCCGCGCCGGTGCTCCTCACCGTCCCCGCCGGCGACGCCTTCGACGACGCCCTGCTCGGCCAGGAGCTGGTCTCGCTCAAGCGCATCGTCGACGTGCTGCGCGTGGAGTGCCCGTGGGACCGCGAGCAGACGCCGCGTGACATCGTCGGCTACACGGTCGAGGAGGTGTACGAGCTCGCCGACGCCATCGCCGGCGACCATGTCGAGCACGTGCACGGCGAGCTCGGCGACCTGCTGCTGCAGGTCGTGCTGCTCGCCCTCATGCTGAGCGAGCGCGGCGCCGGCGACCTCGCCAGCGTGAGC
>Ga0172371_10000245_pt1 | contig 80399 bp, 63 predicted proteins | sample Lak12m_FD_114543 | JGI IMG/M metagenome (GOLD analysis project Ga0172371, IMG submission 114543) | Freshwater microbial communities from Kabuno Bay, South-Kivu, Congo - kab_022012_12m | ecosystem: Environmental > Aquatic > Freshwater > Lake | place: Democratic Republic of the Congo: South-Kivu...
AAACCAGTTTTTGATTTTTCAGAAAATCGAACACCCAAACTTTCGCTAATTCTACAAACTAAAAAGGAACTAGCAAGTGCTAGTTCCCCGATAGTAGTCCCTAGGGGAATCGAACCCCTGTTAACAGGATGAAAACCTGACGTCCTAACCACTAGACGAAGGGACCAAATTGTTCAAAATAAAAATCTAATGTCTTAGATTTACTCTTATTCTATATATAAATAGTGTTTCTGTCAATATTAATAATTTAGTGTTATAATTGAGGAAAAGACGTTAAATTTTAAAAAAATGAAAAAACGCAAAACCATAGGGCTAGCCTTGGGTTCAGGCGCTTTCCGCGGCTTCGCCCACATCGGCGTTATCAAATCGTTAGAAAAACATAAGATTCCTATAGACTACTTAAGCGGATCAAGCATCGGTGCTTGGGTGGCCGCTTATTATGCAACCTTCAAAAATATTAGTAAATTAGAAAAAGTTTTGACCAGTAATCCGAAAGAAAACCTACCGATGTTTTTTGATTTGAGCTGGACGGGCGGATTTATCGGCGGCCAAAAATTTATGGCTTTTTTAGAGAAGAATTTGCATCATCATAATTTTTCTGCCCTCAGCATTCCTCTAAAAATAGTGGCGACAGATTTGGTAACCGGCAAACCGTTCGTATTTGAAACCGGCGATGTCGCTCAAGCCGTGCGAGCCAGCACTTCGGTTCCGTTAGTTTTCAAACCAGTAAAATACCAGAACAAATTATTGATTGACGGCGGATTAAGCAATCCGGTTCCGGGAGATTTACTTAGGGAGATGGGCGCCGATATTGTTATTGGCGTTAACCTGTATCATAAAAATGAATTTATAGAAAAAAAGTTTACTATGCCGAAAGTGGTTTTAAGAAGCACGCGTATTGTTTTACATAACTTGGCGAAAGTGGCGATTAAGAGCGCCGACGTAGTAATTGAGCCCGATGCTTCAAAGTACGCCAGAGAAAATGGCTTTTCCAAATACTTTACTAAGGAAATAGCGGAAGCGATAATTAAAATTGGCGAGCGAGCGACTGATAAAGCTATTCCGCAAATTAAGGCATTATTAAAATAAAATGAAATATCGTTTATATACAACCTCACAGAAGGCTTGGGACGGGATGTTTAAGGCAATGTCTCAGGCTCAGAAATCTATTTATCTCGAGATGTATATTTTTTTAGATGATACCCAGGCTACTCATAATTTTTTGGGTTTACTAAAAGATAAGGCACTGGCGGGGGTTGAAGTCGTGATTATCGCCGATTCTTATGGCAGCGCTTCGCTGCGCGGAGCAGCCGCTAATGACTTGAAAGCGTCTGGAGTGGAATTAATTTTTTTCAGCCATTGGCTGCGCCGGACACATCGGAAAATGTTAATTATTGATAATAAGGTTGCTTTTATCGGCGGGGTTAATATAAAAGAAAAGATTCGTCATTGGCATGATTTGCAAATTCGCATGAGCGGAAAGATCGTCATGCCGATGCTGAAGTCTTTTGCGTATGCCTATGAAATAATGGGAGGAAAGAAAGAATCGATTTTAAAATATAGCCGCCTGCCACTAGTTAAGAAAATAAAATCCTGGATTACGGATAGCATTGTCGGCACTAGCAAGCTTTATAATTTAAATAATTATTATAAAGAAAGGATCGGCGCCGCCAAAACTTCGATTAAAATTGTCACTCCTTATCTTCTGCCGCCCCGCTGGTTGCTCGCTATTTTAGACGATGCTTGCCGTCGCGGAGTTAATGTGGAAATTATTATTCCTAATGATACGGATATAAAACCGCTTAATAAAATTAATTATTTAAATGCCTGCCGGATGTCCGCTTATGGCGTTAAATTTTATTTGATGTCAGCCATGAATCACGCCAAGATAATGTTGATTGATGAAGAGGAGGGTCTGATCGGTTCGCAAAACATGGATATTCTTTCTTTTAATTTGAATATGGAAGCCGGTGTTTTTTTCCGTCAGAAAAAATTAGTCAACGACCTCAATAATATTTTTACCCATTGGCGTAACGAATCGATTTTTTTTACGGCTTCAGGTAAAAAAATAAAATTTTTCGATAGAATTTTAATAGCGATTTTCAAGTTATTCTATCCGATTTTTTGAATTGACCTCAATTATTATTTTTTCTTTTAAGGCCGGGTTACCCCGGTCTTGTCTTTTTCGGGCTTTTCGGCTATAATAAACCTAATTAATTTTTAATTTTTAATTCCCATGGTCGGAAATTTCATTAAGATTAAAGGAGCGCGAACGAATAATTTAAAAAATATTAATCTCGATATTCCGCGCGATAAATTAGTGGTCATTACCGGCTTGTCCGGTTCGGGAAAATCTTCACTCGCTTTCGATACTATTTATGCTGAGGGGCAACGCCGCTATGTTGAGTCTTTATCTTCGTACGCCCGGCAATTTGTCGGTTTGATGGATAAGCCGGATGTTGATTTAATTGAGGGCTTATCGCCCGCCATATCTATTGACCAGCGCACAGTCGGTCATAATCCGCGTTCGACTGTCGGCACGATTACGGAGATTTATGATTATTTACGTCTTTTATATTCAAAATGCGGAACGCCTTATTGCCCGCACTGCAATCTTAAATTAAAAAAAGATTCGGAAGAAAAAAAGACGGCCAAAAAAGTTCGCGGCCGGGAAATAAAATCAACTAAAATTGAACGTTTTTTTGTGTGCCCGGAATGCGGTTATCGTCGGGGTGAACTTGAGCCGCGTGACTTTTCGTTCAATTCCGGGCATGGTGCTTGCGGCGGTTGCGGCGGACTAGGGACTAAAGCGGAAATTGATCCAGAATTAGTTTTTAATTCTAATTTGAGTATTTTAGAGGGCGCCATTAAGCCTCTATCCCATGCGAATTTAACCGGCAATGGTTTGTTTTTAGAATTAAGTGAATTAGCGACTCGGCACAATTTTAGTCTCCGCCCAGCAGTTAAAGATTTGCGCCCGGAAGAGAAGAAGCTTATTTTGAAAGGTGATGGACAATTTGTCGGGTTATTAAAAAATTTAGAGGATAAGTATAGTGAAACAAAATCGAATTTTGTTAAGCAAGAAATTGAAAAAGTTATGCGTGTCTCCCTTTGTCCTTACTGCCATGGAGCGCGTTTAAAGCCGGAAATTTTGGCTGTCCGAATTGATAATCTTTCTATTTTTGAAATTACTAATAAGAGTATCAAAGAATTGCGCGGCCTCCTAAATTCTTGGCTAAAAATGGGAACAACTTTTAACGGACAGACAAAAATAGTCGAACCGATTGTAAAAGAAATGGTTAAAAATTTAGAGCTGCTTGCTAATGTCGGCCTAGATTATTTAACTCTTAGCCGATCGGCGTCTACATTGTCGGGCGGTGAAGCACAAAGAATCAGATTAGCCTCGCAAGTTGGTTCAACTTTGAGCGGCGTCCTGTATGTTTTAGATGAACCGTCAATCGGGCTTCATCAAAGAGATAATGACAAATTAATAACTACTTTGAAAAATCTGCGGGATAATGGCAACACGGTTATTGTTGTTGAGCACGACGCCTCTACTATGATGGCTGCCGACTGGTTGGTTGATGTCGGCCCTGGCGCCGGTGAATCTGGCGGCCAGATTTTATTTACGGGTGAGCCGGAAGAGATTAAAAAATGCCCTGAGTCTTTAACGGGCGCTTATTTATCCGGGAAAAAAGAGATTAAAGTCCCAAAGCAATTCCGTAAAGGAAGCGGCCGGATGATTAAAATTTTGGGCGCGACCGAGCATAATTTAAAAAATATTAACGTGGAAATTCCTTTGGGTAAATTGATCGCGATTACGGGTGTTTCCGGATCAGGTAAATCGACTTTGATGAGCGATATTCTAGCGAATGCCCTTACTAAAAAATTCTATCGCGCGAAAGTTGATCCGGGCGATCACAAAGAAATCACCGGTCTAGAATTTATTGATAAGGTGATTGATATTGATCAATCGCCGATTGGCCGGACGCCGCGATCTAACCCGGCGACCTATACGGGATTATTTACTTATATCCGCGATTTATTCGCCGAGCTTCCCGAAGCGCGCGTTAAGGGTTTAAATGCGGGGCACTTTTCTTTCAATGTTCCTGGGGGCAGATGTGAAAATTGCGCAGGCGACGGGATGATAAAAGTTGAAATGCAGTTTCTCTCCGATGTTTATTTAACCTGTGATGTCTGCGGAGGCAAAAAGTTTAAACCAAAAATTTTAGAAGTTCTGTATCAGGGAAAAAATATTTCTGAAGTTTTGGAGATGACCGTGGGCGAAGCTAAAGATTTTTTTAAGAACCACTCCGCGATCAGCCAGAAATTAAAAACGTTAGACGAGGTTGGTTTGGGGTATATTAAACTCGGACAAAGTGCGACGACCTTTTCGGGAGGAGAGGCGCAAAGGATTAAATTAGCGACTGAGCTATCGCGCCGCGCGACCGGCAAGACTTTGTATATTCTCGATGAGCCGACGACTGGGTTGCATTTCGCCGATATTGATCGCCTTCTTAAGGTCCTAAATATGCTAGTCGATCAGGGTAATACGGTTTTAATTATTGAACATAATTTAGATGTGATAAAATCGGTTGACTGGATTATTGATCTTGGACCAGACGGCGGAGAAGCGGGCGGCAACCTAGTCGCTGCCGGGACACCACTGGAAGTGGCTAAGGTCGCTAAGAGCTTTACCGGACAATATTTAAAGAAAATGTTTTAAATTTTTAAAAGAGCCTCACGGCTCTTTTTTTAAATATATTGTGCTATTGACAAAAATAGAATTTTTATGATATATTTTTTTGTTACTTTAACATTTTAAAAATCCAGTAATTAACCAAATAATAACTCATGAAAAGACAGGTCCCGGCCGCTAATCCATATGAAATGTGTCAATTTGGCAGTTTCGGGAAAGCCAATATGATGCTTTTGCGGCAATCCAATTTTCCTGATATATATGATGATTCTCTCGATAAGCTTGTGCGAGCCGATCACGATCGCTGCCGGCAGTGGGATTATGCTTACTTTAACCGGTGTTTAAAAAAATTTACCGGCACTGAAGGAGATGCATTCCTTGAGGCGTGGCTTCAGAAGGCGGAAGATGAAATGATTATTCGATTTCTTAGAACTGCGTTGAAGGCCAGAGTAAAAACCAAATGGACCGGATATCGTATTCTCGGCACAGTAGACGGCAGCGGCAATGTGATTTGGGGTTTGGAGCTTTTTGCTAAACATCCGCAAAGTGACACGGTTGTCTATACTGGCCATAACGCTCCTAACGTTAACGTTAGAGTTCCGATTGCTATTTGACCGCTGATGAAACAGCGGTTTTTTATTTTTGAAACAGATTTTACTTCAAGTCCGCTAGTATTTTTAATTCTAGATTCTTTTTCACCGTATCAAGAACAGCGAAACTGGCCGGATTGAAAACACCTCCAAGTGTTCCTGGGTTAGCGATAATAGTATTTTCCTTCTTTTCCAGCCAGGGCTTGTGGGTGTGGCCATAGAAAATAAAGTCGAGAGCGAACGGAGATAATTCTTGGATCTTTTTTATTTTTTTAGGCTCATGGCAAAATCCGATTTTAACGCCGTTAATTTCATTAATTCCGATTTCGCCGTAATAGCTGATGTTTTTAAATTTATTAAGTTCGGCTTCTTTGTATATTTCTGCATTACCCTCGACCATAAAAATCTCGCCCGGGAAATTTCGGGCGAGATAAGACGCTATTTCTGTAGTTGTCAGGTCGCCGCAGCAGATAAGGCTAGTCGCCTTTTCCCGGCGGCACCAATCCAGGCACTTCTTTAAATTAGGCAAATTATCATGAATATCAGAAATAATTACGAGTAACATAATTATTTTTTACCACGGAGCTTTATTTCGTAAGTCATTTGTTCGAGTTTCCGGAGATGGCCGCGCGATTGGTCGTATTTAGTGCGCAAGTAACCAGTCATATCAAAATCAATTAATTGGCCCATTATATCTTCAGCCATTTTTTTTGTTTTTGCGACTTTACTGAATTTTCCTTTCGCAGCCTGGTTGGTCGCATAGCGGACAAGCTCGCCGATCATATCGCAAATTCCGCCCAAATATGATTCGTAGTCGAGCGGCAAATCTTTAACTGCCTCAATCGGCTTATTTTTAATCGCTAAATATAAAGTTTTGCCTTCGAGATATTCTTCGGCTGCGGCCTTATAAGCACCTTCGCGATGTAGGCGCGCAAAACCAAAACGAGCTTCTAAGTTTTTTAAAGATTTCTCGATGCCGGCAATTTTTTCTTCAGCTACTTTAAAATCTTGGCGCTGGAGAGCAAAGATATTTTTCTTAGCTTCAAAAAGTATATTGTTAGAAGCGCTAATAATTTGCCGGCGTTCGGATTCATTAGCTTGATAATCTTTTTTTAGTTTTTCAAGAAATTTTTCGTTAATCATAGGATTATGTTAAATTACTCTAAACACTTCTTCAATGCTAGTTTCACCGCTAAGCGCTTTTAGGACGCCGTCTTGGAGCATGGTAATCGCCCCGTTTTTTATGGCGGCCTGCTCAATATCAAAATCAGTTACATCTTCGCGTTGGATTAATTTTTGGATTTCCGGAATCATCGTAATTGTTTCGTATAAACCGAGGCGGCCCTTATAGCCGATTTTGCCACATTTGTCGCAGCCGACGCCATGATAGAAAGTTAATTGCTCTGGAATTTTTATAGCTGGGTTATTTATTTGAGCCAGCACTTCTTTTGCTTTTTTTAAATCTTCAGGGAGAGGCTCAAAAGGCTGCTTACAATAAGGACAGAGCCGGCGTACTAAACGTTGCCCGATAGTAAATTCAATCGCATTTGCTAAAGTCTGTCTATCAAGGCCGAGCCCGGCGAAACGAGAGATGGCTCCGGCGGCGCTATTAGCATGGATAGTTGAGAGAACTAAATGGCCGGTCATCGAAGCTTCCATAGCAATTTTGGCAGTTTCAGTATCGCGGATTTCACCGATCATCATAATGTTAGGATTTTGGCGCAGAAGGGAGCGCATCGCGGAAGCAAAAGTATAGCCCCTCTCTTCATCGATTTGGGTTTGCATAACTCCGGCTAGTTGATATTCAATCGGATCTTCAACCGTGATTATTTTGACATCAGGTTTATTTAATTTATTTAAGATACTATAAAGAGTGGTTGTTTTTCCGCTGCCCGTCGGACCAGTGGTAATAATAATGCCGCGCGTTTTTTTCATAGCTAACTGCAAAGAATCAAACGCGACTGAGGTTATGCCTAATTTGTCCATAGACAAGTTAACGGCGTTAGTAGAAAGCAAACGGATAACGATAGTTTCACCGTAACCGCCGGCGATAATAGAAAGACGGCAGTCCATTTTACGATCAGGCAGATAAACGCTGAATCGGCCGTCAAAAGTCGCGCGCTTAACATTAGTAGCGGCGCCCGCCAAAATCTTTATTTCGGAAAGAAGCGGCAGATAGCTCGTTTTAGGAAGCTTGAGGATGTCATGGAGAACGCCGTCAATGCGGAAACGGACACTTACTTCTTGCTCGGTCGGCTCGATATGGATATCGCCCGCATCGCTAGTAACAGCTAAAGCCATAATTAAATTAATCAGCTCAGAAGTTGGTATTTCTTTGATGTGGGCGGCAATTTGTTCAAGATTCTGTCCGAGCTCTTCGGCTTTTTTATATTCTTCCAGTTTTATTTTTACGCCCCGGCCTATAGTTTGCGAGATGACAATATCATATAACTCATTAATATAATCAAAATTTCCGATCACCCGGTAAACCTCAGCCAGCGAAGTTACTCCTTCCATTACTTTTAGGACGCCGTCTTGAAGCATGGTAATCATGCCGTTTTCAATCGCCTGTTGCAGGATTTTAAATGAAGGGGCCTTATCAACAGTCAGCTGTTTAATATTGTCATTCATCGTAAAGACTTCATAAATTCCGACCCGCCCTTTATAACCGGTGAAATTGCATTGGTCACAGCCTTCGCCCGCTTGATAAATTTTAGGCAAAGTGGCGGGAATATCTAATCCGGCCCGCGGAGAAACTACGGCTAATATTTTATTAACTTGCTCAGCCTCTTCAGCACTTAATTCGTGATCTCGGCGGCAGCTAGGACAAAGTTTACGCACCAAGCGCTGGCCGATGACCGCGTTAATGGATGGGACTAAAAAGTAGGGCTTGACTCCGATATCAATTAAGCGCGGGATAACGCCGGCGGCATCGTTGGTATGGAGCGTTGATAAGACCAAATGGCCGGTGAGAGATGCTTGGACGGCAATTTCCGCAGTTTCCAAATCGCGGATTTCTCCGACCATAACCACATTCGGATCTTGGCGTAATATAGAGCGCAAACCATCAGAAAAAGTATAACCACGCTTCACATCGACTTGGCTCTGGTTAATTCCTTTTAATTGGTATTCAATTGGGTCTTCAAGGGTAATAATTTTAGCGTTCGGCTGGTTTAGTTTATTGATTACGGCGTATAGAGTCGTTGTTTTTCCGCTGCCCGTCGGACCGGTGGTTAGGATTAAGCCGTTCGGTTTTGAAATTTCTTTAGTTAAAATGGGCATTATTTCCGGCCGGACACCTAATTTTTCCAACTCAAGAGAGGCCTCCGAGGAATCGAGCAAGCGCATAACAACGCTTTCGCCATAAGCCGTTGGTAAGAAAGAGGAGCGGACATCGATTTTTTTATTTTTTAAATAAATGGTGTAGCGCCCGTCTTGCGGCTTGTCTTCAATATTAATTTTTACCCGAGCTAATATTTTTAAACGGGATATTATTTTTTTCCATTTATCGCGGTTTATTACAGCCGCTTCCTGTAGGACGCCGTCGATTCTGATTCTAACCACGACGCCGGTTTCTTCCGCTTCGATATGGATATCGCTCGCCCCGACCTTCATCGCGGTTGCCAGCATTAAAGTGATGACATCAGTGATATTAACATCATTTATTTTTTCATTCAGGCTTTTATAGTTTGAGATCGCTTCTTTAAATTTTTCTAAATTAGCTTCGCTTATTTCAACTCCGCTCTCATAACGCTTTACTTTTGGTATGCTCCGGTAAGCTTCTAAGGCATAATCAAAGCTGTTTTGGGAAATAAGGTAGAGGCGGCCATCGGCAAAATACTGTTCGCTCAATTGAGCTAGCTCTTCGTTTACCGCAGGGGTTGCTTCAAGGCAGGCAAGTCGGATATTTTTTCCGTCGTAGAAAAAACATACCGCGTTTAATTCGCGCGCCTTTTCTTCTTGTATTAAAACCAAAGCTTCCGGACTGATCGGGAAGCCGAAAAGATTAACATAAGATAATCCCTGGCTTTGTGCCCGGTCTTCTGTTTGCTTTTCTATTTCTTTAAGTTTAATTTCGCCTTGCTTTTTAGCAAAACGACCGGTGACACTTTCTTCGTCATCGGTCGGATTGATTAAATTTTCAATTGACACTAAATCGCTCATAGTTTATTTTTTTTGGAAGATTCTTTCTAGTTTAGCTATCCCTTTTCTGTCTTTAAGTTGCAGGTAGAGGTCAGTCCAGGTGGCGATTTGGAAAGTCGTCAGGAGAGACCCAAAGACAATGGCGACTGCTAAGATAAGGATAAGCATTAGGAATGTTAGCCAGCCTATAGAGAAGACGACGCTCAGCCAGAGAAGGGGGAAGAATAAGATAGAAATTATTATTAAAACCGCAAAGCTGGAAATGAAGCTGATAATAAAGAGAATCAAGGCGATTTCTAAACTGATTAGCCAATTTTTATTAAATAATTTCCAGCCGATTTCCAAAGAATCCATTACTGATTTATTTTCTAAAACCCGGCAAGAAATAGCGTATTTAACGATCAAGGATAAGGAGACCGCTAGCGGCACAAAGATAACAAAAAGTATAGTGTAAGCTATAACAAAAGCGTAGTTATCGCTTATAACCATAAATAACAAGGGAAGACTGACCAGAAAGAAAGCGAAGCTGATTAGGATTTTTATTAGAATATTTAATCCCAAAACCGACCAAAAATGACGGCTGCCGATGGTTAAGCCTTCACGAACGCTTAAAATGCTCAATTTTTTCTTGGGGGTAATAAGTTTCTTTACGCTATCGACGAGCGCTGCTTGAGAGCTTATCGCAAGCCAAACAAAAACGAAAATCAGGGTCAGGGTTAGTAGTAGAATAGTGAAAGCATTGATAATAACGACTATATTTTGGCTGAACAGATCAACGAGTCCGAGCCAGACGGCCTGACAGAGCTCGCTCATAGCAAGCAAACCGTTTAAATTTTGATAAGAATTATCGACAACGCCTTGCCCTAGGCTTTGTGATAAAAATTGGTATTCCATTGATCCACCAGCGACAGCTAGCGAAGCAAAGATGCCAAAGAACCATAAATACTTGTGTTTCCAAGCTATGGCCCAAGCTTGTTTTAAAATTGATCGATAGGAGAACATATTTGTTTAAAATTAATTGAAAAACTTAAAAAAGTCTGATATTATTATAACATAATTTAATAATTAATACCAAATACTAGCGCGGTTGAAAACAGTATTCTAGAATAATCTTTTATGTTCGACACTCTCGATAATATAAAACGACAAATCAAAAAGGAATTAAAGCTTAAAGAAGCGGTTTTTTCCTATCCCCCCAATATTAATTTGGGAGATTTGAGTTTGGCTTGTTTCGAGTTAGCTAAAAGCCAGAAGAAGAGCCCAGCTGAATTAGCAACGGAGTTAGCGTCGGCGCTAATAAATCAGCCAAAACTAAAAAAATATTTTTCAGAAATTAAAGCCGTCGGCCCCTACCTTAATTTTTATATCAGTAAAAGCTATTTAGCTAATCGGGTTATAAATAGTATAAAAAGAAGTAAAAAGCGCTACGGTCAGAATAGTACAGGAAAGAATCGAAAGATGATGATTGAATATTCAAACGGCAACACTCATAAAGAATATCATGTCGGCCATTTGCGCAACGTTTCTTATGGCGACGCGATAAACCGCTTGCTTAGTGCTAATGGTTATAAATCTATTCCCGTTTCCTATATAAATGATTTCGGCATCCATGTCGCGAAGACTATTTGGAATTGGCAAAGAGATAAAAAATACGAAAAGAGCCAAGAAGATAAGGGATATCTACTAGGAAAATGCTATAGTGAGGCGAGCAAGGAACTAGCCGAACACCCGGAGTATAAAGAAGCGGTGGTTGATATAATGAAGAGTATTGAAGGACGTGAAGGCGCCTCTTATATATTATGGCAAGAAACAAGAGAATGGAGCATACGTTATTTTGATTCTATTTATCGTGATCTGGGCATCAAGTTCGTTCATATTTTTTATGAAAATGAATTTGTTGACGCCGGGTTGAAATTAGTTGCTGAATTGGTTAAATCCGGCAAGCTGGTCAAAAGCGAAGGGGCAATCATCGCTAACCTCGAAAAATACGGATTAGGTATTTTACCGATAATCAGGACAGACGGCACTGCCCTTTATCCGGTGGCCGATTTAGCGCTGGCTCAGGAAAAATTCAAGAAGTATCATGTCGCCGAATCAATTTATGTCATTGATCTCCGCCAAAGTTTGTATTTTCAGCAATTAGCTAAAATTTGCGAACTGCTTGGGTGTAAGCAAAAATTAAAGCATCTCGGCTATGACGTTGTTACTCTGCCTGGCGGTATGATGTCTTCGCGCACGGGCAATATTGTAACTTATGAAGACTTGAAGACAAAAATTTTTGATAAGCTGGTTAGTGAGACAAAGAAACGGCACGAAGAATGGACTAATGATCGGGTAAGGCAGGTAGCCTGGAATTTAACGGTGTCGACGATAAAATTCGAAATGCTTAAAGTTAGTCCCGATAAGATTATTACTTTTAACATTGAAGAGTCTCTGCGCTTTGACGGCTATACAGCCTGTTATCTCCAATATGGTTATGCTCGTCTGAAAAGTATTATGCGAAAAGAGGAGTGGAGCTTATTCGCTTCACCCGCGGATACCGGAAAATTAAAAGAATTAAAAGAAAAAGAATTATTAATTAAATTGGCCCGCTATCCGGAAATAATCAGGCTTGCCGGCGAAAAGAATAACCCGAGTGAACTAACTAAATATTTATTTGAATTGGTAAAACTGTTTAATGATTACTATCACGAGATAAATATTTTAAAAGCAGAGCCTGGATTGCGCCGTGCGCGTTTAGCGCTTATTAAGGCGGTCGCGCAGGTTTTAAACAATGGCTTTAATGTCTTAGGGCTTAAAATAGTCGAGGAAATGTAAAATAAATTCCCGTAACGCCGTAGGCAACAATTATATGAAGAAAAAAGAACAAGATAATTCCTTAGAAAAAATCGTTTCGCTTTGCAAGCGGCGCGGTTTTGTTTTCCCGTCTTCGGAAATCTATGATGGCTTTACCGCCGTTTATGATTTTGGGCCATATGGCGTCGAATTGGCAAATAATATTAAGAAAGAATGGTGGAAGGCGATGACGCAGCTTCGCGATGACGTTGTCGGGCTTGATTCAGCGATATTTATGAGTCCCAAAATTTGGGAGGCCTCCGGCCACGTTAAAGGATTTTCTGACCCGTTGACGGAATGTAAAAAATGCCACAGCCGTCTTAGGCTTGATACTTTGCTGGAAGAGGCTGGCGTATTTGCCGATGAAAAAATGAGCGAAGATGAAATTAATAAAATTTTTAATGATAATAAGGCGAAAATCAAATGCCCGAATTGCGGCGAAAAAAACTTTACGCCCGGCAAGAAATTCAATTTGCTTGTACAGTCTAACCTAGGTAATTTTACCAGCGACTGGACGAAAGAACCGACGTATCTGCGCGGTGAAACTTGCCAGGGTATTTATGCCAACTATAAAAATGTTATAGATACGGCGCGCGTGCGCATTCCATTCGGGATTGCTCAGATAGGCAAGGCTTTCCGCAACGAGATTACGGCCCGACAATTTATTTTCCGCACCCGCGAGTTCGAACAGATGGAGATGCAGTATTTTGTTAAGCCGGAAGATGAAATGAAATATTATGATGAGTGGCGTAAGATACGCTGGCAGTTTTATCTTGATTTAGGAATTAAGGAAGCTAACTTAAAATGGCATAAACATGAAAATTTAGTTTTTTATGCCAAAGAGGCTTATGATATCGAATATAATTTTCCCTTCGGTTTTAAGGAACTAGAAGGCGTTCATGCGCGCGGCGATTATGACTTAACAGTTCACAGCCAAGCTTCCGGTCAGGATTTTAATTATCTCGATCCGGCAACTAATAAAAAATTTATTCCGCATATCGTTGAAACTTCTGCCGGTGTCGGCCGGACTTTCTTAGCAGTTTTAACAGAGGCTTATAAAGAGGAAGAGCTTGAAGGTGAAACGAGGGTTGTTTTGGCAATTCCGGCGAAGTTAGCCCCGATTAAAATTGCAGTTTTTCCTCTATTAAAAAATAAACCGGAGTTAGTGGCAAAAGCGAGAGAAGTTTTTGATGCTTTAAAACTCAATTGGCGCTGTGAGTTCGATGATAATGGCAATATCGGCAAACGCTACCGCCGGCAAGATGAAATCGGCACGCCCTATTGCCTAACGATTGATTTTGAAAGTTTGGAAAATAATGAAGTAACTGTACGCGATCGCGATAGCATGAAGCAAACCAGAATTAAAATATCAGAATTAGAAAATTTTTTTCGCGCGAAATTTTAGGAGCGCGAAAAATTACTGGTCAGAAAAAAATAAAATAAAAAATTCCTCTCCTACGGAATCAAGAGAGGAATTTTTTTGTAAAAAATTGAAAAAAGTATTGCGGCTTATTTTTATTAGTTGTATAATAAATAAAGAGGAGATAAAAAATTTTTAATTAAATTTTTTTTTCAAACACAAAATAATTTACTTAAGGAAGGAGGTGAGTTTATGAAAAAGAAAACTGCAAAAAAGGTGGTAAAAAAAGCGACAAAAAAATGTGCTAATTGCAAACCGGCAAAAAAAGTTGCTAAAAAAGCCGTTAAAAAAGTTGTAAAAAAAGTTAAGAAGGCGGCTAAAAAAAGAAAGTAAGTAATTAACAAGATTTATTAATAAATTTATTAGTAAGTTTTATTAATTTAAAAATTATACAAAGAGCGTTCTGCGGAATCAGGGCGCTTTTTGTATTCCGGACACTGAAATTATCTTTAGATATTGAAAAGAGCTGTCCGAAGTGGGCAGCTCTTGAGTTTTGCGAGAAGAACGAGTTAGTTTTTAGTTGTTTTGTGTGGCGTTGACCAAGAAGGCGATTTTATCAATCAGGTCGGGTTGACCAGCCTTTTCTTCGGCTTCAAGGACTCCGGTAACGTTGCAGGTGATGTTTGTTGGGTTTGTTTTTGCGATTTGGACGCAGCGATCGGTTCCGGGAATCATAATTTCTCCTTCTTCTCCTTTGACGGGAGCGTTCAGGCGGAAATCATGTTCTACGGTTACGGGGTCGGGCCCAGTTAAGACCTGCACGATGTCGATGACCAGGGTTTTCTTCCCAGTCAGAAGATTATGTTTCTCTTTTATTTCGACATTAGCCACAATTGTTTCCCCTCTGAAGTCGGGGTGGATGTAGAAATGGCGGGTTACGGCGGGTTTTACGCTTTTGTCTTCATTCCTGACAGGAACGTCGAAATGAGCGTAGTGAGAGTGGACGTCAATTAAGACGACCTTTTGCAGGGCGCTGCCCTCAAAAGCAAGGATCTTATGACCCTCAATGAATTTGAGGTACTTGGCGTCTTTCGTCGGGACAGAGATTTTTACATTGTCCTGTTTGGCCAATGTTTTAAAAATCGAGGGCACAAAGGTGCGGCCCATATTGCCGGCGGCTTCGCGGGCAAGGTCACATCTTTCGATAGTTTTTTTATCGGCCGTGATTTTTTCGGTCCTGGGTTTCTTAGTTTCAGTTGTCTGGTTTGCCATGATTTGGTCTCCTTGTCTTTTATGGTTATTTTTTTGATTATTTTTAATTTTTAATGAGCGATGTCCTGCTCTTTTTCTTGTTTCTCTAATCTTTCGATTATTAAAACATTATAGCACAAATATTATCTTATGTCAATACTATTTTAGATTATTTTCATATTGGCTGTTATATAATATTATTATTAATAATAAATTTGCTAATTTTAAATAAAAATATGAGAATAAAAACTTCCGTTAGAAGGCTGTTAAAATGGCTCGCTGCCGGTTTAATTATTATATTATTGACAATATTGTATTTTTTTAGTGTTAGGAATAAAATAGATAGAGTTGAAATTGATTTTTTAGACGTGGGCCAAGGAGACGCCTCTTTGTTAAAATTACCCAATAATAAGATAGTACTTATAGACGGCGGGCCGAATAATTTAGTTTTAAAGCGGTTAGGCGAAAATTTACCCTTTTATCAGCGAAAAATTGATTTAATAATCTTGAGCCATTTTCATGATGACCATTTATTAGGTCTAATAGAAATTGTTCGCCGCTATAAAATCAAATCCATTATGTATATAGGAGGCGCAGAGAGCTCGCCGCTCTTCCCGATATTTTTAAAAGAAGCTAAACAAAGAAAGAGTAATCTAATTTCTCTAAAAAATGAGGCTAGCATAAAGTATTCTGAAAAATGTTTACTTAAAGTATTGAATCCCTTAGTTTTGGGGGTGAAGACCGATAGCAATAATTCTCTGATTGTTAGATTAGATTGTTCTCCGCTCTCAGCCCTTTTTACCGGGGATAATAATTATAAAGTCGAAGCATCTTTGCTCCAAACCGGCTTAGATTGGACGGCAAAAATTTTGAAAGGCTCTCATCACGGCTCAAAAAGTGCTAACAGTGGTTTATTCTTAAGGGCTATTAACCCCGATATTTTAGCCATTTCCGTCGGGGCTGATAATCGTTTCGGCCACCCCAGCCCCGAGACACTTGAGAGAGCCGGCCAATTAGGAATTAAAATAAAAAGAACTGATTTTGAGGGAACGATTAGAATTTATGGTGCGCAGTAGAATTATTATGGAAATAATTGTATAATTTTAATATAAAGATTTAATTATTATGGTTAATAATAATAAGCAAGAAAACGCCTCGCTAGATAAAGCGCTCAGAGAAATTGATTTAATTTTTTCGGCTACCGTAAGGAAATTAAAAAAGCTCCATCTTAAAAAAATGGAGCTTATAAAGTATTATCGGGAAGCCGGCCGGCAAAAAGAAATTGAAAAAATTCGCAAAAGTTTAAAAAACATTTAAACATATGGAAAAGAATAAAAAAATCAACTTGCTAGAGAATGAAAACGGCGGCTTGAATGTCGAGCAGATAAAAAAATGGGACGATGATATTTCGCAAGCCAAGGGCCCGGAGAAAAAGAAAGAACTTAGAATTGCTTTTAAAAAAACTTTCGGCGTTAATTTTAGTAAGAGGTTAGTTGAAGAGATTTTAGCCGCTGCGGAGCCGGAAAAAATAGTTAGTCCGGATAATACTTCCGCTAGCCCAGAAAATAAAGATAATTCTCAGTTAAAAACAGTCGAATCAGAAGTTGTACATGCAGTGCTTGATCTGGACGAGCTCGTAGCCTCACAAAAAGGTATTGAAAATCAAGAAGCTACCGGTATCGCCGACCCTGAATTAGCAAAGGTCGCCGGAGCAATAGACGCAGATAGAGACGTAACCTTAGCTGACGCAGAGGCCGGCTTAAATGCTATTGCTAAAGATAATTTAGACTCTTTGAGCGAAGCGGATAGAGAAGAATTTAATAAGTTAGATGCGGAGCTTGAAAGACAGGGCTTGATTTATGCTGAAAAAAGCAAACAACTAGCCAATCCAGATATAAGCCCGGAAGAAAAAACTAAGTTAGAAGGGGAAGTGAACGCACTTGAAGATAGTCTCCTGCTCATTGTTAATAGAAAGAATGAACTTCGGGGAATCAAGACATCTGAACCAGAAGCGGCCGAAGCGACCCCGGATAAATCGGATGCCGAGCAAGAAGCTAAAGATCAATTAGAAAAAGAACAGAAAGAGAGGGACGAACAGATTCAGCAATTAGTTGATAATTGCCGATTAGGAACGGAGTTTGTTGAGATATTTAGAAAATTCCCCGAACTGATAACGACTGGCGAGGGAGTTACTAATGTAGAGGAATATATAGAACATGTTATTGAAGGAATAGAAAAGGAAATTGACTATATAAAAACCGGTAGCTCTTATCCCAGCGTAGAAACAATGATAAATTGCCTCTCTTTCGTTACCCGCCGTTTCGGTCTGCGCCAGAAAGCGGCTGAGTTCGTTGTTAGCTATAGCCCGGATGAAGCGTTTAAGGAAAAATTTAGAAAATTTATTAAAGGTGAGCCGGAAGAAAATCCTGGCGAAGAACCGGAAGCGCCCCGAGATCAGATTTTAGAAAAATTTTCCGAGTTTTGTATCTCGGAAGAAGAGTTAAAAGAAGTCAGAGGATTTTCTGACCTTACTCAAGCTCAGCAGCTTCTAGTTTATGAAGGTTTGAAGCAGATGTCTTTAGTTAAAGCTAAAGACAGAGCCAAAGAGAATGTGGGAGCGGAGATAGCTAAGAGCGGCCGGCTAGGTAGAATATGGAAAGGCTTGATTAAGAAGTACAGTACCGCCAAAAAAGAGAAAGAAGAACTTAGCCATATAAAATATGCGGGTTTAGCTTTTCATCAGGATAATCTTGAAGAACTGACTGATATGATCTCAGCGATGAAGATCGACGCGGTTATTGAAGATGACGAGCTTAGTATTAATTATTTGCAAAACAGAGGATCATTTAGCCCCGAGCAGGAAGAAGCTCTTAATAATTTTAATGACATAGCTAATCAATTTAGTAAGTTGCCGCAAGATTGGGCGCTAGGAACAGCCAGCAAAGAGGAACAGGAGGAGTATAATCGTTTAAGCCATATATATAGAAGAGAAAAAGGTAGAGCACTCGAAATTTTAAACTCAGACCCCATGGGCGGGAATGCTCTAGTGGAAATGAATAAGGCGGACTATCAAGTCCAGATGATGCAATTTTTGGCATCTCATCCGGACGTTGATAAAGAATTTTCTCGAATTGAAAAGCAATCAGCTTGGAAACAAATGATTAAAGGCGAGGCAGCCGCTCGCGGTTCTTATATGGTCAGTGGTTTTGCCGTCCGGCATACTTTAGCGGGTTTAATCGGCGCCGGCGGTCTGCCGGTGGCGGCGGCGAGTTTTGTGGCTATTCCGCTAACGGCGGCTGGAATCGGCGCCTATCGTTCGCGCGGACAAGCTAAAGCTAGCTTGATTGAAAAAGATATTGCGGGACGTAAAAATGATTATGGGCCAAAAATAACTAAGGCCGAGGGGTGGCGGAAAGATATCTTAGGAAAAATAAAAAAATTAGTTCCGCACGAATATGCGCTTAACCCTAAAGATTGGTATGAAACGATTGCCTCTGAGGAAGAAAAAGAGAGATATGATTTTCTGCAGTCAAAATACCAGGCGGTGATGGAGATCTATCAAGAACAGAACGAAAAAGAGCGCGATAAGACCGCTAAGCATTTTTATCAGGCGGAAAGTTTAACTAAAAAACTTTTGTTATCAAACGAAAAGGTTAACACCCTGTATGGTGACGATTATCGGACCGCACTTCATTATTTGAGAGTCAGAGTTGAGTTCACCGAAGAAAAGCTAGAAGATGGCTTAATCAATTTCGGCGCCGAAGGCGCTCTCAGCGCTAAATTAGAATTGATCCAGGCCTTGAGTGCGGCTCGGAATTCTTTGGTCATGAATAATAATTCTCTCGAGGATAAAGAAAAGGACCTGGCTCTGGAAAAAGATTTAGAGAAGCGTTTCGAAAGGTTATTTGATTCTAAGTATTTAAAATTCGGCGAAAGCTTAAGCAAGGAGCGCAAGAAATATATTGTTAAAGAGATGGTCAAAGGCGCAGGAATCGGAGCCGCTTTCGCCATCGGCGGTATATTATTGCGTGAGTTAGCGGGGCAGCTAGGAATTATTCATACTGGGCACACCCCAGGTAAAGGAGCTGAACAAGCATCAGTCAAAAATCCGACGCTTGAGCAAGAATCAGGGCAAGATGCGGGGGCGGCTACCGACAAAACAACAGACGTCAATTTAACAACCGCTGATGAAGCCGCCGGTAGCGGTAATAGTAATAGCAGTAGCGGCGGTGGCGGTGATAATATTGTCGACAAGCCAGCCGGAGGTTCGGTTGACCAAAATATTGAGAACAATTCAGGCATGAGTAACGGAGAAAATTTTTCTGATAAGATCTCTAACGAAGGTTTAAACGGAAGATCGGATTCAGTTTGGCGTTCGACTCGGGAGATATTCAAAGATAACGCCGAAAAATTAGGTTATGAGGGCGATATTAACGATTCCCAAGCCTTAAATAAATGGGCAGAAACACAAACTGCTAACGCGATTCATAATAGCGGCGAATTAACCGATAAAGTTTTTGAAGGAAATAATGTTTTATTAGAGCAGGATAGTAATGGTAATTACTCAGTTAGGGTTGAGGCGGGCACGGGTGCAGAGCCGGGTATCTTAGAAAAAATGGCCGATGCGGCAACTGATGAAAAACAAGGAGGCGGACTTCAAGGAACCGGGTTAAAGGCGACGGATACCGTTCCTGGAACATTTGAGCAGTATGGCCTTGATTCTGACAAATTTTCTCCTGGAGACGGAGAGGGCATATTCAAGACAACTGTTGACGGTCACGAGATATTCATCGATACGAAGAATAATTTGATTGAATGGCAAGGGAAGAATGGCAATTGGGCGCAAATCGCGACGATTTTAGAGAAAGACAACATATTAGATCATCTAAAATCTTTCAGCGATGAACTTACTAGCAGTGAGACCCTGCTTCAGAAAAACGGTTTCTCGGTCGATGATATAAAAGCCAACCTCTTAATGGAAACGAATTTAGAGACTGATTTAGCCAATCATCATGTGACGCTCAATTTAGAGAATAATACTTTTTCCTATGATTGGAACGGCGAAACGCATGAGTTTAAATTTGAACCCGGAGAAGCGGCTAAAGGTAATATGGAACGTTTCTTAACTTTACAGGGTGAAATGGAAAAGGCAGCCGAAGGAGTTCAAGATAACCTAATGAACGGGAAGGTCAAAAGTTTTTCTGCTTTGCAGAACCAATTAGAAGAAATAAGAGGCGGCAATAGATTATCGCATAGCGAAAAAGATCTTTGGCGGGAGATTTATAAAGACAATTTTTCCAAAAAAGCGCCTGGTTTGCTGGATAATAGCGCTAAATTAAAAATTTTACAAAAAACCATGAATGTTTTTTTGAGCGGCCAGGCAAAATAAGAGATTAGAGAAAATTTTATAAAAATAGGCTAAAATTAGCCTATTTTTGTTGTGTAAAAATAAGAGGCGCCAACTGTTGACAAATATATTTAATTGTGATATTATAATTAGTCAAAGTTTTAATGCTTTGAATAAGTTCTTAAACAATAGATGTCTCCTAGATGTCTTCTATATAAATACCCGCATAAAAGCTTGCCATAATATGGCGCCCACAGAAAAACGAACCATAAAAAATAACCTTAAATTCTAAATCCTTATCCAGATGAAAACAAAAATCAGAATCCAGATCATGTTGATTGTCGCCGTTGTTGCCTTTTTGGCACCGGCCATCACCTTAGCCCAGGGCACAGGAATCAATACAACCTCAAAAGTTGTAACCCTGAAAGCCATCGACGGCAGCTCGGAAGCCACCATCAACCCCCACAAGAAGGCAAACGTGTCCTTCGCATCGGGATCCTTCTCATTCTACCTCTATGTATATGAGGGGATGAACGAACGCTCAGTCGGGAAGGTCAGCAAGATCCTCGACAAAAATGGGAATTTCGAAATTTTGAACGGCGACCTTTACGGTATTAAATCGGTCGCTGCTTCCAAACAGGAAACACCCCCCGCCTCAACCCTTACTTATCCTGATGCTTCCTCGGCCGCCACTACCAAGACCAATGCTCCGACCACCGTTATCTTCCTGTCTGACTCATCCGATTTTACCATCGAATGCCTGGACAGCAAGTTCGCTGGAGTTACCCTTAAACCGGGACAAACTTCGGAAAACTCCTATGTGCTGCCAACCGGGCAGATCGAAATTACCTTTAAGCATGACGTCGAGAAAGATTCTCTCGCTCATGGCCGTAAGTACCGCCAGTCAGTTTACTCCGGCATGATCAGCCAGGGCCAGAAGTACCTGGTTATCAAAAACGAAAACCTCACGGAAATGGGCGGCGAAGCCATTAAAACTTTCGCCAAGTCGTTAATTCCCTTTAAATTCGTTTTCACAGCCGGCCCGTGGAAAGGTCAGGCGTTGCGCTATGAAGACTTTACCAAGAAGGCCAGCCTTAACGAAGGCTTCAATTCTCTTGCTATTCAGTTTGTTGGTCCCCAGGGACTGAAATACCAAGCAGATATTGAAGTCATCGTGACCAAAAAAGACAAGCCGCTCATCTTCAGAGAGGCAGACATCAAAAACCTGCGTGTGATTAAGCAGTAAAAAGCTTTCACTCATCTGGACCCCAAGGCCTCTCTCGAGGCCTTTTTTTTATTTATTTTTATTCATTTTTTCGGTTTATTTTTGGTTGACCGAACGACCCTCTTTTGCTATACTAAAATTAAGGTTAGAGAACCTATTTTTATTGTTAAAGATATATGATTATTACTTGGCAAGGGCACTCTTGTTTTAAAATTCAAGATAAAGTCGGGCCTGATGGCGTGACATTAGTGACGGATCCTTTTAATAAAGAGGCCGGTTTAAAGGTCCCGAATTTTGAAACAGATATAATTACAGTTTCTCATGATCATAAGGATCATAATAATGTCGACGCTCTGCGCGGCAAGCCTTTTGTTATTTCTTGTGCTGGAGAATATGATTTTAAGGGGGTTTTAATCGAGGGCATTGATTCATATCATGATGATAAAAAAGGTGAAGACCGGGGCAGTAATATTATGTATCGCATTGAAATTGATGATATCTCAGTTGCTCATTTAGGCGACTTGGGAGATATATTAGATAATGCACAGATTGAAAAATTAATCGGGACGGACGTGCTTCTGATTCCGGTCGGGGGTAAGTATACGATCGATGCTAAAAAGGCGGTTGAAGTAATTTCACAAATCGAACCGCGCATTGTTATTCCGATGCACTATAAAACGAAAGATATAAAATATGATTTGGATCCAATCGATAAATTCATTAAAGAAATCGGCCTAACTCCGACCTATGAAGAAAAATTAAAAATTTCCAAAAAAGATCTTCCCCAGGAGGATATGGAACTAGTAATATTAAGTATTTAAAAGTATGATTAACCCGAAAAAAGAAAGAACCTTAGTTATTTTGAAGCCAGACGCCGTGCAGCGCGGGTTGGTTGGAGAAATTATCAGGAGGATTGAAAATACCGGCTTGAAGCTGGTTGCCTTAAAAGTAGTTAACGCGACTGAAGAACAGCTTTGGGCTCATTATAATAATAAGGATGATGAATGGTTCATAAAGAAAGGAACAAGAACTATAGAAGAAAGAACGGCTATGGGCATGCCGATTGAAAAGGAAGCGATTGAATATGGCAAGGATATTATCCGCGCGCTAGTTTCTTTCATGAGCTGCGGACCGGTCGTGCCGATGGTTTGGGAAGGTAACCAAGCAGTCGGGATTGTTAAGAAAATCGTGGGCTCAACTGAGCCGTTATCTTCAGATAGCGGTACTATCCGCGGCGATTACACTTTGGATTCATATGAATTATCAAGTCTTGATAGCCGGGCGGTCCGTAATTTGATCCATTGTTCCGATCCCGCTTCCGACGCTATCCGTGAAATTCCAATTTGGTTCAATGAGAACGAAATTTTAAAATATCGCCTGATTGCCGAGCAAATTCTCTATGATGTAAATTTGGACGGCATTAAGGAATAAATATGGATGAGCAAGCCAAGAAAAAATTTTTAATGAAAGTCGGGATTATTTCTTTGATGGCCTTAATCCTGATTTTTTGGGTTTTAAATATTAAAAATGTTTTTCGGAGGAACGCTCTTACTGATAACGGCCAAAGCGCGACTCAGTGGCAAAATATGAAAAATGATTTTAATGATACGATTAACAAGATGAGCCAGAGCCTTTCTAAGATTGAAGCTACTAATGAGAGGTTAAAGAGCGCCAGCAGTTCTTTAGTTGATGAGTTAATTATAGAGACGAATAAAATAGCTTCTTCGACTATCGCCAGTTCTACGAGCTCTACGGCGACCAGTACGGAGACGAGCACTAGCAGCCCCGCGGCGACAAGGTCAGATTGCCCCAGCTTTATAGATTGCATGCCTAAAATCGGCGAAGAAGTTAATTGCCAAATTCCAGCCGGCTGCGAGGGGATAACTCAAATTGCCTATTAATTTTTATTTATGCCAAAAACCGCTAAAGACCAAAAAAAGAACATTTCAGAAGACGTCCCGGAAGTAATTGCGAGCACGAGACGGCAGACGGAATACGGAATAATTGAAGATCAGCCGCTAGCTGATGAGATGAGCAAATCCTATCTTGAATATGCGATGAGCGTTATTGTTTCGCGCGCTTTGCCTGATGTCCGAGACGGCTTAAAGCCAGTCCATCGCCGTATTTTATATGCGATGTGGAGCATTGGTTTAAAAGCAAACGCTAAATTTAGAAAATCAGCGACCGTTGTCGGTGAAGTTTTGGGCAAATATCATCCGCACGGCGATAGCGCCGTCTATGATTCAATGGTACGCATGGCTCAAGATTTTTCTATGCGTTATCCGCTTGTCCGCGGCCAAGGTAACTTTGGTTCCATGGACGGCGATAATGCGGCTGCGATGCGTTATACAGAAGCGAAGCTCTCGGCTATCTCAGAGGAAATGCTTATTGATATTGATAAAGATACAGTTGACTTTATTCCCAATTATGACGGCAGCCACAGAGAACCGCGCGTTTTGCCCTCGAAGCTGCCGAATTTGCTGCTTAATGGAACGATGGGCATTGCGGTTGGTATGGCAACTAATATTCCTCCTCATAATTTACGAGAATTGGCGGACGCCATTGATTATTTGATAGAAAATCCTGATGCGAGTATTGAAGATTTAATGCAATTTGTCAAAGGTCCAGACTTCCCGACCGGCGGCATAATTTATGATAAAAAAGAAATCCTAACCGCTTATGCGACCGGCAAAGGAGGTATTGTTTTACGCGGTAAAGCGGAGATCGAAGAAGAAAAGGGCGGTAATTTTCGAATTGTTGTTTCGGAAATTCCCTACCAAGTTAATAAGGCGGATTTAGTAGAAAAAATTGCGGATTTAGTTAAAGATAAAAAGATTGAAGGCATCAAAGCGCTGCGCGACGAATCCGACAAAGACGGCGTGCGCATTGTGATGGAGCTGAAGAAAGATTCTTATCCGAAGAAAATTTTGAACAGCTTATATAAACATACTTCGCTCCAAACGACTTTCCATCTGAATATGTTAGCGCTGGTTGACGGCATCCAGCCGAAAGTTCTGACGCTTAAGATGATTTTGGAAGAATATATAAAACACCGCGAAGAAGTTATCCGTCGCCGCACGCAGTACGATTTAAATAAGGCTAAAGACCGAGCCCATATTTTAGAGGGTTTGATGATCGCCTTGAAGCATATCGATGAGGTTATTAAAACTATCAAGGCTTCAAAAGATAAGGAAATTGCTAAGATTAATTTAATCAAGAAGTTTAAACTATCAGAACGTCAAGCGGTGGCGATTTTAGAAATGCGCTTGCAGAGCTTAGCTAATCTCGAGCAATTAAAAATTGAGCAAGAATTAAAAGAGAAACAAGCTTTAATTAAAGAGTTGGAAGCAATCCTTAAATCGGTTGCCAAAATCAGAAAAATCGTTAAAGACGAGCTTAAGGCTTTGGCTGATAAATATGGAGACGAAAGAAAGACGGCTGTGGTTGCGCACGGTGTTAAGGAATTCAGTATGGAAGACCTGGTTCCTAATGAAGAAACAGTCGTAATGATGACGCGCGACGGCTATATTAAGAGATTGGAGCCGGATACTTTCAAAGTTCAAGCAAGAGGAGGCAAAGGAGTCATGGGGCTTACGACTAAAGAAGAGGATACGGTCGAATTCATGTTTACTTCGCAGACCCATAACGATGTTTTATTCTTTACTACTAAAGGGCGCGCTTTTCAGTTGAAGGTTTATGAAATTCCTCAAGCTTCAAGAGTTGCTAAAGGAACCCCAGTCGTTAACTTCTTGCAGCTTATCGGCGGCGAACAGATTTCATCAATTTTACCGCTCGATAAAGCCGTTTTTAGCAAATATCTTTTCTTCGCCACGGAAAAGGGACTGGTGAAGAAAGTTGAATTGAGTGCTTTCTCTAATGTCCGGCGCAGTGGTCTTATTGCAATTAAGATTAAAGACGATGATAAATTAATCTGGGTCAAGCCGACTTCCGGCAGCGATCACATTCAGTTAGTTACTGCCAAAGGACAGGCGATTAGATTCAAAGAGACGGATGTGCGCGATATGGGACGCGGCGCGGCCGGTGTGCACGGCATAAGGCTTCATAAGGATGATTCAGTCATCGGCATGGGAATAGCTAAGACGGATAAAGAGAAAAAACGCAATTACCAGATTTTAACGATTATGGCTCATGGCTACGGCAAACGAACCGAATTTGGCGCCTATAAAATCCAGGGTAGAGGCGGTAGCGGTATTAAGACGGCTAAGGTGACTGCGAAAACCGGAGATATTACTAATGCCTTCTTGGTAAACGCCGATTCAATGGAAGAACGCGATTTAATTATTATTTCAGAAAATGGCCAGGTCATCCGCACGCCGTTCAAGACGGTTAGCGTTTTGGGCCGCGATACGCAGGGAGTCAGAATCATGAGATTTAAGGAAGATAATGATAAGGTAGCCGGAGTTACTTGGGTATAAAAATTAGGCCGGCTTTCGCCGGTCTTTTAGAAATAAATATATGAAAAGATATATTCGCGAATTTAAAGAGTTCGCCGTTAAAGGAAACGTCATGGATTTAGCCGTGGCGGTTATCATCGGCGGCGCTTTCGGCAAGATCGTCTCCTCTCTAGTCGCTGATGTTGTTATGCCGCTTATCGGCTTTATCATCGGCGGCGTTAATTTTACGAGTTGGAAGTGGACGCTTCGATCGGGCGTAGTCATGAATCTCGGCGTTTTTTTCCAGAATGTCTTTGATTTTATTGTTATCGCTCTAGTAATCTTCTTTATGGTCAAGGTAATTGCCCGGCTCAAGAGACAATTGATTAAAGAAGAGGCGTCAGGAGAAGCCGCGCCGACACCGCTCACCAAAGATCAGGAGTTATTAGGAGAAATCAGGGATTTGCTTAAGAAATAAGTTTAGTGGAAATAAATTAGCTTGTAGATTTAGTATATGAATAATTATCTTAATATAATTCTTTTAGTGGTACTCATTCTCGGCGTTTTGGCCGTTATTGTTTTATTGCTGCGCAGGAAAGAAAGCGGCGGCGAAGCCAAATTAGATTCTCTTACTGAGCGACTAATCCAGCAATCGGAAAAACTGACAAACCTATCTTTGCAAAACAGTGAGTTGCGCCAGGAACTAGATAAGAAACTGTCAGAAACACATCGTACCAATCAAGAGCAATTCGGACAGACGACAAAGATTGTTCAAAATATTACCGCCCAGTCAGCCAAGTTAATCGCTGACGTTACGGAGAAGCTCACTAAACTCGATGAAACTAATAAGCAAGTAATAAATTTTTCTGCGCAACTTCAAAATTTGCAGGATATTTTAAAAAACCCAAAACAGCGCGGAGTTTTAGGCGAATATTTTTTAGAGGAGACTCTTAAAAATGTATTGCCTCCCGGTTCTTATGAAATGCAGTATAAGATGGGTAAGGATGAAAAAACCGGTAAAGATCTGATTGTTGATGCAGTCGTATTCGTCAAGGATAAGGTTATCCCGATTGACGCTAAATTTTCTTTAGAGAATTATGAAAGGATTTTGAATTCGACCGACCAAGAAGCTAGGGAAAAACTGGAAGCTATCTTTAAGCAAGATTTGAAGAACCGAATCGATGAGACGGCGAAATATGTCTTGCCGGAGAAAAAAACAATGGAGTTCGCCTTCATGTTCATTCCTTCGGAGGCAATCTATTATGATTTGCTGGTCAATAAAGTAGGGGCCGTTAAAGTTAACACCCGCGATTTGATAGAATACGCTTTTCGCGATAAGAAAGTCATTATCGTTTCGCCAACCTCGTTTTTGGCATATTTACAAACCGTCCTGCAAGGGTTAAAGGCTATGCAAATTGAGGAAAAAGCTAAGGAGATAAGAGTAAATATCGAGAAACTTGGCAAGCATATGAATAGTTATGACGAATTTATGAAGAAATTAGGAGTCTCCATGTCGACGACAGTCAATCACTATAATAATGCTTATACAGAGTTTAAAAAGATTGATAAAGATGTCATGAGAATAACGGACAAAGAAAGCAAGATCGAGCCGATGAAAATAGAAAGGCCAAAAAATGTCTAATTATGAGTTAGAAACAAGAAATAAAATTAAGGAGGCAATCATTCGAGTGATTGTTTTCTTTGATTTGTTCGATTATCCTTTGACATTAAATGAACTTTGGAATTATTTAGATAAAAAATATTCTCTTTTAGAAATAATCGCCGCCCTAGAGACCGACTCTAAGGTCGGGCAAAAGAATGGTTTTTATTTTTTAATGGGAAGGCAAGAAATACTGATGACTCGGCAGAGTCGGCATAATTATTCCATCCGTAAAATAAAGATTGCCGATCGTTTCAGTCGTTTTTTCCGTCTTTTGCCGTTTGTAAAATTGATCGCTGTCGCTAATTCCATCGGCCAATATAATCTTCGCGATGGCAGTGATATTGATTTTTTTATTATAACTTCGCCGCGCCGTATCTGGCTGACCAGGTTTATTTGCGCCGGTATGGCAAAAATATTGAACCGCCGCCCGACAGATAGCAATAAAAAAGATAAGATTTGCCTGAGCTTTTATATAACGGAGGAGAATTTGAATCTGGATGAACTGCAGCTCAGTTCTGGAGATCCTTATTTTTTCTTCTGGCTTCGTAGTTTGGTTTTGTTGTATAATAGAGATAACTTGTATAAGAAGTTTTTGACCGCCAACAAATTAGCTTCTGTCGATTTTTTCGAAGTACAGTCAGAGAAAATTAACCCGTCGTTCAGCCCGATTTTAGATTATTTGGACGGCCTGGCAAAGAAGATACAACTTATAATCATGCCGCCCGCCCTAAAAGAAGCCATGAATAGCTCGGCCGGCGTGGTCGTAAATGATAAAATATTAAAATTTTATTTAAAAGACAACCGCCAATTATTTGCTGAAAAATATGGAAACAAAATTCGCCAAATTTTTACGGAAAACAACTGAATACTTAGTTTATCTTTTTATCTTTCTTCTGCCCTGGCAAGTGAAGCTTATTATCCGCCCTGGAGAAACTAATTACTCGGAAATAAGCCTTTATTTGAGCCATGCTTTGCTTCTCATTATCTTGTTTTTATTCCTCTATCTGCGCTTAAAAAGCAAAGACCCTGATGATGATTCCCAAACTATTGTCTATTCTCTGGCCGCTTTAGAGGTCTTTGTCTTTATATCTATTTTTTTCGCTCCGGATAAATTTCTGGCTTTTTATCGGTACTTCATTTTTTTAAATGGTTTGAGCTTATTCTTTATTGTGCGGTCGGGAACAACCCCGCGGAGCTATCAGGATTATTTCATTAATAAGATAACTTTGATTTACAGTTTGCTGGCCAGTGTTCTTCTCCAGGCGCTTCTAGGCATCTATCAATTTTTAACTCAGACCTCATTCGCTTGCAAATATTTAGGCTTGGCGGAGCATAATCCTGCCACCTTAGGGACGGCCGTTATTGAGACGGCCGGCGGGAGATGGTTGCGCGCTTATGGCGGACTCGATCACCCTAATATTTTAGGCGGAGTTTTGGCGATTTCTTTAATTTTGGCGGCCTATCTGCTGGCGAAAAAGAAAATACTTACGACGCGCAGCCAGGTCTGGTCTTCTATTTTTCTCTTTGTTTTTTATTTTATCTCTCTTTACGCGCTTTTTTTCACTTTTTCCCGAAGCGCTTGGTTGGCGCTCGCGGTCGGATTTTTTGCCCTGCTCATGATTTTAATAATTAAAAAAGATAAATGGGTGCTTAGCCGTTTTATCGCCCTAGTCTTTTTCTCGGCGGTCTTAATAGGCGTGGCGGCCGCCCCTTTCCAGGAATTACTTATGGTCCGCCTTGAAGCACAGACCCGTTTAGAGCAGAAATCAGTCGTAGAACGCCAGACCTACCTTTCTCAAGCCAGAAGCTTGCTCCAAAAGAATTTTTTGTCGGGAGTCGGTATTGGTAATTACAGCTTGGTCGTCGGCCAAGCTGATAATAATAAAAAACCCGCCTGGGATTATCAGCCGGTCCACAACACTTTTTTGCTTCTTTGGGTTGAAGGCGGAATCTTTTCGTTTTTAGCTTTTTTGGTTTTTCTTTTCTTTCTCGCTAAGAATGGCCGCCGAGAAATATTCGCTTGGGCAATACTCGCCCCCCTTCTGGTCTTAATGCTAATTGATCATTGGCTTATAAGCTTACCTTTTGGCGTCATATTTTTCTTCCTGCTTTTGGGCTTGATTTGATAGTGGTTTTGCAGATATAGCAGATCATTTTCTAGATTTTGGAAAATTTTATTTAAGCTAGCGGCGTCTTGAACGCCGCTAGTTTTTATTTGCTGTTTTATTAGGCTTAAGATAGTCGCAATCGTTCCGAAATAATCGTTATTGGTAACGTGGAATTTAACGCTAGCTTCATCGCGAACTAGCCAAACCAGAGGAGTAATTTGGTATTTTTTGGCCATAAAATATTAGATAATGCTCGCAAATTTATTTTTGCCGATAATTAGATGATCGAGCACCTCAATATCAAGAATTTGTCCGGCGGCGATTAATTTATTAGTTATTTCAACATCCGCCTTGGTAGCTTTTATAATTCCGGACGGGTGGTTATGGGCGATAATAACGGCCGCCGCCGAATACTCTAAAGCCGGCCGGAAAACTTCGCGCGGCTGGACCAATGAGGCATCAAGCGTCCCGATAGAAATTACTTCATCATAAATTAATTGATAATGGGAGTTAAGATAAAGGCCGCGGAATTGCTCTTTATTGAGTTGTCCCATATCTTTCAGATAAGCATAAGCTTGTTGGGCCGTTCGGATAGTAATTGAACCGCCAGGTTTTTTTTGATAGAATCGGCGGCCAAGTTCGAAACAGGCCACGATCTGACAAGCTTTTATCAAAGGAATTTTTAAGTCTTTTTCGATAGTCGTCGGATCTTTTTGGTAAGCGATTCCTTTTTCACCATATTCGCGCAAGAGACGGCTCGCCATGGAAAATACTTCTTCTTTTTTTGTCCCCACGCCCAGAACAATCGTGAGAAGCTCGTTCGAGTTAAGAGCGCCTACGCCGCTTTGAATCATTTTTTCGCGCGGCTTTTCTTCGTCTGGCAGGTCCCTGACGGCTATAATCTTGTATTGTTTGCCATGATTGAGGACGAAATGGTGGTCGGTTATTTTATAAGCCATATAATTGCGTATTAATTAAAAGAGAGAAACAATCTCTATCTTTAAATTATAGCAAAAATATGGTAAATTTAGAACATCTAAAATATATTAAATGAACTCTATGAATAATTATAAAAAAGTAATTTTGTCAAATAAAGTGCCAGTTTTTACTATTCCGATAAAGGGGGCCAGAACGACGACAGCTTTAATTATGTTTAAAACCGGTTCAAAGCATGAAACCAAAGCTAATAGCGGAATTTCGCATTTTTTAGAGCATCTTTTTTTCAAAGGAACTAAGAAACGGCCGAATACATTAATGCTCTCAAGTGAAATGGATTCGCTGGGTGGAGAATATAATGCCTTTACTTCTAAGGAATATACCGGTTATTGGTTTAAGGTCGCTAATAATAAGCTAGGAAAAGCACTCGATATTATGGGTGACATGTTATTTAATTCTTTATTTGACGAGCAGGAAATTGAGCGGGAAAAAGGGGTTATTATCGAAGAGCTTAATATGTATGAGGATAATCCGCAGATGCACATCGAAGACGTATTTGAAACCTGTCTTTATGGTGATACGCCGGCGGGGCGTGAAACAATTGGTACCAAAGAAAACATCCGCCGTTTTAAGCGTGAAGATTTCATTAATTATTTAAGAACCCAATATGGCGCCAAAAGTGTATATATTGTTATGGCGGGCGCGGTTAAGCCGCAGAGTCAGAAGTTGGTAGCTAGCATCTTTAATAAATTCGAAGCGAATAAACAGCCGGCTAAGGAAGTAGTCGTCGAAAAACAGAAAACGCCCCAATTAAAAATTTCTCCGAAGAAAACTGATCAAGTCGTTCTATCTTTGGGAGTAAGAACTTGCCCAGTAGGCTATCCGGATGAATTCAAGCTCAAGTTGCTGGCCATTATTTTAGGCGGTTCTATGAGTTCGCGTTTATTCATTAATCTGCGCGAACGTAACGGTCTAGCTTATTATGTGCGGACAAGCACGGAATTCTATTCTGACTCAGGATATTTAACTACTCAGGCCGGAGTTCCTAAAGCGAAAACTGAAGAAGCTATAAAAATTATTCTCCAAGAATATAAAAAAATAACCAGAGAGTTAGTGCCCGCTAAAGAATTAAAGCGAGCTAAGGATATGCTTCAAGGCAGAGTCTTGTTGCAGATGGAAGCCTCTGATAATCTGGCGAATTGGTACGCGCGCCAGGCCATGTATCGCCAGAAGATGTTGACGCCCGGAGACATGCTTAGGATTATCAAGGCGATTGGTCCAGAGCAGATTCGAACGGTCGCGCGTAAAGTCTTTATGAACAAGGGATTGAATTTGGCCCTTATCGGCGATATCAAGGGAGAAAAATTAAAGACGATTCTAAAGTTTTAACATGCGCCCAGAAAATTTTTCCAAAGCAATAAATTTAATAATCCTGCTCCTGGTTATGGTTGCGGGATTATTTTTATTTTTTCCTTTTACTTCCGATTCTTCTCAAGGTTTTTCTCACAATTCTAAAGAAATAGTTAATTTCAAGGAAAGGATAAACCCCGAGAAGGCAATCAATTACCCGCTGCCGATCGCCCCCGTTATTAAACCACCTTTGCGTTTTTTGTTTTTCGGCGATTTGATGCTTGACCGCAGCGTCGGGGCAAGACTGAAAAACAAAAAAGTGGATTTTTTGCTGGCTGGTCTAGCTAGCAGCACTGACTTAACTCCGTTTGATCTGGTCGGTGCTAATCTTGAGGGTGCCGTGACGAACGATGGCCGCCACTATGCTCCGGAAATGGGCTTTGATTTTGCCTTTCCACCAAATAGGATCGCCGAACTTAAAAAATATAATTTTTCTTATTTTACTATCGCGAATAATCATATCACCGACCAAGGCGCGCTCGGTTTGAAGGAAACAAGAGCCAACCTAAATGCCCTGGAATTTAATTATAGCGGAGATGCTGACGCACAGATTTCCGAAAAATCTTTAAGAATAATTACCATTAAGGATAAGAAGATTGCGCTTGTCGCCCTGTCAATGGTTTATCATAACTTTGATCCAACCCTAATGAAAAAAATAGTTAATGAGGCGCGCGCCCAGGCGGATTGGGTGATAGTCAATATTCATTGGGGGAATGAATATCAGCATAATTATAATTTAACGCAGCAAAAAATCGGCCGAGAACTGATTGATAGCGGCGCGGATATTATTATCGGTCATCATCCCCATGTTGTTCAGGGAATGGAAATATATAAAAAGCGCCCGATCTTCTATTCTTTAGGGAATTTTATCTTTGATCAATATTTTTCGCCGGATACGCAAGAGGGTCTAGGAATAGAACTAGAACTGACAGATGATAAAATAAAAATTCGGATAGAGCCGCTAAGCTCCGAGTTGAGCGTCGCTAGCCTTATGCCAGAGGTTAGGAAGGAAAAATTTTTAGATAATTTTTCTATTTGGTCCAAAGCCGATCAAGAGCTGAAGGAGCAGATAAAAGCGCAATTAATCGATATTGCCAAGTAAGAGCAAAAGCTTTAAAATTACGATAATGGCTAATGAATTGCTCGACAAATTAAATAAGGCACAAAAACAGGCCGTAACCCATGAAGGCGGACCGCTTTTAATTGTGGCCGGAGCCGGGACAGGAAAAACAACGGTTTTGATCAGTCGCTTAGCTTATTTGATTACAGAGAAAAAGATTCCAGCTGAAGAAATTCTCTTGCTAACGTTTACGGAGAAGGCAGCTGGAGAAATGGAAGAGCGAGCGGATAAGATTCTGCCCTATGGTTATGTTGATCTCTGGATTAATACTTTCCATGGTTTCGGCGAAAGACTGCTGCGCGATCATGCGCTGGATATCGGATTAAGCGCTAATTTTAAGCTTTTGACAGAGACAGACCAATGGGTTTTAATAAGGAAAAATTTAACCCGTTTTGCTTTGGATTACTATAAACCGCTAGGCAATCCGACGAAGTTTATTTCTGAGCTAATTCGTCATTTTTCCCGCCTTAAAGATGAGAATATAACGCCGCTTGAATATTTAAATTATGCCGAAGAGCTTGAATCTAACCAAGATAATAGGTTGAGCGGCCGGAAAGTAACAAAAAAAGCTTTGCCCAAAAAGAAGGCAGCCCCAAAACTGGTTGCTGGAGAAGAAATGGATGACAACCGCAGCGACGAACTTGAAGCTAGCCGCGTTAAAGAGTTGGCCAACGCCTATCATGTCTATAATCAATTACTTTTGGAAAATAATTATTTAGATTTTGGCGATTTAATTGTTTATACTTTGAAATTGTTGTCTTCGCGCCCTAATATTTTAAAATATTATCAAGCTAAATTCCGCTATATAATGGTCGACGAGTTCCAAGACACTAACTGGGCTCAGTATGAACTTGTGAAGATGCTCGCGAAACCAAAAAATAATTTAGTAGTCGTGGGCGACGACGACCAGGCGATTTATAAATTTCGGGGCGCCTCAATTTCTAATATCATGCAGTTTAAAGATGATTATAAGGGCGCAACGGAACTTATTTTAACCGAAAATTACCGCTCACGCCAAGAGATTTTAGATCATGCGTATAAATTCATTCAAAATAATAATCCTAACCGCCTAGAAGAGAAGTTAAGAATTAATAAGCGCCTGGTGGCTAAAGGCGAAATTGCTAAAAAAATTAAGACTGAGCCGGCCGTTAAGTTTTATAATTTTGAAAGCGCCGCGGATGAAGTCGCTTTCGTAGCCCAAAAAATCGGCGAGATTTATGAGAATAAGCAACAGTCCGGTGAAGAAGTCAGCTGGTCTGATTTTGCGGTTTTAGTGAGAGCTAATGATACGGCCGATGCTTATGTTAAAGAATTGAGCCGTTATGAAATCCCTAATCAATTCATGTCTTGGCGCGGACTCTATTATAAACCTTTGATTCTAGACATTTTAGCTTATCTGCGGCTTTTGGATAATTATCATGAATCAGCCGCTCTCTTCCGAGTCTTAAACATGAATATTTTTAAAGTTTCTCATCTTGATTTGGTGGCCGTTAATAAGATGGCTAATCGTAAAGTCTGGTCGCTTTACGAGGCGTTAAAGAATATTAACGCCATTCCAGAAATAAGCGCTGAGAGCTTCAAGAATATCCAAAAGCTCATGGATTCTATTGCTAGCCATTCGCTCCTTGTGGCCGATCAAAAGCCGACTAAGATATTTTTGCGGTTTGTTTATGATTCCGGACTGCTTGAGGGCCTTGATCGGGATCGAGATTTAGAGCTTTATTCCTATCTTAATCAGTTTTATCAGAAGATTAAGCGGCTCGAAGAAAGCGAGCCGGATCTGCGTTTGAAAGATTTTTTGTCCGCTATTAATTTAGAGTTAGAGGCGGGTGAAACTGGCTCTCTTAAGCTCGACTTCGCCGATAATGAAGTGGTCAGAATCATGACGGTCCACGGCGCGAAGGGCTTGGAATTTAAATATGTCTTTTTAGTTAATCTGGTCGATAAAAAATTCCCTACGATTGCCCGCAGCGAGAAAATATCAATTCCCGATACGCTGGTTAGGGAAAAAATTGAGGCTAGCAAAGACATTCATTTAGAAGAGGAGCGCCGCCTTTTTTATGTGGCGGCGACGCGCGCGAAAGAAGAACTTTATTTAAGCGGCGCTAAAGATTACGGCGGGGCGCGCGAGAAAAAACCCTCCCGTTTTATTGCTGAAATGGGCGTAAGCAATTCTCTTGCTCCGGAAATTAAGTTGAGTCAGAAAAATGAGTTTTTGCGAGATTTGCATTATTTAAATTCCCGGGAAATAAGCGCGAGTTTAGAAAAAATATCTCCCGATAAATATCCTTTGCCGGAAAAATTTTCCTTTTCCCAGTTAGCCGCCTTTTCTACTTGCCCCCTGCAGTACAAATTCGCTTTTGTTTTGAAAATCCCCGCCTCAACCGATAAAGCCAGTTTGATTTTCGGCCGTGTTTTGCATAATACTTTATATAATTTCTTATTGCCGATTTTAAGCGAACGGCAAAAGATGCAGAGTGATTTATTTGGTGATACTTACAACGGCTCGACCTCTAAGCAGCCTATCGAACCATTGAATGAAAAAAGGCTATTAGAAATTTACAATGAATTCTGGGTCGCCGATGGCTATTCTGACAAAAAAGAAAGAGAGGATTATTACCAGAAAGGCATTGAGGCTTTGAAAAAATTCTGGCAAGCCTATCAAGCTAATACCCCTAAAGAAATTTTATTTTTAGAAAAAAGATTTTCTTTCAAGATTGACGGAAACGTTATTAAGGGAGCAATTGATCGAATCGATAAGCACAGCGATGGCACTTTAGAGATTATTGATTATAAAACTGGAAAAACAAAAACGAAACTGGATTTTTTCGAGAAACGGCAGTTGATTCTTTATCAATTGTTTATGGAAGAGTTTTTGGGGGTTAAAGTTGGGGCGCTCAGTTATTACTATTTGGAAAGTGGCGAAAAATTTACTTTTACGGCTACTGAAAAAGATATTACCCGCCTCCGGCTTGAAGTCAGGGAAGAAATCGCGGCCATTAAAAAACGCGACTTCACGCCGAAGCCCTCTATGATGTGCCAGTTTTGTGATTTTAATTCGATTTGCGAATTCCGCCAGGTTTAGTTAGACTTTAATTATATGGAAACAAATGACCGTTTAATTAGTCCGATAGAAAGAAGAGGCGACGAAGCGCTTGATTTGTCATTGCGTCCGAAAACCTTAGCGGAATATATCGGGCAAGATAAAATTAAAGCGAATTTAGAAATAACTATCGCGGCCGCCAAAAAACGCAAAGAGCCGATTGAACACGTATTACTCTATGGCGCCCCTGGTCTTGGAAAAACGACTTTGGCGCACGTAATTGCTAATGAAATCGGGGCTAATATTCGCGTTACTTCCGGACCAGCGATTGAAAAAAGCGGAGATTTAGCCGCTATTTTAACGAATCTTGAAGCCGGCGACATATTATTTATCGATGAAATCCACCGTTTGCACAAAACAATTGAAGAAATCTTATACCCGGCCATGGAAGATTACGCCTTGGACATAGTCATGGGCAAAGGGCCAAGTGCGCGGACTCTGCGTTTAGATTTGCCGAAGTTTACTATCATTGGCGCGACGACTTTAGCCAGCCTGTTGTCGGCGCCGCTCCGCGATCGTTTCGGCATTACCCACCATTTAAATTTTTATGAAGCTAGTGATATTGAAAAAATCATTAAGCGTAGCGCTAAGATTTTAGGTGTTGAGATAGAGAGTGATGCTAAAACTGCAATTGCGACTCGAAGCCGCCGGACGCCGCGCATTGCCAATCGTCTTTTGAAACGCGTACGCGACTACTGCGAAGTAAAAGGTGATGGTAAAATTACTCTCAAAGATTGTCTAGAAGCTTTCAGTATGCTTGAAGTAGATGAGCTCGGCTTAGATTTGATTGATCGCCGGATTTTAGAAACGATTGCCGTTAAATTCAAGGGCGGACCGGTTGGACTTAATACGCTCGCCGCTTCAACCGGGGAAGAGATGGATACGATCGAGAACATGTATGAGCCTTATCTGATGCAGTTGGGGTTCTTAGATCGTTCTCCTCGCGGCCGCCTTATTACCCATCTTGGTTATGAACATTTAGGGATGAAAATGCCAGGTATGGATAAGTTGGTTTAGAAAGTTTAGGCTATGACATATTTAGTTAAAGACTTCGATTACAATTTACCCTTGGAATTAATCGCTCAGAAACCCGTTAAACCGCGAGACCACTCGCGTCTTTTGTTATTGAAGAAAAAAATCGGTGCGATTGAGCATAAATATTTTTATAACCTGATTGATTATTTGCGTCCCGGTGATTTATTAGTTTTGAATGATTCCAAGGTTTTCCCGGCGCGTCTTATCGGTCGCAAAAAAGACAGCGGCGGCTCGGTCGAGGTATTTCTTCACCAAAAAAAAGAGAAAAATATTTGGGAGTGCCTGCTCAAGGGCCGGATTAGAGAGGGTTTAATAATTAATTTTCCCGGTAAATTATCAGCTACGGTTTTGCGTAATAATGAAGATGGTACCTGGCAGGTGGAGTTTAGTTTGCTGGGCAAAAAATTTTGGCAAGCGATTAATAAAATCGGTGAAGTTCCTTTACCGCCATATATCAAAAGGAGCAAGCAAGTTAAAAGCGACCGAAACAGTTACCAAACCGTGTTTGCGGACGATAAAAAAGTAGGTTCAGCGGCCGCTCCGACCGCTGGCCTGCATTTTACCCGAGGTCTTCTTAATAAGATTAAAGCTAAGGGCGTCAAAGTAATAAGCGTCACACTTCATGTCGGGATGGGGACATTTTCTCCGGTTAAAACTGAAAAAATACTGGAACATAAAATGCATAGTGAGTTTGTTCAACTTGGCTCGCCAGCTATTAAGGCAATTCTAGCCGCTAAAAGAGAAGGGCGCCGAGTTATCGCCGTTGGAACAACTAGCTGTCGGACCATGGAATCGGTTGATTGGTCTCAATTAGCGCGTTCCACTGCCATCAGCAGCCAGACTTTTTGGACGGATATTTTTATTTATCCAGGCTACAAGTTTAAGGTTGTTGATGCTCTAATAACGAATTTTCATTTGCCGAAATCAAGCCTGCTTATGCTAGTGAGCGCTTTGGCAGGCAAAAAGCATATCGACTCGGCTTATCAGGAGGCCATAGACCGTAAGTATCGTTTCTTCAGTTATGGCGATGCGATGTTTATTTATTAAAATTAGCCAAAAATCATGATTTGATTTTTTTTGTATTTTCTGATATAGTAGGTACTAATTGTTATCTATTTTTTATTATTTTTGCGCTTAGGAAACAAAAATATTATGAAGAAGTTTTTACTTTTTGTTTGGGAAATTGCTAAAGTGGCCATGATTTCAGCGGCCATTATTTTTCCAATCCGTTATTTTTTAATTCAGCCCTTTTTCGTTAAGGGGGCTTCGATGGAGCCTAATTTCCACGATAAAGAGTATTTGATTATTGATGAGATAAGCTATCGTTTTACTCCGCCAGAGCGCGGCCAAGTCATCGTTTTCCGTTATCCGCGCAATCCACAGGAATACTTTATTAAACGAATCATCGGCTTGCCCGGAGAAGAGGTTCAGATAAAAGACGGTAAAGTAATAATTTTTAATGCCGACCATCCAGACGGCCTGACTTTAGATGAGAAATATTTGCCCGCCGATTTTGCCACCTATAATCAAGATGAAACTAAGACGGTTGTTAAGCCGGACGAATATTATGTTTTAGGAGATAATCGCGGGGCTTCAAAGGATTCGCGTTATTTTGGAGTAGTTAATAAAAGCTTTATTACTGGCAAGGTCTTATTTCGCGGTTGGCCGCTCAATGAAGTCACGGTTTTTAATAAAAGTTATTGGCCACAATATAATAATTAATCGCTATGCCTAGACGTAAAAAGAACATGCCGGAAACGGCCGTTAAAAAAACAGAAAGACGGAACGAAAAAATTCCGCCTCGTCTTTTGGGCATGAAGGATATTGTGGGCTCAGAGCAGATCTGTTATGACTTCGTAGTTAATAAGGCTCTGAATTTGGCGAAGCTTTATAGCTTCGCTTCAATTAAAACCCCGATTCTGGAAAGCTTTGATTTATATAAGAAATCGACGCGGAAAAATAGCGATAAGGAATTTTATTTTATTGAAGGCGAAAAAGGGGAGAAAGTCGTGTTACGACCCGAGCTTACTCAGGGAGTAGTTCGAGCCTATTTAGAGAATAATCTAGGAGAAAGCGGATTGCCGGCGCGGCTTTTTTCTTTGGGATCGATTTTTCGCCGAGAAAAATTACAGTCAGGACGCTATCGAGAATCAACCCAGTTTAATCTAGAAATAATTGGCGAAAAGAAGCCGATGGCAGAGGCGATTTTGATAACTATCGCTCATAATTTTTTTGAAGAACTACAAATTAGTACCCAGGTGCAAATAAACAGTATCGGTACGGCCGAATGCCGTAAAGATTATTGCAATAAGCTTTTGGCTTTTTATAAAGAAAGAGGAAGACGCTCCAAGCTATGCAATACCTGTAAGAATAACTTAAATAAAAACTGTTTAAGCTTGCTTGATTGCAAAGAGGAGTCTTGCGTTAAGCTGCGCGAAGAAGCTCCTCAGATTGCCGATTATTTATCAGATGAGAGCCGCGAACATTTTACTAAAACTTTAGAATTTTTAGATGAATTAAATATTAATTATAATTTTAATCCTTATTTGGTCCGTGGTTTGAATTATTATAATGATACGGTCTTTGAATTTTGGCCGCTTAACGAAGATGGGACTGTATTAGGTAAAATGGCTTTAGGCGGCGGCGGCCGTTATGATTCTCTGGTTGAAAATATGGGCGGCCAGTCAGCTCCGTCAGTCGGCTTAGCGCTTGGCATTGAAAGAGCGGTTTCTCGGCTTAAAGATAAGCACCTCTTGGCAAATCCGATAGAAGAGGATATAGTGTTTATTGCTCAATTGGGCGATCAGGCGAAACTTAAAGCCTTACAGCTATTCCAAGATTTAAGACGGGCCGGATTTAATGTGCGCCAATCATTTGCTTCTGATAGCTTAAAAATCCAGCTCGAAGAAGCAACGGCGATGAAAGCAAAAACTAGTTTAATATTAGGAAAAAAAGAAATAATGGATGGCACTATTTTGATGAGAGATATGGATTCGGGCGCTCAGGAAGTCGTGGTTTATAAGAAGATAAAAGAACGTTTAGCGAAAAAAGATAAAGTTATAGAAAAAAGATTAAATATTAGAAAGGAGGGCGGATTATATGGCGGACTTTAAGAGAAAACCAGGTGAAAGTTTCGAAAGTTTTTTACGAAAATTTAAGAAAGGACTAAAGAATAGCAAAAGACTAGAGAAAGCCCGATCAAAGCAACATCTTGAGCCGAAGAACACCAAACGGCTTCAGAAAAAATATGCTTTGACCAGTTTAGCGCTCAGTAAAAAAAACGAGCATTTGCGACGTATTGGCAAATTGCCCGAGAGCACTATGAGGCCGTAAGAGATTAATATTCGATAACCGGTTTATAAAAATCCTCCTGACTTGGTCAGGGGGATTTTTGTTTTATTCCGGGGAGGAATCGTTTTATATTTTCGAAAGTTGATTTTTTAGCGAATTGTTTTATTTGGTCGCATGCCCGCCTGGTTTTAACAAACTTAAGCCAGTCTTTATTCGGGTGGCTGCGATTTTTTTCAATAATAATTTCTACTAGATCGCCGTTTTTTAATTCTTGGTCCAGGCGGCCGAGCTTGTCATTGATAATAACTCCGGATGCCTTGTTGCCCACGCTACTATGTACCGCATAAGCAAAATCAATCGGCGTCGATTTTTCCGGAAGTTCAAAAACATCGCCTCGCGGCGAAAAAACAAAAATACGGTCGCGAAAAATATCTAACTTTATTTTTTTTACGAGCTCGGAAGTATTAGTGATCTCTTTCTGGATATCAATAATCTCTTTGACCCAAGAAGGCGATTGATAATTTTTCCGCCCCCTTCTTGATTTGTAATACCAATGGGCCGATAAGCCGTAAATAGATTCTTCATGCATCTCTCGGGTTCTGATTTGGAATTCCGCCGCTTTTCCCTCGGTACCGAAAATGGTTGTATGCAGCGAACGGTAACCGTTTGGTTTCGGGACAGCAATATAATCCTTAAATCGATTCGGTTTTGGCTTCCAGAGAGTATGGATGATTCCTAGAACTTTATAACAGTCATCGATTGTCGAGACGATTATGCGTAAGCCAAAAACATCATAAATTTCATTGAATTGCTTGTCTTTTTCTTGCATTTTACGGTAAATGCTATAGAGATGCTTGAAACGAGCCTCTATTTCACAAATGATGTTTGCTTCTTTAAGTTTAGGAATAAGAACATCTTTTACTTTCTGGAAAAACCGATTGCGCTCTACCTTTCTTTCAACTTCATATTTAAATTCTATTTCATGGAATTGTTCAGGATAAAGATACTTGAAGCAAATATCCTCCATTTGCCACTTTAAGCGCCCGATACCTAAAAGACCGGCGATTGGCGCGTAAATTTCTAATGTTTCCTGAGCGATTCTTTTTTGCTTTTCCGGCGGTAGATTTTCTAAGGTGCGCAAGTTGTGGAGGCGATCGCAGAATTTAATAAAAATAACACGCAAATCGGAAGTCATAGCGAGAAACATCTTTTTTAAATTTTCTCGATAGCGTTCAATGCCGCGGTATCGGATTTTTCCTAATTTAGTTACACCCTTAACTAGGTTGGCCACTTCCGCTCCGAAATTTTTTTTTACTTCATCTAGACCGTGGCTAGTATCTTCGGGCACATCATGGAGAATGCCGGCCGTTACCGTCGCTAAATCAGCTTTGATTTCAGCGAGTATATAAGCGGTGTGGAGCGGATGCTGGATATAGGGTTCGCCATTTTTTCTCAACTGTCCTTCGTGAGCCATTTCGGCAAATTTAAAAGCCTTTTCTAAGATAGAAACGTCTTCTCCTGGGTGGTTATCCGTAAATTTTTTGATAATCCGTTCAATAGTCATAAAACTGTTTTTCTTTTTTGAGCTTTATGTTATAATAAAGTCATATAGATTATATCAAGAGAGAAAATAATTTGAAAGTTTTTTTATCTTTTCTAATGCCTAAAAAAGCGAAATTATTTATTTTTATTTTTGGCCTAATCGCCTTGGCGGTGGGGGCTAATTTTGCGTTAGCCGCCGACTTCGGAATTGCTCCAGTTTCTAATGTTATTGCTTTGGCGCAAGGCGATCCGCGGGTGATTATTGGTCGCATTATTCAGGTTGCTTTAAGCTTTTTAGGAGCCATCGCTTTGATTTTAATAATGTATGCCGGATTTTTATGGATGACTTCGAATGGCGATGAGGACAAAATTTCTAGAGCAAAGCAGATTTTAAAAAATGCGGTTATCGGTTTAATAATAATTTTATCTTCTTGGGCGATAACCACCTTTATCCTGGCTAAGCTCTGGGAAGCGATTACCGGCGGGAGCATTAACCCTGGTAATGGCGGCGGCAACTTCACTGATCCTGGTTTTGGCGCGATGGGTACTTGTACGGTTGAGATGGTTTATCCGGAAAACGGCCAAACTGATGTCGCTCGCAACAGCTCTATAATTATTACGCTTAAAGAGGAAGCAAAATTGGAAAGTGTCTGCGTTAATGCTTCCGGCCAAGCCTGCGCTTGCGATAATAATAGCTGTAATAAAATAAACCCGCTTGCGATAAGAATTTATAAAACTGATTTAGGGGACGCTTGTGCTAGCGGCACTTGTCCGAGCCCTAATGGCAACATTACGGATGTAACTGTGGCAGTTTCACCTTCGTCTTCAAAAACTTTAGTTTTGACTCCGCTTAGCTATTTAGGCAATTCTACCAGCAATGTCTGGTACTCAGTTAAGCTGACCAGTGATTTAAAGAAAAAAACTGACGACTCATCAATGTTTAAAAACTGCAGCAGTAACTATTTTAATTGGAAATTTGAAGTTGGTACGCGGCTTGATTTAACCCCGCCCCAAGTTGTTTATGGCGGTATTTTCCCGCGTCCCGATAACGAAAAAGATATTAGTAATTTAACAGTGCCAGCCGTGGCCGCTCAAAGCGTAATGACCGTTAATGATTGCCCCAATGTTTATAAGGCTTCAACAATCGTCAGCGTCGATCCAATCGGCACGACTCCCCCCGCTTCAGCCACGCCTCTTAACTATCAGGGCAATATAACAAAATTCAGAGTGGTTGTTTCTTCGGACTCACGCGATCGGGCGCAGCTATTTGATAGTAATAATATTACAAATTTATTAGGGTTTGCTGATTTTGATAATCAGGGTAACGCTAAGTTTACCGGATACTTTACTTTAAAGGCGGTCGATCGCGAAAAAGGCAGCGCTTGGGAAGTAACTTTAACCCCAGAAAAATTGGCCGATACTTTAACAGTCGGAGAAGAGGTTTATACCTTTTCACCGAACCCAGCCTGGGCTACGGGCGGCAATAATATCTACGTTAACCCCTTGGTTTGCAATACGAGCGCTCAAGCCAGTTCGATTTATACGACTTTGAGCGGCGACCCGTTAGTCAACGTTGATCATAGCGGCAACACGGTTACTCTGACGGCTAAAGTCGCCGGAGCGAGTGGTAATAATATCGCTATAAGCACTACTAATGCCGCTGCTTTGCAGATTCAAGCTTTCCAGGGCGGAGTTGATCGTCAAGATTTAGCCCAGACTATGGACAAAAGAGATGTGCCGATGAATACAGTTATTCAAATTAATTTTAGTGAGTCAGTTAATCCACTTAAAGTCTCGGGATTAGCTTCCGAGGTTGCAGAGTATATAAAGATAATTAATTTTAATGCGAGTAGCACAGCCAGCAGCACGCCCTGCGTTCAGAATTCCGATTGCCGCTCCTATAAATGCGAAGGTCCTACTAATAATAAAGTCTGTATCGGTGACTATCTTGGCGGTAAATTCCTGGTCAGCAATATCTATAGGACGGTTGAATTTATTTCAGATAATGAATGCGGCGTTAATGGTTGCGGCGAAAAGATATATTGTTTGCCGGCTAATAGCCACTTATTAGTTGAAATGAAATCGGCTGATTTGAAGGCCTGTGCAAATGATAATGACTGTTTGGCCTTCTCACCTTTTAAGACCTGTTCCTCGACTCCTTTAGGCTATAATACTTGTCAGAACACGGAGGCTAAGAATTACCCGACATCCGGGAACGCTTTAAACGGTATTATTGATACGGCCGTTAATTCTTTTGATGGCGATCGCGACGTTTTCTCTGATGGCCCAATTAACTTTTATAATGACAATCTTCCTCCCTCGGGAAATTTAAATAAAAAAGATAGTTATCGTTGGTCTTTTTACGTCAACGATAAAATCATGCTAACCCCGCCCCAGATTGAATCCGTCACTCCTTCCCAAGGAACAATGGGCGTAACTTTAGCTGACCCGATTCGGATTGCCTGGAACTCCTTAATGATGAATAGCAGTTTAGTAACCGGAAGTCGCCTGGTCAATAATGGGTCAACTACGGTTGAGCATAAGTTACTTAATTTAAAGAGTTTAACGCCAAGCGCGCTCGGCTATTGGGTTACTAATGATAATATTGATACGCCACCGCTTGATGGCGAACCAGATAAAACTATTTCTTGGCTGAAACACACCGCCCTTTCTGAATCAATGTCTTATCGTGCACAGGCGGGGTCGGGAATCAGGGATATATATCAGAATTGTTATAAGCCTAGCGCGGGCGTAAGTTGTCCGGTGACCGAACTTAATCCTTCGTGCTGTTTCGGAGTCGCTACCAGCACCCTAAGCGCAGATGGTAATTGCCAATAGTAAATTATTATAATTGATTTATAAATTTGTGAAATTGGTGCAAAAAAAATTCGCCAAAAAATTATTTGTCTTTTTTCTTTTAGCCGGAGGACTTTTTTTCGCCCGATTTTTGTTGGCGGCCGATTTTGGTACGGAGGCGGTGAATAACGGACTAGGCGAGACTTTAGCTTCAGGCGATCCGCGGACAATCGCTGGACGCATAATTAATTGGTCGCTTGGATTCTTAGGCGTGATTGCAATCGGCATTATTCTTTATGCCGGTTTCTTATGGATGACCTCAAATGGTGAAGAGGATAAGATTAGCAAAGCAAAGCAAACTTTGAAAAACGGCGTTATCGGCCTGATTATTGTTCTCTCTTCTTGGGCGATAGCCACTTTTATATTAACTCAGCTCGGCGGCACGATTAATCCTACGGGCGGCTGTATTGAAAATGAAACCCGTTCTTGCCAATGCGATGGGACAATGGTTTGTACCGGCGGAGCCTGGGGTCCTTGTAATGGCGCTAATCCGGCAAATTGTATAACTCCTCCGTCTAGTTGTGATGCTAGCCCAGACCCTGGTTGCCAGCCATATAATAATTGTATAGCGGGATATTTTTGCGATAATAGTTGTCTTTGCCAAGCTCAAGGCGGGCCAGGCGATTCTTGCGATACGGATTTGAATAATGCCCAGTGTGATCCTGATGATAACCGCTGTTCTGAATATTTAACTTGTAACCCGACAACCTGTTTATGCGCGGGTCCGCCAGTTATTACCGGAGTCAGCCCGGTTGGTGGTTTCTGTAATGCCAATCCTGATCAACCCTGTCTGCAAGACGAGGATTGCGATAACGCCGATACCTGTAATTTAGACGCGCCTAATGGAGCTACTGATAATTTTGTTACTATTTTTGGAAAGAGTTTCGGTGAATATTCGGCAACGACCAGCCAAGTAGTATTTTTGGGATCTAACGATCCAAAGGTAGCCGAGTTGCCGGCCACTATTAATCCTCTTTGTATAAATTCATGGCATGACGATCAAATTGTCGTAGCCGTTTCTCCTGGTGTTCAGAGTGGTCCAATTAAAGTTATTAATAAGGATAATTTATCGGATGTAACTAATAATAATTTCGGTCCCAATATATCAGATTTTACCGCCAATCATATTAATCGGCCGGGTTTATGCTACCTCAATCCTAGTAGCGGGCCGCTAAGCGCCGAAGTGTCTTATCAGGGAATAAATTTATATACCGGTAAGGCTTATTTTGGAAATTATCAAAATAATGTTAGCGGATTAGATTCTAATTTCAGTATTCCTTCCGGCCTATCTGGAACCTCAACTACTCCTAATATCCATGCGGGTAATTCGGGAAGCTTCGTAGAAAGGACGATGGCTGGCTTTCCGCAAAAAAGCAATTACCTTAAGTTTATAAAAGAACAGGAAGCCGGCGCTGGTCCTTATATCATGTCGTTTACTCCGGTTGAAGGAAACACAGGCCAATACGTTACTATTAGAGGGGCCGGGTTTGGCGGAACGAGAGGCAGTAACCAGGTTTATTTCGCCATCGGCAATAACAAGACTGAAGCCTCTTATTCATTCCCCGCTATTTGCGCGAATTCAGTTTGGCGGGATAACCAAATTATCATTAAAGTGCCAGAAGGCTTGGTTAATGATAACTATCAAATCCAAATTACTCTAGGCACGAGCACGATTACAACGGAAAATTTGAATCCTAATACTTTTAGGTTTGATAACACTCTTTCTTTGAAGACTAGTTCCTGCCGTATAAACCCCGAACAAGGGCCGATAGATACCCCGGTCACTTTGTGGGGCGAATATTTTGGTATAGTCGGCAATAACGGAATAATCAGATTTAATTATAATAAAGATGCTAATGGAACAATCGCCAGAGAAAATGATGCTGATATAATTACGGCGGCCGTTCCGTCGACAGCGGTTACTGGTCCGGTTAAAGTTATAAAAAATAATGAATGGGGAAATGAATTGAATTTCACGGTTGGCGAATGTACAAAAAACGATGAATGCAATAATCAAATCTGCTGTCCGGCCAATACTTATAAGAAGGGACGCTGCGTCGCTAGTATAAATGAATGCTTTGTTGATGTACCGACTTCAGTTTTTGAGTGGGGATTCAGCACTAGTTTTGACGCTACCACTACGCCGACCTTTGATAGCTGTTTGGGGTTATCAAAATATCTCGGTACCTGCTATCAGGGAGCCATGTGTCCTAATAGTCCCGGGGCTTGCTCATCCCCGTCTACGAGCTATCAAAAAACCGTGGGTGTTTGCGATATAACTTGCCAAGGAGTTACGGGATGCAGCCCGTCTACTTGTACTTATAATGACTCGATTGATAAATGCGTGAAAACCGGATCTTGCTCTTTGTCAGAAACAATCACTTACATGATTTTAGGGCGTTCATATACTACCGAAAAAACTTGTAATGGCGCCGGGCGCTGGGAAATTGTTTCGCCTGGTTCTTGCCCTAATGGCTGGACGCGTACGCCGGGTAATCGCTGTATAGAAAATAATACTAGCTGTGATCTTTGCAGCAACGGCTTAAATTGTGCATTGGTCAATTCTACTGGGCGCTGCGTTTCTAATAAACTTTGTACTGATGCGGGCGCTAAATGTATCGATAATCCAGTAGTAACAGAGGCTGATAAATGTATAGTTGACGTAGCGCCAAGCTGCGAATGTTGTTGCCGCATCGGACAAGCCCAGCAAGATTGCTGTGCCGGACTTGATTGTACCGGAAAATGCGGCTCCGATATTATAAATAATAGCAACACTTATGGTTCCTGCTCAGGTTGCGGCCTTATCGGCACTTCGACGGTAGAGCATGATGCTGCTTGTAATTGTACTGGCCATACCTCGCAATATTGCGACATTAGTGCGGCTCATCCGGAAGGTATATGCGTCGATTGCTCACAAATTACAAGCCAAGATAATTGCGGCGATCATTCTTCAGTCTGTTGCTTTGATTCCAATAAAACCGCCACTACGACCGATGACGCTTGCCGAGGTTTGAATGGAGGAACAGTCGTTGACGCTAACCCCGCAAGTTTAAACTATGGATATTGTGCCTACTTTAATTGTCAGGCCCCGCCCGCCGATCCTTTAGTCTGCGCTTCGACTACTCCGCTTAAAATCGGTTTCTTCAATAACGTTAATAATTGTATCCGTAGCTGTCCGGAAGGTATCGGGAGCGATCCTTGCCGCATTTTTGATAATAATCAGACTTCCTGTATGAACGAGGCGGCTTGCTGCTATGACGCTACCACTTTGCATTGTTTGTCTGGTGATAAAATAGTTGGTGGTTCTAATAACGGATATTGCGCCTACTATACCTGCCAGACACCTCCGGGAAATCCATTGCTTTGCGATCCAACACCAACCACCACCCCAATCTTTACTAGTACCTCTAGCTGCGCTTTATTCTGTGGTAACCCGCCAGGAGGCGCCGGTTTGGGTTGTATGGATTATAACGCTACTTCAAGCTGTAATTTTGGTTTATGTAATTTTCCAGGTTTTGCTTGTTTAAAGGATACAGGAGCGGGCGGCGCTTTCCCTGATTGCGGAACATGCTGTTGTCAAGTTGGCAACACGCCAGATTCTTGTGTCAGTTCGTCAACGCCGAATTTGCATTGCCAGGCTGACAGAGGATCTTGCACCGGATCAGGTCGCGGTTTATGTTGCGGCTGTACTAACGATAACGATTGCGGCTCAATTAATACTACGGGTTGCGGTTTAGATGGTTGCTGCCAGGCTCGTCCGAGCGTAGAAGAAACATCGCCTGCTTCCGCAGCCACCAACGTCTGCCGTAACGCCTCTTTACGCGTTACCTTTAATCAGAATATGGATCTGACTAGTTTTGGTAATAACTTTTTGCTATTTGAAGAAAGGACTTATGGTAATGGTGTTTGTCCGGCCGGAACATTTTTAACTGATGCTCGTACAATTGAAGATTTAATACATCCGAATCAGAAAAATATTTTTGCCCGCCTCTGGCAGACAATCAGCTCTAAATTCGGTCGCCTATTCGGCCGTGTTAATGATCAGGCTTTCGCTACGGCGCCCGATCCTGATAAATTATATTGTGCGATACCGGGCGTAGTTAGCGCTGAAGAGGTCGGCGTCAGAACCAATTTAATCTTTACGCCTTCAAAGATTCTTTCTCCTTCCGCTAAATATTATGCGGTCGTTAAAGGCGACGAATCTTTAAACAGCCAAACCGGCGTTTTGAGCTTTTCAAAAATCGGCATGAACGAAAGAGGGCTCGACGAGGGCGACGGCACGTTTATTCCTAGCGGACAAGTTAAATTTAATACGAAGGCTTATTTAAATTCTTATACTTTCCAATTCACGACCCTATCTGATCAGGGGGTTAACGCGGGTATCTGCGCAATCGACCATGTTGTAACTAGCCCAGCCTCTTATTTGTTTAAGACAACCAAGAATGATTTAGACGAAAAAGATAATGACCTTACTAATCGAACCTTTGATACGGCGCCTGATCGCGATAAAGTCTTTACCGCCGGCGCCTATAGCGCCAATAACCAACTGCTCCATCCGGTTACGGGTTACGCTTGGAATTGGGTTTGGTCGATTGATAATACTAGCATCGCACAGATCCTCAATGTGACACCTAATCTTCCGGAACAGCGCAAGTTGGTGGCGTCGTTACCCGATATAACCGATGGTCAAACAAAAATAAACGCTACTGTTAATATGGATAATTTCCGTCCGGCGGCCGGTTGCGGTTCTAATTGCAACGCCTACTTCATTGGCGACGGCGAGACAAAAGCGAGCGATATTTTTGTCTTCTTATGTGATAATCCATGGCCAGCGATTACATCGACCGGAGAATGGTTCCCTTGGAATGATTTGGCTAATAATTGCTCGGTCAACCCAGTAAATTGTGAAAATTATAACTATAAATTCTATTATTGCCGCGATGCGGGGGCGGCCGGTACTCTTGATGACTTGCCCGCGATTGTCAGTTCTCCGGTTGTGCGCGGACAAGGCAGTAATTTGCTTTGCAGCTCAGATAAGACGCCTTGTTCGGGAGAAGGTACGCCGTGCGGCAAAGATCAGAATGGAGACGGTGCGCTGGACGGAGTATGTTATTGGAATGTCTTGAAAGAATCCTATTTTTTCCGAGAAGCGATTTTACCGAGCGGAGAATTAATCAACGCCACCGATACGGGGCAGAGCGGAGAAGTTAAGCTTGATTGGCGCTCACCTTCTAGCGGCGTCGGATCATATAAAATTTATTATTTGAAGTCCGGCAAAGGAGCGATGTATACTAAAGAAGTTACAGTCGCCGGTGCTCCTTGTTCGCCTAGCGGATCGAATTACATCTGTACTCATAAAATTACTGGTCTTACCAACGGTCAGTCCTATGTTTTCAAGTTGTCAGTCATTTCTACTAATCGGACTGAGAGTGCGCTGTCTAATGAAAAAGCGGCCACACCGACTAATCAAACCAGACCCTCAAAACCGAGCACGCCGACAGTTGAAATCGGTAGCACGACTATTAAATTCAGTTGGGCTCCGAATCCCGCTCCGGAAGGGGTTCTATTCTACCGCTTATATCGAGGAATTAACCCGGGGCTATACGGCGAATCGTTCGACTCAGCCAACCAAGCTACCAGCCTAACCTTTGACCGCAATCAATTCACGCCTACTTTGAATTATTTTGCCTTATCAGCTTTTAGCATTAGCAATATTGAAAGTGATAAATCTAATGAGCTGGTGGTTGATTTGCATTAAATCAAAAGAAGCAAGTAAATATTATGAAAAACAAAAAACCTACGATTTTAATTACGGTGGCAGTCGGCCTGATTATTATACTAGCCGTAATTATTTTGGTAGTGAAGCAAGTGAAACAAAATAAATTGGCCAATGAGATAAAAGTTGAGCCGACAGAAGTTTTTAAGCCCGAATTTTTGACAGCTGAAGAAAAACAGGCATTAAACATTCCGGCCGAATCGACCGCTCAAGCCTTAAAGAGAAATGCTCAAGGCAAAATTATGGTTTATAAGTTAATTAGAGATGAGAGCGAGGCGGTTAATCCGGCTAAAGTAAAGCCGATTAGCCCGCGGACAAAATAATTTTAAGAATTTTTTAAAAATATGTTTAATGACATCAATAACCCTAATAATCCCAGCCACCCGGTAGTCGATGATATTTTTGCGGAAACTGATAAACCGGCTGCGGCCGCGGCCTCAGCGCAATCTGATATTGAAATGCATCGGGTTGGATTAGCCGCCACTGGCGAAACGCTGACCACTATGGAAAGGGAGCAGATAGGAGGCAAGAAAAAAGTCTTAAAATTAGGCGTTATTATCGTAGTTGTTTTGGTGGTTTTGGGCGGCGCTTATTTTGCATATTCGCAATTTTTTAAAGCGAAAGAAACATCTCCGACCGCAACGACAACTCCGACCGGATTCGTGCCCTCTTCGCCGACAGTTACGCCGCCGGTAGTCACTCCTCCGGTAGTCACACCGAATGCAACAACGGTTAATCCAATCGAAACACCCCCGCTTGTCGAAGTAACCAGTACGCCTATAGTCGAGGTTCAAGTTGACTCTACAGCCGATTCCGATGGCGACAGTTTGACGGACGCAGAAGAAAAAGCGGCCGGAACAAATCTTAATGTTATTGATACGGATAATGACGGCCTAAGCGATTATGAAGAAATAAAAATTTATCACACCAATCCACTAAATGCTGATTCTGATGGCGACGGCTATCTTGATGGAGCGGAAATTAAGAATGGCTATAATCCCAACGGTCCCGGAAAATTAGCCGATAATCAACCTAAAAAATAATTAATTATATAATGTGTTAGATAATATCGACTCAAAATCCAAAGTGCGGCCAAGTATTCTCGGGAGCGCTAATAAAAAAGAAAAACTCTCCCTGAATTTGCACACCATGCCGCAAACAGTTACTAGCCACTGGAAGAGGTGGCTGGTTTTGGGTTTTTTAATTCTCAGTATTTTTGTCTTGGCTTCGTATCTCCTCTACGTCTTCACTCAGTAATCTATGTTCGGCCATAAAAACAAAAAATTAAACAATGATCAGGAATTAGCAACTAAAGTAAACCAAGATTTGATTGTGCGCAATATGCCTAGTTTGGCGCGGACGAGCAATCCTATCTCCGTCTCTCCTTCTGATTTCGAAGGGCAAACGACTGGCGGCACTTTGTCTAATCTCGGCCAACCCAAGCATAATTTTAAGATGGTCGGTCTGATTATTATCGGCGGCGGGCTTCTTCTAATCGGCGGCTTAGTTTATTTGAGCTATATTTATATTATCAAGCCTCAGGCCAACAAAGCTCCGGCTGTTCTGGTTGAATCAGAGCCGACTAAAAGCATCGTCGATACTATCAATGAAATGCAAGCGACCACCTCGGAACCGATAATTATTGCCACAACAAGCGAAGTTGCTGTAGCTACGACTAGTGATCTGGCCACGACAACAGCTAGTTCCTCTTTAGTCATGAACGAAGAGCTGAACGGCAAGCAGAACACTGATTTGCCGCCGCTCCTCGACTCAGATGCTGACGGCTTGAATGATGAAGAGGAGGCGGTTTTGGGAACAAATGCTCAATTAGTAGATTCAAATAACAATACCTACTCGGATTTAACTGAAATAAATAATAATTATGACCCGGCCGGCAAAGGAAAAATTAGCGGGAATGCCAACCTGATTAAATATAACAATAAAACGATTGGCTATGAAATCCTTTATCCGAAAAATTGGACGCCAAAATCTCTAAACGACGATTCAACGATTGTTTTCACGGCGCCTGACGATTCAATCATCCAGATTTCAGTCCAGGAGAATACGGAGCGGCAGAGTATTCTTGGCTGGTATGGCAATGCGTTTCCTGATGTTGTGGTAACCTATGATAAACTAAAAACAGTTGATAATTGGGACGGGATTATGGGAGATGACGGTTTGAATTTTTATTTGACCGATAAGAAACATAAGAATATTTACGTGATTTCTTATTTGCCAGCAATCAATGAGCGCTTGTCTTTCCCCAATATTTTTAAATTGATGATTAACTCCCTGGTTATTAAATAGTTTCTAGCTAAAGATATAAAATCATAAAAAACGAGGCTTGCGCCTCGTTTTTGTTTTTATTTTCCAATAATATTATTTTATTTTTTGATAATTTTATCAACTATTCCATATTCTTTTGCCTCTTCGGCGCTCATATAGTAATCGCGGTCGCTGTCTTTTTCAACGGTCGCGACTTTTTGCCCCGTGTGGAGGGCAAGAATTTTATTCATCTTATCTTTCGTTTTGATAATATGTTCCGCTCGGATTTTAACATCAGACGCCTGTCCTTCGGCTCCGCCCATGACTTGATGGATCATAATTTCGCTATTAGGCAAAGCAAACCGTTTTCCCGGCTCTCCGGCCGCTAAGAGTACCGAGGCCATAGAGGCGGCCATGCCGATACAAATCGTGGAAACGGGTGATTTTATATACTGCATAGTATCATATATAGCTAAACCAGCCGAAACCGAACCCCCGGGTGAATTTATGTAGAATTTGATGTCTTTGTCGCTATTTTCCGCGTCTAGGAAAAGAAATTGGGCAATCACAATATTTGCCGTATGGTCGTCAATCGGCTCGCCTAAAAAGATGATTCTATCCTTTAAAAGCCGGGAATAAATATCGTAAGCCCGCTCTATTTGGCCTTCTTTTTCAATGACTGTAGGTATTAATGGCATATTTTTAGATAATTTTTAGTTATTATTATGTCTATTATAAATAAAATCGGCCTTTTTGTAAAGGTTAGAGCTTGATTTTTATTTTTAACTATTCTAATATTTTAGGGTCTATAGCTAATATAAAATAAAACCGGCTCCTTGAGCCGATTGCATTTTTTCATAATATTATGTCATTAACGCAAAAATTCTCGAAATTATCAGCTCGGTCGAAAGCTTGGTGGATTTTAGCTCTCATTATTATCTTCGCTGTCACCGTCGGATTAGCCGTAGGGGGCGGTTTTTATAATGGATTGGCTAAAAACTTAGCGAACAAAACGAACCAGGTCGTAGTTCTTCCTCTGGTTAAGGAATTACCATTCAGTCTTGGCCTTGATCTCCAGGGAGGAACCCACCTTGTTTATCAAGCCGATGTTAAAAATATTCCTGAAAAGGATAGGGCCGGAGCTCTTGAGTCCGCCCGCGATGTTATTGAACGCCGAGTTAACGCCTTTGGCGTTAGCGAACCGCTTGTTCAAGTAAATAAAGGAATTAATGGAGAATACCGCATTATTGCCGAGTTAGCAGGCATTAAGGATGTTAATGAAGCGATCAAATTAATCGGCGAGACCCCTATTCTTGAATTTAAAGAACAGGATTTAACAGCTAAGCCGGCCGCCGCTTCTTCAACTATGGAACTAGCCCAGAGCTGGAAGAATACAGAGCTCACAGGTAAATATTTAAAGCGGGCCACTTTGCAATTTAATCCTAATGACGGTTCTCCGGAAGTTTCTCTAGAGTTTAATACTGAGGGGGCAAAAATGTTCGAAGATATAACCGGACGCAATATCGGCAAGCCGGTAGCGATTTTTCTCGATGGCTATCCGATTAGCGTACCAACAGTTAATGAAAAAATTACCGGTGGTTCAGCCAGTATTTCAGGACGCTTTAATATTGATGAAGCAAAGCTTCTCGTCAAACGCTTAAATTCCGGTGCCTTGCCGGTTCCGGTTACGCTTATTTCCCAAAAGACAGTTGAAGCGAGCCTGGGATCAAAATCAATTGATAATAGCATGAAAGCCGGTCTTATCGGGTTATTGCTTGTTTCTATTTTCATGATCTTGTATTATCGTTTGCCCGGTGTTTTATCTGTTTTATCTCTATTGGTTTACGGTTTGACTGTTTTAGCAATTTTTAAAGCATTGCCTATTTGGCTCGCGCTTATTATGGTCATAGTTATGATCGGCCTTATCTTTTATACCTTTAGTGAACTTAAAATATTTAATGGCACTCTTGCCGTCTTGTTTGCGGTTATCGGCGTTCTTTTATTCTTTTATGCGCAACAGGCAGTTACTCTGACTTTGTCTGGAGTGGCGGGATTCATTCTTTCAATCGGTATTGCAGTTGATGCTAATATTTTAATTTTTGCTCGAACGCGCGAAGAATTAAAATTAGGCAAGTCCGTCAGTCAGGCGGTCGACAGCGGTTTCAAGCGCGCTTGGCCGTCAATCCGCGATGGTAATGTCTCTACGCTTATCACTTGTTTAATCTTGATGTTCTTCGGTACCTCTTCGGTCAAAGGCTTCGGAACCACTTTGTTTATTGGTATTGCCGTTTCTTTGTTCAGCGCTATTGTCATTACCCATACCTTATTTGTCTTGATCTTAGGAGACTGGCTCGAGAAGAGAACTTGGCTTCTAGGGGTTAAAAAAGCTAAAATCAGCGAAAATAAATAATTTAATTATATGATTTATAAGATAATTCAAAAAAGAAAAATCTTTCTATCGATATCAAGCTTAGCGGTAGTCGCTTCGATTCTAGCACTCTTTTTCTGGGGCTTGAATTTCGGCATTGATTTTACGGGCGGAAGCTTAATGGAAGTTGAGTTCAAAAATTATCAGCCTACCATGACGGAAATTTCCGACAGCTTAAAAGATGTTAATCTCCATAGTTTAATTATCCAACCGACAGAAAATTCAACCATTTTACGTTTTCAGGAAAACACTGAAGACGTTCATCAGGCGGTAACCAAGAAATTACAAGAATTAGTTAAAAATAAACCGGAAGCTAGCTTTAAAGAATTGCAGTTTGACTCGGTGGGCGCTTCTATCGGCCAAGAATTAAAGAGCAAGTCTTTCAATGCGACGGCGATTGTTTTTGTCATGATTATTATTTATATTTCCTGGGCTTTCAGCAAGGTTTCTAAGCCGATTGCTTCCTGGAAATATGGAGTAGCCGCCATTATCGCGCTTATCCATGATATTTTATTTATTCTTGGCGTCTTTTCGGTTTTGGGCCATTTCTACGGCGTCGAAGTTAACACGCCTTTTATTGCCGCTGTTTTGACGGTTCTCGGCTATAGCGTCAGCGATACGATTATCGTTTTTGATCGTATCCGCGAAAACTTGCCGAAGAGCCAGGAAGATTTTGAAAATACAGTCAACCGCAGCGTTAATCAGACTCTAACCCGTTCTATTAATACTTCTTTCTCAGCTATCCTCGCCCTGCTCGCTATTTTATTCTTTGGCGGCAGTACGATTAAGGATTTCGCCTTAGCTTTAGCCATAGGCATATTCATCGGTACTTATAGCTCTATCTTTATTGCTAGTCCGGTCCTGGTTGTCTGGGAGAAGATGATGCATAGTAAAAAATAGTCTATTATAAGGTAAAAAATAATAAAAAGGGCTGTTTTCAGCCCTTTTTATATTTGCTATAATAAAGACATGAAAGACTCCTCTAAACTTCAATTTAGAGAAACAATCGACTTGCTTATAGAAGCTGTTTATTTAGCGGTAATTTTTATTATTCCCCTTTATTTTTCCGTTATTTTTCCGACCTATAATATTTTTGAGCTAAGCAAATTGTCTCTTTTTAAGATTTTTGTTTGGTTATTATTATTTTTAACTCTGACTAAATTTGTTTTTGTTAAAAGTCCTATCCGTTGGTTGAAAAAATATATTTTTATCCCCGCGATTTTTATCGTCGGCCTCGGCTTGACGCTTCCGCCTTCAATTAACATAACCCAATCTTTTTTTGGTTCTTATGATCGCCAAGCCGGCTATTTGGGTTTTTTATTTTATTTTCTTTGGTTTGTCTTGTTAACCTTCAATATTTGGTCGGTAGATAATCGTATTTTTCGGAGTAATGGGAAAGATAATAGTGAAAATAAAATTAAACGTATAATCGTAGTAGCTGTTTTTTCCGGCTTTTTAGTGGCCATTTATGGTATTTTGCAAATTTTAGGGATTGATTTTCTAAGCTGGCCGGAGAACCCTCTTTTAACGAAAAGAACTATCTCTACTTTCGGCCAGCCGAATTTTTTAGCCTCTTGGTTGCTGCTAGTTATCCCGTTAAGTGCCTATTTGATTTATGAAAATAGAAAATTTTTTTCTAGGTTCATTTATTCTTTTATTCTTTTAATCCAATTAGCTTGCCTTTTTTCTACTTCTAGCCGCGGCGGGCTGATTGCTCTCGGTCTGTCTATCTTGCTGTTTATTTTTTATTTGTTGTTTTTTGTCCGCTTAAAGCCGGCTTATAAATTAGGCGCCAGCTTCGGTTTGTTGCTCGTCCTTATATCAAGTCTCTGGAGTTTGAATTATTTTTTACCCGGGCGCCTTAACAGCCTTTTGGCTTTGCGCGGCGGCAGTATTACCGCTAGGGTAAATTTTTATCAAGCGGCCGCGAATGCGATTGTTAAAAAACCATTTTTTGGTTACGGCCTGGAAAATGGAGGCGAAGTCTTTATCAAATATTATGAGCCGGACTGGGGAGTTTATGGCGATGTGAGCGCGACGACCGATAAGGCTCATAATTTAGTCTTAGATATTGTCTTGGCGAGCGGCCTGGCGGGTCTGATTTTATTTACTATTTTTTATTATTACTATTTTCGTTTAGCTAAGGAAAACATCAAGCAGCATAAAATGGCTAATCTCTCCTTAGCTCTTTCTTTCGGCGCGGCCGCTTACCTTTTTTCTTTATTGTTTAGCTTTACGATTGTCGCCGGTGAAATTTATTTTTGGTCTTTTCTCGCTCTCCTAGCAGTTATAAACATGATTGGAGAAGAGCCGTCGCTATCGGCCGCAAGAATAAAATCGAGTTTAATTGCCCGCAGGATTATAAAGATACTGGCCATCTTAATGATTTTTATCAGCGTCAGCTGGGGAATCCGCCTTGAATTTAGAAATTTAATGGCCGATTATTATTTTGATAAGTTCTATTATGCCCTGGGCCAAGGACAATATCTGACCGCCTTTGTGTTGGCTGAATATGCGGCTCAAGAAAAGACTAATCCGATTAATCAAGAATATTATGACCGGTTTCTAGGAGATAAGTTAAGTGACTTTTATCCTGATTTAAAGGAACTGCCCGTTAAAAAGATTTCTCAAACTCAGCTTGAAGACCTAAATAAAAAAATCCCAGACTTAGGCTATGAAAATATATATGTCAAGGCAAAAATTAATTCTATTCTCGGCAACTATAGCCAAGCAGAAAAATATTTTAAGGAGATTTTAACTCTAACGCCGTATTGGCCTAAAACCTATATTGATTTCGGGCGCTCTTTAGTGAGAGAAGGGCGATTTTCCGAAGCTATTATCAGCTACCAGCTCGCTGTCAGTAATCTGCCCGACTTAAACGACGTCCGCCTGAATGATTCCCACCGGAAAGTTGTAAACTTATATCGAAAAATTATTTTTACCGAATTAGGCGACATTTATTTCTATTTAAAAAATTATCCTGAAGCGGAAAAGGATTATCAATCGGCCTATATCGCCGACGTCCGCGATTTTACTTTATTTAAAAAAATCGCGGATACTTATTATCGCCGCGGCAATTTTAAAAAAGCTTTGGAATATAATGAACGGGGGGCTAATCGCAATCCTTCAGATTTCAATTGGTTCTTATCCATCTCCGCCCTGTATAAAGAAATAGGCGATAAGCAAGCTTCTCTAAATTATTTTAATCAAGCACTGAAATTAGCTCCGACCGAGAAATTATTGCTTGATTTAAAATCAAGCTACTAATATGGAAAAAATCTCAGCTTGCTTGGTAGTTATAAATGAAGAGAAATTGATTCGGCGTTGCTTAGAAAGCCTGCGCGGCGCCGTCGATGAAATTATTCTGGTCCATGATGGCGAGTGTAGAGACCAAACCTTAGAAATCGCCAAAGAATATGGCGCCAAGACCTTTATTAGGCCTTTTGTTGGCGGCGCCGAAGAATATAGGCCCCTTAGTTTTGAGCAAGCAACGGGCAGCTGGATATTACAGATTGATGCAGATGAATTTTTGTCACCGGAACTTAAGAATAATCTTAAGTCTCTTATCTCTGATCCGGAAGCTGATGCCTATGAATTACTCTGGCCCCTATGGAACGGCAAAAAAGAATCTAAGGCATACTGGCCTTATAAAAGGTGCCTATTCCGCAAAGACAGAATTTCTTTCTTGGGCATACTGCAATTTGTAGTCCAGGTTGAAGGCCGGATAAAAAAAATAGATTTAAAGCTCTGCCATCAGCCGGACTATAATAATTTTTCTACCTGTTCTTTTTTTAAAAAGCAATTGCCTTGGGCGCGCTTGCAGGCCAGATATTATTTTCAGGATTTTTCGTCCATAAAAAAATTTAATTATACGGGTGTAGATTGGCCGCGTCTTATAAAATGGCGCCAAAAATATCCGCTCCTGCTTTTACCTTTAGAGCTCCTAATAACGAGTTTTAAAAACCTTTATTCCGGCGCGTATAAGGCGGGTTGGCTTGGTCTCGTTGTTAGCTTCAGAGCCGGGGTTTATCGTGCCGCCGTTAATTATTATATTTATAAGCTAAAAAAATAAATGTTTTCCTTTATTATCATTAATTACAACACAGCCGAACTGACGAGCGCTTGTCTCGAGTCAATTTTTAAATATAGTATTGGTTCTGATCGAGAGATAATCTTAATCGACAATAATTCAAATAAAGCCGATTTTGATATTTTGAAAAATCGCTACGGCGCGCGCGTTAAAATTATCGCTAATCAGCAAAACCTCGGTTTTGCGCGAGCCAATAACCAGGGGGCTAAGCTGGCTCAAGGAGAATACCTCTTTTTTCTAAATAGCGACACAGTTTTTGATCAGGACATTTTAAGTCCTCTCCGGAATCGATTTGATTCTGATAAAAAAATAGGAATAATCGCACCATGCCTAATTTTAAGGAATGGCGTCGAACAAGAATATTCCTATGGTTTAAAAAGAGGCGCACAGGAATTAGCTTGGGTCAGCGGCGCCGCGCTCGCGATTCGTCGAGAAGTTTTTGATAAACTAGGCGGTTGGGAAGAAAGATTTTTTATGTATTTTGAAGATGTTGATTTGTGTCGCCGTGTTTTAGCCCAAGGATATAAAATCGAACGGCTCTTATCGGTTAAGATTACCCATTTAGTCGGCGGTAGTCCGGTTTCTTGGCGTCGCCGCAAAAGTTTTTATTACCGCTCCAAGATCCTATTTATTTTAAAACATTATTTTAAATTAATATGACTTATTTTTTCATTGGTTTTGTCGTTCTCATCGGTCTGATAATCGGCAGTTTTCTGAATTGCTTGATTTGGCGTTTATACAAGAACGAGACTATGGGCGGGCGCTCGTATTGTCCGAAGTGCCGACAGCAAATCGACTGGTATGATAATATTCCGGTTTTAAGCTTCATAATACTCAAAGGAAAGTGCCGCCATTGCCGTCAGAAAATTTCCTGGCAATATCCGCTGGTGGAAATTACTACCGCCCTTTTATTTCTATTAACATTTTTAAATGATAGTACGTGGCCGCAATTTTCTTTGTTGTTGACGCGCGATTGGCTAATGGTTATTACTCTAGTAATTATTTTTGTTTATGATCTGCGCTGGCAGATGATACCCATGACGCTTATTTGGCCGATGTGCTTTGTCTTTTTTATTCTAAATCTCTTTTTAGGCTTTTCTTTAAGTACGCTGGTTCTTTCCGGGATGGTCGCGGCTGCCTTTTTTTGGCTTCAGTATATCATAACGAAAAAAAGAGGATTGGGAGAAGGTGATATTTGGCTTGGGTTGATGCTCGGTCTAAGTTTTCCTGGTCTAGATCAACTACTTTTGATGCTGGTTTTATCTTATGGTCTCGGCTCTTTAGTCGGATTGGCGCTCATTGCTTTTAAGAAGAAAAGCGGGAAAACTAAGATTGCACTTGGCCCCTTTTTAGCATTCGGGGCTATTATTACCTTAATTTGGGGAGAGAGGATTATAAACTGGTATTTTAACCTTTTTTACTAGGAGCGAAACAATTGTTAAATTTTCAGAAATTTTGTATAATATTAACAGCAATTACTAATTTCTAAATTGTTTTATTTTTATTTAATTCATCATAATTATGAAGGATAATATTATCGCTGGTCTGGATATTGGTTCAACCTCTATTCGGCTAGTGATCGGCCAAAAAATTCCCGGGCTCGCTGGAGAAGAACTTCAGATTATTGGTGCTGTTTCTGTGCCCACAGCCGGAGTAAGCCGCGGCATCGTAAACAGCATTGAAGAAACGACTTCTTCAATTTCCGCTTGTTTGGAAAAAGCGGAAAGGTTAGTCGGCGTGCCGATAAGCCGCGTTTGGGTCGGTATTAATGACCCACATATAAAATGTGAGCGCTCTAAGGGAGTAGTGGCCGTCGGCCGAAGCGACGGAGAAATTGGCGAAAACGATGTTAATCGAGCGATAGAGGCTGCCCGAGCCTTAGCCGTGCCGGTCAACTATGAAATTCTTCATGTTATTCCGATTAAATTTGGAGTTGATAATCAAGGTGATATTAAAGATCCGATTGGCATGAACGGAATCCGTTTGGAAGTAGAAACGTTAATCGTCCAGGGGTTAAGCACACAAATAAAAAATTTGACCAAAGCTATTTATCGCACCGGTTTAGAAATAGAGGATTTAGTTTTGGGCCCGCTAGCGGCTTCCGAAGCGGTTTTAAGCTCTAAGCAAAAAGAATTAGGAGTAGCTTTGGTTAATTTAGGATCATCAACGACTTCTTTGGCAATCTATGAAGAGAGGAATCTTATTCATACGGCGATTCTGCCTATTGGCGCCGAACATATTACTTCTGATATCGCGATCGGGCTACGCTGCCCGATTAATTTAGCGGAAAGAATTAAGTGCGAATATGGCAGCGCTATGCCGGATTCTTTAGATAAGTCAGAAGAAATTGATGTGACCGAATTAGTGAAAGAAGAAGAGGTTAATGATGATATCAGCTTTATCTCGCGTAAGTATGTATCAGAGATTATAAACGCCCGTGTCGAAGAAATTTTTGAAAAAGTTGATAATGAATTTAGAAGAATAGACCGCTCGGGGATGCTTCCGGCCGGAGTAATATTTGCTGGCGGAGGCGCCAGCCTTGACGGATTAATTGAGTCTGCTAAAAAGAAATTAAGACTCCCGGCAGCTATTGGCCAAGCTAAGAATATTAATGTCGTGATTGATAAAGTAAAAAATCCGGAATTTTTGACCGCTCTGGGCTTAGTTATCTGGGGAAGTCATACTGAAGGCGAGGGGGCGACCGGAAACAGATTTACTAAAAGCTTAGGAGGAATATTTGAAAAAACTAAAGGCTTATTCAGTAAGATAATGCCTAAATAATAATTAATTCAAGATAATTTTATGGCTGAAGTCAAACCAGAAATTGAAACCTTTGCCAAGATAAAAGTCGTCGGCGTCGGTGGCGGTGGCGGCAGCGCGATTAACCGCATGGTTGATAACGGGATAAGGGGAGTCGGCTTTGTGGCCGTCAATACTGATGTCCAAGCTTTGCATTATAATAAAGCGAATGAGAAGATACATATCGGCAAAACTGTAACCAAGGGATTGGGAGCGGGCATGAACCCGGATTTAGGCAAAGGAGCAGCCGAAGAATCGCAAAATGAAATCAAAGAAACTTTGAAGGGTTGCGATATGGTTTTTGTTACTTGCGGCTTGGGCGGCGGTACTGGTTCCGGCGCTTCACCGGTCGTTGCACAGATTGCGAAGGAGATGGGAGCCTTAACCGTAGCGGTCGTGACTAAGCCTTTTATGTTTGAAGGCGGACAGCGTAAAAATATTGCCGACCGCGCCTATTCAGAATTAGCCGATAAGGTCGATACGATAATTACTATTTCTAATGATAAGCTATTGCAAGTAATTGATAAAAAAACCTCTCTTTTAGACGCGTTTAAAATTGCAGATGATGTTTTACGCCAAGGCGTCCAGGGAATCGCTGAGATTATTACGGTTCCTGGCATTATTAATGCTGACTTCGCCGATGTGAAAGCGGTTATGGCTAACGCCGGCTCGGCGTTAATGGGTATTGGTACGGCTACCGGAGAAAATAAAGCGGTCGAAGCAGCTAAGGAAGCTATTAACTCTAATCTGCTTGATATGTCTATCGACGGCGCGCGCGGTATTGTATTTACGATTACTGGCGGTCCGGACTTGAGTATGACTGAAGTTTCTGAAGCGGCGAAAGTCATTACTTCCGCAGCGGACGATGATGCGAAGATAATTTTCGGCGCGGTAATAGACGAGAAGATGAAAGATCAAATTAAAATTACAGTTGTCGCTACCGGTTTTGACGGCCGCGGCAAGAGCCAGAAGAGCGAGATGACTAAATCTTATACCCCGAATTCCTTTATCGTTGAAAAAGAAACCGAAAAAGAACCGAGCATGCCATCGATGTCGGTTGATAAGAATAAGGGCAAATTTAATGTCTTTAAGAATATCCCAGTTAAGCCGGCGCTTGAAAGGAAGGCGGAAAAACCAAGCAATGATGATGATGATTTGAGCGTACCCGCTTTTATTAGGAAGAAGATGGGGTAATTATTAGTAAAATTATTTAATAAAATGGACAAAAAGGGCCGCTATTTACGCGGTTTTTTTGTTTTATCGTATTAGGACAGATATTTGACAAAAAATCAACATTTATGATATATTTCTCTGTTACCTTAACAATAATAAATAAAACCACAAATTAGATAAATCAGTAATTATTTCACAAACTTAAACATGGAGGAAAAAAACAATGTCATTTTTTAGTTGGTTATTTGGAACAGGTCGCAAAGAGAAAGATTCCTTTGGCGACAGAAGATCACAGGGACGGCAGGCTTACGACCCTACTCCGTATAGTCCGCCCGCTCCTTATGAGCCTACCCCATATTCATCCCCCTCATCAGATCCCCAGCCGGAAAAGAAGGTGGTAGAGAAGCCTGCATCGCGCGAAAAGAAGGTGGCCAGAGAACTTGGGATTAACATCCATGAGGTTATGGCCGCTGTCAACTATCAGCCGGTCGTGATTTCTACCAATGTGTATTCATTAGCCGAGGCTGTTAAAAAATTCAAGCAAGCCGAGGAGCTGGAAGATGAAAAAAACAAGAAGATCCTTATCGTCAAAATCGACGAATTAGCTCAGGCGGAATTATACTCGGCCGATGATTTCCAGAAGGTGGCCGCTTTGTATGAATTATTGTCGCAAGAAAGCAAAACGCTCTCTGCCGTGACAAAAAAGTGGATTTCCTGCGCCACAACCAAGGACGAAATTCAGGAGATTGTTAACTCATTGCCTGGCGAGAGCCCGGAAAAAGAAATTGCTCTCGGCAAGCTGATTTCCTTGGTTGATGATTTCGATGAGGCCAGAGAAGTTTTTCAGGGTACGGAGAAAGATACGCCGGAAGAAACAGCCGCCATGGTAAAATGGCTGAGCTTTGTCAGCGACATTGATCAGGCCATTGAGGCTTTTGAAGCGACCGGGGACGACAGTGAGGCTCAGAAATTAGCCTTTGATAAATGTCTTTCGTTCGTGTCCAGTCTTGATGAAGCGGAGGATATGTTTAACCGGACATCTGATGAAATGGCGAAAGCAGCCTTTGAGAAATGGCTATCATTGGCTAACACCGCAGAGGAAATCGAAAATATCTATAACTCCGTTTCCGATTCTTTTGAAGAAATGGCCAGCGCTAAACTGCAAAAAGTAATCATTAGCCAGTTGCCTGCCGCCTCCAGCTTTGAGGAGGTTGAGGGAATTCATGACGGACTTTTAAACGGATCGCCAGACGAATTGTACAGAGCAGTTATTAGGCGGCTTATAGCCTTGGCTACCAGCAAAGAGCAGATGGAGCAGATACATACCATGGCCGGCAACGACAGCGATGATCTGCAAGCTGAGCTTGAAGAGGAGATTGTCGTTAAATGGCTACTCTTGGTTACCGAGATTGAAGATGTTAAGGAGGTTTATGATGCGGCCGTGACCAAGCAAGCGGAAAAAATGGCTAAGGACAGGTTGCGAGAATTGTTTTCTGCTAAATTAGCCGCTGCCGATACGTTCGAAGAAGCTGAAGAGGCATATGACAACTGCCCCGATGAAGAGGGTCTGGAAAGAATAGCCATTGAAAGAATGATTCTTTTGGCTTCAAGTATCGGGCAAATGGTTCGCATTGAAACGATGGTTTCTGACAATGACCTGGGGGGCGAGTTTGACAAAATTGCTTTTGAGAAGTGCTTTTCATTAGCACAGTCCCTGTCGGATATTGAAGAAATGCATGACGATTTCCCTTTAAGCGACGAAGAGGAAAAGCTGGTTATAAAAAGATGGATTTCCTTAGCTCAGACCATGGAGGATATGAATAATATTCCTCTTGATGATCTGAGCGAAAGAGATGATGTTTATAAAGAGGCGCAAAAAAAGAAAGACCAATTTTATTTAGCGGCTCTATCCAGCGCTGATAAGATTTATCAGATTCAGGAAATCGTCAGCGGCACTTCCGATGAAAGCGTTGCCAGGAAAGCAGGTCAGGAGAAGTGGTTTTCTCTAATTTCTAACGTCGAAGAAGCTGAAGAGCTTCTTGACGGCGTGCAGGGAGAAGAGATGGAAACAACGGCAGTAAAGAAATGGCTTTCATTTTCTCATGACATTGGCGATTTCGGGCAGGTATATGACCGTAGTCTTAATTCCGAGTCCAAAGACCTGATTATGACAAAATGGACCGAGTCGGCGCTTGAAGTCCTGAGAAGGATAAGTTCTATAAAAGAGGCCAGAGAGCTACTCCCGTATTTTCCGGAAAGCGGCGAAGCCAGGAGAGAGCTGATTAAGAAAGCTTATAGCCTGGTCGGTTAAGTTTAAACAGAATAGCAATAAAGTTCGACTAAATGTCGGACTTTTTTAATAATAAAATTATTTAGAAATAAAAAACCCGCTGGAGTAGCGGGTTGTATAAAAATGATCTGTTCGGAATATTATTCCTTGTCTTCGTGCGTCTCTGCGGCCGGGGTGTCGGTGCCTTTGCCGAGGAAATCATCCAGGTTCAGGCCGAATCTTTTGGCCAGATCTGCCGGGTTAATTCCGGCGGCGGTCAGGGCGGAGATAACTTTGAAAACCATTTCCGGAGCGGTTTGGGAGAACTTTACCAGTGCGGTTTTGCCGTCACCATTGGCGCCACCGTTGCCACCGAAATCGATGATTTTCACATCTTTGATGTTGCCCATCGGTTCTGCTGCCGCGCTCATGACGTTCGCAAATTTCTCAATCGCGTTCGGGACAAGCCTTTCAGCGACTTCGAGGATTTGCAGTAACTTCCCGGCGTTGTCGAGCTGTTTGTAGGCCTCTGCTTTCTTGAGCAGACCCTCGGCTTCGGCCAGTAACATTGCCTTTTTCCCTTCAGCTTCGGCGAGCATCTTGGCTTTTATACCCTTTGCTTCACCGGTCATTTTGGCTTCGATGGCCGCGCCTTCGCCTTCGCCTTCCAGGGTTTTTTTCTGTTTTTCCCCTTCGGCGAGCTTGATGGCTTTCTGCTGCATACCTTCTGCTTCGATAACATTCTTTTCTTTCTCAGCTTCGGCCGGCTTCACAACGGTTGAAAGCAATTCCTTTTCCTTCTGCTTGGCTTTGGCTTCGGCCACCTCCGTGCCTTTCTCGGCGCGGGTCTTTTCGATGTCCTGTTCGGCCAGCACGACCTCTTTCTGGGTTTTGTTGGTCTGCAGGGTACCGGCGAGTTCGGCTATAGCAGTCTGGGTATCAACCAGGGCCTTGAATTCAGCCTTTTTGACATCGCGTTCCCGGTCGGAGTCGGCGATTGCAACCTGGTTTTCGTTGGCCGTCTTGATAGCGTCCTTTTCCGCGGTCGTCGTCTTGATCTTGGAGTCCTTGTCGGCCTCAGCCTTTCCGACGGATGCATCGCGGACAACTTCGGCGGTACGTTTCTTACCGAGCTGTTCGATGTATCCCATGTTGTCGGAAATATCCTGGATCGTGAGGAGGTCGATACCGAGCCCCATTTTTTTGAGGTCGGTAGCGGCATCGTTGAGGACTTCCTGGTTGAGCTTCGTCCGGTCGCCGACCAAGTCTTCGATGGTCATACGCCCGGCGATGCTACGCAGGTGGCCTTCCAAGTTCTGGAAAGCGATGTTCTTGATGTCCTCATTCCGCATGTTCAGGAAACGTTCAGCTGCCGTCATCAGGGATGCCTCATCGGACATGATCTTCACGTTGGCCACGCCCTTCAGGTTGACGAGAACGCCGTCCTTGTTCGGGGCACTGTTGACGTTGATGGCGATGGAAAAGACGTTCAAGTCGAGATAGGCAACTGATTCGAGAATCGGAATTTTGAATCTGGCTCCGCCGGTTAAGACTTTGAAGCCGACCTTTTTTCCGCCGACCAGGTATTTTCTTCCGTAGAATATGGCCACCTGGCTGGGTGGGACTTTAACGTAGTTCTTGGCGATAAATTTCACAACGCCAATAATCAGAAGCGCCAGTACCAGTACCGACGCGGCAACGAAAATTGCTAAGTTCATCATGATCTTCTTGTTTTTGTTGATTAATAAAATAGGTGGATTAAGGATTAGTGATTATTGTTTTTCTACGACCATGTGGCCGGAGATGATTTGCTTTACTTTGACTACCGCCCCATCATCACAGGACGAGTTGTCTGAAGTTCTGGCGGGGAAGTATTTCCTCTGACCTTTTATTTCCAGGGAAATTTCACCCATTCCATTCGTGGGTATTGACGTAATAACTACGCCCTCCAAGCCAACTAAATCCTCGTCAGTGACTACTGATGAGGCCTGTTGTTTGAAGGCGAGAGATATAAGCCACCAGGCGAATAAGGCGATCAAGACTCCGCCCAAAAAACCGGCAAGAGCGCTTGAAAGTCCGGATAGGCCCAGGAGATAACTGGTCAAGAAACCAAAAGCTCCGAAGGCGGCCAGGAAGGTTACCATTACGCGGAAAGAGAAAAATTTTGGCCCCTGATCAGAAGAATCAGAGCTGCCATCATGATCCGCTCCGCCAACATCATGACTCAAATCATGATCGTGGTCGGCTCCAAACATGGAAGCCAAGACCATGACAATGCCAAAAAGGGCACAGCCAAGATAAAAGATTTGCAGCGTGTTCATCGTTTTTACTTGTTAAGGTATTAGTGAATAATCGGGTTAATTAAATTATATGCTAATTTAATAGAATAACTTACATTATTATTTATTTTTTGTCAAGAGCCCGAAAAATATTTATTATTTTTGACTATTTTTACCTAGCTTGCTTTTTAAATAGCATTTTTTTGATTTTTAGGAGTCTTAATTATTTATTAAATTATTAAGTAAAAATAGTTTATTTAGACTGTAAATAAAATTATAAAAAATCTGTGGATAACTTCATAAACAATTTATATTTTTATTTATATTAGCTAAATTGACCGGGGTGCTTAATTTTGCTAAAATTGATGTAGAATACAACATTTAGTGGTCAATGTCTTGAAAGGCCACAAAATATAGGGTTTTTATGAAATGTCCAATTTGCTATTACCCTGATACCAAGGTCGTTGACTCTCGAGTTGCGCCCGATGGCCTATCTATTCGCCGTCGCCGCGAGTGTTTAAAATGCAGTTTCCGTTTTTCAACTTATGAAGAGATAGAATTGCTCGATTTAGTGATTGTAAAGCGCGACGGGCGGCGTGAAAGTTATAGTCGAGAGAAAATGGTTAATGGTTTAAAGAAATCTTGCGAAAAACGACCGATTACCGACGACCGCTTTAAAAAATTAATCCATTCTATCGAACGCGATCTCCAACGCTTGAAAGATACAGAGATTACTTCTCGCCAAATCGGCCAAGTCGTCATGAAAAACCTTAAGAAAGTCGATCAAGTCGCCTATATCCGCTACGCTTCCGTCTATGAGTCTTTCAAGGACGCCCACGAATTCCAAAAAGAATTAAATAAGCTAATTAAAGAAAAAAAATAGTGTAATTAATTTAAAGTAATCCTCATATGTCTGAAACCATCAGCAAGTTGATCAAAAGATCCGGCGAAATCGTTGACTTTGATCAGGATAAAATTGTTCGGGCTATTCATAAAGCCGCCATGGCTGTCGAAATCGATGACCGCCACTTAGCGAAGAAGCTGGGTGATCAGGTTGTTATGAAGGTTAATAAGAAATTTCACCGAAATAGCATACCGGCCGTTGAGGAAATCCAAGACATTGTTGAGGAGGTCTTAATTGAAAATAAATTAATCAAGATTGCTAAAGCTTATATTATTTACCGTGATCAGCATCGCCAGCTCCGCGATATAAGCACCGCGACAGCTGATGAGAAACTGATGGAAGATTATTTGGGTCGGGCGGATTGGCGTTTGAAAGAGAACAGCAATATGAGTTTCTCGGTCCAAGGTTTGAACAATTATATTGCCTCCTCGATTTCAGCGCGCTATTGGTTGAATAAAATGTATCCGGAAAATATCCGCCAAGCGCATGTTAATGGCGATCTCCATATTCATGATTTAGGTCTGCTCGCGCCATATTGTTGCGGCTGGGATTTGAAAGATTTGCTTATCCGCGGTTTTCGCGGCGTAGACGAGAAGGTACAGAGCAATCCGCCGAAACATTTTAGAAGCGCCTTAGGACAAATTATTAATTTTTTCTATACCATGCAGGGCGAAGCAGCCGGCGCTCAAGCTTTCGCTAATTTTGATACCTATTTAGCGCCGTTTATCCGTTATGATAATTTAAATTACAAAGAAGTAAAGCAAGGCTTGCAGGAATTCATGTTCAATATTAATGTTCCGACCCGCGTCGGTTTCCAGACGCCTTTTACAAACGTAACGCTAGATGTTACCCCGTCTCCGATGATTGGTGAAGAAAATGTCGTGATTGGTGGCAAGGTAATGCCTGAAAAATATAAAGATTTTCAACCAGAAATGGACATGTTCAACCAAGCCTTCGCCGAAGTGATGCTGGCTGGCGACTCTACCGGCCGCGTCTTTGGTTTTCCAATACCAACTTACTGCATTGATAAAACTTTTGAATATGACCGTGAGTGCTTGAAACCGGTTTGGGAAATGACAGCTAAATATGGTATCCCGTATTTTTCTAATTTTGTTAATTCTGACATGAATCGCGACGATGCCCGCTCTATGTGCTGCCGCTTGCGTCTTGATAACCGCGAACTTAGAAAACGCGGCGGTGGCTTGTTCGGTGCCAATCCTTTAACCGGCTCCTTGGGTGTTGTTACTATTAATTTAGCCCGCCTCGGGTATCTTTCTAAGAGTAAAGAAGAGTTCAAAGAAAAAATAGTCCACCTAATGGACTTAGCGAAAGATAGCTTAGAAATCAAGCGCAAGATTATTGAAAAGTTCACCGAAGATCGCCTATATCCTTATTCTATGTTCTATCTTGATCAGATTAATGCCCGCTTTGGCTCCTATTGGAAGAATCATTTTTCTACTATTGGTGTTAACGGCATGAATGAGTCGGCGCTTAATTTGATGGGTAAAGATATTACCACCCCAGAAGGACACGCTTTTGCAGCCGAGATTCTGGATTTTATGCGCGAGAAATTAATGGATTATCAGAACGAAACCAATAATTTATATAATCTCGAAGCAACTCCGGGCGAGGGCTGTACTTATCGTTTTGCCAAAAAAGATCAGCAGCTTTATCCGGGCATTATTTGCTCGAATACTGAAGCGGTTAAGAAGTTTAAAGCCGATCCTTATTATACTAACTCCACGCATTTACATGTAAATTATACCGACGATATTTTCTCTGCGCTTGATCTGCAAGATGACTTGCAAATTAAATATACCGGCGGGACGGTTTTACACGGATATTTAGGGGAACGCTTGCCGGATGGCGACACCGCCAAGAAATTAGTAAAGAAAATAGTTGATAATTATCGTTTGCCCTACTTTACCATCACTCCGACTTTTTCAATCTGTCCGAAGCATGGTTATTTGCCTGGTGAGCATAAATTCTGCCCGAAATGCGACGAAGAAATCGGTTATACGGAGACAGTCGAAGAGGTAAGAGCGGCTAATCAGTAATATTAGAGAATAAATTTAGCCTATTTGTAATTTAAATAAATATAATTTATAATAAAAATAATATATGAGCCCCATACAAACCCAAAGACAAGAATGTATCGTTTATAGCCGCGTTGTCGGCTGGTTAACACCGGTTAAGAACTATAATCCCGGTAAAGCATCTGAATACAAGGACAGAAAAACCTTTAAGGTTTGCGCCGAGTAATTAGATTTTACGCTTATGATTATTGGTGGTTTAGAGAAGTTGACCCTTCTTGATTACCCCGATCATTTAGCGGCCATTATCTTTACCCAAGGTTGTAATTTTAGATGTCACTTTTGCTACAACCCTATGCTTGTCCTGCCCCGTACGGGAGAGGACGAAAAAAATAAAAAAGAAAAAGGTTTTTCTCCGCTTTCCACTGAAGACCTTTTTCTTTTTTTGAAGGAAAGATTTGGCCGTCTTGAAGGAGTAGTCATTACAGGCGGGGAGCCGACGCTGCATCCCGACCTGCCGTCTTTTATTAAAACAATAAAGGGCATGGGCTATTTAGTTAAATTAGATACTAACGGGACAAATCCGGAAATGGTTAAGGAATTAATCAAAGATAAATTAATTGATTATATTGCCATGGATTTGAAAGCGCCGCTCGATAAGTACGAAGAGACGGTAGGTGTTAAATTAGACTGTGATAATATTAAAAAAAGTGTTAAAATAATAATGACGAGCGGCCTACCGTTTGAATTTCGAACAACAGTTGTGCCCGGTCTTTTGGTTAAAGAAGATTTCCATAAAATGGGTGCGCTTATCAAAGGAGCGAGCAAGTGGTATCTGCAGAATTTTAAATCCGATACGGAACTGGTCGATTCTAATTATAAAAAACAAAAGGGATATACAGCCAAAGAAATGGTGGATTTTGCCGCCATCGGCAAAGAATATGTCGGTCTTTGCGAAGTAAGAGGATAATAAAAGATAATATGCTAGAAGAAAAATTAGAACAGCCAGCTAGTAGCCAGAGTACAGATATTGCAAAATTGCTCCAAGCCAACCTAGAGCGCAGTGAAGAAATTTTGAAGCTATCGCAGGAGATCAAGAGCTATATCAGATGGCAGAACATCTGGAGTATCTTGCGTTTTGTGATAATCCTCATCCCTATCATCCTTGGTTTTATCTATTTACCTCCCCTAATAAAAGAGGCCTTCCAATCCTATAAGTCATTATTAATGCCTTAAGTCGAGTTTAAAACCCTATGCAAGACATTGCGGTTTTTGCGCAAACTACATATCGCAACGAATTTAAAAAATTCGGCATTAGAACCGACGATCGCCGTCGGCATATGTATTTAATTGGTAAAACCGGCATGGGTAAGTCAACCATTCTAGAAAACATGATAATTGACGATATCCGCGCCGGCCATGGCGTTGCCGTCGTTGATCCTCATGGCGACTTGGCGGAAAAAATAATCGAATACATTCCTAGCGAACGCATTAACGATGTCGTTTATTTTAATCCGTCCGATATTAATTTTCCGATTGCTTTTAATGTGGTCGAACAAGTTGAGCCGCATTTGCGCCATTTAGTCGCTTCGGGTCTGATCGGCGTTTTCCAGAAATTGTGGGCTGATTCTTGGGGACCGCGCTTGGAATATATTTTGCGCAATGCGATCTTAGCGATTCTGGATTTCCCGGGTTCGACTCTTTTGGGCGTCGTCCGCATGTTATCCGATAAAAACTATCGCAAGAAAGTAGTCGCCAACATTAAAGATCCGGTTGTTAAAGCCTTTTGGGAAAAAGAGTTTTCCGGTTATGCGGATAAGTTCGCCTCTGAAGCGGTCTCGCCTATCCAAAACAAGGTCGGCCAATTTTTATCGAGTTCGCTCATGAGAAATATTATCGGCCAAGTTAAATCAGCGATTGATATCCGCGATATTATGGATAACGGCAAGATATTGATTATGAATTTATCTAAAGGAAGAATCGGTGAAGATAATTCCGCCCTGCTTGGCGCGATGATGATTACGAAAATTCAGTTAGCGGCCATGAGCCGGGTCGACGTGCCGGAAAAAGAGAGAAGAGATTTTTATTTGTATATCGATGAATTTCAAAATTTTTCAACTGATAGCTTTGCTAATATTCTTTCGGAAGCGAGAAAGTATCGCCTTAATTTGATTTTAGCCCATCAATATATAGAGCAGTTAAGCGAAAAGGTTAAGCCGGCTGTTTTTGGCAACGTCGGCACTATGGTCGTCTTCCGCGTGGGTGCGGCTGATGCGGAAGAATTAGTTAAAGAGTTTACCCCGACATTTACTGAGGAGGATTTAGTCAATCTGCCAAAATATGAGATGTATCTGAAACTTATGATTGACGGTATTGCTTCCTCGCCGTTTTCCGCCAAAGGTTTGCCCCCGCTCAGTAAAGAGGAACAGACCGGCAATACTGATAAAGTAGTTAATTATTCGCGTGAAAAATACGCCTCGGAAAAATTAGAAGTTGAAGAAAAGATTATGCGCTGGCACTCGGAAGAAGAAGCTTCGGCCAGCGAATCAGCACCAAAAGTAAATTTGGCGGGTGGGGTAAATGCACCTAATCGTTCTAATATTCAATCACCTAGTCAATCATCTACTCCGCGTCCTGTGCCAACCTCTCCGCGCCCCGCTCAACGGGTGCCTCAGGAACCAGTGCGCCGCCAGGCGCCAGTTCAAGTTTCTTCACCTGTTCCGGCCTCAACCTCAGCGCCGGCTCCAGCGCCCGTTCCGGCTCCAAATAAAATAACTCTGAACCGTCCGCGGGTAGTAAAAAATTCTGGATACGACGCTATTTGTTCTAATTGCGGTCGAGAAACAACCATAACTTTTATTCCCGATGGTGTTAGACCAATCTATTGCAAGGAATGTTTGAGTAAAAAAAAAGATGAAAAGAGACTTGATATAGATAAGAGGCGTTTAGCCAAAGAAATAGAGCGGAAGCATTTAGAAGAGGAAACCGTATTAATAGAAACGCCCCCGCCCCTTTCTTTATCCGATTTGGCTAATATAGCGCCAGTTGATTTTCGCGGTCGGGAAATAAAAAATGAACGGCCGGCGGCTGATAAGACAAGCCAAATAAACCAAACAAACCAAACAAACCGGGTAGGGAATCGACCAGCCGAGGAACATGAACTAACCGAAGGGCAGGAGATGATAATTTCTAATAATCAGTTTTAAAGATAGCACCAATAATATATGTATTTAGTTTTCGATACGGAAACAACCGGGCTTCCTAAAAATTATCAAGCACCCCTTGATGATTTTTCTAATTGGCCAAGAATTGTGCAGATTGCTTGGAGTCTTTATGATGCCGAGGGCAATCATTGGGAGAGTTATAATTATATAATAAAGCCGGATGGTTTTATTATTTCCGATGAGGTGGCGAAAATTCACCGAATTACTCACGAAAGAGCTATGGCCGAAGGAGTAGACTTACGCCAAGCACTTAATCATTTCATTAGCGATGTTGAAAAAGCGGAATATTTAGTCGGCCATAATATTGATTTTGATGATAAGATCGTCGGCGCGGAATTGATGCGCACCAAATTAAATAATCCCCTAACGAAGGCTAATAAGCTTTGTACAATGAAAACCGGCGCTCAAGTCTGTAAAATAAGTAATAATCGTGGCGGCTATAAATGGCCGAATTTAACAGAATTATATAATTGTTTGTTTAATACTGGTTTCCTCGAGGCCCATGATGCCGTTTTTGATGTTAAGGCTTGCGCAGAATGCCTTTTTGAGCTAAAAAGAAGAGGCGCAATTTAAGCCTTATGGAACCAACTATTAATTATCTTAAAATCGGGAAGGCGACTGAATTAACCGGCAAAGACCATAAATTTTATCGTTTTTTGGAATTTTTGCCTGGTTTTTTGTCTATTTTTACCCTATTTATCCTTTTAGTCTTATCATATTTTAAACCAGTTTGGGTGGCCTATTTTATTATTGCCTTCGATGTTTATTGGTTGCTTTTGGTCATTTATATGGCCATTTTTTTGATTAGTTCCTATCGTAAGCTTAATCAAGGCTTGTCTACTAATTGGTCGGATAAGTGTGAACGTCTGAAGAAAGGCCAGTTCCAGGACAAAGATTTAAGAAAAGAAGTCGCGTCCGATTCTTTGTCTCGCCAGGGCGTTGTGTGGACCGATTTATGGCAATTAATCGTTTTGCCAACTAGTTTTGAAAGCATAGAAATTATTCGCGGCTGCCTGTCTGCCCTAGAGAATGATGGTTACCCGTTGAACCGAATGATTGTTAATTTAGCGATGGAAGAGAGAGCCGGCAGTGCCGCGCGAGAACGAGCGGAAATTATTCAGAAAGAATTCGGTCAAAAATTCGGTCATTTTATTATTACTTGGCACCCCGACGGAATAGTTGGTGAACTTAAAGGGAAAGGAGCGAACCAAGCCTGGGGAATCCAGATTGTGCGCCAGGAAATTATCGAGAAACATAATTTGGATCAAAATAAGATTCTAGTTAGTGTTTTTGATATTGACACCGTTGTCCAGGCCGGATATTTTTTCGCCTTAACTTATAAATTTTTGTCTGTTCGCGAACCATATCGAGCCAGCTATCAGCCGATACCGGTTTATCATAATAATATTTGGAATTCTCCCTTCTTTTCCCGTCTGACTGCTTCTTCAAATACTTTTTGGCAGATGATTATGCAGATTCGCCAAGAAAGTCTGGTCACATATTCTTCTCATTCCATGACTTTCGTTGCTTTGCGGGAAATCGGTTTTTGGTCGACGACTATGGTGAGCGAGGATTCACGTATTTTTTGGCATTGCTTGCTGCATTATGATGGCCATTACCGCGTTGAACCTTTATATTATAAAGTTTCTATGGATGTAACACATGATAAAAGCGCTTGGCAGACAGCGAAGAGCTTATATAAGCAGCAGCGCCGCTGGGCCTGGGGTTCGGAAAATATTCCTTATTTAATTTTTAATACTGCTAAGAGATGGAAGACGGTTGATCGCGGGAAACTTATCGGCCATATCTTAATTCAGATTTACGGCTTTTGGTCTTGGGCTACCAATGCGTTAATCATTGCCGTTATCGGTTGGATGCCAATGTTGCTTGGCGGTAATCGTTTTAATTCCACGGTTCTATCCGGTAATTTGCCGGCGATAACGCAGAATTTAATGAATGTAGCCATGGTCGGTTTGATTCTTTCGGCGGTTATTTCTTCTCTTCTTCTGCCACTGCGCCCTCAGAAGTATACGATTTGGAAAAATATCAGGATGATTATCGAATGGGTTTTTGTGCCGTTTACGATAATTATTTTTGGAGCCATACCTTGCTTTGATGCCCAGATACGCCTGATGAGGGGAAAATATATGGGTTTTTGGATAACACCAAAATCAAGATAGCGATTAAATATTATTAAATCGGAAAAAACTTAGTCCGGTTTTTTAGTATTTTTTTTTATGGTATAATAAATAACGATGCCTAGACGTAAAATCCATCAGCAAATCCATCCGCGCGTCCTTAGTGCCGGCGATTTGCCAAAACCGAATAATTTTTTTTATCGCTTTTTATCAAGCCAGCGTTTTTTGGCGATTATTGGTTTGGTTTTTTTGATACTTATTCTCTTTCCTCTCGCCCGGACCTATACGCAGAAGCGATTAGTTGAAAAAGAAATCGAGGGCGTCAAAAAAGATATCAGCGATTTCGAAAGTACTAATCAAGAATTGAAAGACATGATTACTTATTTAGAATCGGATCAATCATTGGAAGAGCAGGCGAGATTGAATTTAAATTTAAAGAAACCAGGAGAAAAAGTAATTGTTATTGAGCCGGAAACGGCCGCCAGTACAAGCGAAGAAATAAATAAAACCACCATAAGCGAAAGTAACTTCGTAAAATGGTGGCGTTATTTTTTTGATTAAAATTGAGCCGAAGAGGGGAATCGGACCCCTGACCTACGCGTTACGAGTGCGTTGCTCTACCAGCTGAGCTACTTCGGCGCTTTTAAGGGAGCGGGTAAGCGGAATCGGACCGCCTTCCTCAGCTTGGGAAGCTGATGTAATAACCATTATACGATACCCGCAATTCAAGTATATTATAAACGTAAGCCAAGAGTTTAGTCAATTATTATGAAAATAAATTATAAAAAATTAATCTGGTTAGGGGCGTTTTTTTTGTTTTTAGGACCAGTCGCCGTTCACGCCTCTGCGCTTGAATTCACCTCTCCGGGATTTGATCAGGCGGCTAATATAGCTACCAGTTCGGCAATCAATAATATTCCCTGGGAATGGGAAGCACTTACTCCCGTTTACAGCTACTCTTTTGATAATCCAGGGGCTTACGATCCGAGCCGCCCCATGACCATAAAAATTAATTATCCCAAAACTAATAGTTATTTTAAGCAGATTTTTGTTTTGGATGAATTATCGGGAATTTGGCAGCCGCTCAAAACACAAGATGTCCCTGAAAAAAAATACGCGACCGCTACGACGACCTCAACTTCCGGTAAATTGATAATTTTGAGCAACCACGATATTTTAACCGTCGGAACGGCGAGTTGGTATAAATATAAGAACGGTAATTTCGCTGCTTCTCCGGATTTTAAAAAAGGGTCGGTTTTGCGCGTTACTAATTTAGCGAACGGCAAATTTATCGACGTGACTGTTAATGATTTTGGGCCGGAACGCTCTAAGCATCCTGATAGAGTAGTCGATCTAGATAAAGTTGCTTTTCAGAAAATTGCTTCGACTCGCGATGGCTTAATTAAAATAAAGATCAGTCCTCTTAAAGTCATAACGCCAACCATTAATAAATCTCAATTGCAATTAGGATCTGCGCCGGCCATTTCCGCCGCCTCGGCGGTTATTATGAGAGAAAGCGACGGTAGTATTATTTGGGGTAAAAATGAAGAAAAAGTTTCTCCGCTGGCCAGTCTGACTAAATTAGTAGCTGTTAAAACATTTTTAGACCGTCGTCCAAGCTTGAATCAGGTCGTAAGCTATAAGGTCCAGGATGAGAATTATAATTATCTTTATTGCAAACCTTGGGAGTCGGCTAAATTGACGGTTAAAGATGGAGATACATTAACGATTGAAAATTTAATTTATAGTGCTCTAGTTGGTTCAGCCAATAACGCCGTCGAAAGCTTGGTACGGGTCAGCGGTCTAAGCCGCAATGATTTCATCAAGAAAATGAACGAAAATGTAAAAAGTTGGGGGGCAACCAGCACTTTTTTCTTTGAACCGACAGGACTTTCTCCAAAAAACGTGAGCTCTCCGCTTGATTATGCTATAATAACCAAAGAAGTATTTACTAACCCTCTACTTCAGAAAATCAGTACGGTTAGTAGTTATACTTTTAAGACTATTAATACCAAAAAGCAGCATAAGCTTACCAATACAAGCCGGCTGGTGCGCAATAGCCAGTATCCGATTATTGGTTCAAAAACCGGTTATCTTGATGAAGCGGGCAGCTGTTTAATGACTCGGGTAAAGGCGCCCCAGGGAAATTTAATCGCTATTAATTTTGGTTCTTCCAGCAGCGCCGCCAGTTTTTGGGACAACGAGCAACTGATCCGCTATGGTCTGCGTCAGCTTAAAAAATAATTATGATTACTTTAAATAACGTCTCCAAATCATATAATAATAAAAATAAAGTTTTACGGGCGGTTGACCTTAAGATCAAACCGGGAGAGTTTGTTTCGATTGTCGGACAGTCTGGCGCCGGTAAAACCACTCTGGTTAGAATATTGATCGGCGAAGAAAGGGTTGATTCCGGACAAGTCTTGGTTGGCGATTGGGATATCACGAAAATTTCGCGGCGCGAAGTCCCTTATTTAAGACGGCAAATCGGCGTAATTTTTCAAGATTTTAAATTGCTCCCCAAGAAAACCTTAAGTGAGAATGTCTCCTTCGCTCTTGAAGTTTCCGGAGGTCAAAGCGCCAAAATAAAAAAGATTGTGCCCAGTGTTTTGAAAATTGTCGGTCTGGAAGATAAAAAAAACCGCTATCCTCATGAAGTTTCTGGCGGAGAACAGCAGCGTGCGGCGATTGCACGGGCGCTCGTCCATCAGCCGAAGATACTGCTCGCCGATGAGCCAACCGGCAATCTGGACGCGATTAACGCCAATGAAATTATTGAATTACTTTTGCGCATTAATCGTTTCGGCACAACAGTTATCTTAGTAACCCACAATAAGGAAATCGTTAATCGCCTGAACCGTCGGGTGGTTACCATGGAGCAGGGGCAAGTTATCAGCGACCAAGCGCACGGTAAATATTTATTATAATATGCTGTCTTTATATCGCATTATCAAATTTAGCTTTCAGGACATTGCACGCAATGTCTGGTTGACGATAGTAACCGTGACCATTCTTTTGCTAGCCTTGTTTTCAATCAATATCCTTTTAACCGTCCAGGTAATTAGCGATAATGCGGTGTCGGCGATAAAAGAAAAAATAAATATCAGCTTGTATTTAAAAACAGAAGCTCCGGAAAGCGAAATTATGGCCCTCAAGGCAAAAATTTCTAATTACGAGAGAGTAAAAAGCATAGTCTATATTTCTAAACAACAGGCCCTGGAAACATTCCGGGAGAAATACAAGAATAATCAATCAGTCTTAGCCGCCCTTAAGGAATTAGGCCGCAACCCCTTGTCGCCAAGCCTAACCATCATTCCGAAAAATTTTTCTGAATCAGGACTGCTCATTAATGAACTAAAGATGATTGATAGTCCGATCATAGAATCGCGTGATTTTTCTGATAATACGGTTATTCTAAATAAAATTAATGGTATTACTAAACGAGTCAATGAGGTTGGTTTTTTCATCATCGCTATTTTTATTTTGACCAGCCTATTGGTTGTCTATAATGCTATACGGGTAGCCATATATACGCATCGCCAGGAAATTGAAATTATGCGTCTGGTCGGCGCTTCTAATTTCTTTATTTTCATGCCTTATATTGTTTCTTCCTTTATTTATACTCTGTTGAGCATTTTAATCGTAATTTCAGTTTTCTATCCGTTTTTAAGCCTGCTTCAACCCTATTTGGAAGTTTTCTTTATGGGCTATAATGTTAATATTTTATCCTATTTTGTTAACAATTTCGTTTTTATATTTGGTTTACAGTTCTTGGTAGTTTTACTTATCAATATTCTGGCGAGTTTATTCGCGGCTAAGAAATACGCCCGGATTTAATTGGATAAAATACTAATAGATAATTTGACTTTTTATCTATTTTTTAATACTATTTGAGAGCATTTTTATTCGGGGATCGTCTAACGGTAGGACTCCAGGTTTTGGTCCTGGCTATTGGGGTTCGAATCCCTATCCCCGAGCCAACGTAGATTGAGCGAGGTTAAAGCCTCGTTTTTTCTTTTATTTTCGCCAAAATATGTCGGTTCGAACCTAGCGATTTCAGCGTTAAATTTTTCGACGTTATTTCGGAGCGGAATAAGCCAATTATGATAAGAA
>Ga0172371_10000252_pt1 | contig 79753 bp, 72 predicted proteins | sample Lak12m_FD_114543 | JGI IMG/M metagenome (GOLD analysis project Ga0172371, IMG submission 114543) | Freshwater microbial communities from Kabuno Bay, South-Kivu, Congo - kab_022012_12m | ecosystem: Environmental > Aquatic > Freshwater > Lake | place: Democratic Republic of the Congo: South-Kivu...
CCTGGCCTTCTCCGAGCGTGTGGAAGTGCTCCACGGCCTGGGCGGCGGCCAGCACGCGCAGCCCGGTCGGATGCAGCGCTATGTGCTCCTCGAGCGCGTCGGGAGTGATCGGGCCCGTAGTCGCGCCGAGGAGTTGCCCGATATCGCCGAGCGGCGCGATGTTCAGCAGCCGCGTCAGTCCACCGTAATCGCCGCGCAGTTCGATCGCGGTGATCTGCAGCCCCCGGTTGGCCAGTACGACGGCGACATTGGCTACCACGCTAGTGGTCCCCACGCCCCCCTTCGCACCTATGAAGGCGACCACCCGAGCCCGTTTGACGTGGACTTGGGACTGCGGACCACGGGCGTCGATCGGCAGTGCCTCGTGGCGCTCTATCGCGTAGCGGATGGTACGCTCGAGTTCACCCGCACGCAGTTCGCCCTTGACCAGATAGCCGGCTGCGCCGAGCCTCATAGCCTGGACATCTACGTCGTCGGTACCCTGTCCGGTCAGGATGATGACCGGGCCCAGGCGGCCTTGTTCGAGTTCGCCGGCCAGCAGATCCAGTCCGGTCCTGTTTCCCAAGCGGTAGTCGACCAGAAAGACGTCGTAGTGCCGCGCACGGATCTCGCGTACGGCCTCGTCGTAGGTGCGCGCCCACACCAAATCGAAGGCTCTGCCCTTGACCTCGCTGAGCAGGTCACGCGTGACGACGAAGTCGTCTTCGTCGTCCTCGACGAGGAGGATGCTTATAGTCCCGGGCATCACTGAGGTTCCTTGGAAGCCGAACTCCGACTCCCCCCTTCCCTTATGGAGTCTGCAGCCACTGTCAACCTTGATGCCGCGGCCCAGCATCATCCCGGCTCGGCGCAGCCTTCAAGAGGCCTTTTCCCCGAAGAAAACGCCGAGGGCCGCCAGCGCGGTGAGATCGTGGACATCGCCACATTGCTCCGGGACGGTGGCAAGCACCACACCGCCGGGCAGTGCGGCCTCGAAGGCTTCTCGCCGCACCGCTTCGGCGGCCGCTTGTGAACGCGCTGCTTCGAGGGTGCGCGCCAGCCATTCGCGGGTTTCGGCATCAACACCGGCCTCGGCCAGCGCGGCGACGATTCTGTCGAGCGCGGCTGCACTGTCCGCCCCGTCGTCGAGCCCCGCTGCGGGCGTGTGCACGCGGTTCATCACCACCCCCCGCAGCGGCATGCCGAGCGCACGCATCCTTGCAGCCAACTGGTCGGCATCCTCGAGTACCTGTTCATCGGGGCCGGACACCAGCACGAACGCGGTGCTGTCGCTCTGCAACAGCGCCTTTACGTTGCGGCTGCGCGCGGTGATGCCGTCGATGAGATACTCGATCGCCACGAAGAAGTCGGCGATCTGCTCGAGGGTCTGAAGACCGGTAGCGTCTTCTATCCGCTCGAAGACAAAGCGCACGCTTCTGCTCGCGCTCTTCCACGCAGACCACCCCGCCGAGAGCGTCGGCCGCACCAGCCAGGCCATGGTTGCCCGATCGAAGAAGTCCTCGAGTCGCCGAGGTGCCTCGAGGAAGTCGAGAGCGTGGCCGCTCGGCGGCGTGTCCAGTACGACGAGATCGAAAGCACCGGTCTCGTCGATTCGGCACAATTCCTCGATCGCCATGTATTCGGTCGAACCGGCGAACGACCGCGACAGGTGCTGATAGAACTCGTTGGCGAGTAAAGTGTCGCGAACCTCCTCGTTGGGGGCGTGGCGCGCTATGAACTCGTCCCACGCGCTCTTCTGGTCGAGCATTCCGGCCGACAGTGTTCCACCTTTAACGCTCCCGTCGGTCGAGATGTGCTCCACCGAAATCCGCTCGCCGCCCGGGCGCAGCGTGTCCAGACCCAGCGATTGCGCGAGGCGGCGTGCCGGGTCGATGGTCAGCACCATCGCGCGCCGCCCCGCGATCGCACCCTGGAGCGCGAGTGCCGCCGCCACGGTGGTCTTGCCCACCCCGCCGCTACCCACGCAGACCACTATGGTGTGGTGCTCGACGAGCTCGGCGAGACTCACGTTGTTCTCCCGACGTTCTCGCCATCGGTGTAGGTGCGAAGACCACGCGCCAGTTCTTCGACCTCGGCGAGTCCGAACTCCTCTCTCACCAACAGCGGCAGGCATAGCGGCTCGAGGCCGGTCTCGGCCTCTACGCGGGCGATCCCGCGTTGCTGGATCCGCTGCCACGCAAGCGCGGCCTGCGCGGCTGCGACCAACGCATTCTTGACCGCTTCGTCGCCCTCTTCGGTCCGCATCCGGGACAGCCTGCCGAGCGCGGCCTCGACACCCGCCGGTGCCACAGGACGGCATCGATTCACGATCAGGTGGCCGAGCGGTAGCGTCAGTTGATCGCGCAGACACGCGACGATGCCGACTGCTTCGGTGAGCGCCATGTCTTCGGGCGTGGCGACGACGTGAATGCAGGTCGTCGCGGCATTCTTCAACAACGCTTCGACGCGCAGCGATTCGCGATGCACGAGCCCGCTGCGGAACGTCGCCGCCGCAGCCGACGGCATCTTGAGGTACTGAAGACTGTGGCCCGAAGCACCGGCGTCGATGAAGATGCGCTCCCACAGCGGCGAACCATCTTCGCGGGTCTTGTCAGCCTCGTACCAGATCTTGCCGATCGCCATCAGTTCCTTGAGGCCGGGTGCCGCGGCGACGAAAACGCGGTACAGGCGGCTCGAGAACACCGTCCTCAGCAGACGCTTGATCGGCACCACGAGCGACAGGTATTCGGCCAGTGCCGATTCTCCCTCGATCCACATGAGGCTCAGGCCGGGCCTTACCGGAACGGCTTCGTTACCCGCTGCGGCGAAGACGTCGAACAGGCGTGCGACGCCGCCCGACGCGGCAAGCTCGACCACCAGAGTGCGCCGCCCCTTCACGGTCGAGGCCAGCGCGAGTGCGGCCGTCAGCGTGGACTTGCCGACACCGCCCTTGCCGACGACGAACTGTAGACGTCGATCGATCAATTCGACCGGCAGGGTGCACCCGAGCAGTGCGGTTGGCAATCCACGCGCGGCGGACTTCGCGACCACGTGGCGAGCAGTGGCCTTCTCAGTGTTCCTGGGCCACACTTCGCGTCGTTGAGTGTCACAAGTACGACCAGCGCCGAACGACGGCGGCGCTCGCTGTTGCTCGCCTCATGCCTCGCCACGGCGCTGGTGTGGGCCTGCAAAGACGGCCCGACAGGCGAGCGGCAAACACCCTCCCCCGCGCCTCCCCCGCGCGTGGTTGTGCTGGGGCTGGACGCCGGAACCTGGGATCTGCTCGACGGGTTCATCGACCGCGGCCTCTTGCCCAACCTGGCGCGGCTTCGCAGCGGCGGAACGTCGGGCCGGCTACAGTCGAGCGAGGCCAGCAGTTCGCCCGTGATCTGGACTTCGATCGCGACCGGTAAGGTTCCCGAGAAGCACGGGATCACGTGGTTCGTGCGCTTTCCCGACGGCCCCGGCAAACCGCGTCCCGTCGATCGCACGCAGCGAACCAGCCGAACCCTATGGAACATCCTCGGCGACAAGGGGCTCGACGTCGCGGTGGTCGGCTGGTACATCACGTGGCCGGCCGAGCCTGTCAACGGTCGTCTGGTAAGTGACATCGCCCACTACGGCGACATCGACCGCGAGTCTTTCCCGCCCGACTATCTGATCACGCTGGCCCCAGTCGCCGAAAACGAGGCGATCGCCGCGATGCCGGGGTTCATGGACTTCGCCTACGATCCTTCACGCGCAAGTCCGAGTGAAGGAACCGCACCGTCGCTCGACTTCCTGGTATACGACCGCTTCGTACGCGCCTACTCGCGAGACCTCTTCTACATCCGCGCCACCGAGGCTCTGCTCGGCGACGGGCCGCTGCCCGACGCGTTGTTCGTCTATCTTCGCGGCACCGACGACGTCCAGCACGGCTTCTGGAAGTTCATGGACCCGAGGCCCTTCGGCGATGTCCCGTCCGAGCAGGTCGAGAAGTTCGGCAAGGTGATCGAACGCTACTGGCAGTGGATCGACGGACACGTCGGAGAGATTCTCGCCCACTACGAGACACCGCCGCTGGTGATGGTGATGTCCGACCACGGCGCAGGGCCTGCGGTAGGCACAGCGACCGTCACAGAACACCGTTACCTGCACCTCTCCGGTGCACACCGTAGCCAGGGAATCCTGCTCGCCAACGGCCCTGGAGTCAGGAAGGGAGCGACCATCGAAGGCGCCTCGGTCTACGACGTAGCCCCGACCCTGCTGCACTATCTCGGCTACGCGGCGGGCGACGACATGGACGGGCACGTACTGACCGGCTTGTTCGACCCCGCCATCGCCGATCGGCCGGTCCAACACGTTTCCACCTACGAGACCGACCCGGCCTCAGGCCCCGGATCCGCCCCTGCGCCTGCGCCGTTGCCGGGCCCGGCCGTAGACCAGAAGCAACTCGAACACCTGCGCTCGCTCGGGTACATCGAATGAGAGACTGCGTCAGCGTGCGGCTGTGCAGATGCGCAGGTGGAACGTCCGGCCCATCGCCGCTAGCCTGTCGGCAATGGTCACACCAACCCCTGCCCGGCCAACCGTAGTGCCGCCCGCGGCGAACGTTCCGACACGACCCTGCACCGGTTTGGCCGGCGTGAGCTTGGTAGCCGTGCTGACTTGCCTGCTGTGGGCGTGCGGCCCGCCTGCCATCAGACCGGAGAACGAACTCTTCCGCGAGGGCACGCTCGCCTTCGAAGGGGAGAGTTACAACTCCGCTATCGAAGATTACAAGGTTCTTCTCGAACAGTACCCGTTCTCGGACAGAGCCGAAATCGCCAGCATCAACATCGCGTACGCATATTTCCTGACGGAGAAGTTCGGCAAGGCCATCGACGCCTTCAACGACTTCGAACGTCTCTACCCGATCAGCCCGTTGCTGCCCTTCGTCGGCTACACGATCGGCATGTGTTACCTCGAACAGAGCAACACCGCCGACCGAGACGGCTCGGCTCCCGAGGCCGCGCTACGGCAGTTCGAGAAGCTTCGGCATCAATTCCCGTCGTCGCTGTGGGCTCAACTCGCCAAACACCGGGCCCAACAGGCGAGCGAAGCGCTCGGCAGCCACGAAATAGTCGTCGGCGACTACTACCACGCACGCAAGCACCTGGAAGCGGCGGAGGGCCGTTATCGCTTCGTGATCCAGAAGTATCCCAACACGCAGGCTGCGGCACGCGCCGAGCAGCGTCTCGCCGACGCTGCGGCGGTAAAGCACCCGGCCGAGTAGAAGCGCTCGCTCACCCGAGCAGACGTCGGCGAAGCCGGCTCACGGTCTGCTCACCGACGCCGATCGCGTCGAGGTAGTCTTGGATCGATCCCCACGTTCCGTCGATGGCGTCGAGCATGTCGCGCATGCGCTGCGGAGGGCTGCCGCACAGGTACAGGATCGCCGCCGGGTCGAAACCGTCAGCCGCCAGCGTGTCGCGATATAGTCTGACGACAGGCTCGAGATAGATCTCCGATACCGCGTAGTCCTCGATGATAACTTCGTCATCAACGCCGAGGCACCGCAACAGCACGGCCGCCAGAACGCCGGTGCGGTCCTTGCCCCCGGTGCAGTGAAATACGGTACCGCAGAGGCCGGCGCCGGCAATCTCTTCGAACACCGCGCGAATCACCCCGCCGCCCTCGCGCAGCATCTCGAGGTAGCGCTCCTGCAGGTTGATCCGGGTCCAATCTATGGTCGGATCACCGGCGCGCAGCGCCACTTGCACCAGCGGCACGTGGCGATGGCGATCGGCGGCGGCCGCAAAGTCGCCGATCCCGTCGGCGGCCAACTCGGCGCTACTGCGAAGGTCGAAAACCCTGGAAATTCCCAGGCTGGCCAAGAGAGCCGAGTCGGTCGCGGTCAGGTGACTGAGGCGATCTGAACGGAACACGCGGCGCGCCACCACGCGCTTGCCGTCGGCGGCCGGAAGCCCGCCCAGGTCGCGGAAGTTGCGAGCCCCTTCGAGCAGTATGCGTTCACTCGTCATCGATGAAGTGTTCCACGAGAAACCCGCCAAGAAAACGCGGGCAACGCGTTTGCACTGCTTCGCCGCTATCCGCAGGCGAGTCGCCCACCAGCGGCCCCTCTTAGCGGTCTGCCGAAAAACCGCCCATCAGCCTGTTTAAAATGGCCGCGATGCAAGGCGCGCGCGAAAAGCCGCGAGCGGAGGCGTGGAGCTACGTCGTAGCGAGTGGTTTCGCCCGCAACGCAGCAGATGGGCCATTTCCCCCGGGCCGTTTGCGGCTCATGTTTTGACAGCGGCTCTCTGCGCCGTTATAAACGACGTAACCTTATTCAGAGTGGCGGAGGGATCGGGCCCTGCGATGCCACAGCAACCGGCCGGCCGCAAGGCGGGTGCAGGTGCTAAGTCCCACACTTCGAGAGCATTCGAGGTGGAAGATAAGGTCGAGACCGAGCCGCTTGTGCTTTGCCTCTTCCTTACCCCCGAGGAAGAGGCTTTTTTTGTACTCGACTGCTCACACACAGGATCCCCCAAGCGTGCTGCTCGTCGGCGCCGGCGCGCTCGGCTGCGCGGCAGCGCGCACTCTGGCCGCTGCCGCGGCGGATCTTCGCACCGGTCTTCGCCTCACCGTGGTGGACAGCGATCACGTCGAGGCCTCCAACCTTCAGCGCCAGGTGCTCTACCGCGACGCCGACATCGGCCGTTCGAAGGTCGAAGCCGCCGCCGAGCGGTTGGCAGCCGAGTTCGGAATCGACGTCGTTGCCAGGCCCTTGCACCTGGACGCGGACAACGGCCCGGCCCTGGTAATCGACCACGATATAGTCATCGACGGTACCGATGACCCGGCGGCCAAGTTCCTGATCAACAGGCTTTGCGTCGATTCCGGCGTGCCACTGGTCCACGGCGGCGTGGTTCGCACCGGCGGGCAGTGGATGCTGGTCGAACCGTGCGTCTCGGCGTGCCTTCGCTGCGTCTTCCCCGAACGTGCGCCTTCGGGAACCGAAGGCTGCGTCGCGCTCGGCATCCTGGCACCGGTTGCCGGCGTGGTCGGCTCGATGCAGGCGATCACTGCGCTGCGGCGCTTGTTCGATCCCGAGCGCGTGCGCGCAGGCCGATTGTTCGTCTACGAGTTGGCCGGGGTGAGAGCTCGCCACGTGGATTTCCCCCCGAGCCCCGACTGTCCTTGCTGTTCACGTGCGGATCGCACTCTCGGGCGCGACGCATCCGTCCCATCGTTTGTGAGGAGACAAGCACCATGAGCTTTACCACAGGTCTGAAGTGCCGCGAGTGCGGCGAATCATACGACTGGAAACCGCTGCACGTCTGCGAGCTGTGCTTCGGACCTCTCGAAATCGGCTACGACTACGACGCGATCGCCAGTGTGTTGTCGCACAAGGCAGTAGCGTCGCGTCAGCGCAACCTGTGGCGCTACAGAGAACTGCTCCCGGTCACCGGCGAGCCGCGCGTCGGGCTGTACTCGGGATTCACCCCGCTAGTCAAAGCCGATCGCTTGGCCGAGGTGCTCGGAGTCGAGGATTTGTGGGTAAAGGACGATTCGTGCAACCATCCCACTTTTTCGTACAAGGATCGGGTGGTGTCTGTGGCGATTTCGGCAGCGGTCGAATTCGGCTTCGACACGATTTCCTGCGCATCGACCGGCAACCTCGCCAATTCGGTTTCGGCCCACGCCGCGCGCGCGGGGCTTCGCTGCTTCATCTTCATCCCCGACAACCTCGAGCACGGCAAGGTCATCGGCTCGGCGATCTACGAACCAACCCCGGTAGCGATTTCCGGTAACTACGACGACGTCAACCGTCTGTGCACCGAGATCGCCGACAAGTACGGGTGGGCCTTCGTCAACATCAACCTGAGGCCATTCTACACAGAGGGAGCCAAGACCTACGGGTTCGAAGTGGCCGAGCAACTCGGCTGGAAGCTTCCACAACACATCATCGTACCGACCGCCGGAGGCACCATCCTTCCGAAGGTCGCTCAGGCCTTCGAAGAGTTGGTGCGAGTCGGGCTGGTCAAAGACACCCCCTGGAAGATTTACACGGCGCAGGCGGCCGGCTGCGCGCCGGTGGTCGACGCGCTGCACCGCGGCGCCGAACTGATCGAACCCGTCAAGCCTGACACGATCGCCAAATCTATCGCGATCGGCAATCCGGCCGACGGCTACTATGTCCTCGGCGCGGTCCGTAAGTCGGGCGGCTGGGGAGAAGCGGTGACCGACCAGGAGATCGTCGACGGCATCCGCTTGTTGGCCAGGACCGAGGGAATCTTTACCGAGCCGGCCGGCGGCACGACCGTCGCCGTGACCAAGAAGCTCATCGAACAAGACCGCATCCCGCGCGACGAATCGATCGTCATAAGTGTCACCGGCAACGGCTACAAGACCCTGGAGGCGGTGACTGGCGCGGTGCCGGTGCCTTTCAACATCGGCGCGCGTCTGGAAGAGTTCGACCAACTGTACCAATCTCTGGCGCAACGCTCCACCGTGCGGGCGTCGGCATGAGCAACCCATGACGGCCGCTATTGCCAGCACCGTCCCCCCGTGCGAGACACGGGCAGTGGCGGCCCACAAAGACGCAGACAACGACAACCAACCGAACGACGACAAGGAGGAACATTTGCCATGGCTGTTCGCGTGAGAATCCCTACCCCTCTTCGCAAGTACACCGACGGTAAGGACGCGGTTGCGGCCGACGGCGGCACGATCGCCGCCATTCTCGAGGATCTCGAGAAGAACTGCCCGGGACTGCGCGAGAGAATCTGCGAAGCCGACGGATCGATCCGCCGTTTCGTCAATCTCTACGTCAACGGAGACGACATACGTTTCCTCGACAATACCGGCTCGCCGGTCAAAGACGGCGACGAAATCTCGATCGTGCCGGCGATAGCAGGCGGCACGCCGACGACTGCGGCGGTGGCGTAGAAGCGCGCGAGGTGCATCGGCGTGACCGGGACGTACGCAGCAGACAGACCTCGGCTGGCAACCACGGCCGAGGCCTCGACCATCGTCGATCTGATCGGCAACACGCCGATGGTCGAACTCGGCTGTCTGCGCGAGCGCGTCTCGGCCGGCGTCACGATCTACGGCAAGGTCGAAGGGTTCAACCCGGGAGGCTCGGTCAAAGCCCGTTCCGCGTGGAACATGGTGAGGCGCGGACTCGAAAGCGGCGAACTTCGCGCGGGCAAGACCATCCTCGAATCGACATCGGGCAACACCGGCATCGCCTTGGCGATGATCGGCGCTGCGCTCGGCTACCCGGTCAAGCTCGTCATGCCCGAAAACGTCTCGCGCGAACGCAAGAGAGTCCTGCAAGCCTACGACGCGGAGATCGTCTACTCGAGTCCCCTCGAAGGCTCCGACGGGGCCCTGCTGCTGTGCCGCGAAATCCTGGAAAGGGATCCCGCGATCTACTTCAAGCCCGATCAGTACGACAACGAGGCCAATCCGGAAGCCCACTACCTGACGACCGGTCCGGAAATCTGGCGGCAGACCGACGGACGGGTCACCCACCTGGTCGCAACGATCGGCACCAGCGGCACGGTGATGGGAACCGGACGCTTTCTAAGAGAACGGAACCGCAACGTCCAAGTAGTCGCAGTCGAGCCGGCGGATTCGTTTCACGGTATCGAGGGACTCAAGCACATGGCCAGCACGATAGTGCCGGGCATATGGCGTCCCGAAGAAATCGACCGCATCGTCGGGGTCGAAACCGAAGACGCCTACGACATGGTCTACAGGCTCGCGGCTGGTGACGGACTGCTGCTCGGTCAATCTTCCGGAGCGGCGGTGGTCGGAGCCCTCGAGGTAGCGCGCGATCTCAGCACCGGCGTCGTCGTCGTCATCCTCGCGGATTTCGGCGACCGTTACATTTCGACGAACCTCTGGCTCGGCTGGCGCGACCGTTACCAACTCGCAGCCCAGCGACAATAGGAGCAACCAATGGCGATCGAACGCTTCTATCTCACCTACAATCAGGATCGCATCAAAGAACCCGTCATCTACTGGGTAGGGCAGAAGTTCTGCGTGGTAACCAACATCCGCGCCGCTTCAATCTCGGATCACATAGGCATCGTCGCCCTCGAACTCGACGGAGAACAAGACCAGATCAACGCCGCCGTGAAGTGGATCGCCGGACAGGGGGTCAAGGTCGAACCGATCGAGAAGAACGTGATCGAGTAGCACGGCGATGCCGCTCAGCGACGACGAACTGGAGCGATACGCGCGCCAGATCATAATTCCCGGTATCGGTGTGCAGGGCCAAGAGCGCATGCTCGCCGCCGGCGTGCTGGTGGTCGGCGCCGCGCGCGGCGTCGCACAAGCGTCAGTCTACCTGCGCGCTTGCGGAGTGACCGTAGTGAAAGATACCGCCGGCTCTCTTGCGAGCTCGCCGCCTCCGAGTGCTGTCATCGTTGCCGGTGCCGACACCATATCCGCAGCGCGACGTGAGGAATTGCTCGACGCAGGTCTGCCGGTTTGCTGGTACGTACTCGAAAGAGATGGCTTCACCTGCGGCCTTCACCCGCAGGCCCTGCTGCCGGCCGCGCCGGCGATGCCGGGGTCCCCGGGACCGATAGACAATCGGCTCCACGACGCGGCCGCGTGCGACGCCGCCGCCGTCGCATGCGCGTTGATAGCCGGGCAGGCGGTCCCCGCCGGACCGTTTCGTTGCGCGGCCTGTTGAATGACCATGAGGGCCGTGAGTCGCGCACAGGTGCGCTTCAGGTGACATGATGGTGCAGTTTGTGCTGGTCTGCCTGGGCGGAGCGGTGGGTACCGGCGCCCGCTACCTGCTCTCTGGATGGGTGCTTCAGGCTTTCGGAGCCACATTTCCGTACGGCACGCTGGCGGTCAACACGATTGGTTCGTTCCTGCTCGCCGCCATCATGTATATCGGTACCGAAGCGACGATGATGTCGCCCGCACTGCGCCTGGTGCTCACCACAGGTATGATGGGCGGCTTCACGACCTACTCCACCTTCAGTTACGAGACGATGAAGTATCTGCACGACGGTGCCTGGACGGTAGCGGTCGCCAATATCCTCGTCACGGTGATCGGTTGCTTGGCCGCGTGCTTGTCGGGCCAAGCCGCCGCCCGTTGGCTGGTGGGTCCCTGAGCCGTGGCGGGAAAGGACAATCACATGCGCGTTCTGAGTGGAGAGCAGGTACTGGTCAGGATCTTCATCGGCGAATCCGACAACTGGCATCACGAGCCGCTCTACATGGCCTTGCTCGCCAGGCTGCGCAAGGATGGTTTCGCCGGAGCAACCGTCTTTCACGCAATCGCCGGTTTCGGCGCACGCAGCGTGCTGCACACGACACACCTGCTACGCCTGTCCGAAGATCTGCCGATCGTCATCGAGGTCGTGGACACCACCGAGCGAGTCGAGCGACTGACCGAGTTGCTCGATGAAATGGTGACCGAAGGTCTGGTGACGATGGAAAAGGTTAGCGTCCTGAAATACGCCGCGGGCACACGGCCCTTGAACCCGTAACCGGCGAGGCGCTCCGGCGCGGGCCGCGGTGCCGCAGCCGGAATCAGCGTCCAGGCGCCGATCAGCGAGGCATGGGAGCCAGCAGCAGTTCGTAACCGAAGACCTCGCTGAGCAGAAACCACACCGCGGCGAGAGCCAGCATCGTGACCGCGAACGCCACGATCGCGACGCCGGAAAACGCAACCACAGCCGCGACCCCGGCAGCCGCCAGCAACGGCGCGAATACCGGCCAGCGGTTGTAAGGGTGCACGGGTGAGAAGAAGGTCGAGAGACCGCCACGCGGCGCTTCCTCGTCCGCGTCGCCGACCTTGGCAAATATGTCGTCGAGACCTCGGCGAAGCTCCCGCATCATTTCCTCGAAATCGGTAGCCATCGCGAAACCTCCTGACATCTTCTATTGGCGGTCGGTCGGAGTCAGCGCGTTGAGCGAAGGCGCCGGGACCACCGACGGTAGTGATCGGCGAGACGGAGCCGGAGTGAGCGGCGCCGAGGGCCTGCAAGACGGGCCCGGTGCCGGTGGGTGAACTGCCGCCGCCCCGGCATGGGCCGCAGCCGCTGCCTCGGCGTGGGCTGCCGCCTCTGCGTGGGCCATCCCCGCTCCACCGCGAGCGGTCGCATCGCGCCTGGCGCCGGACCTGGGACCTTCGGCCAACGCTTTGGTGCCGATCGTGATGATCAGAGTCCCGTGCTCGTCGCGCGGGCCACCGATCAGCACCACCGAATACGGTTCGATCTTGACGTCGGTGTTTACCACCGGACGATTGTTTTCGTTCAGCAGGATGTGAATGCGAAGGTGGTCACGCGTGTGTTCGCGAGTCGTGATATTCAGGAACCGTCCGTTGGGAAGTTCGATGCCGCACTGGTCGCCGCTGCCGCGCAGGGTGCGCGACTCGCTGGAGACCAATCTGTAGCTCTTGAAGTGAAGAGGCCTCAGCACACCGCGGAGGTCGTTCAAGCGTGCGTCGAAGTTCTTGCCCTCGCCCGAATTGGACGCCATCATCGCCGACACGTTGATCGTCGTCTTGGGCTCGGCCGACGCCGACCCCGCGGCCAAAGTGGCAGCGATCGCTGCCGCCGCGGCCATCCGCAGACTTCCGATCATTTCTGGTAACCGGCCGTTTGTACCGTAGGCCCGGAATCCTGACGCTGAACCCAGATGACGCGAGCCTGGGTTCGCGGCTGTACCCAAGTAGAAACCGTGTGGCCGGCACCGGGTTCGATGGCATCGACCAACGCGGGCACCGGCGATAACGGCCTCCATCCCGCGCCGCTCGAAGGAGCCTCGGTATTGAAAGCCACCGGCTTCACCCACGAAGATGCGAAGCTGCCGCTCGAAGTCGCCGCTTTGGTCGCGACCTCGACGAGCGGAGAAGGCCCGGGGGCCAGCAACAAAATGGAAGCCGCGGCGGCGGCGGCGGCAGCACCGGCAACCGTCGCGAAGTGCCTCAAGCCGGAGAAACGTCCAGACTTCGACGCTCTCCGCGACGCACCGGCGGTAGCTTCGGCACGGACGGAAGAAGCGCCACGCTGCGCATGCAGTTCGTGCTCGCGGTGCGCGCGCCGCGACACCAAGCGTCGTCGCGGCGGCGCGACGCCCACTTCGCCGGAGTCGTCCAGAGCACTGCTGACGGCAGCTAACAGGCCGGAAACGTCGACGGCCGTAGCGATCTCCGCCACGGCCGTCGAAAGAAGGATTCTCGACTGTTGCCAACGAGCCACCGTCCGGTCACAGATCGGACACGAGTCCACGTGCATCCGCGCCGCCGCCGCACTGACCGGGTCGAGTACGCCGTCGACGTAGGGATCGAAAGCTTGGTCGAATTCGCTACAGGTCATCTCCGGTGCAACTCCCACTCGGGCCGGCTCCGCCTAAAGCATCTCGTGAAGACGTGTTTGAAGTTTCTTGCGTGCGTAGTGGAGACGGCTCATGACGGTTCCCATCGAACATTGGAGGACTTCACTGATCTCCTCGTAGGACAGACCGTCGATCTCGCGCAAAATTATGACGGCGCGGTGATCGGGGGTCAAACTTTCGATCGCCTCGAAAATCTTCTCGCCGAGTTCTCGACTGCGGATGCGTTCGAACGGGTTTACACCGAGGTGCGCGGAACCGTCACCTACCGAATCTTCGTTGCGACCGACGCCTTCATCAAACTCGACCAACGGCCGCTTGGAATCGCGTCTCTGGTAGTCGATGGCCAGGTTCATAGCGATCCGGTACACCCACGTGTAGAAGGAAGAATCGCCCTTGAAATTTTCAAGGTTGCGGAAGACCCGTATGAAGGTCTCCTGAAGGATCTCGCGGGCCGTGTCGGGGTTGCGGACCATGCCGACCAGCACGCCAAGGAGGCGGCGCTGGTAGCGCTCGAGTAGTTGTTCGACGGCATCGCGATCGCCCTTTTGGGCGCGATTGACGAGATCGCCATCGGTAGGCTCCAACCGCCGTTCTCCATGGTCCTGCGGCATAGACGCCAGCGCCCGTCCCCTATTCGAGGCCGGGCTCAATAAGTCCGCTTTCGTTCAGAGAATTCGCAGGCCTACCCGTGAGCCTCGGCCCAACTGCGACCACAGCCCACGTCGACCACCACGGGCACCACCAAACGGGCTGCCCCTTCCATCGTCGCTGCCACCAGCCGCGAAACTTCCTCGACCTCCTCGGCAGGGCACTCCAGTAACAACTCATCGTGAATCTGTAAAACCATCCGCGAGCGCAGGCGGCACGCCTCCAGCCGGGCCGCCAGATCTACCATCGCCCTCTTGATGATGTCGGCCGCACTGCCCTGGATCGGAGTGTTGGTGGCCACGCGCTCGGCCAGCTGCCGCCTTCCGCCGTGATCGCTGGTGATATCGGGTAGGTAGCGGCGTCTGCCCGACAAAGTGGCTACGAACCCACGGGCGCGTGCGTGATCGAGCATCTTCGCGTAAAACCGCTTCACTCCCGGGTACTTACCAAAGTATCGCTTGATGTATTCTTCGGCCTGGGTGCGGCTGATGCCCAGTTCACGCGAAAGCCGCGCCGAGCCCATCCCGTAGATGATCCCGAAGTTCACGACCTTGGCGTCGCGGCGCATCGAAGGGGTAACCGCCTGCGGCTCGACCCCGAAGAGTTCGACCGAGGTGGCGCGGTGGATGTCGAGACCGGCGCGGAACGACTCGATCAAGTTCTCGTCTTCGGAAAGGTGGGCCAGAACCCGCAGCTCGATCTGATTGTAGTCGGCCGAGACCAGCATGGCGCCTGGAGGCGCGACAAAGGCGGTGCGGATCAGCGCCCCTTCGGCGGTACGGATCGGAATGTTCTGCAGATTCGGATCGCTCGACGACAGGCGCCCGGTGGCCGTGACGGTCTGATTGAGACGCGTGTGGACGCGACCACCCGCGTCCACCAGACGCGGAAGCGAGTCCGCGTAGGTCGATTTCAGCTTGGCCATCCCCCGGTACTCGAGGATCAGAGCCGGCAACGGGTGCTTGTCGGCCAGGGCCTCGAGCGACTCGCTATCGGTGGACGGACCCGACTTGGTCGATTTCAAGCCCTTGGCCGGCAGCCCAAGCCTGCCGAACAGCACCTCTCGCAACTGGATCGGCGACATGACGTTGAAGGGGCCGCCCGCCGCTTCGTAGATGCGCTCTACCAGTGCTTTCATGCGCCCGTCGAGGCTCGCGGAGATCACTCCGAGCTTGGCGCTGTCGAGCAACATCCCGTGGGCCTCGATCGCCGCCAGGACCTCGATCAGCGGGTGCTCCAGCTCGCGGTAGAGCCCGACCTGCTCTCGCATCTCGAGCTGGACCGTGAGCATCTCGGCAGCACGGCCGATTTGCTCGACAGCCTCGGCGTCGCAACGCGGCGCGACCGGCGCCTCCCCTAGAAAGCGCGCGCAGATGTCTTCGAGACCGTGGTCGCCGGCCGACGTGTCGATCAGATAGGAAGCCACAGCAAGATCGAAGCCATCACATCCGGTTCTTGCGTCAAGCTCGCGGCACAGCTTCTTCAAGTCGTGCCCCACCAGACTCGCGCCGCGCCCGGCAAGGCCCGCCAGCGCGGCCGCCGCGGCGTCCTTGCCGACGATGGTCGCGACGGTCTTGGTGTCGCCAATCGCCAGCCTCCACTCCTCACTCAGGTCGTCATCGGTGTCGTAGGCGACGAGGAGACGCCGCGGCTCCAGGTCTTGCCAGACGCCGACGCTCGTCGGCGCGGCCGCATGGACGGCAGACGACGGAACGTCCAGCGCACTTCCTGGCGACCGCGCGGCCTCGACTGCGGCGGCGGCCGGTTGCATAGTAGCGCGGCTCGGCATCCCACGAAGAGGCAGCCGCCCTTGGGCCGGGCCGAGCGCCACGGCCGGTGGCAGCCGTGCCGATCGTACTGTACCCGCGGGCCCGGTTGCTCTGGCCTCACCCGGTGCTCTCGTCGCGTGGCCGGGGACAGGTGCAGCCGCGTCACTCCCGCTCACCGCTCCGTGCTCGTGCAGCAACAAGCCCGACTCCTTGGCCAGGGCCTTCATGCGCGGCACTAGCCGCGCCATCTCGAGTTCGTCTGCCAGGCTCTGCAGTTCGTCGGTGGCAAGGCCCCCGAGAGCCAGGTCTTTCGGTTCGACCTCGACCGGCAGGTCGCGTCGCACCAGCGCCAGCGTGCGGCACAGACGCGCCATCTCGGCGCCTTCCTCAACCTTCTTGCGCACCGAGGCAGCGCCGCGGATCGGTAAGTTCTCGATCTCTTCGGGGCGCGCGAGCATCGCTTCGATGGTTCCGAAGTGAGCGATCAAAGCGCTGGCGGTCTTGGGCCCGATGCCGCGCACGCCGGGTATGTTGTCGGACGAGTCGCCCATCAGACCGAGAACCTCGGCTACGCCCTCGGGCCCCACCCCGAACTTCTCGGCGACCTGCTTCTTGCCGACAGGCGAGTCGCGCATCGGGTCGAGCAGCGACACGTGTTCAGTCACGCACTGCATCAGATCCTTGTCGCCGGTGATCAGCACCACATCGAAACCTTCTGCCTCGTAGCGCACGGCCAGGCTGGCCAGGATGTCGTCGGCCTCGAAGCCGGCGCGGTCGAGCACCGGAATCTCGAGCGCGGCGACCAGGCGCCGCACATATGGGAACTGGGCCTTCAGTTCAGGATCAGGCTCGAGACGGTTGGCCTTGTAGGCCGGGAACATGTCACGCCGGAAGGTGGCGCGGGCGGTGTCGAAGCAGGCGCCGAGGTAGCGCGGCTTCTTGTCGCGGATCAGCTTCTCGAGCATCGCCGAAACGCCATGCACCGCGTTGGTCGGCACTCCCGCCGAGGTGCTGAGAGGCGGCAGCGCGTGATAGGCGCGAAAGATGAAGTGACTGATGTCGAGCAGGTAGACGACGCGTTCGGAAGCGGTGGTCACCGGCCAACGGTCGGACAGGACCGGCCCCGATGCAAGCCCCGGCGATGCTGCTGCGTGCGTCGCCGGGGCGCGGCGGCTGGCATGGGTCGGCGCCGCCGTGATAGTCCCCCGTGCCCAAGCGCTGCGGTCCGCTTCATCTAATGCCGCGCAGACTCGGCGATTGCCGAGGCCTCATGGGTAACAACAGTTTTACGATTTGCGAGGAGACTTGACGATAAACACGCGAACCCTGCGAACGGCGACAACAGCCGCCAACAGCCGCCGTGTTGCTTCTTGCCTGGCGCGGCCAAGCCGCTGCTTACTGCTGCTTCACGCAACTCTCCGGATGCAACTTCCACACCTGCGCGTTGACCACCACCGACAGTCTGGCCGTGTGCTGGGGCGACGACAGCGAACTCCAATCGACGCCGCTCCCAGGTCAATTCGCCTCTCTCGCAGCCGGTGGGTACCACACGTGCGCGCTTCGCGCCGACGGGACCGCCGAGTGCTGGAGAGTCGATTACAGGACGCAATCGACTCCGCCCGCCGGAACCTTCACGCAAATCGCCGTCGGTGCCGAACACACTTGCGGATTGCGCAGCGACGGCACCGTCGAGTGCTGGGGCTATGAAGGCGAGACCCCGACGCTCAGCGGCACCTTCGTGCAGATCGAGGCCGGCAGTTACCACACCTGCGGCATCCGACCCAACGGCCTTGCGGAGTGCTGGGGCGACGCGACCGCTGGCCCCGGCGCGGATCAACGCACGCCGCCGGCTCCCGATGTGTATTCGGTGTGCGGTGACGGCCTGACGGAGGGCCTCGAGACCTGCGACGACGGCAACACGGTCGACACCTACGCGTGCACGAACGCATGCCAGAACGCCCGCTGCGGTGACCAGATAGTCGGATCCGCAGAGCAGTGCGACGACGGCAACCTCATCGACACCGACGCGTGTACCAACACGTGCCAGAACGCCAGCTGCGGTGACTCGACAGTCGGCTCCGGCGAGCCGTGCGACGACGGCAACAACGACTCGGGCGACGGCTGCACCGCCGCTTGCGTCAGAGAGATCTGCGGCGACGGCGTCGTCAACAACGTCAGTGAGAACTGCGACGATGGAAACGCAATCTCGGGTGACGGCTGTTCCGCAACGTGCGCGACCAAGTGCTGCGGCGACGGCGTGGTCAACAACGGCGCAGCCGAGGAGTGCGACGACGGCAACACCGAGTCCAACGACGGCTGCAGCGCCGACTGTAAGGCAGACTGCGCCGCCCAGCCGCTGCCGGATTGCCGGGGAGCGTCGGTCTCGAGCCTGCTGGTAAGGGACAGCAGCATCGATACGAAGGACATCGTGAAGTGGAAGTGGGTCAAAGGAGCGGCCACCTCGGTGGCGGAACTCTCCGATCCCACCGCCGGCGGCACCTACAACATTTGCCTGTATCCGGACGTGCCGGGAACCGGCGCGCTCAGCGCTCAGATCCTGCTGCCTGCCGGTCCGCCTTGGGAAGTCATCGGTATCAAAGGCTACCGCTACCGCGACCTGAGCCTTGCCGTCGATGGCGTGTTCTACCTGCAGATCATCGCCGGCACTGATGGCCGCTCAAAGATCGTCCTGACGGCGTTCGGGACCAACCTGCCCGACATACTGATGCCGGCAACCTCGTACACCGTTCAGCTCGTCGACACTCGGGCCGGCACTTGCTGGGGGTCGGTGTTCACCAGCGGCGCGAAGAGCGCCACGTTGTTCAAGGCCCGAGCATTGAACTGAGGCAGACCTCGGCGCAACCGAGCGGCCGCCCCGTGTGCGTAACGGCGGGAGCGGCCGCGCTACGTCACCACGATAATTCTTCCGTGAGCACGCCCCGGCCTCGAATAGAGCCGCGTTGACACCCGTCCCAGGCGTGTTTAGATGGCCGCGCTGTTAGCGCATACCCCGCCTTGCAAGGCAGGCTGCAGGCCGAGCGGCCCGACGGACCAAACAAAGAATGATTGAAGTCAAGAACCTGACCAAAACCTACGGGTCCATCACGGCGGTCGATGACGTATCCTTCCAGGTTGCCACCGGCCAGGCGGCGGGCTTCCTGGGGCCCAACGGCGCCGGCAAGACCACTACGATGCGCATCATAACCGGCTTCATGCCGGCGACCGCGGGCACGGTGAAAGTCGATGGCTTCGACGTCTTCGAAGATTCCTTCGAGGTCAGGAGGCGCATAGGTTACTTGCCGGAGACCCCGCCGCTCTACCTGGAAATGACGGTGCGCAGTTACCTGCGTCACGTCGGCAAGCTCAAGTCGATCCCACGAGGTAACGTGGCCGCGGCCGCCGATCGGGTCATCGAAGAGTGCGGACTCGAGCGAGTAGCCGGCCGCCTGTGCGGCCACCTCTCCAAAGGCTACCGTCAGAGGGTCGGCTTGGCCCAGGCGTTGATCCACGAACCTGCAGTGCTGATCCTCGACGAGCCGACCATCGGGCTCGACCCCGCTCAGATCATCGAGATTCGGGCGCTGATCCGCAGGCTCACGACCGAACGCACGGTCATTCTATCGACCCACATCCTGCCCGAGGTCCAGCAGATCTGCGCCAAGGTGGTGATCATCAACGGCGGGCGCATCGCGCTGGAAGCCGACATCGCCGAGCTGGTCCGCGAACGCAGCCTCGAAGAGGAGTACCTGCGTCACGTCAGCGGCGACGCGGCAGGATTGGGCGGCCCGCAGTCTGGCCGCCTCGCGAGCGGCGCCCAGGCAGGAGCCGCCCATGCGTAACGTGCTGGCGATCGCCTGGCGCGACATCCGCTCGGTCTTCGTCTCTCCCATCGCCTACGTCGTGCTGACCGGCTTCACGCTGCTGGCCGGCTGGTTCTTCTTCAACATGCTCGGCCAATTCAACCGCCTGGTGGCGCAGTATTCGATGCTGCAGGGCATGGACACCACCTGGCTCAACTTGAACGACGCCGTCATCACTCCGCTGCTGGGAAACCTGCTGGTAGTCCTGCTGATCGTGATCCCGATGATCACGATGCGCAGCTTCGCCGAAGAGAAGAACTCGTCCACGTTCGAACTGCTGTTCACGTCACCGGTACGGGTCGGGGAAATGGTGCTCGGCAAGTACCTGGCGAGCGCGTTCATGGTGACCGCGATGATCGCCATCTCGCTGGTATTCCCCGCCATTCTGTTCGCGTACGGAAACCCCGAGCTCGGCATCACGCTGGCTGGTTTTCTCGGTCTGTATCTGACCGCGCTGGCGTTCGTCGCGGCCGGCAACTTCACCTCGGCACTGACTTCCAATCAGATCATCGCCACCATCAGCGCGATGGTGATCCTGCTGCTGCTGTTCGTGATCGGCTGGCCGGCCGAAGGTGCCGGAGAACCGATCAAGTCGATACTCGTCTATCTGTCCGTCACCGAACACTTCCAAAGCATGGTCAAGGGCGTGCTCGACACCCGCGACCTGGTCTACTTCGCCAGCGTGTCGATCGTGTTCCTGTTCCTGACCCACCGAGCGGTGGAATCGGCGCGCTGGAAGTAGGGAGTAGAGACCGTGGGCAATCGCGCACCGATTCTCGGCATCGCCGGCCTCGTCTTCCTGGCGTTCGGCCTGATCGAACACTGGATGACGATGCTCCCGCAGGCGGGTCTGTTCTCGCTGGGCTGGTTCGCGCTGCTGCACGTCGGCGCCGGGCTGGTCTGCATCGTCTGGTATTTCGCCTCGGGCACCGGCTCTCTGACCGAGTTCCTGCGCCGCCGTTCCACGCGCTACGGCACCAACGCGGTCGTCTATTCGATCGTCTTCGTGGTGGTGGTGGTAATGCTCAACTTCATGGGCACCCGCTACAGCAGACGCTGGGATCTCTCGGCGGCCGGGGTCAACAGCCTCACCGACGCGACCAAGCAGGTGCTCGACAAGCTCGACGGTGAAGTCCAGATCCTGGCCTTCGTCGGCCCCCAGGACAAAGGCTTCGTCCGCGAGGTGTCGGAGATCTACGGCAACTACACTGCCAAGGTGAAGTGGCAGATCGTCGATCCGCAGATCAGCCCCGAACTGGCGCAAAAGGAACTGATCGCGACCATTCCGACCCTCAAGATAAAGCAGGCCGATCGCTCGACGACCGTGAGCAAGATCGACGAGGAATCGATCACCAACGGCATCCACAAGGTGGCCACCACCCAGCAGAAGAAAATCTATTTCGTGCAGGGACACGGCGAGCCCGAGGTGGCGCAGAAACAGTCGCCGGCCGGCATGGGGCTGTTCGCCGACACGCTGACCAACCAGAACTACGAAGTGAAGAGCCTGGTCGCGACCGACGCCGCGCCGATCCCCGACGACGCCGCGGTGGTGGTGCTGGCAACCGGCGACCGCGATTACTTCCCCGCGGAAATCACCAAAGTGAAGGACTACACAAAGAAGGGCGGCGGCGTGCTGGTACTGCTCGAACCACGGCGCGGCGCTGCATTGGCCGACCTTGCCCGCGAGTTCGGTGCCAAAGTCGGCGACGACGTCATCCTCGACCAGCAGGTGCGTCTCTTCGAGGGAGTCACGTTGGGGATGGACGCGATCGTGACTCAGTACGGCGACCACCCGTCGGTAAAGGCGATGACCGAGCGGACCCTGTTTTCTGTATCGCGCTCGGTAGGCGCCTCCGACAAGCCGGCGGCCGGCGTCTCGGTGACACCGCTGGCGCTGACCTCGCCGACCAGTTGGGCCGAAATCGACGTCGATCGTGTGTTCGACAAAGGTGAAGCCGAGATGAAAGAAGGCGAGGACATCGCCGGACCCGTTTCGGTCGGCGTCGCCGGCACCGACAAGGCCACCGTCGTTGGCGGCGCCGACGACAAGAGCTTCAAGTTCGCCGTCTTCGGCGACACCAGTTTCCTGACCAACCAATACCTGCGCCAGCTCTACAACGACGCGCTCGGCCAGAGCGTCATCGGCTGGCTGGCCGGTGACGAAGAACTGATCTCGATCGCACCGCGCGTCGTGCGCGCCTCGCGTGCGTTCCTGGGAGAGGCGCAAGCCCGCAGCGTCTTCTACCTCTCCGTACTGGTACTGCCCGAACTCATACTGCTGGCCGGCATCGCCGTGTGGTGGCGCCGGTCTTCGCTGTGAGCGCGACGCACGCGCGTTTGCGCGTGGTGCGTGGCGTGTGCCCGCCTGTGAGGTCGCGAGCAGCGACCTCTGTGGAGTCGTGGGCTGAGCTGCAACTGAGGTTGCCGTCGTGAGCTTTCTTCGAACTTCGATCTTCGCAGTATTCGCTATCGCGCTCGGGTTCTACATCTACCTCTTCGAGGCGCCCAAGATCGCGATCGAGGCCAAGGGCGACCGAATAGTCGATGTGGATGCGGCGCAGATCGAGCGCATCAAGCTGACCTACCCCGACGCAACTGCAATCGAACTGGCCAGGAGGGACGGCGCCTGGCGCCTGGTTGCACCGATCGACACCGCGGCCGACTCGAACGCGGTGGATCAGTTCGTAGGCGCGCTGCGCGATGCGACGATCGAAAGGCGCATCGCCAAGAGCGAGGCGGAAACATCCGCCAGCTACGGACTCGACACCGCGACCGGGACGCGCGCGCGCCTCGAATTGACGCTGGCAGGTGGAAAGACGCTTCCGGCGGTAATCGTCGGCAACACAACCCCCGTCGATTACCACGCTTTCGTCCGTGTCGAAGGCAGTGACGACGTACTGCTCACGCCGCTCATCTTCCACACTTCGATCAAGAAAACAGCCTTCGACTTCCGAACCAAGGCCCTACTGCACGTGGATCCGCAGAGCGTCGTCCGTCTCACCATCGAAAAGGCCAGCCGCAAGATCAAACTAGAAAAGAATGGCGACCGGTGGGCGTTGACGTCGCCGGCCGCCGACAGCGCCGACACCGAGGCGGTGCGCGCCCTGGTCAGCACGCTGCCCACCATCGAGTCGATCGCGTACTTCGACGGTGCCGAAGTCGATCGCGCCAAGTTCGGCCTCGACTCACCGTCGCTCAGCGTCAAAGCCGACCTCGACGGCGGCGGCGCGGCCGCTTTCAAACTCGGCGCCGCCGACGAAGCGGCACCGGCAGGTTCCTACTTCGAGCGCATCCACGACGGACAGGCATCAACGTCGGCGACCGACGCGGCCGGCACACTCGTCGCCAAAGTGGCCGATTGGGTGGCCACCACCTACGGCATCAGCCCCGAAGACGTGCGCGACCGCAACCTCGTTCACTGCCGCGCCGACGATGTCGTGAAGATGGCGTACATCCGCGACGGCGAGACCTTCGTGCTCTCGCGCGAAGGCGCAGGCAAGCCCTGGAACGTCGAACCGGCCGGCGACGGCGCGGTGGTGCAACGCATCGCTGACAACGCGCTTCGGAGTCTCGTCGATTTGAGGGGAGACACACTGATCGGTGACGCCGACGACGCCGCGACCAAGACTGCGTACGCGCTCGACAAGCCGCTGGCAAGGGTCGAACTATCGACCAAGAACGGGCTCTGCGGAGCGATCACCGCCGGCAGCAGAGAACCCGGCGTCGCAACTCCGGTGTTCTACCTGCAGAGCGACGACCGCACCGCGGTGCTGACCGCTTCGGCTTCGCAGATGTCGCGGCTTTCGATGAAGAGATCTGAATTCGTCGAGATGAAAGCGCCAGCTCCGAGCGCGCCTGCCGAGCCGCAGGACAAGGGCAACCACGAGCCGGCCGCGCACTAGTCGCGACCTCCGCGCGCGCAGCCCGGATATTCAGGCGCCGAGCACCTCCAGCATCACATCCATTTGCTCGTCGGTCCCGATGCTCGCGCGAATTCCTTGCCGCAGTCCCTCGCTGTCGAAGTGGCGGACCAACACGCCGGAGGCACGCAAGCGATCGTAAACCGCCCGTCCGCCTCCCGCGCTCCGGCAATCCACCCACACGAAGTTGGCGTGCGACTCCTCGACGCCGAACCCTGCAGCGCGCAGCCGCGCGGTGACACGGGCGCGTGTCGCACGCACGCGTGACACGTTGCCGGTCATCCACGCGTAGTCGTCGAGCGCCGCGACCCCGGCTGCAATCGCCAGACGCGAGACGTTGTACGAATCCTTGACCTTGATCAATTCGGCGACAAAATCACCGTGCCCGAACGCCAAGCCCAACCTCAGCCCCGCCAGCGAGAACGACTTGGAGAAGCTTCGCGTCACGACCATGTTCGCGTGGTCGGCGAGGATGGAGAGCGCAGTGCTGTTGCCGAAATCGGCGTAGGCCTCGTCTACCACGACGACGCCGTCCGAACTGCGCGTGAGCTCGGCGACAGCCTCGAGCGCGATCGGGCGTCCGGTCGGGGAATTGGGCGTGCATACGAAAGTCACGCGCGCAGCCGCCGCGGCCACACCCCGCGGGATCGCTGCGCCGTCGGCCGCGACCTCGATCACGTGCGCACCGACCGATTCGGCCAGCGTACGATAGAGCGAATAGGTAGGGACGCCGTAAGCGACCGCGTCGCCTTCGCGGATGCACGCACGAAGGATCATCGCGAGCAGTTCGTCGGACCCGTTTCCGACCAGCACCTGCTCGGGTGCCACGCCATACACGCAAGCGGCCTTGGCCCTCAGCGCGTCCGCGTTGGGTGACGGGTAGAGTTGCAGACGGCGCGCCTCGTCGGCGATCACCTGCACGACCAACGGAGAACACGGGTAGGGGTTCTCGTTGGTGTTGAGCTTGATCAGGCTGCCGCCCTCGGGCTGCTCACCCGGAGTGTAGCCACGCATCGCGGCCACCGTCGCAGAGACCAGTCGACGCGTGCTCACGTCAGCGTTCTCTGCGGCCGCGCGGCGCGCGGATCTGCGTGGACGACCGCGTCACCTCAGCGTCCTCTCAGACCACCCGGCAGCGACATCGGCATCGAAGGAACGCCTCCAGGTGCGCGCCGGGCCCTCTGATCCTGCTGGTCGCGCTGTTTCTGGGTACGTTCTTCCTTGATCTCGTCTCCGAGCGCTTTCGAACGCTTGGTGATGTCTCCGCGCAACGGGTCGCCCTCGGCCAACAGCGTCATCGCGTGACGGAAGTGCACCATCGCCTGCGCCGGATCTCCGAGCATCTGACTGGAGCGGCCCTGCCAATAGTAGGCGGGGCCCTCCTTGCCGGTCTTCGCCAGCGCACGACTCAGCGACTGAACGGCCGACACACGGTAGGCTTCCAGGTGCACCGAGCGATCGAGCTTGGTCACCGCATCGCCGTAGCGTCCCTCTTGATAGTCGATGTCGCCGAGGTCGGCGAGCACGTCCCAGTCGCCGGGCGCCTTGGCGAGGGCGCGTCCCAGCCGCAGCTTGGCTTCGTCGAGTTGCCCGCGACGAAACGCAGTGCGACCGAGTTCGCGATCGACGTTGCGGCCGGCTTTTTCTGCCTCGCGCAGGTACTGGTCCGCCAGTTCGTAATCCTCACCGTGGGCCATCAGCACACCGAGCAGTTCGAGCGCCTCGGGCCTCTGCGCGGGCGTCGCGTTGGCGAGCGCCCGTTCGTATTCCGGCACGCACTGCTCGCGGGTCTGCGCGTAGCCGCGCGCGATGGCCTGAGCCCGGTGCATGCGGTCGCTGCCGGGCAGCGAGTTCGATTTCCACTCGGCCTTGCCGAGGATCGCTTCCAGATTGGTCAAGCGTTCGCCGGTCATCGGGTGCGAGAGGAAATAGGGAGGCATCGTCGTCGGATTGATCTGCTGCTCGGCGTTGAGCTTGCGCAGGATCTGCGCGATCGCCGACGGGTCGAAGCCGGCCTTACGCGCGTAGTCGACGCCCATGTAGTCGGCCTCGCGTTCGAAGTCGCGTTGGTAGCGCAGTTGCGCCGCCTGACCGGCTGCCAGAGAGCCGATCGCCAGCACCGGATTGATGATGCCTAGAAAGATCCCGAGCAGAGACGCGTAGCCGGCCGCCGCTCCCTTCTCGTGTTGACGGACGATGTGGTGGCCGGCCGAGTGCGCGATCTCGTGGGCCATCACGCCGGCCAGCTCGTCTTCGCTCGCTGCACGCGCGATCAAACCGGCGTTGACGAACAGCTTGCCGCCCGGTACCGCGAACGCATTTATCTCGTTGTCCTGCACCACGAAGAACTCGTAGTCGAACGGCTGCGGACCGATGGTCTTGACCAACCGTGTGCCGATGTCGCGCACGAAGCCGGCCAACTCGTAGTCGTGGATCATCGGAAGGTGCGGCAGGGCCTTGGTGAGGAATTCGTCGCCGAGTTTCTTCTCTTCCGCCACCGAGGCCAGCGCCGGAGCCACCAGCGCCGGAGGCACGACCATCAAAGCCGCCAACACGAGCGTGACAAAGCAGCGCATCGCGTCCTTGGAGCAGGAGTGCTTCAAAGCCGTGCCGCGACGTCGAGCGCGTAGTAGGTGATGATGAAATCGGCGCCTGCGCGTCTGATCGAGAGCAGCGTCTCGTCGATGACGCGGTTTTCGTCGATCCACCCTGCCCTGGCCGCCGCCTTGATCATCGAGTACTCGCCGCTGACCTGATAGGCAGCCAGCGGACACTCGAAGTTCTCCCTGGCACGGCGCACGATGTCGAGATACGGCAGCGCCGGTTTCACCATGACGATGTCGGCACCTTCGTCGAGGTCGAGCGCGATCTCGCGCATCGCTTCGCCGGCGTTACCCGGATCCATCTGGTAGGAGCGCCGATCGCCGAACTGCGGAGCCGACTCGGCGGCCTCCCTGAACGGGCCGTAGAAGCCCGAGCAGTACTTGGCCGCGTACGACAGGATCGCCGTGTCCTCGAAGCCCTCTTCGTCGAGCGTCACGCGAATGGCAGCCACGCGCCCGTCCATCATGTCGGAAGGTGCTACGACGTCGGCTCCGGCCCGCGCGTGAGAGAGCGCCTCTTCGGCGAGCAGTTCGAGGGTGGCGTCGTTGGCGACGTGATCTCCGTCGAGCACACCGCAGTGTCCGTGGTCGGTGTACTCGCACAGACACACGTCGGTGATGACGAGCAGATCGGGCGCGGCCTTCTTGATCGCCCTCACCAGGCTCTGCACCGGACCGTCGTCCAGCGCCGCGTCGCAGCCTCGCGGATCCTTGCGTTCCGGTATGCCGAACAACAGCACACCGGGAATGCCGAGGTCGCGGGCCTTGACCGCGGTGTCGATCGCGCGATCGACCGACTGTTGGAAGACTCCCGGCATCGACCCGACCTCACGCTCGACGCCGCGGCCGGGAACCGCGAACAGTGGGAGCACCAGATCGTCGCACGAAAGACGCGTCTCGCGCACCAGCCGCCGCATGGTTTCATTGCGGCGCAAGCGTCGCATACGTTGTTCAGGAAATGCCACGTCCGGATGCTAAGTGACGGGGTGGCGATTTGCAAAATAGGCCTGGATCGCCTGCGTCAGTGCCGGAATGGTGTAGTCGGCGGGCATCACGTCGGTCGGGATTCCGAGCGCCGTCAGGGCGTCGGCCGTGATCGGCCCGATGGCCGCCACCGCTTTCCCGCGTACTACCTCGCGCGCGGTACCGCCGCACAGCGAATCGAAGTTTTTGACGGTGCTGGCGCTGGTGAACGTGATCATGTCGAAATCACTCGGGATCGGCGCGAGCGCGTCCGCCCGGACGTAGCCGTCGCTTTCGGCCGAGTCCGGGCGGGTACCATCCGAGGCGACTGCCGCAGGGCTGAGTCGCGCCGCCACCGTACCGGCCTGTCGCCGCGGAATCTCCGTGCGGTAGAAGGCCACCACGTCCACCGTCGCCCCGCGTTCGCGTAAACGCTGCGGCAACACTTCTCGAGCCACTTCGGCACGCGCCAGCAGTATGCGCTTGCCGGCGACGTCGCCAAAAGTTTCGAGCAGGGCTTCGGCGCGGTATTCGAGGGGTTGGGCCGCGACGCACAATCCCCGTTGTTCCACTGCCGCACGCGTTGCAGGGCCGATCGCGGCAAGCGACACCCCGGCAAGATCGCGAAGGTCGCGGCCCGCCCTGCGCCACTGGCCGAAGAACGCCTCGACGCCGTTGACGCTGGTAAAGACGATCCAGTCATATGATCCGGCACGATCCAGGACGCCCTGTGCGATCTCGATTTCGTGGATCTCGATGGTCGGGAATTCGATCACCCAGGCGCCGGCCTCTTCGAGTCCGGACGCAAACGCCGCGGCCTGAGAACGCGCGCGTGTCACCACGATGCGGCGGCCGAACAACGGCAAGCGCTCGAACCACGACAACTCGGCCGACAGTCCCGCCACCGCGCCGACCACCAGGATCACCGGCGGGCGTGCCAGCTCGGCTTTGGCCTTCGCGGCGATGTCGGCGAGCGTACCGGTGACGGTTCGTTGGCGCGCGAGTGTCCCCCAACGCACGGCTGCCGCCGGCGTGTCTTCGGCCATTCCGCTCTCGATCAGCTTGCGCGAAATCTCGCCCATGCGCGTCATCGCCATCAGGAACACCAGCGTTCCGCCTCCGCGCGCGAGCATCTCCCAATCGAGGTCGTAACCTTCGCGCGAGCCGCCGGGCTGGCCGGTCACGAACGTGACCAGCGACGAGTGCTCGCGGTGCGTGAGCGGAATTCCTGCGTACGCCGGCGCGGCGATCGCCGAGGTCACTCCCGGCACCACTTCGAAGTCGACGTCGGCGCAGCGGCAAGCCTCGGCTTCTTCACCGCCGCGGCCGAAGATGAACGGGTCGCCGCCCTTGAGCCGCACGACCGTCCTGCCCTCGCGCGCAGAACTGATCATCGACGCTTCGATCGAGTGCTGCTCGGTGCCGTCGCGTCCGTGACGCTTTCCCACCAACACCTTGACGGCGGCGGCAGGCGCGAAGTCGAGCAGGCGCGGATTGGCCAGAGCATCGTAGAGCACCACGTCGGCGCGCGCCAGGACTTCCTTACCGCGCAGCGTGAGCAGCCCCGGGTCTCCGGGCCCGGCACCGACCAGGTAGACGCGCCCGCTCATGTCACTGGCGTGACGCCCCTCCTGCGGCATCGACCTCGGCCGCCGCCAGGAACTCTCCACCGCCGCGTTCGAGAAACGCACGACCGAGCGACGCGCCGAGCGCTGCCGCACGCGAAGCAGGCCCGCGCGTCTCGTCGCGCAACATTCGACGGCCATCGGCGGTGAGCAGCACGCCGACCAGACGGACTTCTCCCGCTTCGCCTTCGTCCACCAACGCGTAGGCGGCCAACGGAAGGTAACAACCTCCGCCGAACACACGCGCAAAGGCGCGCTCGGCCTCGACCGCCGCGCGGGTCGCGCTGTGCTCGACCTTGCCGACCGCGTCCGCCACCGCTTCGTCTCCTTCCCGCACCGTGATCGCTACCGCTCCCTGTCCGGCCGCGGGAACGAACACGAACGGGTCGAGCGCCACACCGTGCGCCGGTGAAAGACCGAGGCCGAGACGCGCGAGCCCGGCAGCGGCAAGAAACGTCGCGTCGCACTCGCCTTCGACCAGCTTGCGCAGCCGCGTTTCGATGTTGCCGCGCAACAGCCTGGTGGAGGCTGCAGGTTTGAGCGCGAGCAACTGCGAGGCGCGCCGCAAGCTGGTGGTTCCAACCACGGTGTCCTCGGCCAGTTCCGCCAGCGTGCGGGCGTCGCGCGTGACCAGCACGTCGCGCGGATCCTCACGTTGCAACACGGCCGCGATGACGGTGCCGGGTGCGAGTTCTGACGGAACGTCCTTGAGCGAGTGCACCGCGCAATCGACTCGTCCCTCGAGCAGCGCTTCGTCGAGTTCCTTTGTGAAGAGCACCTTGCCGCCGGCTTCGCGCAACGGCCGGTCCAGAATCCGGTCGCCCGTCGTCGTCACTTCGACGATCTCGTAGGACAGTCCTCGCACGCGCGCGGCCAGCGTATCCAAGGTCTGACGAGTCTGAGTCAGCGCCAACGCGCTGCGGCGCGTCCCTACCCTGAGTTTCACGCGCCGTCTCCGAGCCCGAACAGCCGCCGTACCGCTGTGAGCAGCCGCGACTCCTCGGTGGGAGAACCTTCACCCTTGAGCACCGTAGTGGGATGGTGAAGTAATTTGTTGACGATCGCTTTGGTCATCTGGTGTATCCGCTCGCGGTCCTCTTCGGAGAGATCCTGCATCTTCGACAGTGTCTTGTCGACCTCTCGGCGGCGGATCGAGTCGGCGTACTCGCGCAGTTCGACGATGGTCGGCACCACCCCGAGCTTCTCGAACCACTGCCAGAATTGCTCGACCTCGCTTTCGACGATGGTCTCGGCGCGTACCGCTTCGCGGCGTCGCTCTCCCAGGTTGTCCTCGACCACGGCTGCCAGATCGTCGATGTCGTAGAGATAAGCACCGTCGAGTTGATTTATCGCCGCGTCGAAGTTGCGCGGCACCGCCAGGTCGATGAAGAACATCGGTTTGCCGCGCCGCTCGCGCAGCACGTGACCGACATCTTCGGCATCGAGCAGTTGTCCGCCGCCCGCAGAGCCGACCACGAGGTCCGCCATCGGCAGATACTGGCGGAAGCGCTCGAGCGGAAGCGCGGTAGCCGAAAGCTCGTGCGCCAGTTCGACCGCGGTCTCGAAGGTACGATTGGCGACCATGATCTGGCCGACGTTGGCCGCGATGAAGTGACGCGCCGCGGTTTCGCCCGTGTCGCCGGCGCCGAGCAGCATCACCACACGTCCGTCCAGCGATTCGAAAATGCGGCTGGCCAGGTCGACCGCAGTCGCCGCGACCGACACCGTGCGCGCGGCGATGCCGGTCTCGGTGCGCACACGTTTCGCCACCGAGAAACTCTTGTGGAAGACGCGTACGAGAACCGGGCCGACCACGTTGAGCGCCGCCGACACCTCGAACTGCTGTTTCATCTGACCGAGTATCTGCGGTTCGCCGACGACCATCGAATCGAGGCTCGACGCAACGCGAAAGACGTGACGCACGGCTTCGCGCCCGTGCTTGGTGAAGAGCACCTCGTCGCCGTCGTGCGCGGGGAGCCCGGCGAGTTCGAGCATCAGCCGTGTCAGTGTCCTGCCGGGATCGTGCCCGGCGCGGCTGCAGGTCACCACTTCGATACGGTTGCAGGTGCTGAGCAGCACCGCCTCTTCGACGTCGCAGTCGGCCACCACACGGCGCAGGAAGAGGCCGGCGTCGGCAGCGGCCTCGGCCATACGCTCGCGCACCTCAACCGGCGCCGTGTGATGGCTAAGCCCGACCAATGTCAGTTCGCGACTCATCGCCAGTTCCCGTCCGAGCCCGACAACCGCCGGCCTCGACCCGTCCCCACCGACGCTCAACCCGCCAACCCGAGCCCGTGGCGAGTTCCGAGCTTCAGAAGATTCACCCCGAGGTACGACGTCAGCAACAAAGCGAACGCGACGATGGTCCACTTCGCGGCACGCCGGCCGTGCAGCCCGCCGAGCAGCCTCAGTTGCAACAGGGCCGCGTACAACACCCAGGTCAGCACCGCGAGAATCTCACGAGGCTCGCCGGTCCAGAACTGCCCCTTTTCGCTCATCGACGACCACACACCTCCGCTTACGATGCCGAGAGTCAGCAACGGGAAGCCCCACATCAAGAAGCCGGCACTCAGACGATCTAGTTTCTCGAGCGGCGGCAGACGGCGGATCAGCCCGGCGGTGTGGCGCGCCTTGATCAGGTTCTCCTGCAGCAGGTAGACAGCGCTGACCGCGAAGGCCAGCGCGAATACTGCGTTCCCCAGGAAGGCAAGTGTCACGTGGATTGGCAGCCACGGACTACGCAGCGCCACCGGAACGGCCCGGTCGTCACCGCGTACGATAACGTCGAGCATTACCGCGATGAACGCCAGCGGACTGACCAGAGCGCCGACGACCGCCAAGCTCAGGCGTGCTTGCAGCGCCAGGTAGATCCCCACCACGAGCCACGCAAAAAACGAAAACCCGCCTGCGAACGTCGCGACCGGCAACACCCCGGCCGCGATCACGTCGCCAATGAGATCGAGGGTGTGGCTCCCGAAACCGAAGGCGAGAAGCCACGGGGCCAGCCGCGCGCCCGGCGCTTCACGCCGCAAGAAGCTGGCGCCGTAACACAGGCTCGCGCCAACGTAGCAGGTCGAGGCGAGAAGCAGCATCAAAACGTGCACGGATCAACCTCGCCAGCGCCCTCGGGCGCACTCGCATCATCCACCAGCCAAGCGACCAAGGAATGGTCACTCCCGGCGGCGCCGCGCACGGAAGATCTTTCTCCGGCGGCATCGCACAAACACAGAGCCGCCGCGGCTCGTAACCCTGCCAGGCCACGGCCGACTCGGCGGCTGCCCACCGGGCACCGCCAGCCTTCGACGCTCGACAACACGCGGAACCCTGACACGCCCCGGCACCGTAGCACGCGGCGCTAGCGTTTCCTAAGCTAGACCGGGTTGTTAGAGCGGAACCCTCAGGGTTTGCCCAGCTTGGACCTTGCGCGAGTCGCGAATCCCGTTGAGGCGCTTGATCTCGTCGACCGAGGTCCCGTATTTCTGGGCAATACTCGACAGCGACTGGCCGCGCTGGACGCGGTGCGATGCGAAGCTCAATTTGCCGCCCGCAGCGGTCGATCCGACCGTCGAGTTCCTGGCAGGAACCCTCACACTGGTACCGGCCTTCAAACCCGCTCCTGACAGCCCTGGGTTCATGCGTTTTAGGGTTTCGACCGAAGTACCCTGGCTCTGGGCGATACTCCACAGCGTGTCGCCGCTGCGGACCTTGTAACCGGCACCTACCGGTGTCGCCGACGCGATCGCCGTACCGCTGGTGCGGACCTTGATCGATTGGCCGTAGCGCAGCTCGCGCGAGTCCGAGATCCCGTTGAGCGCCCTCAGATCATTGACCGAGGTTTTGTACATCGAAGCGATTTGAGAAAGGGTCTGCCCACGTCCGACCTTGTGAGTAGTGGTGAGTACCGCATCGTCGTTGGCTTTCGCCGCTCTTTCGGTCTTGGCCACCACCGTCGCGGCCGGAGCCCCCGCCACTGCGGTCTTGGCCGCATCCGCGGCAGCCTCGGCAGCCCGGACCGCCGTAGAGGTCTTGCGACCCTCGTCGCCGACGTCGGCACCGGGCGTTTCGACTTCGGCGGCGGCTTTCACAGCCGCCTCGAGCGTGCGGGACGAGGCCACGACGGTAGGTGCTGCCACGCCATCGCTCGCTGCGGGTACCTTTATCAGCTGGCCGACGCGCACCGTCTTGGTGCGACCGAGCCCGTTCATTTCCTGCAGGGTCGAGACCGAGGTGCCGTAGCGGTTGGCGATCTGTGAGAGGGTCTGCCCACGCGCCACCCGGTGGTTGCGCGGCGCCGCGCTGGCCGCTGCGGTGGTCACGGCCGAACCCGAAGCAACAGAGGCCTGGGCCACGACCGCCCCGCCGGGCCGGCCGCTCTTGGCGTACGCGACCGCGAAGCTCTCTCTGGTGCCTTTTGGCAGGTTGAGGCGATAGCCGGCCGGCACCCGCTTGTTGCCACGTACGACGCTGTCGCGAAGCGCCGGATTGATCGCCTCAAGTTCATCGGGCGTAGTCCCGGCGGCCCGCGCCAGGTCGCGCAGCGAAGCGCTGGACTCGAGCGTGAACTCTTCGGGGCGGTACGCTTCGACCTTGATCGGCCCGCAGATTTCCTCGGCGTGCTGCACCGCGTCACTCGCGGCGAGGAATTCCGCGTAGAAGTTGCGCGAGGCAAAACCGAAGGTCTTGCCTTTGTAGTGGCGGGCAATCACGCCGAAGTGGGTGGTCCCCATCGTCTTGACGGCATTGGCGACGCCGCCGAGTCCGTGGTTGTAGGAAGTGATAGCCAGCGGCCACGAGCCGAGCGTGTCGTAGCTCTTGCGCAACATCCGCGCTGCGGCCTCGGTGGCACGCAGTGGGTCGCGGCGATCGTCGTAGCTGTCGTTGACGTCGAGGTAGAGACGACCGGTGCCCGGCATGAACTGCCAGATGCCCGCAGCACCGACCGAAGAATCAGCGCCGATCTGATAGCCCGACTCTACCAGCGGCAGCGCGACCAGTTCTTCGGGAACCTGCTGGCTGCGCATTATTTCGCGCATCATCGGCAGGTAGGCGTAAGCGCGTTGCATCGCACCGCAAAATTTGTCGCCAAGGCCGCGCTGGGAGCGAACCTGGGTGGCCAGCGTGGTGGCGTACTCGGGTTCGTGGCCGATGCGGGCGATGGCTCTGACGATGCGGTGTTCTTCTTCCGTTCGCGATTGCCCTGCGCCTATGCGTTGGAGCATCGCCTCGAGACGCTCGCCCTCGGCTTTGCGGCGTGCGCGAATAGCGTCTTCCTGCTGGCGCTGGGGAACCGATCGGACGATGTCCTCGATCGACAACACCGAGTACACGAGGTCGAGGTGCTCGACGTCGTGAAAGGCGATCTGTTTACTGGTCCACTTGGTGAAGGAATCACGCCAGAAGGCGACGTTGGGCTCGAGTTCCTTGTAGCGCGGGAAGTGGGTACTGCCCGCTGAAACCGCTCCCGCCACCGATCCCGAAAGAAGGATCCCCGCTACCACCGCCACCGCTACCCCAACCCGTTTCGGCATCCCGCACCTCCTGAAGCTGTCGAGTCCACATGGTAGCAGGACGGCGAGCGCGCTTCTATTCGAAGAGGCTCATTTTCCTCGCCGATCGGGCCGCTCGTGCGGCTACTGCAACCCCGCCACGCGCGATGACACGCCGGCTTGCCCGCAATAGCGCTCAGTTGGCAGGAACCTGACCGCCGTGATCGACCCGCTCGGCGCGACCAGGATCCGTTGCCTCGCCGGGTTGGGACTGCGCCGGCTCGCCGGTGTCAACCCGGCGCGGCGGATCGACGAGATCGGCGAGCGTGGCCGCGCCGAGACCGCGGCGGCGCGACGCTTCCAGTGCAGCGAGTAGTTTGCGCAGGCTCGCGGCCGTCGTCGCCTCGGCGCCGCGCCGGACAGGTGCCTGGTCTTCGTCTCTGGCGACCGAGACGATCCGGTACAAGGCGATACTGCTCGGCGCCAGCGACAGGAAACAATACGCCTGCTCGTCGCCACCCATGTGAACCAGCCCCGCGTCGGCGAGCCTCAGCACCACGTCCGTCACCTCTCGCACCGGCGCGTCGAGCAAATGCGACAGTTCGTCGATGGTCGGCGCGGCGCGACGGGCGTGCGCCGCTTCGGCGAGTTCGCACACCAGTGCCAGCGCCAAGCGCTCGCGCGCAGCGGTGCCGGCGCTCGTCTTGCGCTGCTCGCGCCGCAGCGTCGCGAAATTCTGCACTACCGCCGACAACTCGGCCCCTGCGAGCACGATGAACCAACTGGTCGTCATCCACAGCATGAGCAGGGGCAACTGGGCCAGCGTCCCGTAGATCGCATTGTAGTTGCTCATGCCGAACTGGAACGCGACGTAGGCACTCTGCGCGAGCTGCCAAGCCACACCTGCCGCCACTCCCCCGGTGAGCGCCGATCGCAGCCTCACTTCGGCGTTCGGCAAGAAACCGTACAAGAACGTGAACAACCCGCACGTCACGCCGTACGGGACCAGGCCGGCGAGCGCGCAGAGGATCGGCCCGGCAGCGCCGAGTCCCTGCAGCCAGCCGCCATAGACCGTGGTGCGCACGCTCGCCGTCAGCGTGACGGCGAGCGCCAGCAGCAGCGGCGCGGCGACCAGCAGCACCAGCGAATCGGCCGAACGGCGCACGAACCCTCGAGGACTCGGGTTCCCCCAGATCGTGTCGAACGAGATCTCCACCTGCCGCATCACCGACAGCGCCACGCCGACCACGAACAGCCCCCCGACGATGCCGAGCCCCGCAATGCTGGTATTGTCGATGTAGGAAACGATGGTGTCGACGGCCTCGGCCGAGAGCATCGCGAAGCGCCCGAGTATGATCGGTTCGAGGCGTTCTCCGCTCCAGCCGAGCCCGCGCACGAACGCGAAAGATACCGCGAGCACCGGCACGAACGCCATCAGACTGGCGTAGGCGAGCGCACATGCACGCAGCGCGCAGGCATCGCTTACGAATCCCTGCACCGCCAGCCACGCCAGTCTGGCGCAGTACTGGAGGGCCCGGCGCCGCGGCGTGACGTCGGCCGGCAGTTCGCTCCACACTAGCGACTGGATGCCGCCGGCCAGGCGGGCGCGCAATTCCGTAACCGAAGTCATCTCACCGAGCCGCAGCGGGGATGCTAGCGCTGACAGTTCGGGCAGTAAAAACTCGACCTCTGCCCGACCACGACCGCCTTGATGACCGCGTCGCAGATCGGACAAGGCCGGCCTTCGCGGTCGTAGACGCGGTGAAGCACCTGGTAGCCGCCGCGCTTTCCGATGCCGTCGAGAAAATCCGAAATCGAAGAACCGCGGTGCTCGATCGCTTCGGCTATGACTTCGCGTGTGGCGGCCACGACACCTGCGCAATCGCGGGTGGTTAGTCGCGCCATGCTGCGTCGCGGCCGCAGGCCGCAACGGAACAGGATCTCGTTCACATAGATGTTGCCGAGACCGGCCACCACGCGCTGATCCATCAGCACGTCCTTGACCGTGCGCGTGGTGCGGTAGCGAAACGTCGCCAGATACGCGGCGTCGAACGCAGCCTCGTCGAGCGGTTCGGGGCCCATCCCGGCCAGCAGCCTGGTGGTGGCGGGATCGTCGACCACGCACAGGCCGAAACGGCGCGGGTCGTGAAACACCAGCGCGTCGCCGCCGCGGAAACGCGCCACCAGGTGATCGTGGGTGCCAACCCCTGCGTCGGCGCCCGCGACGAAGCGCAGCCGCCCGCTCATGCCCATGTGGAAAAACCAACCGCGGCCGTCGTCCAGAACGAACCACAGATACTTGCCACGCCGAGCGCTGCCGGTGATGCGACGCCCTTCGACGCCGCGACGTAGTTCCTCGCCGAGCGGCAGCCGCAGACGAGGCGCGCGCAATTCGAGCGCCGCGACGCTGCGGCCGATCAGCAGCGGTTCGAGCGAACGTCGGATGGTCTCGACTTCAGGAAGTTCCGGCACGTCCGCTCCCGCCCCCGGCAGCCTCACGCTCAGTTACGCCGCCGCGAACGGCTGCGTCTTCGACCACGATCGCGCGCGACAGCGCGGCGAACGCCTGCCCCGGCAGTTGTTCGGGTCTGGAGGTCGGCGCTACCTCGGCCGCGGCGAACACTCTGCGGCAGGCCTCTTCACCGCTCGCGCCGAAACGCGCACCGAGCCAGCGCCCCAGACTGTTTCGCAACATCTTGCGCCGCATCGAAAACGCCTGGTACACCATCTCGCGAAACACTGCCTCCTCGCCGACGTCGAATCGCGGCGCCGCCAGCGGACGCAGACGTACCATCTGCGACTCGACTTTGGGCCGCGGGCGGAACGCGCGTGGTGCCAGTACCATTCCCGCTTCGACGTCGGCGGTCACCTGCGTCAGCACGCTGAGCGAGCCGTAGGTCTTGCCGCCCGGCCTGGCGGCCAACCTTTCGACGACCTCGCGCTGCAGCATCACCACGATGTCGGCCGCGAACCCGCGTCGCGACAGTAACGACGAAACGATGGCGGTGCCGCTCTCGTAGGGGAGATTGGCAACGACGTGAACGCCGTCTTCGATCAGCGACGGCAGGTCGAGACGTAGCGCGTCGCCTTCGATGACCGTGACCCGAGCGTCATCGACGAAACAAATGCGCTGCATCGCGGCAAGCTCGGGATCGACCTCGACCAGCCACAGCCTGGCCGCGCGCGCGGCCAGCAACTGCGTCAGGGCTCCGCGACCCGGACCGATCTCGAGTACCGGCGCACCGTCGATCGCCGCCCAATCCACTATCCGTTCGGCCGCCTGACGATCGACGAGAAAATTCTGGCCCCAGCGGGTTCGAGGCGCCACGGCTCTCAACAGACCGCGACCGCGACGGCACCGAGCGTCGCATCGCGCCTGGGTCCGAGCGGCAGACGTGAACACACGGTGAGGTCGTCACCGCCGACGCCACGCTGCAAACGCCTGAGCGCAGCGTAGGCGATCATCGCAGCGTTGTCGGTACACAGACTCACCGGCGGAAACACCACTTCGGCCGACAACCCTCGCATACGCTCGCGAAGACGGCTGTTGGCCGACACCCCACCCGCCACCGCCACGCGCGTCACCCCGAGCAGTTGCATCGCCGCCTCGGCGCGCGCCACCAGTACGTCGACGATGGCTTCCTGAAACGACGCGCATACATCCTCGACGCTGAAGGCGCGCCCACGCTTGCAGAGGAAATCCCACAGCGAGGTCTTCAGGCCCGAAAAGGAAAACGCCAACGCATCGGCTTTGACGCGACCGCGCGGAAACGCGATCGCCCCGCGGTCGCCCTTCCTTGCCAGATCGTCGACGATGCGGCCGCCGGGGTAACCGAGGCCGAGCATCTTGGCACCCTTGTCGAACGCCTCTCCGGCCGAGTCGTCGCGTGTGGCAGCAACCTCGACGTAGTCGCCGATCTCGCGCACCAAGTAGATGGCGCTGTGCCCCCCCGACACCAGCATGGCCAGGAACGGCATTTCCAGGTCGGAGTGCAGCAGCGGTGAAAGAGCGTGCCCTTCCAGATGGTTGATGCCAACCAGACGTCTGCCTCCGCTCAGCGCCAGCCCTTGCGCGGCCGCGACGCCGACCAACAGTGACCCCACCAATCCAGGCCCCCTCGTCACGGCTATCGCATCGATGTCATCTATCGCGACCGCCGCGTCCGCGAGCGCGCGCCGAATCACCGCGGAGATCGTTTCGAGGTGACGCCGCGCCGCGAGTTCCGGAACCACGCCGCCATACGGTGCGTGCAGCGTGTCCTGTGACGCCAGCACATTGGACAACACGCGACGCCCCTCGACCACTGCCGCGGAGGTATCGTCGCAAGAGGTCTCGATGCCGAGAACTCGCACGCGTCAGCCCGACGACCGCGAGCGGTGAAGTGAACCACTCGGTCCGCTGGCGCGCATCGAACGGGCGAGTCCTTCGACCTCACCGCGCACGCCCTTGTCGGCCGGCAGGTAGCGGCGCGCACTGCCGAGGAACGCGGCAGCCTGGTCGGAATGTCCCCGAACGTGATTCAGGTAGGCGAGAAAGAGATAGGCGTAGCCGTTGCCGCCGTCCATCGACAGCGCACGCTCGAGAAGCTCGACGGCGCCGTCGAGAGCCCCCTTGTCGATCAGCGCAGGGGCCTTGGCGCTCATGCGCAGGCTCGCCAGTTCGGCGGCGCGGTTGCCGACCGCTCCTGCGCGAAGCGCCTCGCTGCGCCGGGCTATCTCGGCACCGAGCGACTTGCGGGTACGCGCGAACGACTCCCAATCCGCCGACGCCGCAAACCCGCCGCTCTCGTCGATGAGCTTGACCGTGTGTTTCGTGCGCGTTTCGTGCTTTGCCTGGGCACTCTTGCTGTTCGACTTGGTTTCAGTTCGAGCGCCGCCACCGACCGAACAACCGTAACCCGGCAGCACCAACGCCGCCGTCACGGCCAGCACAGCCGACCGCGACCGCGAGCCGGCGCCTGGCACCCACCAGGCGCTGCTAACAGTCTGTCGAAAGAACCGTTCAACAGCCTGTTCAAAATGCCCGAGCTGCAAGGCGCGCGCGAAAAGCCGCGAGCTGCGGCGTACTTCTGTACTCCGCAGCGAGTAGTTTCGCGCGCGCGAGCCCCGTGCCGGCCACGGGCGAGACTCAGCATACAGGCATGATTCTCGCCCGTCGCAAGCTCCGCGCTCGTGGGCCATTTTCAACAGGCTACTAGTGCCAGAAACCGCCATGCTCGTGACAGTACTCGGCGGGTTGCTCTCCGTCGAGGAAAGCCTCGCGAACTTGTTTGGGACAGTCGGGACGTGCGATTTCGCCGGTCTTCTTGTCGACGTCGACGATCTGGATGCCGGGCGGAATGTCGAAGCTGGTGTGCGGGTGATCGGCGAGAGCCTGGCGCATGAAGTCGATCCATATGGGCAGCGCCGCTTCCGAACCCGCACGTTCCATGCTCGCCGCTTCGTCGAAGCCCACCCACACGGCCACCAGCAGATCGGGCGTGAAACCGACGAACCACGCGTCCTTGTAATCGTTGGAAGTACCGGTCTTGCCCGCTGCCGGATGCTTGAAGCCCTTGCTGCGAGCAGTCGCACCGGTACCGCGTTCCATGACCCCTTCCATCAGGTGAGTGACGAGGTAGGCGTCGGCGGCCGGAACCACACGCCGGATTTCGACTTCGTTGCCTTCGACCACCCTCCCGTCTCCCGAGACCACCCGACGCACCGACAGTGGCGTGGCACGCATGCCACCGGCGGCGAGAACGCTGAACACCTTGGCCATGTCGAGCAGCGGAACCGCCTGGCCGCCGAGCACGATGCTCGGGTAGACTCCGAGGTCTGGCGTCATACCGAGCCGCACCGCGAGATCGCGGATCGGCTGGACGCCGACGTCTCTGGCGATCGAAGCGGTTGCCGAATTGAGCGAGTGTTCGAGCGCTTCGCGCACGGTCACCGGGCCGTAGAACTCTCCTTCGTAGTTGCGCGGCGACCACACCTGCCCCTTCCACTCCCACTGGATGCGTTCGTCTATCACCGTCGTGGTCGGTTTGAAGTGTCGCGCACCGACGCGCTCGCCACCGAGTGCGGCCAGCATCACGATCGGCTTGAAGGTCGAACCGGGCTGGCGGCGCATGTCGATGGCACGGTTGAACTGACTCATACCGTAATCGCGTCCGCCGACCATCGCGCGAACTTTGCCGGTGCGCGGTTCGATCGCGATCAGTGCGGCCTGCAACGGCTGCCCGGCTTTCGCGACCGCATCGGCGATGTCGGTCTCCATCTCGTGGACGTTGTCGGCGACGACGCTGTCGGCGATGGCCTGCATTTCGGGGTCGAGCGTCGTGAAAACTCGATAGCCCTCGCTGTCGAGCACGCGGCGCGGGTAGCGCTTGCCGAGTTCACGCGCCACGTAGTCGACGAAGTACGGCGCGCGCAAGCCGCCCGAGTCGGGGCTCGCCGTCTGCATCGGTTCGTTGAGAGCCGACTCGTACTGGGCCTGGTCGATGTCGCCTTGTTCGAAGAGCTCGGCGAGCACCAGGTCGCGGCGCGACTGAGCGCGCTCGGGATGCCGGTGCGGCGAATAGAAACTCGGAGCGCGGATGATGCCGGCCAGCGTCGCGGTCTGCGCGAGCGAGAGGTCACCGACGTCGCGACCGAAGTAGAAGCGCGCCGCCTCTCCCATACCGTGGATGGCGCGCGCACCGCTCTGGCCGAGCCAGATCTCGTTCAGGTAGTTCTCGAGGATCTCTCCCTTGGAAAAACGGCGCTCGGCGACCAGCGCCATCGCCGCCTCGCGCAACTTGCGGCTCGCGGTGCGTTCGTCGGTGAGAAAAAAGTTCTTCATCAATTGCTGAGTGAGAGTCGAGCCGCCCTGCCTGACTTCACCCGAAACCGCGTTCACCGCCACCGCGCGCGCCAGCGAGCGAACGTCGACACCGTAATGTTCGAAAAAGCGGCGGTCCTCGATCGCCAGCACCGACCGCACCAGCAGCGGCGGGAATTCATCGAGACGCAACACGCGCCGGTCTTCGACCGGCCTGGTGGCCACGCCCGAGAGCAGCGCAGGCTCGAGGCTGAAGTCGTCGATCTCCTTGCCACCGGCGACTTCGACGATCTCGATCACGCGGCCGAGGTCGTCGAGTTCCATCCTGAGCTTGCGCCCCGGTTCCTCGCCTGAGGAGTATTGAAACGCGTGCAGCCACAACTCGAGCGTGTGCGGCTGCTTGCTGAAGTGGTAACTGCCGCGGCGCGAAGGAGAATCGTTCACGCGTTGGTAATCGAGCCTCTCGAGCCTCTGGCGAAACGCGTCGGTATCGACACGCAGCCCGGGGTAGACCGAAAAACTGTCGCTGAAGATCTTCGCCTGAACTTCCCAGCGTTCGCCGTCGAACTTCGCGAGCAGCGTGTCTTCGATGCTCTCGTACTCCAGCCACGTGCGCAGAGCGGCGAACGCCAAGGTCGGTGGAACCACCAGCAACGCCACCGACAAGACCAGTCGGGCCAGTGAAAAGGCACGCGCGCGGCGCACCGACTTTTTCTTCACCTCTCCTCCCCTCGCGGCCCACGTCCCGGCTTGCCGTCAGCGCCGTCGGAGCGACCGCTTCCAGGCTTGATGACGCGGAACAGCGTTTGGTCGCCCCGGCGCACCAGCACCAGGACGCTCTGGTCCTTCGCGCCGGCTTCGAGCATCGCGCTGAACTTTTCGGCGTTCTCCACCGGCCGATTGCCGACCATCTGTATCAGGTCCCCCGGCTGCAGTCCGGCAACCTCGGCCGGCGACCCCTTTGTCACAGAGGTCACCACCACTCCCTTGGCGTCTTTGTCGAGGCCCAGTTCCGCGGCCATTTCCGGCGCTATGTCCTGCACCGTCATCCCGAGCATGCGCGCCTGCACCGGTTGCGCACTGCCGGCGTCGTCGGCGAGTTTGGCTACGCCAACCGAGAAGGTCTTCTCGCTTCCTTCACGCACGACGACGACCTCGACTTCCTTGCCGACCGCGGTTCCGGCCACGATGGTTGGCAGATCGGCCGACTTGCCGACCTCGACTCCGTCGAACTTCACGATCACGTCGCCGATTTCCAAACCCGCCTTGGAAGCGGGACTGTCGGGAAAGACCTCGGCAACCAACGCGCCTTTGGCCTCGGTGAGCCCGAGGGATGCAGCGATGTCCTTGTCGACCGGCTGAATCTTAACACCGAGCCAGCCGCGCGTGACGTGCCCCTCGGTTCTGAGTTGCGGCACGACCTTGCGCGCCATGTTGATCGGAATGGCGAACCCGATGCCGATGTTTCCGCCGCCTTGCGAAAAGATCGCCGCGTTGATCCCGACCACTTGGCCCGAGAGGTTAACGAGCGGGCCGCCGGAGTTACCCGGATTAATCGCCGCGTCGGTCTGGATAAAGTCGTCGTAGGGGTTGCGGCGATTGATCTGCCTGCCCTTGGCCGAGACGATGCCGGCGGTCACCGTGTGATCGAGAGCGAAGGGATTACCGATCGCCACCACCCACTCGCCGACCTTCAAAGCGTCGGAATCGCCGAGCGATACCGGAACCAGATTATCCGCGCCCTTGATTCGTATGACCGCCAGATCGGTCTTCGCGTCCGCACCGATGACATCCGCTTCGAACTCGCGCTCGTCGTTCAGGCGCACGACGATCTTGCTGGCATCCTCCACCACGTGTGCGTTGGTGATGATGTAACCTTCCCCGTCGAACACGAACCCGGACCCCAGGCTGCGGCGTGGGCCGCGCGAATACGGATCGAAAGGATCACCGAAGCCGTGGTGAGGTGACAGTTCGCTCTTGTCCTCGGACTCGGTGGAGATGTTGACTACCGCCGGCGCCAATGCCTCGACCAGACTGCTGAAGTCGGGCAGGCCGGCCACCAACGGCTTACCGGGCTGAGGCGACGGCAAGGAAACCGGAAGCGCGGCAGGTTCCTCTTCCACGGCCGCAGTCGATGCAGAAACCGGCAGCTGCCGACTCTGCACGCCGACGCTCTTCTCTTCTTCACGCATCGCAAGCGTGACACCCACGCCGATGACGGCGCCGAAGACCAGACCCATCGTCAATAGTGAACGTGTCGACTTCATGCAGACTGACTCCCTTGTTCCGCTTTCGCACGGGTTTCACGCACGAAGCGCATGCGCAGGTCGTAGAGGATATCTTCGATCAGACGGGCCTCGTCCTCGGCAAGATTGCCCGTCGTCTTTCGCTCGAGCATGGACAGGATGTCGATGATCACCGAGGCTTCGTCCAAGTTACGTTCGACTCGCTGTCCGGAAGGGGCAGGCATCGCCCCCATGAACATCAGCGCCTGCGTAGCCAAGCCGACCACGAAGCTCGAAAAAGTCAGTTTGTGCTTGTGCTCCCCGGTCTTGTTCTCCGCCTCGCCCGGCCCGGCATCGGCGCCGGCGCAGCCGCACTCTTCGCCGCTGTCGCAAGCCTCGTCGCAAGCGCAGGCCCCCCCGCTGTCGCAAGCCTCGTCGCAAGCGCAGGCCCCCCCGCTGTCGCAAGCCTCGTCGCAAGCGCAGGCCCCCCCGCTGTCGCAGGCCGCTGGGTCTGCGCCGGGCTCGCCGTCGGCGCGAGGCCGTCCGTCGGCATCGAACCTGCGCCGGTCTTCAACCTTGAACGCAGCCTGTTGCTCGTCGTCTGTCATGGCTTCCTTCCTGAGCGCCGCCGCCCCCGAGTTCGCAGTCATCGAGGATCGCACCCGTTATCTTCGAAGTTAGCAGCCCGTTGAAAAACCCGCTCCCGTCGGCAGGCACCGATTTTCGGGCCGATCTCTTGGTTGCGAAACCTCGAATAGCATCACTATTTTCTGCGGTTTCACGCCTCGATCTCTGCCCGAGTCTCGGGACCTGACTCGATCCGGAGTTTTTCAACGGACTGTTAGTAGCAGAGTCGCGCGAAAGCTTCACACAACGCTGGGCACAAACGGGTTGGCGCAGGCGCACGACCGCGTTGACTCGCTGCGAGGCGGTTTCTATCATCGAAACACGCGGCGATCGGCTGCACCGTTTTCGCATGCCCTCTCCCGGTCAAGTCGCCGCCAACACCCTCGCCCTGATCGGCAACACCCCGATCATTCAGCTGCTGAACCTGGCAGAAGCGGGAAGCGCCAGGGTCTTCGGCAAGCTCGAAGCCCAGAACCCCGGAGGAAGCCTCAAGGACCGGATCTGCCTTGCGATGGTGGAAGAAGCCGAGCGCGACGGCAGGCTGAGGCCGGGAGGAACGATCATCGAGTCCACCAGCGGCAATACCGGTATCGGCCTGGCGATGGTGGCCGCCGTCCGCGGCTACAGGCTGATCCTGACGATGCCCGAGACGATGAGCGAGGAACGCCGCAGCCTCTTGCGTGCATACGGAGCCGAGCTGGTCCTGACCCGTGACAGCAACGGCATGCAGGCGGCAATCGCTCGCGCCGAGGAAATCCTCGCCGAGCACCCCGACTACTTCATGCCGGGTCAGTTCAGCAATCCCGCAAATCCCCAGGCGCATCGACTCGGCACAGCTAGGGAATTGCTCGCGCAGTGCCCGCGCATCGACGCCTTCGTCGCCGGCGTGGGGACCGGCGGTACCATCTCGGGGGTCGGTTCGGTGCTCAAGCGGGAAAGGCCCGGCATCGAGATCGTGGCCGTCGAGCCCGCCGCCTCGGCAGTGCTGTCGGGCCAGAAAGCAGGCTTGCACGCCATCCAGGGCATCGGCCCAGGCTTCGTTCCGGCCAACTTCGACCGCGAGGTCGTCGATCGCGTGGTCGCGGTCAGCGACCGAGATGCGATCGCAACCACGCGCAGACTTGCGTCCAAAGAAGGTATCCTCGCCGGAATCTCCTCGGGAGCTGCTACTTTTGCGGCGCTGGAAGTGGCCCGAGGCCTGCCCCCGGAAGCGATCGTGGTCTGCATGCTCGCCGACAGCGGCGAGCGCTACCTTGCAGGCGGCTCATTCAAGGACGGCGGACTGTGAACGTACCGCTGGCGTGCAGCGAAACCGTTCTCGAAAACAAGCTGGCACGGCTGCACGAAGTACTCGCAGGGCTCGGCTCGGCCGTCATCGCCTTTTCGGGCGGCGTCGATTCGACGTTCTTGCTGAGGGCGGCCGCCTCGACCAAGGGCTTGCGTGCAGTCGCTCTGACGACCGAATCCCCGACCAATACCGCCGACCAAGTCGAAGAGTCGCGCCGCCTCGCCCGCCAAATCGGTGTCGCACAGGTGGTACGCCGGACCGACGAACTCGATACCCCTGGCTACGCCGACAACCCCGCGCACCGTTGCTACCTGTGCAAGCAGACGCTCTATCCGTTGTGTCTGGAACTGGCGCGCGAACTCGGCTTTGCCACGGTCGCCGACGGCGCCAACACCGACGACCTCGGCGACTACCGGCCGGGGCTACGTGCAGCGGCAGAACTGGGCATACGCCACCCGCTCGTAGAAGCGGGGTTGAGCAAGAACGACGTGCGCGCGCTCTCGCGGCGTTTCGGTTTGCCGACCGCGGATCGTCCGGCCTCCCCCTGTCTCTCTTCACGGTTTCCCTACGGCACGCGCATCACTCGCGAGGCACTGGCGAGGGTTGCCGCCGCCGAAACTGCGCTACGCCGTCTCGGCTTCGTCGAACTGCGCGTGCGTTACCACGACACCAAGGCCCGCGTCGAAGTCGCCGCGGTCGAGCTGACGAAACTCGACGATCAAGCGCTGCGCGTCCGCGCCCTCCACGAGATACTCCGCGCCGGATTCGAAGAAGTGGAATTCGCCGGCGAACCGCTGCGTTCGGGCAGCCTCAACGACGGGCTGCCAAGCCGCTGAAGAAATTGCCGGCGGCCCCGGTGCGCCAGCCTGGCTGCTCAGCCTGACTCGCGTCCAAAGATCTCCCTTACGGCCAGAAGGTCGGCTTCGACCGTCACCTTCAAGTTCACACCGGCGGTCTCGACGATTTCGATGCTCTGCCCGAGCGCTTCCACCAGCGAAGCGTCGTCGGTTCCGTGTACCGCCGCGCCCTCGGCTCGAGCGTGCGCGCGTTCGAGCAGATCGCGGCGGAAGGCCTGCGGCGTCTCGACCAACCACAGTCGTCCGCGATCGAGCGCGCGGGTTGCGCCGGCTTCCTCGATGCGTACGCTGTCTGTCGGCCGCGTCGCTGCCGTGGCAGCGCCGCAGCGCGCCGCTCGCTCGAGCACCTCGTGCACAGTTGCCACCGGAATCAGAGGCCGCGCCGCATCGTGCACGCACACGAGCTCGGCATCGGTGGCGAGAGCGAGCAGCCCCTTGCGCACCGACTCCTGACGCGTGGCCCCACCGACTCGGACCAGACACGTTCCGAGCCCGGCCGGCGCATCTGCCACCGCGGCCTCGCACGCGGTCACGGCCTGCGCGGGTACCAGCACCACCGTCTCGACGAAGGCGAAAGCGGCGGCGAGTCGGTCTGCCGTGCGCCGCAACAACGGCACGCCGCAGACGTCGACGAGCGCCTTCGGCGCGACGCAACCGAGCCGGCTACCGCTGCCTGCAGCGGGGATCAGCAGCGCAACGCGCATGTCAGCCTGTTGGAGATGGCCCACGAGCGCGGAGTTGGCGACGCGCGAGGATCATGATCGTCTGTCGGGTCTCGCTCCTCGCCAGCTCGGCGATCGCGTCTCCGCTCGCGGCTTTTCGCGCGCGTCTTGCATCTGGACCATTTTGGACAGGCCGATACAGACACGGTGCGGGCAAACGCAAGAAATCTTCCAGCGCGGAGCGGGCGCCGCAGTATCGAAAAACTGACTCAATGACCGAAGATGGTCTTGAGCTCCTCCATGATGTTTTCTTCAGTGTTGGCCTTTGCGATCGCCAACTCCTTGACGAGAAGATTTCGGGCCGTGTCGAGCATCTTGCGCTCGCCGAAGGAAAGCTCCTTGTCCCCCTTGAGCATGAAAAGGTCGCGAAGCACCTCGGCAATCTCGAGCACCGAACCGGTCTTGATCTTCTCGGTGTATTCGCGGTACCGCCGGTTCCAAGTCGCCTGATCGACCGTCACCCGCTTCTCGCGCAGCACCTTGTAGACCTTGTTCACCATGTCCTTGCCGATGACGCGGCGCAGCCCCACTGACTTGGACTTTGTGGTAGGGATCAGGATCTTCATGTCGGAGTCGATGATGCGCAGGCTGTAAAACATCGCCTCGGCACCTGAGATCGTCCGCGACTCCACGTCCTCGATCACGCCCACGCCGTGGGCAGGATAGACGACCTTGTCTCCGACTTTGTACTCCAACTTGAAACCTCCCGGGTAATGGCAGGAAGAAGCCCGGCGAACTTTAGCGCCCGCCTGAGCCGGGGTCAAACTCTTCAGCGAGAGCAAGAGCGGCCCTCTGCGCGTCAACGGACCACGCAAGGTCGAGCACGGCCGGCACGGACACCTCGAACGGGAGTCGATTGTGTTGGCAGCGCGCGCAGACCGACGCACGAGCACGTCGCTCGCCGCATCGACGCAGCGAGGTGCCGTCAGGCGCGCTTTCGCGCGCAGCCGATCAGGTCGCGGGCGCGCGACTCGCCGAGCCCGGCCACCACATCGGCCAGCTGCCGCGCGATGCGGGCCGGCGCCGACGGGTCGTACAGCGATGCGGTCCCGACCTCGCAAGCGGCAGCGCCCGCCATCAGGAATTCCACGACGTCGTGGCCGCTGGCAATGCCGCCGACCCCGACCACCGGAATCGCAACGGCGCCGACGCTCTGCCAGACCATGTAAACCGCCACCGGCCTGATCGCCGGCCCCGACAACCCGCCGCTGCCGTTGGCCAGGGCCGGGCGCCGCTTCTCGACATCGATCACCATGCCGCGCACGGTGTTCATCACAGTGAGAGCGTCGGCACCGGCCGCCTCGGCGGCCCTGGCAATCTCGGTTATGTCGGTCACGTTCGGCGACAGCTTGACCCACAAGCGACGCTTGGTGCGTGCTCGCACGGCACCCACCACAGAAGCGGTCACTCCGGCGTCGGCCGCCAACACTCCGCCCCACTCGTGCTTGTGCGGACACGACAGGTTCAGTTCGAGAACGTCGATCCCCTCCACGCCCGCTAGACTTTCGACCACGCGGACGAAGTCGTCGGTGGTGTTGCCCCAGCAGTTCACGACGATCCTCGGGCCCAGCGACCGAAGCGTGCGCAGCCTCGGCAATTTGTCGCGAATGAATGCCTGCGCACCGACATTTTGCAGACCGATCGCGTTGAGCATGCCGCCGGGGGTCTCGACCATGCGCGGCGCCGGGTGTCCGGTAGACGGTTCGGCCGACAATCCCTTGACGGCGACGCCTCCGAGCAGCGACCAATCAACCAGGCCGTCGTATTCGACTCCGTATCCGTAGGTTCCTGAAGCCGCCACTATCGGCGTGGCGAGTTCGAGGTCACCGACGCTCACACGCAGATCGATCAAAGCCGTCGCTCCACCAAGCTACCAGCGCAGCAACGCCACCCCCCAAGTGAACCCCGACCCGAACGCGGCCAGGCACACGAGATCGGCAGCGTGAATGCGTCCGGCATCCAGAGTCTCGGCGAGCAGAATGGGAATCGTCGCGGCAGTGGTGTTGCCGTATCGCTCGATGTTGTTGGCCATGCGATCGTCGGTGATCCCAAGCCCCATCGCGACCAACTGATTGATGCGCAGGTTGGCCTGATGCGGCAGCAGCATGCTGATCTCGTCCTTGCCGGCACCTATGACAGCGAGAGCTTCCTGGATGCACTCGCCCATGCGCGTAACCGCATGGCGGAACACGAAACGCCCGTCCATCTGCGGCCAGCCGTCGATATCGGCCGGCGTCCAGTCAAGCGCGAGCCGGGGTTTGTGTAGCGATCCGGGACGGAGCAGGCACAGCTTCTGAGCGTAAGCTCCCTCGCTGTGCAAATTGATCGTCAGCAATCCACGTTCGCCGTCCGGCGAGGGACCCACCACGACCGCGCCCGCACCGTCACCGAACAGCACAGTGACGTGACGGCTACGGTCGGCGTACTCGATCCCGGTAGAGTGCACCTCGCTGCCGATTACCAGCACGTGACGGGCACCGCCGCTGCGAACGTACTGGTCGGCGACCGACAGCATGTACAGAAAACTCGAACACTGGTCGCGCACGTCGAAGGCCAAGATGCCGCACAACCCCAGACGCTGCTGAACGAACGAAGAATTGCCGGGGAAGTCGACGTCGGGACTCAGCGTGGCGCAGATCAGAACATCCACGTCGCTCGGCTCGAGGCCGGCTGCTGCGAGAGCTTTGCGCGCAGCGCGCTCGGCCAGGGCAGAGCTCCCCTCGCCGTCGTCTACGTAGTGCCGTTCGCGAATTCCGCTGCGCTGGCGGATCCAATCGTCGTTGGTGTCGAGCACCGCGCACAGGTCGTCGTTGCTGACGACAGTACGCGGAACCTCGAAGCCGGCTCCGAGAATGTGCGAACGCTTCGGCAAACCCATCACGCCCTCCTCACCGTTGCCGCAGGATCGCCGCTCCCCACGACGCTCCGGCTCCACTCGCAAGCAGCGCCACCGTCTCACCGGAACGCACCGTACCGGCAGCAACCGAGCGCGACATCAGCGCTGCCAGCGACGCGCCCCCGCAATACAGCAGGTCGGAAGTCACCACGCGCCCGGCCAGCGCGCCGATTGCGACGCCCAGTTCACGCTCCACGTCGGGATCGACGTGCGCGATCAGCGCGACGTCCACACGAGCGCAGCCGGCTTCGGCGAGCGCTTCCTCCAAAGTCTTGGGAACTCGCGCGAGCGCGAGTTCGCGAAGCGCCGCGAAATCGGCGGTCGGGAAGTGCTTCCCCTGCGCGACGGCTGCGAGCGGAAGACGGTTGCGCAGCGCCAACTCGGGTCCTTCATAGTGACGGCTCGCCGGATATTCACACCAGTAATCCGCTGCGCGGCTGCCGTCTGTGTGAACGGCGACCGCGAGAATTTCGGTTTCGTGTCCCGCACGTTCGAGCAGCACGGCGGCTCCGCAGTCACCCATCCCGCAGGCGAGCCCGGGACTGCGACCGTCGCGGGCGTTGACGTGCGAGGGAGTGTCGGCGGCAGCCACCAACACCCGGGCGTAGGTCCCCGTGGACACGAATCGGCGACCGACGTCGAGCGCGACCAGAAATCCCGCACACTGTGCGCGAATGTCGAGCGCTCCCACGGTGCGACAACCGAGCGCGTTTTGCAGCAAGCAGGCCGAACCGGGAAAGAACATATCGGGAGTGTTGGTGGCGAAGATCAGGAAATCGATGTCGCCGGCGTCGAGAGCACGCGCGGACAGCAGCCTGCTTGCGGCGCGCGCCGCCAGCGCCGTCGGTCCTTCGCCGTCGGGGCTCTCGCAGCGCATCCGGCCTCGCGAATAGCGCCGCACTTCCTGCTCTGAAATACCCAGGATGCCGCCGAGTTCGCCGTCGCTGACGACGACCGGTGCGAGTTCGGCTTCGATCGCGCAGAGCGATACTCCGTTCACGCGCTCGCGCCTCATGGCGTGCCGTCGTGCTTCGACACCACGACCTCCAACACCTTGTCCGAGTATCGATAGCCGACTTCGGAAAGCTTCCCGTTCAGCGCGATCGACGTACGGAAATCAGGTGGAAAAGCCGACGAAATTCCGCACAGCGCGCGCAGATCCCGATCGGCCACGTGTCCGCTGATGGTGAGTTCCGGAGCCAGCAGACTAACGTCGAGATCGTAGTCCGGCATCTCGTCGCCGATTCCCAGCCTTGCCTTGGCCGCCGATGGCGGCACTGTGCGCGGCAGTTCCATGCGGACGTAATAGCCGCCGGGATGTTCCTCGACGCGGTACACCTCGCCGTAGCGCCTCTCGCGCTCGCGCTTGCTCTCGAACGCGGCCGAAGTGAAGCCGTCGAACCCCGGCGACCCGTTGCCGCGTCCGCCGACGCGGCCGAAGCGCCTCGCCAAGCGGCCGAGCAGCGAGCCTTGCGCGGTCGATGAAGCGCGAACGGCATCGCGCAATTTTTCAAAGTCGTACGTGCCGCCTACGCGCCACGAGTGCCGCACCGGCACCGAGCCGCCGTCAGCCGCGTCGCTCTTGGACTCGACAGGCGCCCGCGACGGCGGCGATGCACCCGGCGGCTTTGGCGTTGGCGTTGGCGCAGCGACCGCTCGCGCCGGCGGCGAAGCAACTACGACGGCGGCCAATGCCGGCGCCGGTACGAATGCGCAAGCCGCGGGCGCAGCCGCAGCCGCAGCGGCAGCGGCAGTAACGAGCGGCGCCTCGACAACCGACTCGGCAATCGCGCCGGCAGCCGACACCGGCTCGCTCGCAGCACCGACGGCGCCCCGCTCGGCGAGCCCCGCCGTCGAAACGACGGCAGCGGACGTGGCCGCCGGGTTCGAAGATCTCGCCGGCAGCGGCTCGGACCGCTCCGCCTTGCGAAAGCGCGAAGGCACTTCGCGAGCGAACTCTTTGTCCGGGTGCAGCCCCCTGGCTCTCGCGATCAGCACGTCTTCGCTCTCGGAACACTCGGGATCGGCAATGCAACAATCGACCGGACACGCTGCCGCGCACGCTTCGCGTTCAAAGAAGCCCACGCACTCCGTGCACTTCTCCGGAACGATGTAATAGAAATCGTCGGAGAGTGCGCGCCGTTTGACGCCCTGCCATTCGTACTCGACGGTGCCGGCATAGATCGCGACGTTGGGACACTCGGACTCGCAGGCGCCGCAGTTGATGCATTCTTCGGTGATCTTGGTTGTCATCGCTCGAGAGTCTCTTCCGACGTTTCTCGTTCTACTGCGGAATCGCGTGATTGGCAGTCGCGTGCGCGGGAACTGGCCATCGCGCTTCTGGCCGACGATAGCGCCACGAGTTCGCGGACGCCGATACGTCGAACACGCCTGACGACTTCACGCGCGCGGCACCCCACCATAGGAACCCGTCATTCAACGTCTGCTACCGCTGCGGGGTACGGAAATCGAGCGGGATCGGTCCACCGGTCGGAGGCGGCACCGGCGCCCGCGTCGAAGCTTTGGGTGCAGGAGCCTCACCGCCGGCACCCGGATCGATCTCGAGAATCAAGGTATGCGGTGCCGGATCGACGGGATTCGTCTTGTCTACCTCCTGCAGGACGTTATCGACGCGGCGGCGGAATTGATCGGTGACCGCTTCAGCCTCTTCACGGTCGCGGACCACGTAGGGTGTGACCAGAATGATCAGCTCTGTACGTCCTCGCCGCGTCGTGCTGCCGCCGAACAAGCGTCCGACCACCGGAACGTCCATCAGATACGGCACACCCGTGTGATCCTCGGTCATCACGTCGGAGATGATGCCACCGATGACGATGGTCTCGCCGCTGTTCACCACCACCGTGGTCTCGGCTTCGCGAGTGGTGAAGGTCGGCGACTGGATGTCGGCACTCTGCTTGGCCGAAGCGATCTCACTCACTTCTTGCGACAGTTCCAGATTGACGAGTCCCTCCGAGTTCACCTGCGGCAGCACGCGAATGATGATGCCGGTATCGCGATACTGGACGCTCTGCAAAATCTGCGTCGTCGAGTTGTTCTGCACCGTGCTGTTGGACTGCGTGGTCAGGATCGGAACTTCCTGGCCCACCAGGATACGGGCTTCCTGGTTGTCGCTGGTCATCAAGTGCGGACGCGAAAGAACCTTGATCTTGCCGCGGCTGGCCTGCGCGTCGATCACGCTCTTGTATACTTCGATGCCGGCGCGATAACTGCTGAAGGTACCCAGAAAACCACTGGCACCCAGCGAACCGATCGCGCGCAGCTCGCGGCCGAATAGGTCGAAGTACGCGCCGCCCTGGTCTCCGGTCTTGCCGCTGGTGTCGGAGTTGTTCGGTTGCAGGGACTGCATGATGCTCAGCGAATCGTTCTCGCCGAGCGTCACTTCGGCGATCATCGCTTCGATGAGCACCTGGCGCGGTACCACGTCGAGCGCGCGAAGAACGGCCTTCACGGTCTGGTAGTCACGCGGAGTGGCAAGGATTACCAGCGAGTTGGTGACTTCGTCTTCGACAACCCGCACCTCCTGTTCGAACAAGTCGTTCTCGCTGTCGGGACCTCCCAGGATCACTCCGCCGCCACCGCCGCCGCCACCACCGGAGCGTCCACGGCCGCGGCCGCTTGCGCCGCGACCGCTACCGCCGCGGCTGCTACCGCCGCCGAGCCCGCCGCCACCGCCGCCGAGCCCGCCACCGCTACTGCTGGTGCCGCCGCCGAGCCCGCCGGCGCTCTCTCCGTCGCCGGAGCTCATACCGCCACCGACTCGCGAGGAACCTCCACGGCGACTCGATCCAGAGGACCCGCTCGACGCGCGCGACATCCCGCCTCCGAGACCAACCCCGGCCTCGGCCGCGTCACCCGAGCGCCCGCGCTGCGAGCGCCCCGACCGCGACGAGCCTCCGCCTTCACCGTAAACGTCGCTGAGCACACCTGCCAGATCCGCCGCCTTGGAGTTTTCGACCCGATAGACGTGAACCTGGCGGCGCCCGCCGGCTTCGGACTCGACGTCGAGCAGGCCGATCCAGTATTCCACCGCCATCATCACCGCGCGATCCTGCGCAACCAACGCGATCGCTCCGAGACGCGAGAGCGGAATCAGGTAGGCCGTGCTGCCGGTTTCCGAGGCGTGGTAGGCCTCGAGGATCGACTGCAGTTCGGCTGCCAGATCTTCGAGTACCGCGTGCTCGACCTTGAATACCTTGGCGTTCATTTCGGCGAACGTATTGGTGTCGAAGGTGTGAACCAGTTCGGTCAAGCGATCGGCGGTCTTGGCAATGTCGGTGACGATGAGGAGGTTGGAGCGGGCAAAAGCGATGACGTCGCCGCCCGGAGAGACGAAAGGCGTCACCGTCTGCGCCATCTGTTCGGCACCGACGTGGATCACCTTGACGATGTTCATGACGAAGTGGTCTTCGTCGGCCAGCGAGCGGTCACCGCCGAGGATCTTGGTCTTGCCCTCCTCGGCAGGCACGATCGAGTAGAGGTCGCCGGACTTGACCGCGGCAAACCCGTTATTGCGCAACAGCTGATGGAAGATCGGGAACAGGTCTTCGCGCGCGAGTTTACCGGAGGTGCGGACGGTGACCTGGCCCTGGACGCGCGGGTCGACCCAATAGTTGATGTTCATCGCCGCCGCCAAACTGTAGATGACCTCGCGGATGTCGGCGTTCTCGAAGTTCAGCACGATCGAATCGTCGGCTCCGCTGGTCGCGCCGGCCGGCGGTGACCCCGGCGGCAACGTTGCCGCGCCGGGCGTGGGCTCGCTCGCGAGCCCCGTCTCGGACACGTCCGAAGCAGCGGGTTCGAGGCTGCCAACAGGCGCCGTTCGCGGCATCGGCGCGACGACCCTCGGCGCTGTTGGTGCCCCTGTTACAACCTGCTCGGCGCCACGAGCTTGGCCAACCGTCCCGAGCAGGATCGAGAGACCTACCGACACCAGCGCGCCCTGCCTCAACCCCCCTCGCCCGTTTCGCCTCGTCGATGTTGCCATGTCTCCTCGTCCAGCCGCTGTGCGGTTCGCTTCGCTGCACCCAGCGGCGGCTCGTCGTCAGCTTTTCTAGCGCGTTTTCGCCGCTTCTCGAAGCTTGCGCAGTGCGTCCAGGCGCGCTTGCACAGGATCTGGCGCGGCAGCGGCGCCTTCGGCTTGGCCCGGCGCCGACGCACCGGTCGCAGGCCGATTGGCCCTGATGGCGGCGTTGCGCTGCGCTATCGCCTGAGCCTTTTCCCTTGCGCTCATCACCTTTGAGTCAGCGGAGTTGTCCGGGTTGGCGGGCGGGGCGCCGGGACGAGGCGGGGGCGCCGCGCGGTTGACCGCAGTGGCCGGCCTCCCGGGCGCAGCCCCGGCCGCGTGGACGCCGGCCGGTCCTGCCGGCGCCGGGCCGCCGCCGCCGCCTTCGACACGCAAGTCGAGACGGAATTGCTGCCCCGTCGATCCCAACAGCACGACCGAACTCGCTTCGATCTCTCCCACTTCGTAATCGCCGAACATGTCGCCTCGCCGCAGCGAGCGCTGATCGGGCCCCAGGGCAGGATCCGACAGGATCGCCACCGGTTCGCCGAGCAACATGATGCCGCTGACCTTGACGTTGGTCGGCGGCGGCAGCGGCGCCGCATCGACGAGCCCCGAGACGTCGATATCCTCCGTGTGGACACCGCGCTCGGCCTCGAACAGATCAGCTTTGACGACCGCATCGGTAGTCGCCGCGTCGGGTTTGGCTCTGGGTCTGGCCGCCGGCAGCGGCGTCAGTGCTGGGAGATCGGGGATGTCCGCGAATGCCGGCGGCTCGGTGCGCAGCACCTCGGCCACGCGCAGGCCGAGTCCGACGACCAGCGCCAGTTGCAACAACGCCAGGGCCTGCATCAACCGCTTCACGTCGCCTGCCTCATGAAAGTCTTGACCTCGAGGCTCACCGTCAGCGGCGGCGGTGCCGCGGCGTCGGGGACGCTGTGGGGAGTGGTCGGGCGCCTGACAGTGCCGAGCTTGCGGTTGATCTCGAGGTGAGCGACGACCAGGTCTTTCTCGTTGCCTTCGATCGAAGACAGCAGCCGCGCCACGCCCTCGACACTGCCGCTGAGGGTGAGCCGCACCCCTACCCGCCTGAAACCATCGACATCCTCTTCTTTGAGTATCTGCGAGCTGAGCACGTTGAGCCCGGCATCGGCCGCAAGCGTACCGATCATCCCCTGCAACTCGGCGCCGACCTGAGTGGTCGTCGCCCCACCCGTCAGTCTTTCCTGATCCGCCTGGAAGCGGGCCTCAATCTCGGTGCTTTGCTGCTCGGTCGCTTTGGATCTGGCCAGGATGCGCCGGTAGTTCTCGATCTTGGCGACCTGAACCCATTGGACGTCGGCATTCGCCGAATCGGTCACACCCTCGCCGCTGAAGACGCCGTAACGCAAGACGACGATCACCGCGATCGCCAACGCGGAGACCAGCAGCGTCCGCTCGCGCGTGGATAGGTTGGTCCAGCGCTCGAGCAACTTCATTCTTCGAGCCTCATGCGCAGGCTGAAACGCTCCTGATCGGCCAGGTACTTGGTAGTCGGCGCCGTGAAATCGACACCGGCGAAGTAAGGCGAGGCTTCCAGAATCGCGATCAGATCGCTGGCCTTGTTGGCGATCCCGTCGACTTCGATGCGATCTTCACGGAAGCGAAAAGTCGTCAAGTACGCGGAGGTGGGGACCAACTCGGTCACGGCTTTCAAGTAGGTCAGCACGCGGCTGCGGCTCTTCTTCTCCAAACGCGCGACCTTCTCGAGAGTTTCCTGGTTCTTATCCTGGCGGCGCAGGGTCTGCTCGACCATCGGCTCGAGGCGGTCCACCTCGCCCGCCAACGCAGCATCGATCGCGAGGTTCTTGGCTGTCATCGTCGCGACCAACACCAGCGCCATCACGATCACGGCCCCCGAAAGCGCCAACTCTTTGAGACCGAGGCCGGTCGAGGCGTGCACCATCGCCTCCGGCAGCAAGTTGAGAGCCACCTGCGACTCACCGAGTTGGCCGAGGGCAGCACCGACCGCTACGATCTCGGACTCGGAGGGGTGACAGTCCAGCGGGAAAAAATCAGCGCCGGCCAGATCGGCCAGCGCCACTTCTCCGTGCTCGACCGGCGCGTGGCAGGCACGCACCGGCGCTTCGCCGCTGTGTTCGGGCAGCGCCGTCTCCACCTCTCTGGCGATCGCTTCGGCGCGCGAGCGGACGCGAGGATCGAGGTGACGACTCGATGCGAGAATTCCGCGGGTCACCAGCGTCAGATACTCGCGAGTCCCGACGCGCGAGACAAGAGCGGCCAGCGGGTGCCCGCAAAAAGCGACGTAGTCCGCCAGGGCCAGCGGCTCGGCGGTCACCGCCGAGAGCGGCAGACCGGCCTCGGCAGCCAGTGCCGCAGCCTCTTCCACCGCAAGGCGCGGGGCGGCGACGACGGTGACCGCAACCCGCTCGCCCACGGTACCTACGGGGCGCACCAGATGGCTCCAATACAGCGAGTCGGCCGCTACCGGGATCAGCCTGTCGAGTTCGTAACCGACCACTTCGCGAGCGTTGGCGGCTGCCGACGCCGGGATCGGCAGCGTTCCCAGGAAAGTCGCCGAGCGATCCACCGCGACGCTGATTCTGCTGGGTTCGACCCCGTTGTCGGCCACCCAGCGACGCAGGAAACTCGCAGCCTCGGCCGGGTGGGCTTCGGACGGGCCGCCCAGACGCGCCGAGGCCAAGCCTACGACGCGAACCGAATTCAGACGCTTGCGGACATGCGCCACCGACACCACGTCGCCGCGCAGCGCGATCCCCAAGGCATCGGCAAAATCCGCTTTGACGATGCGGCGAAGAAAACTCTTTGTTTCCACTGCTCGAAGCGCTCAGCCGCGGCCAATCATTCCTCTCCGGAGGTTCCGGCCTGGCCGGCGCGATCGGAGTCGGAAGCGAAGATCGAATCATACCACCTGTAGACCCGCAACCCGTCTCCTGCCTTGGGCAAACGCACCACTGCGCCGACATGCGCCACTTCGGTGCGCTCGTCGCGGTCGACAACCCTCGCCTCGACGGTGATCTCGGTCGGCGTCCTGGGGGACTCGGCGACGATCGTGCTACCCAGCGTCGCCGCGAGAGCACCGGGAGGCTGGTTGCCCTTGCGTCGCTGAAGCCCCAGATCGTCTGTTTCGCCGCGCGCCAGCCCCGACAGAGCCTGCATCACGGCCGGCGTGACCGATGCAGGATTCACGCTCTTGGAAGTGTTGAACACCGAGAAGATCTCGCCGAGCCCGGGGTACTCGTCGTTACCGCGGAACGCCGCGCGATCGACGCCGCGCACCAGCAGCAGTTCCTCGACCGAGTCGAAGTCGGCGTTCTTGGCCATATACGGGTGAGGAAGACTTTCGTAGTAGTCGCTCTCGGCACCGCTGGGGCCGTGAAGGTCGTCCTTGTCGCGCCAGTCGATTAGCGAATCGGCGATCGTGTCGACCGCGTCGCTGGAGAACTTCAAGTTGGTCAGCAGCAGCCGTAGCGTCGCGTCGTCGACCTTGTTCAGACCGATCTTGCCGCCCTCGTCGAAGACCCTCACCTGGTACGCTTTGCCGTTGAACTCCGCTTTGACCCACTGCCCGTCGCCCTGGGCGAGCGAGCGGATCGGATCCTGGTTCTGCTCGTCTTCGACTTTGTCGATCTGCTCCGCGCGCTGGCGGTCGGCCTGCAGCGCCAGGATCGCTTCACTGACGCCCGCCATCGCCAGGTAGCGCGCCAGCGTCCCTTCCTTGTAGTTACGCGTGCTGACGGCCTCGTCGCGCATCGCGCGCGCGAACTCGGCCGCCAGCACCGCAAGCATCGCAAACGTCCAGACCACCAGTAGCAGCGCAACGCCGCGTTGGCGACGGCGATCAGTCCTCGTCGTCGTCATCCTCGTCGTCGAAATCGTCGTCGTCGTCTTCTTCGTCATCGTCGTCGTCATCGTCGAAATCGTCGTCGTCGTCATCCTCGTCGTCGAAATCGTCGTCGTCGTCATCCTCGTCGTCGTCGTCGTCGTCGTCGTCGTCGTCGAGATCGAGGTCGTCGTCCTCCTCTACGTCCTTGTCTTCCTCCGCCTTCTTGCCCTTGCCGGGACCGCCCGCTGCAAGCACGACTGACGGCCAGCCGACCAGTCGCCACGCGGGTACCGTTATGCAAATCCCGCTCGTCATCCCGTCCAACAAGACGTTCTCATTTGTTTCCATCGAGATTCTTCTCCTTCCTGATATCCGATCGTATGGAACGGCGGCCTAGTCGTTACGGATTAATCGTCATCTCAGATCAGTATGGCAGCTAGGTTCACGGCTGGTTCTAGTGCGGATTCGTGTCCTCATTCTCGTCCAAATTCTCGTCCGGATTTTCGTCCAAGTTTTCGTCCAAGTTTTCGTCCTGGTTCTCATTCTGGTTCCTGCCTCCACTCCTGATGCGCCCGAAGTCTTCGGCATCGGTGATCTGGTTGAAGGTTCCCACCAGCACCGGCGCCTCCTGATACCACGACGGGCCGGCCACCACCGACGGTTTCAACTCCACGCGCACCACGGCAGGCAACTGATCCTCTTGCGAGGCGTCCCAACTGTCCAGCCACTCCTCGTCTTCCGGATCACGCCGATAAGAGAACTCGAGCGAGTCGACGTCGAACAACAAGGTCGCCTCAACGCCTCCGGAAAGTCCCGCATCCTCGCCGAGTTCTTTCGGGCCCCGATAAGCCGCGTAGGCGGGAGTCTCCGACATCCGGAGCTTACCGTCCTCGAGCCAGTAGCGGACGATAGCCAGACCGCTGGCGTCGGGCCTTTGCGGCGCGGTAGTGACGAATTCGATCTTGTCCGAATCGCCAAAGAAATACGGTTGCGGTTGCGACGCGTCTTTGTCCTCGCCGAACCCCTCCTGATCCGGCCTCGGCAGCGTTATCGGCGCCACCGACGCGATCTGCCTGCTGATCAATTCGGTAGCGACTCGAAAGCGCCGCGATTGTTCGGTCACCCGTTCGCCCGAACTCGCCGAGCGCGCCCCGAGCACGAGAACGCCGTAGATCCCCAGACACACCAGACTGAAGACGGCCATCGCCACGATCAATTCGAGAAGCGTGAAGCCGGCTTGGCGCCTGCTCACGGCTGCGGCGATACCAGCGGCGAGAGGTTGCAGGGCAGCTGCGCTGTCAGGGCCGACGCGCTGAGCCGCCGCCGCGCCGATGCGCCACGTTCGACGGTGACCTGTCATTTGGATTTCTCGGCGATGCGCGCACTCTGGATCGCCACGCTCTTCTCACCGTTGGTTCCGAGCCAGCGGACCTCGGCCGAAAGCTCCCACAGTCCCAGATCTCCGGCAGCATCGCGCAGATTGCTGTCGTTGTTGTCGTCGAGCCCGAGGAGTTGTCGTTCGACCGGCCTTACTTCCTGCGTCCAGGAGAACTTCCCCTCGTTCCCGGTACGCGTTTCCTCCTCCAGCTTGGTGCGCCACATCGCTTCGTCGACCAGCGAGCGCGCGAGCACCAATGCCTTGGTCTGATTGTCGACTTCACCCGCCAACTTCATGCTGCCGGTGAAGAGTTCGAGCGCACCGACGATGCCGATGCCCATCACCGCCACCGCGATCGTGACCTCGAGCAGAGTGAAGCCGCGGCGGCGTTCCCCGCGCCCCGCCGGCCGCCGGCAACGACGGCGCGCCGCCTCGAGAACTCGCAGGCCGATCAAGAGTTGCCCTCTATGCGCACGCGACCGATCAGCGGATCGAAAACCAATACGAAGCGCTGGGAACCCGCCGCGGTGTCGAAGCGGATCGTCACGCTGCCGCCCGAGGACGCGCCGGTGGGGTAGAACTCGAACACTGTCTGATCGTCCCCTTCTCCCTCGCGGCCGCCTTCGATCTCACTGAACTCGGCGAAATCAGGCAACTCGAAACTGTCGCCGACGCCATCGACACCGAAGCGGCCGTCGCGTTCCCAGATGACGAGACCGACCGGCTTGCGGGTGTTCACCGCGCGCGACGACGCCGCGCGCGCAACGCTGATGAACTCGCGCACCGTGCGGCGCACCGCGCCCTGGCGCCACCCCGACACCACCGACGGAACCGTCAGCGCCGAGATCACACCGATGATTACGACGACGACGACGAGTTCGAGGAGCGTGAAGCCGCGGCGGCGGCAGCGCTCAGTCGAAATTCGAGAGGTCAGCGCCGTCTCCATCGCCACCCGGACGGCCGTCGGCGCCGTAGCACAGGATCTCGTAATCTCCACCGCCCTTCTCGGGTCCGCGGTAGACGTACTCGTGGCCCCATGGGTCCTTGGGAAGTTTCTTCATGTACGGACCGTCCCACATGTCCATTCCCGACGGGGCATCCAGCAGGGCGTTGAGCCCTTCCTGAGAGTTCGGGTAACGGCCGGTGTCCAGCGCCAGCGCGTCCAGCGCGGTAGCCAGGTTGGTGATCTGCACCTTTGCCGTCTTGACCCGGGCCTTGGCGGCCTGGCCGAAGAAGTTGGGCGCCACCAGCGCGGCGAGCAGCCCGAGGATCACCATCACGACCAGCAGTTCGATCATCGTAAAGCCGGCGCGGCGATCGCGGCGACGTCGTTCGTCCCTCTTGCAAGTCACGGTTCTCGTTCCTCCTCGGTCAGTAGACGCGGGCGCGTGCCGACCCTTCACTCGCAGCCATTTGGTTAATGAAACCGGCCGCCGCGACCGGATTCGGTACGCGGGCTGCCTCACCACTCTTCATACGACCATCTGATTGACGCTGAAGACCGCCGACATCATCGCCCAGACGATGAACCCGACGACCACACCCATGACCACCAGCACCAGCGGCCCCATCAGCGACATGACGCGCGCCACCGCGTTGCTGACCTCGCGGTCGTAGTGCTCGGCGACCACCAGCAGCATGTCGTCGAGGCGACCGGTCTCTTCACCGACACCCACCATCTGCAGCGCCAGCGGGGGGAAAACGGCCGATTTTTCCAGCGGTCCCGACAGCCCCTTGCCCTCACTGACGTCGCGCTGCACGCCGGCCAGAGCCTGCGAGATGACGACGTTGGCCACCACCGCTCGAACGATTTCGAGAGCCTGGATCAGCGGAACTCCACTCTTGAGCATAGTGCCCAGAGTGCGCGCGAAACGCGAGACCTGCAGCTTGCGGGTCAGATCGCCGAAAATCGGCGCGGCCAGCGAGAAGCGATCGAAACGCCATCTGCCGGCCGGCGTGGCGAGCCAGCGGCGCATCCCCAAGTAAAGGCCGTAGCCGGCCAACGCGATCAGCCACCAGTAGCTCTTGATGAAATCGCTCGCGCCCATAACCAGCCGCGTCGAGGTCGGCATCGCCGCCCCCAGATCCGCGAAGATGGAAGCGAAACGCGGCAACACCACCGTCAGCATGATGGTAATGGCGACACCGGCCGTCACCGCCAACACCAGCGGGTAGACCATCGCCGACTTGATCTCGTCGCGGATTTTCTCGGTGCGTTCGAGATACTCGGCGAGGCGTTCGAGCACACTGTCGACGACGCCGCCGGCCTCGCCGGCACGGATCATATTGACGTAGATCGGCGGGAAGACCTTCGGGTACTCACCGAGGGCCTGCGACAGCGAGCGGCCTTCCTGCACGCGGCCGAGCACCTGACGCACGATTCCCTCGAGGGTCGCGTTCTCGGTCAGCGAAGAAAGGCTGGCCAGGCTTCGGTCGAGCGGCATCCCGGCCTTGAGCAAGGTGGCCAACTCGCCGGTGAACAGCATCAGGTCGCGACCCTTCACCTTGCGCGGTCGCTTCCAGGGCAACGTAAACGACAGAGAAAAGCGGCTTCGAGACGCCGCCTGCGCGGCGCCGGCGCGTACCGTCAGCGGGATCAGGCCCTGGCTGCGCAGCGAAGCCACCACGGCAGCCTCGCCCGAGGCCTCCACCGAGCCTTCGACGATGCGTCCTTCGCGGGTCGTCGCCCTGTACGAGTACGGTGTCATGGCCGCGGGTCCGTCATCTCAGTCGTCACTTATCACCTGCCGCAGGCCATTGCCGCTCGGCGGCGCGTCCCGGCTTCAGCGAGCGCGCATCAAAGGCGCGCGTCATGGACGCAGACCTCCCCCTACAACTTCAACTACACGTTGCCACTGCTCACAAAAGCCCGCGCCTGTGGCCGGCTCCACCGGCCGCAGCACCCCGCTCGCGGCCGCGACGGAGCGGGGCCGCTCGGTCAGTACCTCTGCGATGGCCGCGCCAAGAGCACCGACGTCCCCACGCGGCACCACCCGCGCGCCGGGCGCCTGTTCGGCCAGGCCGCCGGCATCGCTGACCACACAGGGCACGCCAAGCGCCGCGGCCAGCGGCAGAATGCCACTCTGGGACGCCCCGAGGTAGGGCAGCACGAGGACCCGACAGATACTTACCAGACGCACGAGTTCACTATCGTCAACGTATCGATTCACGAACACAATCGACGGATCCGCATCGACCGCGGCCAAGACCCGGCGGCGGGCTTGGCCGCGCAAATAACACTCGCCGACCAACAGCAATCGCTCGGGACCGACCCGCGCCCTGCGTTGCCAGGCTTCGAGCAACACCTCCACGCCCTTGTAGGATCTCAGGTGTCCGGCCATCAGCACCACCGGGGCGTCGGTTGCGAGCCCGTAGCGCGCCGTGACAGAGGCGCGGGAGACACTTGCCAGCGTCGCAACTGTCGGCGCCGGCGAGTCGAGCAAGGCAGGCAAATCGAGCAAGTCAGGCAAATCAGGCAAATCGAGATCGACCAGCGGCGGCAGCGCAACGGTCTCGACACGCGCCCGCGGCAGCAGCGCGCACACCTGCCCGGCCACCACGCGGCTGTGACAGACCACCAGACCGGCGCGCGCCAAGGTCGCGCGAGCAAGTGTGCGTGCCAGCGGAAACGGCTCGTGCGGCAACAGATTGTGACACACGATCGTGACCGTGGCGGGTGGCCTCGCGCCGAGTATTCGCCGCAGGGCCGGGGCGCAGACCGGGTGCCACCACTGCGCGATCACGAGCTGCGGATCGATGCGTTCGAGCAGTGCCGCCGCGCGCCGCCAGCTGCGCGGGTCGAGCGTGTCGAGCAGCGCATCGACGCGAGTTGCCGCCGCGCCCTGCGCCGCCGTGTCGAGTACCGCATCGACGCGAGTCGCCGCCGCGCCCTGCACCGCCGTGTGTCGCGCTCCGCCCCCTCGGAGCGAGTCGTCCGGCCGCGCCGGCTCGTCGTGCGCGCGCTGCGACCGCGATGGGTAGTGGAACGGCGAGGTGCCCGGGAAACCGAGTCGCGGATAGAGTCGCGAATACGACAGCACCTGCGCGCGCGCGCCGCTGCGCAGCAACGCCTCCACCAGGCGCGCGCTGTGAGCCGCGATGCCGCCGCGCAGCGGCGCGATCGGGCCCACCACTACGACGCTGCGCGCGCTCACTGCGTAACCGCCGCGCCGCCGCGCGAATCGAGTTCGCGGAGCCTGGCGCGGACCTCGCGATCGAACGGCGCCTCGGCAAGATGCTCGACGAGGATAGTTCGCGCGCGCGCGACGTCGCCGGCGGCTGCGGCGAACTCTGCGCGCGCGAGCAGCGGCCAGTTGCGCTGGCGATCCACCCGCTGCGCCGAGTCGAGGCAGCGATCCGCCAGCGAGTCGAGCCCGACCCGGTGAGCCACGTAGGCCAGCAGCGTCCAGCCGTCGGCGTAGTAAGGGTCCAGGCTGCGAGCGCGCAGCGCGTGCCACAAGGCCAGAGCGGTCTGGCCGCTGCGATAGCGCGCCCAGGCCGCACAACCGTGGGCCCACGCGCTGTGCGAATCGGCGCGCATCGCGCCCGCGAAGTCGTCGATCCCGGCCTCGGCGCGGCCGGCCGCGTCGTCGTTGAAGCCGAGGTCGATCCAGGCTTGTACCAACGAAGGCTCGCGCCGGGTCGCCTCCACCAGCAACGCGCGTGCGGCCTGGCCGCGTCCTTCGCGTTGAGCACGGTGGGCCAGCGACAGCAACGGCCGGCCGCTGCCCGGATGCTCGAACGCGAGCCGCTGCAAGTCGCCGCCGGCCGGGTCGAGGATGTCGAGCACCGGATTGTCGTAGCGCGGCCACGGCCCGGTGCACGAAGCCGGATCGCCGAGCAGCTGCACGTCGCGCAGCGAAACCGGGTTGCCGATCAGCGAACGCACCTGCAACGTCACGCGAGAGCGCGGGCTCGAAGTATCGAGTTGCAGATCCAACGGTTGATCGTGAACCGCTTGTGCGCGCACGCGACGATCGTCAACCGACACTTCGAAGGCCTCACGGCGCGGCCGCGGGGCGTAAGCAATCACACGTGCGGCTTTGACCACGCACTCGGCGCCGATGTCCAGCGTGATCGTGACCTCGCTCGCGACGTCTTCCCACGGCTCGGCTGCTGCGGTCCAGATCGGCTGCGCCGCCGGTGCGAGAAGCTGTGGAGGCGGATCGAACGCCACCAGCGCGCCGGGCGCGGAAGCGACCGCAGCGAGCACATCGCCGAAACCTGACACGGGCGGCGGCTTGGTATCCGGCGCCGCCTGTGGCGGCTTTCCCGGCGCCGCCTGCGACGGCTTTCCCGGCGCCGCCTGCGACGGCTTGGTATCCGGCGCCGCCTGTGGCGGCTTTCCTGGCGCCGCCTGTGGCGGCTTGGCATCCGGCGCCGCCTGCGGCGGCTTTCCAGACGGCGCCGCAGGCGGCGGCTTCGCATACTGCGACGAACGCGCGCCGAGAACTTCGAGCCACGGCGCGGGCGTGACTTGCTCGGGTTGCGCAGCAGCGGCGCTCTGGTCGTCGCCAGCGATCGACTGCGCCGGCGCTTCGCCATCGTGTTCGAAGCGCGTCGCGCTCGCGACGGCTGGCGCGCGGTCGCGCTCGGCGACGAACCAGTCGCCGTTCTCTAGCACCACGCGCCAAGGCTCGCCCAAACCGGCAACCACTCGCTCGCGAGTGCTGCTCCACGACGACGCGCGCTGGTCACCGACTCGCGCCGCCAGCAGCGATTCGGCACCGAAGCGACGCAGCCAGCGTTCTTCGCTGCCGGCCGCGACCAGACGCCGCGGCAGCACCGCCCAGCGTGCATCGTAGGCCGCGGCGATGGCATCGCGCTGAGACGGCGTCGCCGTGCCGCTGAAAAACTGTGCGCGGTCACGCAGACGTTGGTAGGCGCTGCTCTCGTCGAGCGCGAAGACCAAGGTTCCGCGCTCGGTGAAAGCCACCACCGGCTTGCCCGTCAGCGCCGGAATCAGTTCGGCAAATCCCGGCGGCGCCAGCACTGCACTGCCGTCTTGCGCTTGCCGCGCCAGGAAGCGGTAGACGGCCAGCGAATTCCCGCGCGGCGCGCGCGAGGCAGGTCCGGGGTGCTCGCTCATCTCGCGGCGCACGCGGTCGGTACATTCGCTCCAGGCCAGTAACAGTGCGGCCGCGGCGACTGCGGCCGACAACGCGCGCGCGCGGACCCGCCGTCGCGTGTGCGCTGGGCCGCAAGCCGGCACTCGCGCCTGCTCATCGCTCGCTGTCGGCGAGGTAGCGCCATCGCCGACGGCCAAACCGATCAACGCGGCAACCGGCACCATCCAGCCGATCCGATAGAGCATCCACGGCACCCACAGATGGCCGGCAAGCGCGGCGATCCCGGGCGTGAACGACAACAGCAACGGCGTCGCCGTCAGCAACAACAGTACGCGAGCCTCCAACTGCCGGCGCTGCTTCCAACAAATCACGAGACCTGGAAGCGCCAGCAGAGCGATCGGCGCGAACACCGCACCGGGATGCACGATCCACAGCGGCGACACCTTCTCCACCGTCTCTACTACCCTGCCGTCCCAACCCGCACCGGCTCCGAGAATGCGTCCGAGTGCCAAGTGCGCGCGGACCACCGGGTTGTCGACCTGCACCAGCGATATGCCTTCGGCACCGAACGCGGCCGCCAACCACAGCGCCTGTCCGATCGGATAGAGTGCCGGTATGCTCAGCGCTGCCGCCGCGCCGAGGCCATCGCGCGACAGCAGCCACGCAACGGTGCGCCTGCCGTGCCTCGTCGCCACCACGAGCAACGCGGCGAAAGCGGCCATCGTGTAGACCAGGCTGTGGACCGAAACCGTGGCCACCGCCACCAGCGCCAACGCCGCGTGGCGCCGTCGCGCGTGATCCTGTGCACGGTCTTGCTCATGATCTTGCGCGTGATCCTGTGCGTGATCCTGTGCGTGATCTTGCTCGGGACCTTGCTCGTGACCTTGCTCATGACCTTGCGCGTGACCTCGAGCGCAACACTGCGCGCGCATGGCCTCGACGACCACCGCGAGCAACACCGGCGCCAGCGCGAACGCGGCAACCAGTTTGTCTTGATAGGCACGCGCGAAGAACGGAATCTCCTCGCTCCCCCACAGCCACAGCGGCACCACCAGGATGGTCGCGATCGTCCGCGGATCACCGCGCCCGAACAGCGAGCGCGCCATCCCGGCAAATGCCGACACGACCGCTATGCACACGACCGCGGCCAGCGGGCCGGCCTGTATTCTCCACAGATCGTCGCCGTGCCCGGCCCCGATCACGGCCTGAAGAGCCAGCCACGCACTCCACAGAAAACGCGGATGACAGCTGCCGCTGCCGAGCAGAAAAGGTTCTTCGAAGAAGAAGCGCCCTCGGGCCATCCACGAGCGCACGAACGCGAGGTCCCACCAGTCGTCGACGTTGCCGCCGCTGTAGCGCAACACCGCCGGCAACAGCAGTGCCACCGCCAGCGCGAACGCTGCCCATTCGCCCGAGCTTCGGCGTCGTCCCTGCGGACTCGGCCGCGGCCGCGCAGCGTCGCACCGCCGCGGCGATCCGCTACGCCGCAGCGCAGCGTCACACGGCCGCCGCTCCCCACGCTCTCGCAACAACTCGGCCGCAGCGAGTACGACGAAAATCGCGCCGGCAGCCGCCGGCGCCGCAGCCAACGGCGCGCGCAGGGCATAGAGCGGTGCCAGCGCGGCCGTCAAGACCGCGAGCGACAGTGCCATCTCGAAGGCGAAACGACCCGGGCCGTCGAAGGCGCCGCCGTCGGTGCCGATCACTCGCCGCCGCAGCACCGCCCCCGGCGTCCACAGCAGCGCCGCCGGAAGCAAGGCCACCGGCAACGACGGCCACAGCCCTGCCACACCCGCCGCGCCGAGCGCGAGGAGCAAGACGGCGGGCCCCGATCTCGCAAGTCGCATCGCGCCTCTCAGTTGAGGTAACCGAGGTCGCGAAGACGTTCGAGCACTTCGGCTTCCTCGTCGGCGGAGTAGTCGCGCCGCGCGCCGCCTGGTTGCCCGTCACGATCTTCTACGACGCTTCGTCGCACCGGGTGCGCGGCCGCAAAGCCGGGCTCGAACAGTTCCTCGAGCACACGCCCGTCCATGTCATCGGGTCCCTGCTGTCCGAGCAGGTGCAGAATCGTCGGCGCGAGGTCGACGATGTTCGGCGAAGCGGGCTGTGCGCCGCGGCGAATTCCGGGACCGCACACAGCCAGCACGCCGTTGTCGCGGTGCATCCCGGAGTAACGGTAGGTCTGATCCCAGATGCGGCTCGAACCGAAGTCGGAGAGTCCATAGAAGATGTCGGCTTCGTCCCACGGAATCAGAATCAGGTCGGGCGCTTCTTCGAAGCGCGCGCCGCGGTAGACCTCTTCGCGGCGGATCACCCGCGAGACCAGCGGCCGCCCCAGTTGCGGATCGCGATAGGCGAGCACTGCAGCCGCTATTTCGTCGCGTGCGCGTTCATACGATGCGCCCGGCTCGATGAGTCCGCGCGGCTCCCTGCCCTTGACGTTGAGGAACAGCGACCCGTAGTGACGCCCGTAGGAGTAGGCCTGTGTACGCTCCCAATCGACGTTAGCGCACACGCAAAGTTGGAAATGCGTCGCGTAAGAGAATGCGTTGAAGGTCTCGTCGTCTTCCGATCGTGCGCCGGTCCACCAGTCGAACGGGATATAAGCAACGTAGAGTGGAACTAGTGACGGCACGAAGGGAATCGCGCGGTCGAGAGCCGTGAGCGACAGCTCCCGCGGCTGCATGATCGGAAAGCGGTCGATTAGCTCATAGAACGCGCCGTACGGCAGCCACATCAGAACGTAGGCTAGACGATACTGCGGTCGCCTGAGGATGAGCGGCAGGCGGATCATCGCGACACGGGTCATCCCAAAGCCTTGTCGGTGTCACGCTCAGCGCCGAAGAAGCGACCAGTCGTCCTGCCGGCAACGGCTATCGCCACCAGCACGACCAGCGCGATCCACTGCGACGTCGCCAGCGGCCCGTAGAAGCCACGCTCGGCGTCAGCTCTGAGAAACTCAATCGCAAACCGGAAAGCGGAGTAAGCGGCAGTTGCGCGAAGGAACACATGCCGACCGTGTTCTTCGTCCTGACGTAGCGCCCACACGCTGAGTATCCCGAGAAAGATCGCCTCAATACCTTGGGTCGGAATAACCGGCAGCGTCTTGGCCCCTACCGCAATGAGCGCGGATTCTACCTGGTCGAAATATACCGGCGAACCGTCACGAAAATGGATCCCGAACATGTCGGAGCGAGCACCATAGCAGCAGCCCTGCAGGAGGCAGCCGATCCGCGCGACCGCAAGCACAGCGAACATCGGCGCCGTGGTCAGATTAAGGATCCGCCAGAGGCGCACCCTAGCACCAAAGAATGCAACCGTCACCGAAATCGGCATCGCTACGATTACACCGTAAAGCGTCTTCGGGCCACCGAGCGGGGTCAAGTACCACGCCGCAATACTCCTCCCTGGCGGCGGATAGACCGAACTGTTGGTTTCCGACCTCACTGTCCGTTCGCCTAGGTCCGCGATGCCTGGCCCGCGGGCGTCGTACCCGCGTTTCGCGGCTGTCACCGCGAGTCAAGATGTGTGATCTGCTCTATCATACGGGCACCGCCAGATTCCCGAATGATTCTCACTCCTCGGTATGCTATTCTACATTAGAGATGTTCGGCTTGGAATGTCACAAGCGTGGACTCTTCGCGCTAACCACGGTGGTTCTGGTGATCGCCTGGCTGCAAGGGCTCGCTTACGGGGGAGATGCGTCAACATGCCCCGTCAATGCAACAAGCCTAGCGGCCGGCGTTTCGCATTCCTGCGCCGTCCGACATGACGGCACGGTGACGTGCTGGGGAGACAACTACTGGGGTGAATCTTCGCCGCCACCCGGCGTCTTCCTGCTATTGGCGGCCGGTGACTCGCATAGCTGTGGAATTGAAGCAGATGGTACCGTCGCTTGCTGGGGCCGGAGCACTTCCGGGCAAGCGACGCCGCCGTTGGGCACGTTCGTTCAACTCGCTGCTGGATTTACACAGACCTGCGGGATCAGGAGTAGCGGCGAAGTAGCTTGTTGGGGTACGAATGATTTTGGTAAGTCGCAGCCCCCCCCAGGCCTATTCGAGCAGATAAGCGAACGCGTGGATCATGTCTGCGGCATTAAGACCGATCACTCAATCAGGTGCTGGGGGATGAACAACGTTGGACAGTCAACGCCTCCGGGTGGCGAATTCCAGCAGGTGGCGGCAGGCGCTTTGCATACCTGTGGCATTGCAATGGACGGATTTGTTCTTTGCTGGGGGAGCGACGATTTCGGCCAGTCAGATCCGCCAGGCGGCAAGTTCGTACGAATTTCTGCCGGGTTCTACCACACATGCGCAGTGAAGGAAGACGGTACGGTCTTCTGCTGGGGGCGAGACGACGGTGGCCAGTCATCGCCGCCTTCGTCGGCGTTCAATGATATCGTGGCCGGTGGCAATCACGTCTGTGGTCTGGGAACTGACGGTAGCGTCACCTGCTGGGGTAGCAACGTCGAGGCGCAGGCGACACCGCCAGATCGTGCGTTCTTACAGGTCGCCCGCGGCGGGGAACAGACATGCGCCATTCGCGATGACAAGGCATTGGTCTGCTGGGGGACGAATATCCCCGGCGAGGCAATGCCATCCTCTGGCATGTTCGAGCGACTCGCAGCCAGTAGGGACCACGCGTGCGCGGTTCGCGATGACGGGGCGATTCTATGCTGGGGCTCAAACGACTCCGGGCAATCCACACCGCCGATGGAACTCTTCAAGGAAGTTAGCGCGGGCGAAAGCTTCACCTGTGGCATCGAGAGCGATGACTCGGTGGCATGTTGGGGCCTCAACGATCGTGCGCAAGCGTCGCCGCCATCAGGACCCTTTCTGCAAGTAAGTTGTGGCTTCCACCACAGCTGCGGCGTAGGTGAGAACGGATCGCTGGTTTGTTGGGGAAGCGACGTCTCGGGCCAATCCAATCCGCCCATGGGTGCATTCGAGCAAGTGACTGCGGGCGGTGCACATTCGTGCGGTATAAGAATCGACGGTTCCGTTGCGTGCTGGGGGGACAATAGTTACGGACAATCGCTGCCACCCGAGGGACGTTTTCGCGAGGTTGACGCCGGACTCCTCCACAGCTGTGGGGTCAAGACGGACGGGACCGTCGTCTGCTGGGGCCGCGACGATTCGAGAGAGTCGACTCCGCCAGAGGGAAGCTTCGTCCAACTCACTGCGGGTTGGGACGGGGCCTGCGGGCTCAAGGCTGATGGATCGGTGGCCTGCTGGGGCTATCCGTCGTTGGCAGTTCCGGCAGGACAGTGTCCTGTAACCTGCGGGAACGGGCAACAGGAAGGTAGCGAAGAATGCGATGACGGTGACACGCTGTTCGCCCCGGGCGAGTACTGTTCCCCGGACTGTACCGCTGCCCCTTGTGGAATTCCCACCGACCCGTTCGGCGCCGCCTCGAAAGCCAGCGACGCTTTGTTCGCTCTGAGAGCCGCAGTCGATCAGATCTTCTGCGACTTACGGGTTTGTGACGTGGACAACAGCAACGCGGTAGCGGCATCCGACGCGCTGCTGATTCTTCAGAAGGCTGTAGGGCAAACGGTAACCTTGAATTGTCCGCTGCGGTGACCCCACGCCACCGCTGCGGTCGATTCGCGCGTGTCGCGAACGGGATCCGAGGTTTCTTGGGATCTGGAAAAGGGTGCACGGTGCGAGTGGGGCCCCCATTCGTCAGCTGCGGACGGAGCGAAGCACCAGGGGCTCGAATCAAAAGGCTTTCTCAGGTCTTCTTTGCGAGTTTGGATGTGAGTGCTCGCCCCGCCACCGGACCATGGCATCACGTTCAGGTTCACGCAGACGATCGCAGGCGGCGTGACCGCCTGCGCACGCGAGCTGGGGCTACCCCATACGGCAGTGCGAAGTTTGCTGACCTGATGGCGACGACTTTCAGCCAGAGCGCATTGCGCTGGCATCGTGACGGTGCCGGGATTTGCGATCGCCCGCAGCGTGCCCTCGCGCAGGTAGGCCGCCGGTTTGACGCCCGCGAGCTTGGCCGACTCCATCAGCGTGTACATGAGCGCAGCGACTTCGAGGCCGCGCTCGGAGCGAGCGCCGTAATGATTCTTTCTCTTGTGGGAAGCTCGCCACAAGAGAAAAACCGGTTGTTCGTGGGATCCGAGGACGGAGCCAAGGCCAACACGGTCTTCGTCTCCTTGCTGGCCAGTTGCGCCATGCGCCGGATCGAGCCGTGGAGGCACCTGCGAGACCTGCTGTGCCTTTTGCCCACGTGAAACCAGCGCAGGTTGCTCAAGCTGGCTCCCGTCAACTGGGCGAACACGCTCGGCCGACCCGAGATTCAGGAACAACTGGCCGCCTACATCTCTCGTCGCGTCACGCTGCTGGACACCGATCGCGCCGGACCTACGCGAGCCGTCGCGTAGGTCGCGTCGGTTCGCGATCGAACTCTGGCCGTCTCCGCCGCCGAACCACCGCGCTCGCCGCCGAGGCTCGCGCTTGCACGGACGGGCCAGACCGAACGGATACCTACTTCGCTTCGAAACCATCGTCGAACAGCGTTGCTGGCGTGCCAGCGCCAGCCTCGACTGCCACGACGCCGAGCAAAGGCCGGCGGTAGGATCTCATGTCGCATTCCGCTCGCGGGATCGCCCCGCCACCTCACGAGTTGGATCCGGGGTTTCTTGGGATCTGGGAAGCGGTGCCAGTGACCGAGTGGGCACCCCATTCGTCCACCGCGATCGGGGCGAGCCGCCAAGGTGTGATTTTCCAGAATCATGACCCCACCCAACCGGCGGGTTTTGATGTTCGAGAGGATCGAGCGAGTTCGCTAACTAACCGGCATTGCGCGAGGAGCAAGAAGGCGGGCCCCGATCTCGCAAGTCGCATCGCGCCGCTCAGTTGAGGTAACCGAGATCGCGAAGACGTTCGAGCACTTCGGCTTCCTCGTCGGCGGAGTAGTCGCGCCGCGCGCCCCTTGGTTGCGCGTCAGGATCTTCGACGACTCTTCGTCGCACCGGATGCGCCGCCGCAAAGCCGGGCTCGAACAGTTCCTCGAGCACACGCCCGTCCATGTCATCGGGTACCTGCTGTCCGAGCAGGTGCAGAATCGTCGGCGCGAGGTCGACGATGTTCGGCGAAACGGGCTGTGCGCCGCGGCGAATTCCGGGACCGCACACCGCCAGCACCCCGTTGTCGCGGTGCATTCCGGAGTAACGGTAGGTCTGATCCCATATGCGGCTCGAACCGAAGTCGGAGAGTCCGTAGAAGATGTCGGCTTCGTCCCACGGAATCAGAATCAGGTCGGGCGCTTCTTCGAAGCGCGCGCCGTGGTAGACCTCTTCGCGGCGGATCACGCGCGAGACCAGCGGCCGCCCCAGCTGCGGATCGCGATAGGCGAGCACCGCAGCCGCGATTTCGTCGCGTGCACGTTCATACGACGCACCCGGCTCGATGAGTCCGCGCGGCTCCCTGCCCTTGACGTTGAGGAACAGCGACCCGTAGTGACGCCCGTAGGAATAGGCCTGCGTACGCTCCCAGTCGACGTTGAGAAACGACAGGAAGAAATGCTTGAGCACCGAATCGAACGAGTAGACGTTCTTGTACTCGGCGTGTTTGGCGAGCCCGAGCCGGTCCGCAAGCCGGTGCACGTTGCGCAGCGTCAGGCCGCGGCGCAGCGCGAACGCCTTCAGACGCGTCGGCAGGTCGCGCTGCAACTGCATCAAACCGAGTTCGAGCAGCAGGTTGTTGAGCACCACGAAGCGCGTAGCGCGGCCCATGCCGTGATCGGACATCAGCACCACCGTGGTGCCCTCACCGGCCTTGGCGATCACGCGCGCGATGTCGGCGTCGAGCCGCTGGAAGTAGCGCAGCACCGGCGCCGTCAGTTGCGCCTGCGCGCGTGCGTCGCCGCGACGCCACGGGTGACCGGCGTCGAGGTAATGCCACAGTTGGTGCAGCACGCGATCGACGTCGAAGTAGACTGTCGTGAAGAAGTCCCAGTCGTCGCGCTCCATCAGGTGCAAAGTCGTGCGGGTGAGCAGATCGAGCAGTTGGTCGCAGGCGCGAAAAAAGCCATCGGCGCCGCGCTCGCTGAAAGTCTCGGCCGGATAGATCCGGTAATCGCCGACTCGCGTGCGCAGTTCCTCGCCCAGATTCGGCGGCCAGGTGTAGTCGGTCGCGAAGTACGGCGTCATCCATCCGCTGATGAAGACTCCGTTCACCTGCTCGACCGGATACGAGATCGGCAGGTTGACCACGCCCACCCGCAGACCCGCGTCGCTGAGCAGTCTCCACAGACTGGCGCCGCTGCGGTGGCCGGTGTTGACGGGAGGAAACACGTAACCGCCCGGGCGCCGGTACAAGAAGTCGTAGATGCCGGTCTTGCCGGGATTCTTGCCGGTGGCGAACGACGACCAGGCCGGCCCCGAGGTCGGCGGCATCGTCGAACCCAGCACCGCCGAGCTACCCTCGGCAAACAAACGCTGCAGGGCCGGCAGGTAACCGGCCTCGGCCCATTGGCGCAGCAGCGGCAACGGCGCACCGTCCAACCCGATCACGAGAACTCGGCTGCGCACTGACATCGGGCGACTTCTTACCCCGGACTATCCATGAACGCTCGTCACGAGACCGCCATTGCCCAATAGTCCGGGTTACCAGCCCCTGCCGTTGCTGCGAAAGCCGGCGCCCTTCACCGCACGCCTGAGCGTCCATCGCAGCCCGCGGCGCAGCAACTGCGACAGCGGCAGTTCTCTGACGTAAGCCTCGAGCATTTCGGCACTGGCCTCGGGGTGCGACAGCAAGCCCAGCCTCACCAAGCGATCGACACCGTAGTCGCCCGCCCTGACCGGTGCCAGGCACCACTGGCACAGCGAAGCGGCAGTTGCGTCGAAACCTAGTTCGCGCGACGCCGCCTCGCGCGCACGCTGTCCGCCGGCGCTGACCAGCGACGGCGAAGCGCAGAGTTCACCGATCCGCGCGGCCAACGCGGCCGGAGCGGCGACCGGGGCTTGCCAGGCCAGGCCGCTACGCACCGAGCGCGCGCCCGACTCGCTGAGCGCGGTGGTCAGACACGCCAGACCGTTGGCCTGCCACTGGGCAACCCGGTTTTCCGCGCCGAGGCGCCGCTCGTACAGCGGCCTCTCGATGTTGAGCCCGAGGTCGCAGGCCGCGTACAGCAACGGCAGTTGCTGCGACGGCAGCCAGCCGAGCATGTGCACGCGCGCACGCGAATTCTCGCGACAACTCGCTGCGCCGCGTTCGATCGAATCGTCGAGACACCGGCGGAATCGGCCGAAACTCTGCTCGTCGTGACCCGCGATGGCGCCGCCGCTGACCACCAGGTGCAGGGCGGGATTGTCTGCGAGCGCGGCGGCAACGGCAGCCGCCACCGTATCGACGTCGCACCAGGTGTTGAACCCGCCCGACCACAGCAGTACGAAGGCGTCGTCGGGCAGTCCCAGCTGCCGCCGTGCCTGCACGCGCGACGGAGCGACGGAGCAAGCTTCGGCCGCGCACGGAATGACCGTCACCAGTTCTTCGCCGGCGGTACGCGCCGACAGGCGTCCGGCAATTCCGAGCTGCCCGACCAGAGCGTGGGACTGCGCCTGCGACACTGCCGAGAAGCGATCGGCGTGTTCGAGCACCGGGCGCAGCAAAGTCCAGAAGTGCACCAGGCTCCAGTCGCTGCCGTTGACCGCGGCCTTGGCCTGCGCCTCGCAGAGCAGATCGCCGAACACGTCGGCCCACAACGGCAGATCGAGCCCCAGACGCAGTGCGAGCGCCGCTGCGTACACGGTCACTCCGACCACGGCGTCGGGTGCGAACGCCTCGATGCGGCGGCGCAGCGGATCCTCGCGAACCGTCTGTGCCCGATCCTTCGACGCGGTCTTCGAACCAGCCGCCGCCAGCGCGCGCTCCTCGACCAACAGCGTCTCGACACCCTCGGGTCCATCGATCGCGGCGTTTCCGAGCGCAACCTGATCGTCGGGGCCATCGGCCGCGGCGTTTCCGAGCGCAACTCGATCGGCCGCGCTGCACACGCACACCGCGAGCACGCGCACTCCCGCGCGCGACAGCGCACGGGCAAAGTGCTCTGCACGCAGACCGGGTCCGCCGTGGCGCCGCGACGCGACGTAGGCCGGCACACCCATCGACACCAGCAGCACGCGGCTCATGACCCGGCGGCCTCGCGGCGCAGCTGTCGAAGCAGTAGCGGCAAGCGCGCGTAGGCGCCCAGCACCGGCGCGATCTCGTGCCAACGGCGCAATCGCAGCAGCCACGCCGCTTCGGCGCGCAGCCACTGCGCGCCGCGACCGCGCCGCAGCAAGTGCCGGGCAACGAAGCGCAGCCGGCTGCGGTGGTAACGTTGCAGGAACACACGCGACGACGTCCCCGCAGAAGATCCGGCCTCGGCGTGCCGCGCACGGCTGTCGGGTACATAGACCACCCGCATCGCGCCAGCGCGTACCCGCACGCAGAAGTCTACTTCTTCGAAATAGGCCGGGAAGTAGCCCTCGTCGAAGGGACCGAACCGTTCCCACGTATCGACTCGCAGCGCGATCAACGCGCCGCAGACGTAGTCGACGTCGCAGGTCTCGGCAAAGGCATCGGGTGCGCGCAGGCCACGGCCGATGTGAGCGGTGAGCCCGTTGGCCGCCACCACCCCGCCGGCGTGCTGAAGCGTGACCCCGTCGCTGTCGAAGAGCCGCGCCCCGACCACGCCGATGTCGCGATCGCCGGTCAGTTCTGCCACCAACGGTGCGAGCCAATCCGGCTCCACCACGCAGTCCTGATTCACCAGCGCTACGATGTCGGCGGCGACGGCGGCAGCGGCGATGCCGCGGTTGGCTCCACCGCCGAACCCGTAGTTGCGGTCCAACTCGAGCAGTCCCACGCGCGCGCCGTAAGCGGCCACAGCGGCGACGGTCGCGTCGCCGCTGTCGTTGTCGACCACCAGTACCTGCAGCGCCGGGTAGTCGGTCGCCAACAGCGCACGCAGACAGGCGTCGATACAATTCTCGCCGTAGTAGGCGACGACGACTGCGGTGACGCGAACCGGCTCGCTCGCGGCCGCGGTCATCGGGCGGTTTCCCGGCCAAGGTAGCGCGCGACGACGCCGGACGGCGCGCCTTCTGCGACTATGCGGCCGCCATCGAGCCACAGCACGCGGTCGGCTTCGCGTTCGACCAGCGACAGGTCGTGACTGACCAGCACGATCGCGGTGCCGCCAGCGCGCAGCCCGGCGATGCGCTCGGAGCACTGCGCACGAAACGCTTCGTCGCCGACCGCCAGCACTTCGTCGATCAGCAACACCTCGGGTTCGCACGCAGTCGCCACCGCAAAGCCCAGGCGCGCGACCATCCCCGACGAATAGTTCTTGATCGCTACGTCCATCGAGTCGCCGAGGCCGCTGAATGCCACGATCGACGCGTAGGCGTCGCGCAGTTGCTTGCGCCGTCTTCCCAGCAATACCCCGAACAGGAAAACGTTCTCGCGTCCGGTGAGTTCCGGGTCGAAGCCGGCACCGAGTTCGAGCAGCGGAGCGACACGGCCGCGGATCGCCACCGTGCCGGCGCTGGGCGCGACGATGCCCGCCAGTGCTCGCAGCAGAGTGGTCTTGCCGGCGCCGTTGGCGCCGATCACGGCGAGCAACCCGCCGGCTTCCACCTGCAGGTCGACGGACGACAGCGCTTCGAACCACTCGGGTGCGAGCCGCCGCCCGCGCACGCTCTCGACGAAGTACTCGCGCAAGGAGCGAATGCGGTGACGTTCGCGGCGCAACCGCACGCTGAGGCCGCGGGCCTGCACCGCCGCCCCACTCGCGCTCGCCGCACGCCCGGCCGCTAGCGACAGCGCCGCGGATGCAGCCACGCCCGAATCCTGCGCGGTGGCGGCGCTCGCATTCACAGGTACAGGTAGAAGCGGCGCGACAGGCGCTGAAAGACCAGCGCCGCTGCGGCCGCCGCCAGCGCTGCCGCAAGAGTCGTCGTGAACAGCCGTGACAAGTCCGGACACACGCCGGCCCACAGCGCATCGCGCAGCGGAGCCAGCAGCCACACCATCGGATTGAGGGTCAGCAGCGCGGTCCAGCGTTCGGGGACTATCGAAGGCGGATACATGACCGGCGTGGCGTAGAATCCGATCAGCAGGATGCCTTCGGCGAAGTAGCGCACGTCGTGGAAGAACACGCACACGGCCGACAATACCAACGCGAGTGCGGCCGTGAAGAGTCCGAGCGGAAGCAGCGCAAGCAGCGCTGCAGGTACCAGGCTCAGCGTCACCAGTCCGAAGGCCGCACCGACCGCCGCCAGCAGCGCCAGCGACAACAACAGGTGGACGAGGTTGGCCGCGACCACTGCCAGCGGGAACAACGCCGGCGCGACCGCGACCCGCCGCAGGATCGGAGCAGCGCCGAGCAGACTGTCCATCGCCTGCACCAACGTCAGCGAAAAGAACCCCCACACGAAGACCCCGACGATGACGTAAATCGGATAGCGCTCGATCGACACGAAGACCTGCGCGAACACCGCCGTCAGGATCGCCATCGCCATCAACGGTTGCAGCAGACTCCACGCAAAACCGAGAGACGAACGCCGGTAGCGAACCGTCAGCGCACGCGCGACCAGTACGTGCAGTCCGTCGAGCGTCACCGTCACAGCGGCGCCCTTGCCGGACCCGCGGCTTCCCTGGCACCGTCGGCAAAACCGACAGTCCACGCGCCGAGCCCGATCGCGTACAGTGGCAGCACCGCGATCAGTACCAGCAGTTCGCGCAGCGACGAACGCGCGAACCACAGCAGCGCTCGTAGCAAGCGCGCCGGCAACAGCAACGCGACCAGCCAGCGGTGGCGCACGAAGGCGGCGCCGTGCATCCCGGTCAGCGCGCGCGCGAGTGCAGCGGTGCGGCCGAGCCGGCGCTGGTGCGCGAGCATCTCGGCAAAGCCGTCGGGATGGCGATGCCAGGTCTCGACCGCGTCGCTGAGCACGACGTTCTCGCCGAGAGTGCGCAAGCGATGTGCGAACACCAGATCTTCGCCCGGCCACAGGTCGGGGAACCCACCGGCGCGATCGAACGCCGAGGCACGGCACAGCATCGTCGTCGAAGGCGGAAGCCATTTCGCCGGCGCTGCGACGCGGCCTTCGGCTTCCTTGAATTCGAGAGCGTGCCGGAGCCACGCGACCACCCCACCACCGCGGCGCCGCACCCTCGCGGCCACCGCAGCCGCGGCGCGCCGTTCGAGTTCGGCTGCCAGTGCGCGGGCGCCGCCGCTTTCGAGCACGCAGTCGGCATCGACGAACAGCAACAACTCGGCGCCCTGCCCGGCGCGGCTGCGGCCGAGATTGCGCGCGGCGCCGGCGCTGAGCGCCTGCGGCGCGGCAACGACTTCGACGCCGGCCCGAGGGCGGGCCAGCGCCGCGGTCGGATCCGCGGCCGAGGTCACGACGATAACGCGTTCGACGAAATCGCGGTTGCCTTCGAGCAACGCTTCGAGAGTCGCATCCAGCGTGCGCTCGGCGTGGTGGGCGGGCACGACGGCTATGCAGGACACGGCTACGCCCACGCTTGCGCTACTGATCTTGGGTCACGCGCAGGACTTCGCCGATCGTGGTGACGCCGTCGGCGACCTTCCAGAAACCGTCTTCGCGCAGCGTACGCATACCGTTTGCGGCGGCTTCCTGTTTGATGCGGTCGGCAGTGGCGCGGCCGACTACCAGCTTGCGCATCGAATCGTCGCAGCACAGCAGTTCGTAGATACCGCTGCGGCCGTAGTAGCCGGTACCCGCGCAGTGGGCGCAACCCGCGGCTTCGTAGAATTCGACCGGCGCACTACTCGCGCGCGAACCGAGCGAGCGCAAGAAC
>Ga0172371_10000253_pt1 | contig 79658 bp, 71 predicted proteins | sample Lak12m_FD_114543 | JGI IMG/M metagenome (GOLD analysis project Ga0172371, IMG submission 114543) | Freshwater microbial communities from Kabuno Bay, South-Kivu, Congo - kab_022012_12m | ecosystem: Environmental > Aquatic > Freshwater > Lake | place: Democratic Republic of the Congo: South-Kivu...
GCCAGCGCTGTTATTTTAAGGTAACCCGTTAAGTATCCCGCCTGGGGAGTACGAGCGCAAGCTTAAAACTCAAAGGAATAGACGGGGACCCGCACAAGCGGTGGAGCATGTGGTTTAATTCGACGGTAAACGAGGAACCTCACCAAGGCTTGACATCTAGCTGCAAGATCTGGAAACAGATCCGCCTTCGAGGGTGCTAGACAGATGCTGCATGGTTGTCGTCAGCTCGTGTCGTGAGATGTACCGTTAAGTCGGGAAACGAGCGCAACCCTGATCCTATGTTTTACATGTCATGGGAGACTGCCCGTTTTAAATGGGAGGAAGGTGGGATGACGTCAAATCAGCATGGTTCTTACGCCTTGGGCAACACACGTGCTACAATGGAAGATACAGAGGGACGCCAAACCGCAAGGTGGAGCCAATCCCTAAAAATCTTTCTCAGTTCGGATTGAGGGCTGAAATCCGCCCTCATGAAGTTGGAATCGCTAGTAATCGTGGATCAGAATGCCACGGTGAATACGTTCTCGGGTCTTGTACTCACCGCCCGTCACGTCAAGGGAGTTGGTAATGCCCGAAGGCTCACATTAGTGGGACGAAGGCAGGACTGATGACAGGGACGAAGTCGTAACAAGGCATCCGTAGCGGAAGCTGTGGATGGATCACCTCCTTTCTAGGGAGAAAAATTCTTCTTTTCCACGTGAAAAGAAGAGCTAGTCGCCTCTAACTTAAGTGTTAGAGTGACCGAATTGATGCCAATTAGACTCATAATTCATTATCATGATATAAAAACAGCTAATATTGGCTGTTTTTTGTTTACTATATTGACAAATTTACATAATTATTATATAATATATAGTTATTTAGATTAATTATAAATTGTTTCATATTAGCCTAAATAACTAGAACATTAACATTTAAAAGCAAGTTCAATTAAACGAAAAAAAGATAAATCATGAAAAAAGTATTTGTAGTCTCTGTGAAGATTCTACTACCCATACTTTTTCTTTATAACGTTGGCTTCTTTAATCTTGATTTTTCCAAATTTTTTAAAGAAATAGGAAAGACAGAGCCCTTCAATGTTGAGGGGCAAAAGAAATTAGCTAATTTTGTAAACGAAAGAGTCGCGGTGGCAGAAAAGAAGGGCAACAAATACTCGCCCTATGATTACTTTGACGATCTTTATGAGATCGAAAAGCTGGAAAAATCCACGAAGGGCGTAATGAGCTATCATGTTTTAGCGAATCGGCTGCTCATATTACAGCAAGAAAATATGAGAAATGGATTATTTTCGGATTACGATATAACGGCCGCCAGAACAAAATACAAGGAGAGGGTAGACCCGGGAAGCGTTGCCCGCGAAGAGCTTAAACAAGATATGCAAGAAAAAACTTTTTGGCCAAATTTACGTGGTTGGCTATGGCACTTCTATCTCGTTAATCTCCCGCTGGCATTTTTGCTGTTCTTGGTTTGGTGGTATCAGGAAAAAAAGAACTTCAAGATTAGCAACCCTCTAAGTTTTTTTATCTCTTTGATCTTCTACCCAATCGTAATCGCCTTAGTTATTCGCGAAGCGCTATCAGAAAAAAGTCGCTACTTCATAGCCGAAGCTGAATTGCGACGGACTAAGAAAAAAATGTTTTCCATTCTCTCTAAAGATGAGCTGGAAGATGTTCGTCGTTTTGCGACAAGTCGCGGTCTGACTTTAACTGATTGGCGTAATTATCTTGGCAACCAAGGTTTAAAACCGCAGGGCATTCTCGTCTCTTCGCTGGTTGTGACTATTTTGTTTGCCGCTGTTCCGAGATTTTCTTTCTCACAAGATAAATCGGAAAAAGTGAAAACAAACTTATTCACAACAATGCTAACGACACAAGTTAACGCTCCTCCGGGAAATACTAGTGTCACGCACGAAGACGACAATCATAACACGCCTTCATCGTTTACCGGCGTATTAGATTCATTCCTTTATTCGTTTGATCCAAAGGATCTGAATTCCATTATTCTAAAGACTTGGATTAAGAATTTCAGTCCTCAAGAGGTAATACTTAAAATTGAGCACGTTCCTTGTTTCTGCTTTTAATTTAGGTTTCGGCGCGGCCTACCGAAAGTAAGCGTCGCAATAAACCAAAAGTTAAAAGCAAAAAGACAAGAAATGAAAACAAATGTTTTAATCATAAGTATTATCCTCATGTTCGGGCAAACTTTTAACCTAGAGGCCCAAACGAAATTCTCCACTGAAACAACTCTTTGCTATGATAAAACGCAAGGTGGTATACCGTTAAACCGCATAGAAATCAGCAACCCTTTGTTTAATATTAAATACGACTACAAAGTCGATTTAATAAGCGGCAAACCGTTAAACGATGTCTTTGGAATTTTCTTTCCGAAGATGGTCAACAAAAAGACCTTCAGCCTCGACGGTGCAATAATCAAACTTGGCGACTGGAACAAAAATGACCAGACCATCCTTGATTTGTCAGCAACAAAGAAAATTGGATCAGTTAGTATAACTTTAGAGATTGGCAGGGCTGTCGGTGTTGAAACCCGACCCTGGGACTTTGTCGTCAGCCGCGCCTCTCATCGCCTATTTACGGTCGAAGGAGGAATCCTTTCTCCGGATCAACTCTTCGCGCCATCACAGAAAAAACTTTACGGCTGGGTGGCTTATCACCCTGAACATATTTTCGTTGCTACCGGCAACGAAATCAGCCGTAACTGGTTTCTCTTTGGAACTAAGAAGCATGCCAACTTCGGCAATTTCAGTTTCCTAAGCTATGATCGCGATAATGGAAATTTCTGGTTTCGTTCTCAATTCGGTTTTCAAAACGTTAATCAGAATTTCTTTGCGCAAGATAACTACATTGTGGCTGCTAGCTATTTAATTGTTCCACCCTTCTTCTATAAACATTTTAGCCCGATGAGTACCAAAGGGAAGTATGCCCTAAAATTCGACGGAAAGAGGGTTGGAAAATTAGAAACCTACGAAGTCTCTGTTGGACGCCAGTTTGGCAAATACGGCCAAATAGCAATTGGCGCAAATAACGAAAACTTCAAGCCCGAAAGAGTCGGCCTGCTCCTTGAATATTATAAAGAGTTTACTCTTAAAAATTTCAAAGCCAGCGCCGAACTCCGCTATGAACAGTTGAGCTCTAAGTTCTATGGTTTCATTACCTTGGCTTATCAGTTCTAAGACTCTGACCGCTGTTACCCACACAGCGGTTTTTTATACCTATTCTTGACTTTATGAATATCTTATGAGAATGTATAAACACAAATAACCAAGTATTCCTTTAAAAAAACGGGCATGAAAAAAGAGATATCGGTTTATATGGCGAGCAAACTTCGAAGCGTCGAACTTGTTATGCCGGAAGAATTGGTCGGTGACTTTATCGTCCAATTCGGAATAAAATTTGGCCGCCAGGATATGGGCCGCGGTTTTACCGAAGCTAAGGTGGATGATTATTTTTATCATCCCAACGGCTGGCACGTTAGCGTCAGTGTCGAGGAGAAAAGAGTGGAAGAACTAAGAGGGTTCATTACTGAGTTCGGCACGAAATATGAGCTTTCAATTGACTTAAGCGACCTACGCTAAACAACATCTCTCAAACCAACGTGTATTTAGGTAGTCCATCCAGGCTACCTTTTTTATTTCAAAAAAACCAGCCGAAGGCCGGTTTCTAGGTGCCCTAATTTTTTATAATTTATTTACTCGATAACAACGGCTGTCCCGTAGCATAAAACCTCGGTCACGCCACCCATAAGCTCGGTCGCGTCATAACGAACGCTAACAATAGCATTGGCTCCCAACTCCTCTGCGTGTTTAATCATTAAATTATAAGCATCTTCGCGTGTACGCTCACACAATTCAGTAAAAAGTGAAATGTTACCGCCAACTAAAGTTTGGAGAGATCCGCCGATTGAACCAAAAATAGAACGGGAACGGACAATAATTCCTTTGACAACTCCTAAATTTTTGATAATCTTGGCATTTGGCAATTCAAATGCTGTCGTTACATTTTTGTGATCCATATAATTAAATTTTATTTATAAATTATCTTACTCCAATTACTTGTCTAACTTTCTCCATTTTAGCATTTGCTATTTTTTCAACTTGTTTACGGCCGTCCTCGAGAATCTTAATAACTTCTTTATCAGAAATACTCTGATATTTCTTTTGAAAGTCCTCTAAAAATTTGACCACGACTTCAGTCAGATCTTTTTTAAAATCACCATAGCCCTTTCCTTTGTAATCTTTGACTAGCCGAGCAACTTCTCGGGTACCTAGCTGAGCATAAATAGTTAAAAGATTAGAAATTCCTGGCCGATTGAGCGGATCATAATCTATATCAGAACCAGAATCAGTAACGGCTCGAGAAATTTTTTTCTTAACGCTCTCTATATCATCTAATAAAGCGATGCAATTATTTTGATTTTCATCGCTTTTGCTCATCTTTTTTTTCGGATCAAGCAGGGCCATGATACGCGCTCCTTCTTTTCGAACAACCGCTTGAGGAAGCTTGAAAATGTTGCTGAATTGGTTATTAAATCTCTTGGCGATATCTCGAGCAAGCTCTACGTGCTGTCTTTGATCTTCGCCCACAGGCACGATATCCGTATCATACATTAATATATCCGCCGCCATTAAGACCGGATAGTCATATAAGCCGACGCTAACTGCTTCCTGGTTTTTCCCAGCCTTATCTTTAAATTGAGTCATCTTGTTTAAGTCAGAAATATACGAACCATAGCAATTAAAAATCCAGGCCAACTCCGTATGGGCGGCCACGGCCGATTGCTGGAAAATAATTGACTTTTTAGGGTCTATTCCAGCGGCTAAATAAATTTTAGTTACTTCAATTATTCGCTTACGCAATTCGTCCGGATCTTGCTTAACAGTTATGGCGTGATAATCAACGACTGAAAATATGCAATTATATTCTTTTTGCATCGCTACCCATTGCGAAATGGCTCCAATATAGTTGCCGATATTAAGCCGACCGCTCGGCTGGATGCCGGAAAAAATAGTCTTTTGTGTGGTCATATGGTTATTTTTACTATTAATATTGTAATTTAATTGGTTGTTTTTAGCAAATAATAACGGATTGGAAAACTGGCCGGCTTGAAAAATTAGAACTTTGTGTTAAGATGGGTACAGGTTTGTTTTGAACCTGTTTTTATTAAACGGGGTGTAGTATAACGGTAGTACGCATGCATGGGGTGCATGTAGCCCGGGTTCAATTCCCGGCACCCCGACAAAATAAGCAAGGGCTTGTAGCTCATCTGGTAGAGCGCTGCATTCGCATTGCAGAGGTAAGGGGTTCGAGTCCCCTCAAGTCCACTAGGATATCAATCGGGCTGTGGTATAACGGTATTACGCACGCTTCGGGTGCGTGTAATCCGGGTTCAATTCCCGGCAGCCCGACAAAATAAAAAAATGCGCTTATAAATGGCTTTTGATGATTTTTTTCGCTTTGACAAAAGCCCTTTTGGCGACTATAATAATACCTAGAAATAACTTCAAGAATAATTCTTCACACTGATAGAATTTTTTTATTATTTATGATCGATTTTAAGCAAAAAATGCAAGAAGCAGAAAAACTGGAAAGAAAAAATGGTAATTATCAAACCGAAGACGAGCAATTGCTTAATAGTCGGAAGCGAAGAAGAGTTACCACTTATGTAATCGCGATTTTAGTTATTGCTCTAGTTTTTTCCGGAAAAATATTAATGTCTAGCCAAAACGCCACTAGCTGGATACCGGGTATCAGTTTTCTGAATAAGTTAAGACATCTTGTCCCTATTGCCGATAAACAATTGCTCGGTGAAGAAAGTGACCGGATAAATGTTTTATTATTAGGCATGGGCGGTGAAGGGCATGATGGTGCTTATTTAACTGATACTATCATGCTAGCCAGCCTTAAGCCATCAACTAAACAGGTGGCTCTTGTATCTATCCCCAGAGATTTAACGGCTCCTGTCAGTGGTTGGCGAAAAATAAACAGCGTTAATGCTTATGCCGAACAGCAAACGCCCGGCTCTGGCGGCGCAGCCACCACTAAGGCAATCGAGGAACTTCTACAAACGCCGATTACTTATTATATTAGAGTTGATTTTGCTGGCTTTGAACGGATTATTGACGAAGTCGGTGGTGTGGAAATTAATGTCGAAAATACTTTTGATGACTATACCTATCCCATCAACGGCCAAGAAGATAACCCGAACTATTACTCTCGTTTTGAGCACTTGCACTTTGATGCCGGCTTACAGAGAATGGATGGGGCGCTAGCTTTAAAATATGCGCGAAGCCGACACGCTCTTGGTCCCGAAGGCTCTGACTTCGCTCGCGCTCGACGCCAGCAATTACTACTGGAGGCAGTTAAAGAAAAGTTATTATCTCGCCAAACATTATTGAACCCCGTTGTTTTAACAAAACTAATCAGCGAATTTAATAAGGATATTTCTACTAATCTAAGCGCCTGGGAGCTGCTGCGGCTTTGGGATTTATCTAAAGATGTAAAAAGAGAACAAATTATCAATAAAGTTTTAAGTGATGCTCCGGACGGACTTTTAGTTTCGGGCAAGGGGCAAGATGGCGCCTATATTTTAACCCCGCGATCCGGGAATTTCTCTGAAATCAAAAGCCTAGTGCAAAATATTTTTGAATCGACAAATTCCGTCGTGCCGGCCCCCGAAACAATTGAACCAATTACTGATAATGCTCGAGTATTTATCGCTAATGGTACCTGGATCACCGGACTCGCCGGAAAAACTTCAAGTACTTTGGAAGAATACCAATTCAAAGTTGTTGGAACTGGCAACGCCGTCGAAAGAAATTATGAACAAACCGTAATCTACGATTTAAGCTCGGGGGAGAAAAATAATTCTCTAATCGCTTTGAAGAAGATGACCGGCGCAACTCAAGCCTTCAACTCGCCGAGCTGGCTCGAACAATATAAGACGGGAGATAATAAGTCTGATTTTTTGCTCATTTTAGGAACGGATGCTGACAAAAAATATTAATATGATTCAGAAAGAAAAAAACAACCTGCCTCTAGTCGCTATTTGCGGACGAACTAATGTCGGCAAATCGACACTTTTTAATTGCTTAACCGGAAAAAAGCAGGCTTTAGTTTCTGATATCGCTGGCACTACTCGGGATAGCAATTTAGGAATTGTCGAGTGGGCTAATAGCGCTTTTGAGATCGTTGATACAGCCGGAATTATAGATTGGCGCTACCTTTTAACTAAAAAAATTGCTAATAACGACATCGATACTCAAACCCAAAAACAAGCTCGTTCCTACCTAGATCAAGCTGATTTAATATTATTTTTAGTCGACACTAAAGCCGGACTCATGCCTGAAGATAAAGAGATTGCCGCGGCTTTAAAGAAAAGTGAACAATACCGCCAAAAAGTAATGTTGGTCGCCAATAAGGTTGATAATTTTCGGACCGCCCCTGAAGCGGCTCAATTTAATAAGTTGAATTTCGGCGAACCGGTTGCTATTTCTGCGGCTAGCAGCATGGGGACAGGTGACTTATTAGACATTATTATTAACAAAATCGATAAACCTAAAAAAAATAAAAAGGCCTCAGAAGATAGAGATAGCAAAGCTGTTACTGCCTGTATAATCGGTAAGCCGAATGTTGGTAAATCATCATTGCTCAATTCTATCTTAGGATATGAACGTGTAATTGTTAGCCCGATTGCCCATACTACCCGCGAACCGCAAAACACCGATTTTATTTATAAAGATAAAAAAATAACCTTAGTCGACACCGCTGGAATTTCAAAACAGGGAACCAAAGGTAAGGGCTTGGAAAAACCGGGCATCTTAAAATCTTTGACTTCACTAGATAAAGCCGACATTGCTTTGTTGGTAATAGATATTAGTGAACCAATTACACATCAAGATGCTAAAATTATCCAAGAAATAGTTGATCGGCGTAAAAGTTTAGTTTTTATTGCTAATAAATGGGACCTAATTGAAACGCGCGATACAAAAAAATGGGCTGAAGTAATTTATGATAAATTACCCTTTGCTACTTGGGCGCCTCTTCAATTTATTTCTGCCAAGACAGGTGAAAAGGTAAACAAAATTTTAGATCTCATCTTGAACATCGCCAACGAGCGCCAATTGCAATTAAGCGACTCACAGTGCACTAAATTTCTAAGCCATGTAGTTAAACTTCATAAACCAGCCAAAGGAAAAGGATTAAAGGCTCCGCATATTTATGAATTCAAACAAATAAAATATAATCCGCCTGCTTTTGTCGTGCGCATCGGACCGAACGACGACCTCCACTTCTCTTACGTCCGCTTTATGGAAAATCGTTTACGAGAGAAATACGGTTTTACGGGCACGCCAATTCATATTAAAGTTACTAAGGAAAGAAAATCGCATACTACTTATAATGAGTAAACTATGAAGATAATCGTCGGCCTGGGCAACCCCGGGGAACAATATAAAAACACGCGCCACAACATCGGTTGGCTAGCTTTAGATAATCTGCTCGGCGAAGTAAAGTGGTCAGAAAGCAAAAAATTTAATGCTCTTGTTTATGAAATGGGTGAGTCTTTATATGCAAAGCCTCTGACTTTTATGAATGAGTCTGGCCAAGCGGTCCAAAAAATCCTAAATTACTACAAGTTATTGCCTAAAAATTTTGGTATTATTAATAAAAAGGATGCGGATTTAACAGACACGCTTCTGGTTATCCATGATGAGCTTGATCTTGATTTTGGAAATCTTAAATTCTCAATTGATTCAACAAGCGCTGGGCATCGCGGCGTCCAATCAATAATCAATCACCTGAAAACTAAAAAATTTACCCGCTTAAGACTAGGAATTAAAAATGAATTGCTCCGCACCCACATCCCACCGGAAAAATTTGTTACTCAACCCTTTAGCCAGGCCGAAAAAGAACGGCTCAAAGAAATATTCGCTAAAATAGATATCAATAATTTAAAATAAACATAAAATCCTCCTAAAAAATATAGGGGGATTTTATTTAAAATTATGAATAAGCTAGAAAGTCGGCAAGCTCTTCTTGGCTTCAGCTATTTTAAAAAGATAGGTTCCGTGAAGCTCTCTCTATTAGAAAAAACTTTTTCAAATCCTTGTGATATCTTTTGGGCGAGTGCCAATGATTTAGAGAAAGCCGGACTAAATAAAGATTTAGCTCACGAGTTTACCGAGTGGCGTAAAAAAATTAATTTTTCAATAATAGAAAAAGAGCTTAAGCAAGAACAAATTAACTTTGTCACTTGGCACGACTCTGATTACCCCGCCCTGTTAAAAGAAATCTATGCCGCACCATATATTTTATATTATCAAGGCGATCTAGAGGCTTTAAAAGGAAAAGGAAGCGCCCGCCTGGCCATCGTCGGATCAAGAAAACACAGCGCTTATGCAGAAAAAATAATAAACAATTTCTTGCCGAGCCTATTAGATAGGAATTTAGAGATTATTAGTGGCTTAGCTTTAGGTGTTGACTCTTTGGCGCATCAAATAACTCTTTGTGGCGGTGGCCGGACAATCGCCGTTCTGGGCTCTGGATTAGACAAAACCAGTATTTATCCGCGAATCAATTATCGGCTCTCTCAAAAAATTATTAAAAACAAAGGGCTTTTAATCTCCGAGTTCCCACCAAAAACTCCGGCCCTAAAACAAAATTTTCCGCAACGTAACCGTATTATTTCTGGGCTTTCTCAAGCGACTTTAGTTATTGAAGCAAAAGAAAAATCGGGTGCGTTAATTACGGCCCGTTATGCTTTAGAACAAAACCGCGAGGTGCTGGCCATTCCAGGGAATATTTTTTCTGAATTTTCTGCCGGTCCCAATAAACTTATCAAAATGGGGGCGAGGCCGATTGTTTCTTCGGATGACATCTTAGAAGTTTTTAATCTAGAGGTGGGCAAGACAATAGGCCAAAAACACGAAAGCAACAAAAACATTTTACCAAAACCTGATCTCCAAAATGAAGTTGAGAGAATGATTTATAATGTTTTACACCAAGGACAAGAGCGTGCAGAAACAATTACAACCGATGAAATCGTAAAAATTACGAAACTTGACACCGCAGTCATAAATAGTACACTAAGTATATTAGAACTCCGAGGAGTTGCCAAAAGCGATGGAATCGGCTATGCTGTTAATTAAATTAATTTAAATATGAATTTAATTATTGTCGAATCTCCGACTAAAGCAAAAACCATCAGCAAATTTTTAGATAAAAAATATCAGGTCGAATCTTCATTCGGCCATATTCGCGACCTGCCGGCCAGCAAGATGGGAATTGATATTAAAAATAATTTCACGCCAGAATATATTATTCCGACTAAAGCCAAGAAAACCGTTTCTACCTTAAAGTCGGCCGCTAAAAAATCAACTGGGGTTATTCTCGCTTCTGATGAAGACCGCGAAGGAGAGGCTATCGCCTGGCATTTAGTCGAAGCGCTAAATCTTGATATTAAAAAAACTAAAAGAATTGTTTCACGAGATTACTAAAAATGCTATCTTAGAAGCTTTAGAGAACCCTCGAAAAATAGACCAAGACATGGTAGATGCCCAGCAAGCGCGCCGTATTCTAGATCGTCTGGTTGGTTATGAATTATCGCCCTTTCTTTGGAAAAAGGTGGCCAAAGGCTTGTCTGCTGGCCGAGTCCAAAGCGTGGCAACGCGCCTTATAGTTGAAAGGGAAAAAGAAATCTTAGATTTTAAAACGGAAGAATATTGGAGTTTGTCGGCCGACCTAACTAAAGACAAAGAAAATAATAACTTTACGGCTGATCTCTATAAAATCCACGACAAGACCTTCAATAAATTAACTCTAAAAAAAGAAAAGGTTGAGGAATACAAGAAAATTCTTCAGGACGCTGAATATACGGTCGAAAAAATAGAAAAAAAGCAGATTAGTAAAAACCCGGCCGCACCTTTTACTACTTCGACTCTTCAACAAACTGCCAACCGTCAATTAGGTTTTTCCGCTAAACAGACAATGATGGTTGCACAAAAATTATACGAACTTGGCTATATCACCTACATGCGCACCGATTCGCTTAATCTGTCTCCTAAATTTTTAGGTGATGCTCAGGACTGGATACAAAAAAACCTAGGAGCAGAGTATACGGTCGCCGGGGGCAGAGTATTTAAAAGCAAAAGCAAGAACGCTCAAGAGGCTCATGAGGCTGTCCGTCCGACAGAAGCCAATACTGCTCCAGAAATGCTAATTGATAAACTAGATAAGAATCAAGAACGTCTTTATCGCTTAATATGGCAACGGGCTATATCAAGCCAGATGACGCCGGCCAAATTAGCCGCAACAGTTATCGATGTTAAAGCTAAAAACAAAAAAGACTCTTTTATTTTTCGGGCTAACGGGCAAATGCTTATTTTCCCTGGATATTTGAAAGTCTGGCCAGAAAAAACAAAAGAGCAAGAATTGCCGACGCTATTGGAAAAAGACAAACTAATCTTATTAGCATTACGCGCCGAGGAACATACGACTAATCCTCCAGCACGTTATTCTGATGCTAGCTTAGTAAAAGAGTTGGAAAAGTATGGAATCGGTCGCCCTTCAACCTATGCGCCAACAATTAACACTATTATAACGCGTAATTACGTCGAAAGAGATGATAATAAAAAATTAAAACCAACCAGCATTGCTTTTGTCGTAACTGATCTACTTATAAAACATTTCCCGCAAATAGCTGATTATGCTTTTACCGCTAAGATGGAAAATGATCTTGACGCCATCGCCGAGGGGAAAGAAAAATGGCAGCCGGTTATTAATGAATTTTATACTGGCTTTCACTCTAATTTAAAACAAAAAGAGGAAGAAATTAAAAAAAGCGATATTATGCCAGAAGAAAAATCAACTGAGGTTTGCGACAAGTGCGGCGCACCGATGATTATTAAAACAGGACGCTATGGTAAATTCTTAGCTTGCAGCGCCTACCCTGAGTGCAAAAACATTAAAAAATATACAGGCGAAGGCGGCGCTTTTGAAAAAAAAGAACCCGACGCTAAGACGCTTGAGCTCCAAAAGAAATATGAGGGCGAAGTCTGCGAAAAATGCGGCTCGGCGATGAAAGTGCGAGTTGGCAAATTCGGTCCGTTCTTAGCTTGCAGCGCCTACCCGAAATGCAAAAATATAAAAAATATTGTAGATGCCGGTACAAGCGGGCAAGAAGTAGAGTGCCCGGTTTGTCATGAAGGAAAAATCGTCAAAAAATTCAGCCGCCGCGGCGCTTTCTGGGCTTGTAACAATTACCCGAAATGCAAGAACGCCTATTGGGGAGAGCCGACCGGTAAGGACTGCCCGGATTGCGGCGGATTACTAATAAAAGATGCTAAGACGGGGAAGGTAAAATGTAGTAACCGGGAATGCGATTATGCAGAAAAAGAAAAAAAATCTAATAAAAAATCCGGCTAAATGCCGGATTTTTTGAATAATACTGCTATTTATTTCTTTTTAGTCTTTTGGGTTTTTTCTTTCTTTTCATTCCTTTTCTCTTGAACAAAATCCATCGCTTTCTTAGCAATTTCTCCAAGAATCATAAAATAAGCCGAACTATTTTTAAGCTTATCCTTGGCGATATTTACAACCTCTTCCGCTTTGGCTACCCCTAATTCAATTCTCTTGGTAATCCTATTGACCCGCTGGACGCTGACGACAAAATAATAGATTGCCCAGCAGAGAAAAAATGTTAAGACAAGAACGCACAAAGCAAGAACTAGGTTTAAAATATCAATGGAGGTAGAAAACATATTATTATTTTAATATAAATAATTAATTTCTTAGTCTTGCCTCAAATTTATCGGCCAGATGCTTAATCAAATCTTTAACTATAAGGTCGACTTCTTCGGTAGTCAGAGTTCTTTCCCTCGATTGAAAATTAATATGGAAAGCTAAGCTTTTCTCATCATCAGCAAGCTTATTCCCTGTATAAACATCAAAAAGTTCGACCGTCTTGATAAGAGAATTGAAGTTGATAATTGTATTCTTTAATTCATTATACAATATTTTTTCATTTAAAACAAAGGCGAGATCACGGGTTACTGTCGGGTACTTATCTATTTCTTGAAAGCGCGTCGGCGCTAAACCAAAAATTAAATCGGCTAGAACATTAAAGTTGATTTCTGCTATAGCCACAGCTTTTTTCAAATTTACATTTTTTGCCACCTCTTGATTAACCACGGCCAGCAGCCCGATTTCCCGGCCCAGAACTTTGATCTTAGCAAACATTTTTTTATTGGCCCAGCCCAGCATTTCTTCGGAAAGAAAAAATTCTGTCTCTACTTCATAATTTATCAAGCTTTGCAGAAGGCTATTCACTGTGCCTTTTAACACGCTAAACAAATCATTGCTATCGGCGGCTAAAACTAGACCCAGATGCTTTTCTTGATAGGGGAGGGTTTGCTCGCCCGTCTCTTCTTTTCTAATCCTTCCCGGGGCATTGAAAAATACGCTGCCAATTTCAAAAAATCCTAAAGAATCGGCTTTAGACTGATTGTTTTTTATATTACTTATTAATCCGGGCGCGAGTGATTGGCGCAAAATAGTCTGAACGTCAGATAGAGGATTAGCTAACTTTAAATAATTAAAAAAATCAATGTTTAATTTTTTAAGTTGATCTTCGCCAACGAAAGAATAATTATAAACTTCGCTCAAACCATGCTTAAGGGCTAAAATACTCTTTATTTTTCTCTCTAACTGTCTTTCCTCGTTCACCTCCGGAAGTCTGAGTATTTCAATCGGCAACTGAGAAGGAATGTTATCATAGCCATAAATACGTAAAATTTCTTCCGACAAATCTTCTTTCGTAGAAATATCTTTCGTCGCCCGCCAAGAGGGAACAGTCACGACTAATTTATCCGTATCTTCACCAGCAACTTTAAACCCTAATTGCTTTAAAGTCTTCAAGACTTGATCTTTCGGTATTTCCTGACCGATTTTTTTTGTCAGCCAATCTAAACTTAACGATATCGGCTCAAGTTTGGAGGCCGGCTGCTTTACATCTATCAAGGCGCTGCCGATTTTAATTTCCGGACAAATTTTTGTCAGTAATGTTAAAAATCCAAACAAAGCTATTTCGGTCAAATTCACATCAAGCGCTTTCTCATATCTAGTTGAGGCTTCTGTGCGCAAACCTAATCTTTGAGAAGTTTTACGAACGACAGCGGCCTTGAAGTTGGCTGATTCTAAAATAATACTTTTAGTTTCTGGTTTTATGCCGCTTTCCTTGCCCCCCATTATTCCAGCCACAGCGATTGTTTTCTTGCCGTCTGTAATAACCAAATCCTCTTCCAAACTTCTTTCTTTTTCGTCTAAAGTTTCAAAAATTTCATTTTTCCGCGAACGGCGGACAATAATTTTATTAATCAGACTAGCATCGAATGCGTGTAACGGTTGTCCGCATTCTAACATGACATAATTCGTCAAATCAACAATATTATTAATCGGCTTCTGATTAACAGCAATCAGACGTTCTTTCAACCAGTCGGGAGATTCTTTTACCTCAATTCCGTCTACTCTAACAGCCATATACCGCGGGCAGGCCTCTTTATCTTCAACTTTTATTTCTAACTTATTCTCTTTAACGCTCAGAAAGTTAAATTTTTTATTTAATAATTTTTCATATGGTTTTACCGGAAAACCAAAAATTACTCCGATTTCTCGAGAAATCCCATAGTGGTTGAGCAAATCGGGGCGGTTAGATAGAGATTTATTATCAATCTCCAAAACAATGTCATTAGCTTTTAAGTACTTAGCAAATGGCTCGCCAATTTTGGCATTTTCACGAAGCACAATAATGCCTTCATGATTTTTGCCAATCCCTAATTCGTCCTCAGCGCAAATCATTCCACTTGATTTTTCTCCTCGAATCTCAGACTCTTTTATTTCTAATCCTCCCGGCAAAACTGCGCCGACAAGGGCAACGGGTACCAGTTGGTTAACGGCTAAATTAGGGGCGCCACAAACAATGTTCAATTTTGTTTTCTTGATATCAACTAGCGCTAATCGCAAACGGTCTGCATTGGGATGTTTTTTGACTTCCAATACTTTACCAACGACAACTTTATTAAACTGTTCCGCCTGGTTTATAAAACCTTCAACTTCAACCGTATGGCTAGTTAGCTCTCGAGCAATGCTCGCCGCATCCATCTTGGCTGGTATTTTAACAAAATCTTTTAACCAATTAAGAGATATATACATATTATTAAAATTGTTCTAAAAATTTGAGATCGCCGCTATTAAATAAGCGTACATCATTAATATTATATTTAAGCATGGCCAGGCGATTCAGGCCAAAGCCGAAGGCTAGACCGGAATAAACTTCTGGATCTATCCCGCCAGCCCGTAAAACATCGGGGTGAATTAACCCTGCGCCAACAATTTCCAACCAACCGGTATACTTACAAACGCGGCAACCTTTGCCTTGGCATAAAAAGCAGGTATATTCACCGTTGTTTCCCGGTTCTACGAAGGGAAAGAACTTTGGGCGCATGCGCAGTTCGGTGTTGGCGCCAAACAATTTTTTACCAACAATCTCCAATAGGCTTTTAAGGTTAGAAAAATTAATATCTTTTCCGACCATTATACCCTCAACTTGATAGAACGTGTGCTCATGACGAGAATCGGTCGCTTCATTGCGAAAACAACGCCCCGGAATAATCGCCTTAAGCGGAGCCCCATATTTTTGCATTAAACGAATCTGCACGGGCGAGGTTTGAGTGCGCATCACTAAATCATATTGGCCTTCTTTATTTTTTGAATCAATATAAAAAGTGTCCTGCATATCGCGCGCCGGATGAAGAGGCGGCACATTCAAGGCAGTAAAATTGTAATAATCGCTTTCTAGCTCAGGGCCATCGCCGACCATAAAACCAAGGGAAGTAAATAAATCTTCAAGCTCATTCTGCACCAAGGTGATCGGATGCAGATGACCGTTTTTAAACTTTTCTCCCGGCAAGGTAACATCGATAAATTCATTACTTTTACTATGGCTTTCTAGGGTTTTTCTCATTTCTTCGAATTTTGCCTGCATTTCGGTTTTGACCGTATTAGCAAGTTCTCCCAGTTCTTTACGCAGCTCTAAGCTTACGTCCTTCAGGCTATGCATAACTTCGCTGAATTCTCCTTTGCGCGATAGATATTTTAATTCTAGCCCGCGCAAATAGTCACTATCCTTAGCCTGGGAGAGCTGTTTTAAAAATTCGTCTCTAATTTTTTCTATTTTATTCTTCATATAATTAATTTAACGACTTTTTTTATAGCTGATCAGAAAAAGTTCTAAAACAGCAAAAATAATTATGAGTAGAAACAGATTCAGCCAATTAAACAGGTGTTGCGATTTTAAAATTAAAAGGAAAACGATAAACAAAGAAAATAAAAATGACTGGCGGAAAGCGACCTTAACTAAATTAAAAGCCAGTTCTTTTTTAAGGGCGACAAAGCGGAAGATAAATCCAATTAAAGCTGTCGTCCCACTCAAAGAAAGAAAAAGAGCTGAATAAAATAAAGAATAGCCGAGCCAGTTTGTTGCCTCCGGATTTACCAATCCGGCCACAAAAACAAAAATCCCCCAACAAATAGCGGTCAAAACAGACATGACTAATAAATAATTCTTTAAAGTCATAAACTATTGATTATACTATTAATCTTATTTAACTCTTGTTGATAGTTATCCAATTTTTCTTTTTCACCCGCCACAATTTTCTCTGGAGCACGGGAAATGAAATCAATATTCTTTAATTTTTGCTCTTGGCTAATAATCAATTTTTCTAAATTAGTTTTTTCTCCAATTAAACGCTCTTTTTCTTTGCCGGCATCAACTTTGCTGATTAAATATATTTCAACTGACCCGATCAGGACTAAAATTGCACCCTCAATTTTCTCACCGCTCTCTTTAACCACTAAAGAGCTTAGTCCTGTTCTTAAATTTTTTATGACCTCTTTATAATTATCGATAAGCGGCGTGATTTCATGACCATAAATAACGGCTTCTATTTTTTTCGCCGGCTCAATTTTATTTTCACTACGTGCGTTGCGAATGGCTATAATAATGTCCTGAAGCTGTTCTATTCCATTTTCTTTTACTTCACTAAGATCTTTGGCTATGGGCCATCTAGCAACCATTAGCAGGCTACTATTAAAGCTCCCCCAAATTTTCTCCGTTACAAAAGGAATAAATGGGTGCCAGAGAACGAGGATGTTTTTTAAGAGATAAATGAGGACAGCCTCCTTTTCCTTTTCCACCTTAGCAATCTCTAAATACCAATCAGCTAATTTATTCCAAGTAAAGTCATTAAGCTCTTCGGCAGCTAAAGAAAATTCAAAATTGTCGAAACGCTCAGTCACTGTCTTAACTAACTTATTTAATTCATTAATAATCCAGGCATCAGCCAATGTTCTCGCTTCGGGAATCGTATCGGCGGGGACCACAAAATATTTTTCATCGGTTGAACTTAAAATAAAGCGTGAAATGTTCCAAAGCTTATTAATAAAATTTCTTTTTGCTTCTATTTTTTCCTCACTAAATCTAGAATCATTGCCTGGAGTTGTTCCCATTAGAAGGGCGAGGCGGAGAGCGTCTGTCCCATACTTCGGGATAACATCCAAGGGGTCAATCCCATTACCTTTGGATTTAGACATTTTTTTGCCTTGAGCGTCGAGGACTAGGCCATGTAAATAAACCTGTTTAAACGGCACCTCGCCTAAAGCGAAAAAGGACATCATAATCATGCGCGAAACCCAAAGAGTAAGAATCTCGTAGGCTGTTTCCAGAACTTGGGTGGGGTGGAATTTTGCCAAATCTCCTATTTTTTCTCCATTTTTATAATTACTGGGCCAACCTAAGGTTGAAAATGTCCACATTCCTGAAGAAAACCAGGTGTCGAGCGTGTCCGGATCCTGCTGCCAGTCATCTCCACTAGGAGCTTCTAGCCCGACATATATTTCTTTATCCTTATACCAAACTGGTATTTGGTGTCCAAACCATATCTGGCGCGAAATGCACCAATCATGCATATTTTCCATCCAATCGCAATATCTTTTGTTGAATCTTTCGGGAATAAATTTAATTTCCTCTGCTTTAGCAGCTTCTAGTGATGTTTCCTTTAAAGATTTACCACCTAACCTGGCGACTTTATGATCAACACTGACAAACCATTGTTTAGATGGTAATGGCTCAATTGCCGTGCCGCAACGATAACAAACTGACAAGTTATTGGTTATTTCTTCTTCTTTTTCTAGTAATCCTTTCTGGGATAAATCAGCGATAATAGCAGCGCGCGCCTCTACTGTGCTTAAGCCGGAAAATTTTCCAAAACCAGGATATATTTTTCCTTCTTCACTAATAACTTTAATTATCGGCAGGTTATTTACTTGCGCCATCTGCCAATCAACCATAGAGTGCGCAGGTGTTACTCCTAATGCCCCTGTCCCAAAATCAGACTCAACATTACGGTCAGCAATAATTTTAATATTTAAAGTCTGGCCGCAGAAGTCAGCCTTAAATTCTTGCCCAATATATTTCTTATACCTAGCGTCTTTAGGATTAACCGCAATAGCTGTGTCGCCTAATTTTGTCTCCGGACGAGTCGTTGAAATGGAAATAGGAAAATCTTTATCGTATTTGAATGTATATATTTTAGCGGTTTGTTCTTTATATTCAACTTCATCATCTGCCAAAGTTGAATGGCAGCGCGAACACCAGTTAACAATTCTTTCTCCCTGATAAATAACCCCCTCGTCATACATGTTTTTAAACATGGTCCGAACGGCTAACTGTCTCGGATCATCTAAAGTGAAAGCGAGGCGCGACCAATCCAAGGAGGCCCCCATTTTTCTAACTTGCTGTAAAATTGTGCCCTGTGTCGTCTTTAGAAAAGTCCAAACTTCTTCTAAAAACTTTTCTTTGCCCAGATCCTGTCTAGTCTTTCCCGATTCTTTAAATATCTTTTTCTCAACGACATTCTGAGTGGCGATAGCGGCATGATCTGTGCCCGGCAACCAAAGAGTCCTCTCTCCTCTTAAGCGGTGATAGCGAATAAAGAGGTCTTCAATGGCCACAACAGCGGAATGACCAATATGGAGCTTATCGGTCACATTTGGCGGCGGCAAAACAATAGTATAACTCGGAGCATCAGGCTCCAAATTTAAATTATCCGGGTTAAAATACCCGGATTCTTCCCATTTTTTATAAATTTTGTCCTCATTTTCGGCCGGACTATAGATTTTATCAAGCTCTTGTTTCATACTTTAAAATTACCAAAAAAACAGCCTTAAGTCAATTAGATTCTGCCTTGACTTTAGGCCTAAATCATTATATATTAAAGGGTCTAGCTTAAACGCCTTGGCACTATTTTAAAGTTAAAAAAATGCTGACCTTAGAGCAACAAATTTTTAAACAAATTGAAAAATCAAAGAATATTTTGATAATTTTTTCGGCTGACCACGAAGGAGATATTATTGCTTCATCGCTCGCCCTCTTTTTATTCCTCAAAAAACAAGGTTTTGAGGTTACATTGGTTTGCCGAGGCTTAGAAGAGACTAATCATAACTTTTCTTTCCTGCCCGCTTACAGCCAAATTCAAAGCACCTTAGATAATCTGCGTCGGTTTGTCGTCTCAGTTGATATTAGCCGAGCTAAAGTTAATCAAGTCAAGTATTCGGTCGATAATAATATACTTAATTTTATTATTTCTCCTTCCGAGGGCTGGTTCAAGCCCGAGGATGTAAGCTCTAGAGCGGGAGAATTTAAATACGATCTTATTATTACAGTGGGAACCGGTGATTTAGAGTCTCTGGGAAAAATTTACGACCAAAACATCGAGTTCTTCTATAAAACATCTATTATCAATATCGACCATAAAGCAAATAATGAAGAATTCGGACAAATTAATTTTATTGACTTAAACGCGGTCGCTATTTCAGAAATTCTCTTCTATCTCCTAAAAAATTACAAACCGGAATCAATAAGCGAAGATGTCGCTACGTGTTTGCTGGCGGGCATTATTCAAAAGACTAAAAACTTTAAAACTTCGAACCTTACCCCCCGCACTCTTCTGACAACCTCTCAATTAATCTCTATCGGGGCCAACCGTGAAGATATTATTAACCATTTATACCGTTCTCGTGATTTGGCCACCCTCAAACTCTGGGGGAGAGTTCTCAATAATCTCCAATCTGAAAAGCATGAGGAGTTAATTTGGTCGAAACTCCGGCTCCAGGATTTTAAAGAAACGAATTCTTCTCCAGAAAATTTAAATGATATCATTGACGAGCTAATAATGAATGTCCCGAGCGCCAAGCTCGTTGTTATTTTTTGTGAAAATGGCCCAGTTACGACAAAAATCCTTATTTACTCTCTAAAAAATATCAATGTTTTAGAAATCCTGGCCAATTATAAGCCCCAAGGAACAATAAAAAACGCCTCTATCATAATTAATAAAAATATAGCGGATGCCAGCATCGTCATCCTGTCGGAGTTGCAAAGTAAACTTGAAAAATTAAACGCTTAGTGGTATAAAATAACTACTAAACCATTAACTAATAGTTTCTTGCAATCTTTTTCGGCGGCAATTATAATGGGCATATAGCTCAGTTGGTTAGAGCACCGCTCTTATAAAGCGGGGGTCGATGGTTCAAGTCCATCTATGCCCACCTAATAATTTATTACGGGCTCGTAGCTCAGTTGGTTAGAGCGCCACGTTGACATCGTGGAGGTCACAGGTTCGAGTCCTGTCGGGCCCACCATCAAAAAACCTTCAAATCACTATGAAGGTTTTTTGTTATTAGTTAATTATTAATATTTACATTTTCTCAAAAAATTGGTAAATTAGAAGAAAGAATACACATATGCTTTTTCATAAAAAAAATAATAAACCCTCTCTTCTCCAAGAAAATAAAGAGCCCTCAATTGTTGAGTGGCTTAATTATGAGGAGCCGGAAACGGAGGGGCAACTAGCCATTGACGTCTTCCAAACTAATAAAAAAATTGTTATAAAATCAACGATTGCCGGAGTAAAACCGGAAGACTTGAAGATATCGCTCCATAATGACCTCTTAACAATCAAGGGCAAGCGCTCAATTAAAGAAGAAGTAAAAGAGGAGGACTATTTATACCGCGAGTGTTATTGGGGCTCATTTTCGCGCTCAATTATTTTGCCGGCCGAGGTAGACAATAAGCAAGTCGAGGCTGAACTAGAAAGCGGCGTTCTCACGATAACTTTACACAAAAACAATCCCAGCCAAATTGAAGTCAAAGAAAAAGACTAAAAACGGCCGCCCAGATCTATGAAAAATAAAAAATTGGCAATAAAATCACTTCTTATTTTGGTGGTTTTTTTGTTGATGGCCGGCCTGCTAATAGATTATCTGTCTTGGCAGAATAATTATCGAGGTCGTATTTACCCTGGCGTAAAGCTAGGAGCGCTTGATTTATCAGGAAAACAAACTAACGAAGCTTTGGAAGTTTTAAACAAAAAAACTAACGCCCTAACTGAAAGCGGGTTAGTTTTTCAATACGGAAATAAAAAAATAACCGTTGACTCGGCGATTTCTTCTTTTGATACAGATTTATCCTACCCCTCACTTATTTTTGATAACGAAGCCACTATTAGAGAGGCTTTTGCTTTGGGCCGCCCGGAAAATTTCTGGAACTACTTTATCTTCAGATTCAAATCAAAAGAACAAAAAATAATAAAGCCTATTTATACTCTGGACACACAAAAAATACAAAAACTCTTAGAGGAGGGTTTTAAGGAGTTAAATGTTCCTCCAGTAAATTCATCTTTTTCCATATCTAGCCAAACTGGACAGTTGCAGACTAACCCGGAAAAAATCGGTAAAGAAATCAATTACGACCTCCTCTTTTCTGAAATAAAAAATAATTTAGATGCTTTAGATAATTATCCAGTAACAATAATGACGCACTCTAAATACCCCGAAGTGAAAAGGATAGATTTAGCTGCTATTGAAAACGAGGCCAAACAAATCATTACTTCTAGCGAACTAAAACTAACTTTCGCCGATACTAGTGAAGGCTCAACCACTATCAAAGCTTGGACAATAAAACCAGAGAAGCTCTTGGGTTGGTTAAGCGTCGAAAGGGATCAAAATAAGTTGAGTCTCTCTCTCGATCAAGAAAAGATTAATCAATATCTTGCTTTAACCGTTTCCCCACAAATAAATCTTGAGGCAGTTCGTCCACGCTTTGAAATTAACAACGGAAAGGTCGTTAATTGGCAAACCGGAATTAGTGGCCGTCAAGTCGATATCGAAGCTTCGACGGCTAAAATAACCAGCGGCTTTTTAAGCGGACAAAAAGAAATACCCTTATTGGTAAAGGAACTGACCGCCGAAGAAGTTATTGGTAATAAACCCCTAGATATAAAGGAGATCATCGGTACTGGACAATCTAATTTTTCTGGCTCACCCGCTAACCGTCGAAAGAATATTCAAGTTGGCGCTAATGCGGTTCACGGCATTCTCCTCGCTCCCGGTGAAGAGTTTTCTTTGGTTAAGGCTTTAGGTGATGTTAGCGCGGAAACGGGTTATTTGCCAGAGTTAGTAATTAAGGGTAATAAAACTGTGCCAGAATACGGCGGCGGCTTGTGCCAAATAGGAACGACTGTGTTTCGAGCGGCTTTAGCCTCGGGTCTGCCGATAACGGCCCGCTGCAATCACTCTTACCGGGTGGCTTATTATGAGCCGGCCGGAATGGATGCCGCAATTTATATCCCCCAACCGGATGTTCGTTTCATAAATGATACCGCTGACTATGTTTTAATCCAGGCGCGAATTATAAAAAACGACATCTATTTTGATTTTTGGGGAACAAAGGACGGGCGAACCGCAACAACTACAAAACCAACAGTTTATAATATAGTAAAGCCTGAGCCGACAAAATATATCGAGACAACAGAGCTGCCGGCCGGAGAAAAAAAGTGTACAGAGAAGGCTCATAATGGAGCGGATGCCTATTTTGACTATACTGTAGTTTACCCGGAGGGGGCCACTACGACACCTATTCAGAAAAAGAGATTTAGTTCTCATTATATTCCCTGGCAGGAAGTTTGTTTGGTCGGTATGAGTACGGCTAGTTCAACCTCTTCAACTACTGTTCCAGTTATCACTTCTAGTTCAACTAAACCTATAAGCACAAGCACTCAACCTTAAATATAAACATCTTTAACAAAAAACCATCTTTTTATAAGATGGTTTTTTGTTATCTAAATTTTATCTTGCTATTTAACTATTTCTCCTTCAATTGTTTGCTTTTCCACCAGGTTTATCTTTTTCTTTTTTTTAAAGACTATTAATTGTTGCAGAGCCGTCAAAACAGTAATAATAAACCAATAAAGGGTTAGTCCGCCGGGCAAAGTTGCTCCGATAAATATTGTGATCGCTGGCATGAAATACAACATCTGCTTATTCATAATCGCCGCCATGCTCTCATCTTTAGAGCCGTCTGTTTTTACGGCCGGCGCTTTAGTCATCATCATTTTAGCTTGCCAAAACTGAGCCAAGCCGGCAAGAACCGCTAAATAAAGGTTGGGCTTATCGAGATTCAAAAACCCAAAGGAAAGCCCTTTGATCGTTTCTGGCTTATAAATGAATGGATAAACTAAATCTAGTTTATTATTTAAGCCATCGCGAAATACCTGATAAACGGCAAAAAGAAAGGGCAGCTGTACTAAAAGCGGTAAGCAAGAAGAGAAGGGATTAACTTTATTCTCTTTATACAGCTCCATCGTTGCGCGGCTTAATTCAACCTTATTGTCGGCATATTTCTTCTTTAGTTCTTCAATTTTCGGCTGAAGCTCTTGCAACGATTTTTGGGATTTTATTGCCTGCCGACCAAGCGGCCAGAGAATCAATTTTATTAAAATTGTCAGTAATATAATAGCAACGCCTAAGTCCTGAAAAGAGACTGTGTTATATAAAAATATCAGAAGATTTAAAATCGGCTGATAAAAAATAACTGTAAAAAAATGGGCCATAATAATATTATTAATTAAAAAGTTATTTTAACGGGTCGTGGCCTCCCTTGCTCCATGGGTTGCAACGTAGAATGCGCCAAGACGCCAACAGGGTTCCTTTTAAAACTCCATATTTTGTAATAGCTTGAGCTCCGTACTCTGAACAACTGGGGGTAAAGCGACAAAAACCATTAGGATAGAAGACTTTTAAAAAACCATGATCAAAAGAAATGGTTTTTTGATATATTTTTATAAACCACACCAATGAACGCCGAGGAAGTTGATATAAAAATTTAAACATACCCTATTAATTTGCTATTATTAGCCTAATTTATACAGATTAAGCTTCTCAAAACCATTTTTCAATGTTTTTTTTATTTCTTCAAAATTTTTATCTAATATTAAAGGAAAAACTATAACAACAACATCTTTCCCAGTCATCAGCGATAATAATTCTTGGCTAATAATAGATCTTATTTGTCTTTTTATTTTATTCCTAATAACCGCCTTCTTGCTAACCTTCAGACTGACCATGATCCCAAAACGTGAATACGCTAACCTATTATCAGCTGCTTTTAATCCCAAAACCTTACCATAAAAAGATTGGCCGGTCTTAAAAACGCGGTCAAACTCTTTATCAAGGCGTATTCTATTATTTTTCTCTAACATGTAAACCAATTAAGGCTATTTGCTTAGTTTTTTACGACCCTTTTGGCGACGTCTCTTCAAAACTACTCGACCATCTTCAGTTTGCATTCTCTTGAGAAATCCGTGTTTTTTACTGGCCCGACGTTTATTCGGTTGATAGGTTCTCTTCGGCATAATATAAAACTTAAATAATTGATATTTTTATAAGATAACATCTTTATTTGCTAAAGTCAATTAAACTATTAATCGGTTATATCCCTTCTTATAACCTCTTATCCACTTTTTGTTAACATATCTTTAACAGCCTTTAGCCTTGTTATTAGCTGCCTTATCTAATATAATTAGATTGATATAAGCTTCTGAATTTATTAATTTATTTTACTAGTTACTAATCCCCATCCTTATGAATAATGAACAAGTTTGGCAGGCTGTCTTAGGGGAAATCGAAGTTAGTTTATCCCGAGCTAATTTTATTACTTGGTTTAAAGATACTTTTATTTCTTCTTTCGAGAACGAACGGGTCGTTATCTGCGTGCCCAATGCTTTTGTTAAAAAGTGGCTTGAGGAAAAGTATCACAAGAATACTCTCCACGCGCTAGAAAACGTGACCAAACAAACCATCAAGGAAATAATTTACAAAATTGAATTAAAGAAAAGTGGAAACGCTCCGTTCCAAATTAATAGTCCAGAAGCTAAGCCCGAGTCGGAAATAAGTAGCGCGACAATGACTAATACTACACATCCTCAACAGCCAGCCAGCACAACAAACCAGGTTAATACTAATAATGGGGCCAGCAATCGATATGGCCTAAACCCGCGTTATGTATTTGAAAATTTTATTGTTGGTCGCGGAAACGAGCTTGCTAACGCAGCCTGCTTAGCTGTTGTTAATAACTTAGGAAAAGCCTACAACCCCTTATTTATATATGGTGGCGTTGGCCTGGGAAAAACCCATCTCTTACAAGCAATTGGTAATGAGGTGGCCAAAAAGACGGATAAAATTCTTTATACTACTAGTGAAAAGTTTACTAACAATTACATCCAAGCCGTAACGACCGGAAAAGCTAAAGAATTCAAAAACCTATACCGCAATGTAGACTTATTGTTAGTTGATGATGTCCAGTTCATGGGTGGAAAAGACGGAACACAGGAAGAATTCTTCCACACCTTCAATGAATTGCTACAAAACGATAAACAAATCGTTTTAACCTCTGATCGCGCACCCAAGGCCATCCCCGCCATTGAAAAAAGGTTGGTTTCACGCTTTGAGGCCGGGATGGTGGCCGATGTTGGCAAGCCAGATATTGAAACAAAAATTGCTATTTTAGAAAAAAAGGCCAATGAAAAAGGTTGCCCACTAGACAGGGAAATGCTTTTATATATTGCCGAACATGTCCAAAATAATATTAGAGAATTAGAGGGAGCTCTAAATAAAGTTATTGCCTCACACCAATTCAAAGGATTAACACCATCTATTAAAACGATAAAAGAGGTTTTAGGTGATTATATTTCAAATATTCAAACAAAGTCCCTAACCCCAAAAGAGATTGTCGAGGCGTCCGCTAAATTTTATAACGTTACCTATAAGGAACTAATCGGCTCTAGCCGCAAAAAAGAGCTAGTTTGGCCAAGACAAATTGCTATTTATCTTATCCGCGAAGAACTTAACACCTCTTATCCAACTATCGGCAACGAACTCGGTGGACGAGACCATACAACGGCCATGCACGCTTACAACAAGATTTATCAAGAAATCAAAGATGGCGGAAACGAGAAAATAAAACAAGAGCTCGAGTCAATCCGTCAACTTTTTGGCCACACTTATTAACAACTCTGGCCTAATTTCTGTGGAACACCCTGTTAGTACCATGTTAACTACTACTGGATAATAATTTATAAAATGTGCACAAGTTGGGGCAACTAAGTAGTTCTTCACAAAGAGTTAAAATTTATGCCCCGGTTATTACTTCAAATCTCAACAACCAAAAAGGAATATTCTTCAACAAAAACATCAAAAATACCAAATTATAAAAGTTATCCCACCCCTTATTATTGTTATTATTAATATATATAAATTAATATATAATACATCCATATAAAATATGCATTTTATAAGCCTTCAGGAAAATTTAAAAAGAGGGTTAAACATGGTTGGACACATAACAACTAAAAATATAAATCTACCGATTCTTAATAATATTTTGATTAGAGTTGAGAATGGAAACATAGAATTGGTCAGCACTAACCTAGAAATAGGAATAACACACCAAATTAGGGGAAAGATCGAAAGCGAGGGGCAATTTACGGTTGATGCCAGGCTGATTGGTGAATATGTTAGTCTTCTGGGTGGCGGAGAGAAAGTAAAAGTTGAAGCAAAAGAAAATGAACTTAAAATAGAGTGTGGCAGCTATAAGACAAAAATTAAAGGAGAGTCAGCTAAAGACTTTCCCCTAATACCGAGCATCTCCCGTTCTAGCTTTTTTAGTTGTACTAGTGGTGAGTTAAAAAGGGCGCTAGGTGGGGTTATTTTTGCGGTCTCAAACAGTGAAAACAGGGTTGAGCTAACGGGGGTTCTTTTTTCTTTTAATAAGAATAAACTAAACCTGGCCGCTACCGATAGCTATCGTTTAGCAGAGAGAGAGTTAAATATAAAAAATAGTGGAGTTGGTGGTGAGCAGAGGGTTATTGTGCCCGCTAAAACCGTTCAGGAATTATTAAGAGTCTTAGGAAACCTGGAGGGAGGGGATTTGGGGGAAGAACAAGAAGTAAGATTTTACTTGTCTGAGAATCAAATTCTTTTTACGGTTGATTCGGTTGAACTTATTTCGAGGCTAATTAACGGTCATTACCCAGACTATAAACAGATTATTCCTTCAAAAAGCCAGACTGATGCTTTAATTGAGCGTCCCGAATTGATAAGGGCAGTAAAGGCTGCGGCACTTTTTTCCAAGACAGGAATTAATGATATTACTATCTTGTTCTCTAAAGATAAAATAATTGTTTCCTCTTTTTCGGGGACGAGCGGCGAAAGCCAAATTGAGATTGAAGCTGAAGTGAGGGGCGTGGATAATGAGGTGACAATTAACTTTCGGTATTTACTTGATGGATTAAACAATATTGAGGGAAACATAATTAGAATGGGCGTTTTGAATAACACAACCCCCTGCATCTTAAGACCAGAAAAAGAAGATAATTATTTGTATATAGTGATGCCAATTAGACAGTAATGCCTAATTTATAGTTATAGAGACCTCTTTGCTTTTTATTGTGTCTCCGTTCCAATCATACAACTCTCCAAATATGGTGTATGTTCCGGGCGTCGGCGGCGTTGTCCAAGAAAATGTATTCTGATTTGTATTTAGTCCGGAAAGAGTTTTAATAATATTTGTTTTTCCGTCACCACCCCGAATCATTAAATCAATTTTTGCCACCCCAAGTGGCTTGGCGACCTGGAGTGCGATGTTTAGGGGAAAGTCGATAGCGTTTAAAGCTCCGCCTGAAGTTGGGGATATAATAGATAAAGAGTTTTTTCCGGTAGTTACCGGATTATTTTTTATTAGCACGTTAAAATTAATTGTTGTTTCGCTGCAATTTTCAATATCATCACAGGCTTTGGCTTGCAAGCTATGATAACCATTACTTAGAAAGTTTATGCTGTCAGTAAATGTGGTTGGGGCGCCCCATTTTGTCTGCCAAAGGTTATTATTGATATAGTATTCAACTCTGCTTATACCGCGGGGAGCTGAAGCCTCTAAGCTGACCTCTAGATTGGGGGTGGTAATGGTTTGATTTTTTGATGGGTAGAGGAAATTTAAGGAAGGTTTGTTTTCCGGCTTATGAAGTTCATCGTAGCCAACGGGAAGGGTTGAGGTAGACGAACTGGCATTTTGGCTGGCCCATTTTTGGACAGCGGCCTCCCAAAGGTTAAATTGGGGGTCCTTGGTTGGATCTGTCGGCACTGGTCCGCGCGGATCGTTCTTATCAACATAAAATAAAATGTCGTGATGGATGGTGGCACTGCGCTCTTCTATTAGTTCAGGCGGAGTTGAACTGGTTGCCAAAAGGCCAGAGCTTTTATCGACTTTTACAACCTGGAGAGGAATTTGTCCATCGATGATTGGTTTTCCTGTTTTATAATCATCGGGTGATTTGAAGCTCTCCGCGGGGGTACCGCCTAAAACCTTAGCCATAAAATCATGCCAAATTGGCGCCGCTAGAACGCTACCATCCGCCTGGCCCTTCATGGCTTTATTGTCGCTGTTACCAACCCAAACCCCAGTTACTAAAGAGGGGGTGTACCCGATCGTCCAAGCATCATGATAGTCATTGGTGGTTCCGGTTTTAGCGGCCACAGGGCGATCGCCTAAGATTAAAAAATTCTTAGCACCGAAAATAAAGGTGCGAGCTGCGTTATCGCTTAGAATACTATTAATCATGCGGGCCACCTGTGAGTCTAAAACCTTTTTTTCGTTTGGTTTGTATTCTTCAATTATATTTCCGTTCTTATCTTCAATTTTTAAAATACTTACTATCGGGCTCATCTTTCCATCGCGGGCAAAAGCGCTGTAAGCATTTACATGCTCTAAGAGTTTTACTTCTCCTCCGCCCAGAACAAGAGACAATCCGAAACGACTGCGTGGAAAAAGAGTTGAATAACCCATGTTTTCTGCCAAATCAATAACGGAGTTTATATCTGCTAAATAAATAGCCTTAACGGCGGGGATATTTAAAGACCCGGCTAGTGCCTGGCGAATTTTTACCGGGCCGTACTCTTTCCCATTATAATTATGGGGGATATACGGTTGAGCACTGTTGGTAGAGAAGTTTGTAACCACGTCATAGAGGATGGTATCAGGAGTATACCCCTTTTCAAATAGAGCAGCGTAGACGATAGGCTTCATGGAAGAGCCCGGTTGACGGGGGCGCGTAGCAACGTTAACTTGTCCGTCAATTGAGTCGTCAAAATAATCTCGGGAACCAACCATAGCTAGAATTTGACCAGTCTTAGGGTCGATGGAAACTAGCGAGGCGTTATTGGCGCCGAACTTTTTAGGATAGTCTTTTGTTCTTTCAGTAATAACCTCCTCGGCAATCTTTTGTTTATAGAGATCAAGCGTGGTGTAAATCTTTAAGCCTTCTTGCTCGACCATCTTTTCTCCATACTTTTCTGATAGAAGGTCTTTAATATACATTACAAAATGAGGAGCAGTAATATTATTATCGCGACCCTTGAAGACGATCACCTGTTGTTTAGCCTCATCCCTCTCGCTTGTTGAAATATATCCTTGTTCAGCCATTAGATTTAGGATATAATCCTTGCGTCCCATTAGCAGGTCTTTGTTCGGCCCGTAAGGAGAATATCGGCTTGGTGATTGAGGTAGGGCAGCTAAAATCGCCGCTTCAGCCAAATTAAGGTCGCGCACACTTTTACCAAAATACTTCTGGCTGGCCGCCTCAACTCCATAAGCGTTTGATCCATAAGGAATTTCGTTTAGATACATCTGCAAAATTTCATCTTTAGAAAATTTCTTTTCTAGTTGATAGGCCATGATTAACTCTTTGAGCTTACGAGTTATCGTCTTCTCATTAGAAAGGACGGCATTCTTTATAAATTGTTGAGTAAGCGTTGATCCGCCGGCGCTCCGGTTATATATGACGTTCGTAATAGCCGTGCGCACCATCGCCCAAATGCTAAAGCCCCCGTGGTTATAAAAGTTTTTATCTTCAATAGCAATTGTCGCCTGTTTGACTTTATCGGGAATATCTTTCAATGGGACAAGCGTACGGCGCTCATCTCCGCTTATTTCATAGAGAATATTTTGTCCGGTCCGGTCGTATATTTTTGTGCTCTGGGCAATTTCTCGGTTAATTAATTGGTTCGGGTTCGGCAGATCGCGCGAGAGCCAGACAATCGCAATAGCGAATATAATTAAAAAAGCCGCCAGGAGGGCCAAGGCGAGAAAGATTAATTTTTTTATTAGAATTTTTTTAGCTTTTTTTCGCGAATTATTGTGGTTATCGCCCCCCTTCCAGGAACCTGTCTTTCTGGATCGTAATTGTGGAATTGGCATAAAATATATTATTTAGTTAGTCTTATTATAACAGAAAAGTGATCTTTTTAGAATTTTAGGAATAAATATTATACCTTTAATTCAATTTGCTTTATAATATAATTACTATGAATATAATTAATAGCGTAAATAACCAAAAAATAAAAGACCTAGCTAAGCTCCAAAAAGCAGGTGAACGGCGCGCGCGCGGTCTATTTATTATTGATGGAGCTAGAGAAATAGGTTTAGCCATAAAATCAGGAACGGAAATACTAGAACTTTTTTATTCTCCAGAACTTATTAAAAAAGAAGTGTCTGATTTTTTTGGCCTAGAGAGAGATAGAATAACCGAGGTGTCCGAAGCGGTTTTTAAGAAAATTTGTTATAAGGAAAGCCCAGACGGTTATTTGGCGATCGCAAAAACTAAGACGATGAAACTAGGGCAGATAAAACTAAGCAAAAATCCTTTGATTATTGTTTTGGAAGCAGTAGAAAAGCCCGGTAACTTAGGCGCGATTTTAAGGACAGCCTACGCGGCAGGAGCGGACGCAATTATCATTAATAGCAATCAAACAGACATTTATAATCCGAATGTAATAAGAGCCAGCGAGGGGTTTATTTTTAACAAGCCAGTCGTGACAGCTTCGGTCGAAGAGACGCTTGAATGGCTAACGGATAACAGTATTTTGAGTTATGCGGCTGCTACGACCGGAAAGAATAATTATACCAAGGAAAAAATGAATATGCCGATAGCGATTATTCTCGGATCAGAAGCAGACGGTTTGAGTGAAAAGTGGCTAAAAAAAGCTAATAAGCTTATTAAAATACCAATGAAGAAAGGAATAGACTCGTTAAATGTTTCTGTTTCTGCGGCCATCCTTATTTATGAGGTTTTAAGGCAAAGGGAAATATAGATGGTTTTTCCCGTATTTGACAATAGTTAATATTTTTATTAATATAAGACAATAATTAAGCAAAATTGTATTTTGCGCCCGTAGTTCAGCGGATAGAACGGGAGCCTTCTAAGCTCTAGACGAGGGTTCGACTCCCCCCGGGCGTACGTTTCACTAGAAACTAAATGGTGCCTATGGTTTAGCGGTAGAACGACGGGTTGTGGTCCCGTTAGTCTGGGTTCGACTCCCAGTAGGCACCCCTAAAGGGAATACATAAAAATAACTCTAATATTAGAGTTATTTTTATTTTAGGTTTTAAGTCCTTAGAGGGATAGTAAACTTATTGACAAAATATATATTATATGTTATAATCGTTTAATAAATGTCCTAGAATAAGAAATCGTACCTATAAATTAATCAAAAGAATAAAATCATGGCAGGAAAAAGCTTAAAAGATAGGGCTGCTGAAAAATTAGGATTGGATCCGAAAACATCATCAATCAAAGACGTGCAAGCAGCTATGCTCGGTTTAGACCCCAAGACGGCATCATTGCATGATGTAAGAATGGCGATGTCAAAGCTTAGCCAAGATGAAAAAAACGCAGTTGAGATGCTTCAAGTCTAAAAAATAAAGACGCGAAGGATTTGGGGCGCTTGAGATATAGAGCCCCTTTTTTATTTAATTAATTATTTTTCTTGCCGGTCACAGTAGATATTAATAGCCTCTTTCATAAATTTAGCTAGTCCGGCTTGATGTTTTTCGTAATAAGCTGAAAATCGTGGATCCTCACAATACATATTTCCTAATCCCCGATACATTATGATATTTGGTTCGTAGAATATTTTTAAACGCTTGTAATGTTCGGCAATTAATTTTTGCGTAGTAGCCGATTGTGGTCCAGTAGCCATTGCGGTGATAATTTTTTTAAGCAGCAACTCATTATCCTGATTAATATTTTCCCAATCTTCTTTGGTTAATTTTTTTGTTTTTTCTTGGGATTGCTTATAGGCGTCGGATTTTCCCCAGCGATTTTTAGCCTCTCTCGCATATTGGTTCATGGCCTCCATGCTTAAAGTTATTCCCGAAAGACGCTTTAAGAATAGAGAAAACTCTTCGACGCTATTAGCTTTATCGGTCGGGAAAACATCTTCGCAGAAAATTTCTGCCCGTTCTAATCCCTCATCAAATTTTCGCTTTCCGCTCGAAGTCAAAATAACAAAGCTTGATCGGGCGTCATTTTCATTTTGTTCGCGTTTTATAAGGCCAATTTTTTCCATCGGCAAAAGCAAACGGGTGACCCCTGACGCCGTTAATCCGACTCTCTCCGCCAAATCAATCCGCCTTAACTTACCGTCCGCCTGGCTCAATTCGAAAAGAATTATAAACTCATTTAGGCCTAGCCCGCCGAGAGCGCTGTCCAAACGCCGGGAAATAACGGTTTGAGACTTGGTCATATTTATGATGAATCGCAATTGATCGCTACAATTTTTCATATGATTAAATTAATTGATATATACTTGATATATCAAGTATGTACTAAATGGATATATATGTCAAGACTAAAGAAGATTGCTATGGTTTTTATTGGCAGCAAATTAGAGTATGGTATAATTAAAAGATATTAAATATATAAAAGTTAAAAGAAGGTTATTAGTATGAAGAAATGGAAATCAGGATTTACTCTAATTGAATTATTGGTAGTTATCGCCATTATCGGCCTGCTCTCGACTTTGACTATTATCGCCCTAAATCAGGCTAGAGCCCGCTCTCGTGATGCCCGCCGTTTAGCTGACATCAAACAGATCCAAACTGCCCTGGAAATGTATTATAGCGACACGGGAAGTTACCCGGCTCTTATTAGTATGGCTGGCGGAAACATTGCGACCGGAGCGGTTGTCTATATGGATATTGTGCCCAAACCACCAACACCGGCCGACAATTCCACCTGTGCCGGGACAACGCTATATACCTATTTGGCTACCAATATTAATGGAGCTATTAATGGATCTTATACTTTACAATATTGCTTAGGTCGGGATACAAATGGTGTTCTGTCTAGTATAAATACAGCTACGTCAGCCGGAATACAAAGCAGAAAGTCGATGTCATGTATTTCGAACTGTACGGAAAAAGAGTGCGGTGATGACGGTTGCGGACGATCCTGCGGAATTTGCCAAGTAGGCAATTGCGTAAATGGAACCTGTGTTTATTCCTGTCTTCCGGACTGTCGAGGTAAGAATTGTGGTGATGACGGTTGCGGCGGATTATGCGGAGATTGCAGACGAGGAGAGTGTGTCCATGGCGTATGTGAGTGTTTTGTCCATCCAGATTGTACGGGAAAAGAGTGCGGTGATGACGGTTGCGGCGGATCTTGCGGAGATTGCCGGGAAGGAAAGTGCATAGAAGGGCGTTGTCTTTTTTAGAATTTAAATGATAAAAATATGCTAAAGCGCGAATCTTATGAAATTCATGACCCCGAAGACATTGTTGTATTAGATAAAAAAGATAAGCCTCTTAGTCCGGAGCAAATCGCTGAACTAGAGGGACCGATGGATGCAAAGGTTCCGCTTAAATTACCAGATTTTTTAGAAGTTAAGAAACGGCTTGAAGAGTGCAACCTTGAAGTTATTGGCGACCGGGAGCCGTGTAGCGGCGGTGTTTTCGGTCCGCTTTTTAAAATCAAGGCTCGTGACATTAAGACGGGGCAGGAAAAATATATTATTGAGAGGACGTTTACGGAAGTAAGTGATATCGAAAGGAGATTTTCTTTGATCGAAAAGGATGATTTTGAGGATAAGACTGATTCCGAACCCAGATATGAAATTATAAATCATAAGAATAGGGAAGAAAACAAGCTGGTAATTGATTATTTATATAATGAAGAGAGGGCCCTTAAGGATTTACAGGGAATAGCCGGCATACCGAAATTTTATGGAGCCGTTTATAATGAGCTGATGGGATCAACTCTGCAGGAATTTATCGATGGATATGATCTGAGTCTGGCTTTGATGCAGGAAAAGAACATAGATTCAGAACAATTATCTAACATTTTAAAAAAGGTAGAGGCAACTTATGTGCAGGCAGCCGAGAAAGGATATATTCATGGCGACCCGATCGGTTCGACTATTATGGTAGACAATCAAGGCCAACCCCATCTAACTGATTGGTATTTGTATTCGCAAGGATCGATTGAATCGGATGAGGAGATAAAAAGAAAATACCTAAGAGGTTTAGATAAGATTTCTGAGCTCCAGTATAAGATAATGGCGCTTAGCAATTAGTTTTTAAAACAAACCAGACAAATATAATGAACAAACAAGACTACTCTATTGCTTATTTAAGCATGGAGATTGCCATTGAAAACAATATTAAAACATATGCCGGCGGGTTAGGAGTTTTAGCCGGGGACATTTTGAAGTCCGCTGCAGAGAAGAAATTCCCTATGGTTGGGGTTACGCTCCTCAGCCGCTATGGGTATTTTAAGCAGAGAATGACTTCTTCGGGCGAACAGATAGAGATGATCGACCGCGATTATGACTTTTCTTTGCTGCAAAAATTAAAACCAGAGGTAGAAGTAAATATCGGCACCGAAAAGGTTAAGATAGGGGTTTGGCAATATATAATTCCCGGTCCGGATAACTTTGAAATCCCGATTTATTTTTTGGATACTAATATAAAAGGGAATAAGAATAATTATAAAAAGTTAACCGCTAAGCTATATGGCGGCGATACCGAATTCCGTCTTTGTCAGGAAATAATTCTCGGGCGAGGAGGGGTAAAAATGTTACAAGCACTTGAATACAGCAACATCAGGAAATACCATCTTAATGAGGGGCACGCCTCTTTTGCGCCGATTGAGCTATTTTGTGAATCCGAGGGTGCTGATAATATTGGTATATTAAACGAAATCAAGGAAAAATGCGTTTTTACTACCCACACGCCGATAAAGACAATTTATGATGAGTTTTTTCTCCCAATGCTCTTAAAAAATCAGCCCGATTTTCCAGTTAATTTACCCGGCTTGATTAAAGATCAGAAGCTCAATACTCTCGAGTTAGGGATTTATTTCAGTGCCTTTGTAAATGGTGTTTCTAAAATGCATCAAGAGCTGCTCATTAATATTTTCTCTGGAAAAAATATTAAAGCGGTTACCAACGGCGTTAATTCTATTTTTTGGACCAAGGAAGAATTTAAAAATTTATATGATAAATATCTACCTGGCTGGCGCGGAGACCCTTCTTTACTAGGACGGGCAGACAAAATTCCTTCGACTGAAATTTGGGCAGCGCATCAAAAGGCCAAACAACAGCTATTAAATTATCTAAAAACAAATAAAAAAATAAACTGGCAGGAAAATGTTTTTACAATCGGGTTTGCCCGTCGCTTCACTAACTATAAACAGCCCCTGCTTTTGTTCTTTGACCCGGAAAGATTGCTTGAAATCTTAGAAGCAGGTGGAGGAGCGCAAATTATTTTAGCGGGCAAGGCTCATTTGCGCGATACAAGCGGACAAGAAGCGATTAAAACGATTTATCAGATTAAGAAAAAATATCCAAAATTAAAAATTATTTTTTTGGATAATTATAATTTAGACCTAGCGCAAATGATTGTTGCCGGAGTTGATCTTTGGCTTAATACGCCTCTTCCGCCGCAAGAAGCTTGCGGAACCAGCGGCATGAAGGCGGCCCATAACGGCGTCCCGCAGCTAAGCACGCTTGATGGTTGGTGGCCGGAAGGGTATATAAAAGATAAGACCGGCTGGGCCTTTAGCGGCGCCGACGAACTTTATGAAGTCTTAAAGAAAGAAATCATGCCCCTTTATTATCAATCGCCGGCTAGATGGCAAGAAATTATAAAAAACACAATCAGTCTTAATGCCAGCTGGTTTAATACGGGGCGCGTTCTGGATCAATATATCGAAGAGGCTTATAAATAAAAAGATAAATAATATTCATTTAAATTTATGGGGAGAGATTTTATCAAGAATGACTTTAACTTTTGGCGCTATTTAATTAACTCCTGGTCGATTTTATTTTTTATCGTCATCCTCTGGGACTTTTGCGTCAACAATGCCTTGGCGGATTTTTTAAACGTTTTGGCAACCATCTATATTAGCGCCCTGGCGATTTATGTGAGTAATAAGGAATTTGAACGTTGGTACGATAAGCATGAAGGCAAGCATCCCGGAGAAATTTTTGTGGTTATTTGGTCGGTATTAGTTTTCTGCCTCTTTGTCTTAGATTTTGCTTTTGAAAATAGCTATCAAATTCCGAGCTCAGTCGTTTCCTCTTATATTGCGGTCTTAACTATATTAGCGGTAACCAGAAAATCTAAAGAAATTTATCAATCGCGCCATTTGGCAAAAAGAAAGAAGTAGTTTTTTAATAAGAAGATATGAGCTATAATGAGTATATAAAATAAAGAATAAACTTATGCCTAAGAAACAAACAAAAAAGAGTAATTCCTCTAAAGAGCAGTTTAAGGTTTATGGACACGAGCTGGTTAAGAAAATTAAAGAATTGATTAAAGAGGGTAATATCCGCCGTATAATTATTAAGAATGAAAAGGGCGGCGTTATGATGGAAATTCCCGTTACTTTTGTCGTTGTCGGCGCTTTTTTCGTCCCAGTTTTAGCGGCTGTAGGAGCCCTGGCAGCTTTAATGACTAAATGTACGATTGAGGTAGAAAGAAAATAAAATTTATCAAAAAATATGTGCGGAATTATTGGTTATTTAGGAACCAGGCCTGTTAAAAATATTTTGATTGAGGGTTTGAAAAGATTAGAATACCGGGGTTATGATAGCGCCGGTATTTGTATTTTAGACAAGGGAAATTTTATTATCCAAAAAAGGGTTGGCCCAGTAATTGGACTAGAGAAAGCGACAGCCACCGAAACTAGCCAGGGATTGCTTGGGATTGCACATACGCGCTGGGCGACCCACGGCGCTCCGAGCGAAAAAAATGCCCACCCTCACTTTGATTGTCAAAAAAAGATCGCGGTCGTCCACAATGGAATAATTGAGAATTACCAGGCGCTCAAGAAGATTTTAATCAAAGAAGGACATAAGTTTTCCTCAGAAACAGATTCGGAAGTTTTAGCGCATTTGATTGAAAAGTTTTATCAGGGAAACTTAGAGAAAGCGGTCACGAAGGCCCTGTCTTTAGTCGAGGGATCATATGGTCTGGCTGCTATATGTACTAAAGAAAATAAATTAGTGGCCGTCCGCAAAAGCTCGCCGCTTATTATCGGTATTGGCCGTCAGGAAACCTTTGTAGCGTCTGATATACCCGCGTTGCTTCAGCACACTAAAAAAGTTATATATTTGAAAGATAACGATTTAGCAGTTATTACCGCTGGGGGCTGCAAAATAAAAAATTTATCAGGCCAGATTTTGGACCGTGAAATAGAAGAAGTAAAAATGAGCGCCTCAGCCATTGAAAAGAAGGGCTTTAAGCACTTCATGCTCAAGGAGATCTTTGAACAACCAAATAGCTTGAGTAATGTTTTAAGCGGTCGGATAAAAAATAATAAGATCAAACTCTCGACTAAAGTTAAGCCTAAAACATTTAAAAGGATAATCATCGCCGCCTGCGGAACGAGCTGGCACTCGGCCTTAATCGGTAAATATTTAATCGAAGAGATTACGCGTATTCCAGTTACGGTTGATTATGCCTCGGAGTTTCGTTACCGGAACCCACTGGTCGATAAAGACGATTTGATAATCGTTATTTCTCAGTCCGGGGAAACCGCCGACACCTTGGCAGCCCTGCGTGAAGCTAAGAAGAAAGGGGCTCAAACATTAGGAATAGTTAATGTGGTTGGGTCGACCGTAACGCGCGAAGTCGACTCCGGAATTTATCTTCATGCTGGACCGGAGATCGGCGTCGCGAGCACCAAAGCCTTTACCGCCCAAGTCGCCGCCTTACTGTTGTTTGCTTTAGATTTAAAGCAGGATCAGGGTAATACTCTTGATAGAAAATTGTTGAAAGACTTAACGCTCCTGCCCCAAATTATTGATAAGACTCTAAAAGTTGATTTGCCAGTTAAAAAAATAGCCAAGAGATTTAAAAATATTAATAATTTTCTTTATTTGGGACGCGGATTAAATTTTCCGGTGGCGCTAGAAGGAGCCTTAAAACTTAAAGAGATTTCTTATGTTCATGCAGAGGGATACCCGGCGGCTGAAATCAAACATGGTCCGATTGCACTGGTTGACGCAAAAATGCCGGTTGTTTTTTTAGCGACTAAAAATGATCTGTCGGATAAGATTATTAGTAATATGCAAGAAATAAAGGCGCGCGGAGGAATAATAGTAGCTATCGTCGATCAAGACTATGGAAATATTAAAAAATTAGCTGACTACTTAATTAAAGTGCCGGTGGTTAATAAATTATTGTCCCCGATTATTAATGTCATTCCTTTGCAGCTGTTAGCCTACCATATGGCTAACGATAAGGGTCTAGACGTTGATAAGCCGAGGAACTTAGCTAAGGCAGTTACTGTTGAGTAAAGAATATTCTATAAGAAAGAATATTTTTATAAAAAAGACCCCGGTTTGCCGAGGTCTTTTTGTTTTCTTAATTTATTTCTCTAACAGATCAAGATATTCTAATACGGAAACTCCATATTTAGATTTGAAAGCGCCATCCATCTTTTCAACCGGATTAGAACCCAAGAAAGCAATTAATTTTAATAATTCTTTCTGCCGCTCTCTGAAGTCGGGAATATTTTTTAATTTTTCAATTTCTGGCTCGATTTCAAAATATTTCAGCTTATCATCCAAGGGCATCTGCCAGAAAAGCAGAAAGCCTCGTTCCGGGAAATCAATACCGATCAGTTTATAGCAGGTTAGCATAACTGCTTTTTCTAATTCAGCGAGAAGCTCCTCGGCATCTTTTTTTATTTGAGCTAAATCTTTAGAAGAATTTGGTTTGGTCCCGATTTCAAAATACATTTTTATTTTCGGCTCTGTTCCTGAGGGACGAATAGTAATTTTTATCGATTCTGTATCAGCCGTATTTTCTAGATGAAAGACTAACATATCTTTGGCCGACTTATCTGTTTCGGAGAGCAGAGGGACTCTGGTTAAACAATCTTCAAATTTTACTATCTTGAAATGGCCGAAACCACTGGGGCAATTTTTCCTTAGCGTTGATTGAATAAGATCTATTTTTTCCCGGCCAACGGCCCCAAGAAGTCTAACCTCCGTTAGATAATTTCGGAAATAACCATATTTCAGGTATATCTGTTCTAGGTAGTCTATTAGGGTCAGCCCCTTTTGTTTGAGCTCGGCTGAGAGCTCGGATAGCCAAATGGCCGCTGTTACGGCATCTTTGTCTCGAGAATAGTCTCCGGACAAATAGCCATGGCTTTCTTCACAGCCGAACAGAAAGCCTTTTATTTTTCCAGAGGTCTCTAATTGGTTCATTATATCAGCAATATATTTAAAGCCGATTAAGAGGTCGCCGATTAATTTAATATTATTTACTTCACATATTTTTTTGATCAGGTCAGTAGTTACCGCCGTTTTTATAATGGTTTTTTCGATATCTTGTTCGGCTTTTTTCTTTTCAATGACATATAACGCTAGAATAGAGGCAATCTCATTACCGTTTAGGAATATCCAATTATTTTTATGATTAACCATGATGCCTATCCTGTCTGCGTCCGGATCGCTGCTTAAAATAATATCTCCTTTATTTTCTTTGGCGAACTTCAAAGTAGTGTCAAAAGATTGAATAACTTCAGGATTCGGGATGTTGAAAGTAACATTTTCAAAGCGGCCGCTCGGGTTGCTTGTATTTGGATCAACGAAAACTTGAAAATTGAGAAACTTTAGAGATTGGAGAACAGAAGTCATGCCGCAACCATGAAGTGGCGTATAAATTATATTCAGGTCTCTAGCTGTAGATAAGGAAAGACTGCTCGCCGCTCTTATATATTCCCAGTCGAGCTGTGAATCCAAAAATTTTACCAGGCCGCTGCCCATAGCTTCGCCGTACGAGACTTCTTTAATCGCCGTTACTTTCTTTGTAACCTCATTTACCAACTCTTCATCGTTAGGCGGGATTAGTTGCCCCCCATATTCATCGTAAACCTTTTTCCCGTTATGATCAGGAGGATTATGAGAGGCAGAGAACATTGCTCCGGCAATTGCCCGTAAACGACGAATAGCGAAAGATAGTTCGGGCGTAGTCCGTATATCATTAAAAATATGAACTGCAATGCCGTTAGCCGCGTATACCCTGGCCGCCGCGATAGCCAGGTCTTTGCTGGTGAGATCATTAATCGGATTTACAGCGGCCGCATTTAAATATTTATTGCCTTTAAATTCTCTTACGTCGTAAGCGAAGACAATACCTCGAGTTTTCGCTTCGTTCCCATATTTTTTGATTAAATATTGGGCATGTCCTTGGGCGGAAGCGCGGATTGTCCAAGGATTTATTCTATTAGGACCGATCCCGACCTCGCCTCTCCGACCGCCAGTTCCAAACGGAATAACCTGGTAGAAAGAATCTAGCAGATAACTCCACTCTTTATTTTCAACGAGATATTTTATCTGCGGGACATAATCTTTGAATTCTTCATTGGTCAGCCATTCTTCTATAGCCCTTAGAGCATTTTGGGCATAATTGGGATTGATATTCAATGTGGAGAAACCATCTCTGATTTTAAGAAGAAGTTCGTTCATAAATATTCTTTAAAGATTTTTAAATTGTCCTGAGACATAAGTCCAGATGCCACCTAAACCAAACCAAATAGCGAACAAGCAAAGCATCCAGCCGATAAAAGGAATAGCGAATAGTAGCCAGGAAATGGTAACCCCAAGAATCAGTGACCAAATAAGAGGAATTTCTCTTTTTTTAGTCAGATTCTTTAGGACAATTTGTCCGATTAAAATGGCAGTAAATATTCTGGCGACATAAGTAGCGACTAACCACCAGGCTGAGATTATTAAAGCCATAGGGATTCCGATAATTGTGAAAGCTAAAATAATGGCGATTGGCGGCAGAACAAGCATAATGATCAAACCTGGGAGGAGCATCTTGAAAGGTTTTTCTTCAATTTTTTCCAGTATTTTCGGTGTCACTTTTTTCCCTAAAAAGACTAAAACTAAACCAACTACAAGAGCGGAAAAAATAGCATAAACTTTTGCCAAAGCCCAGATAGCTAACCAGTTAGTCGGTTTAGCTTCCGGTATTTTTTGTTCAACTTTACCGCCGATACTGGCCTTTTCAGAAATTTGAGCCGGCTTTTGGGATGTATAGATAATTCCTCCGCCGACGCTGGCTTCAGGAGAAATAATTAGCCCCTCATTCAAGTTATTTTCTGATATTTTTAAATTAATATTTTTTCCGATTTTTCCCGAGACAAGACCATGGCCAACAGTACCAGATAGTCCGCCGTCGACATTTCCCCTCATCTCTAAAGTTACTCCAGCGGCAAAAATATCCCAGCCGATGCGGGCATTGTTGCCGATAATAATATTTGAGCCAAAGACATTTACATTTCGAGCTACGGCTCCATTCAAAGCGATTGCGGTGCCAGCGACACGGACATTGCCACCAACTTCGCCATTAATATTAATATCTTGAGCGGCGGCAATAATGTCACCCTCAACTCGGCCGTTGACATTGATGGTTTGGGCGGCAGCAATCAAATCGCCGCTGATAGTGCCGTCTATAGTAATATTATTGCCCGCAGCATAGAAATTACCGCTGACAATTTCGTCCTTTGCCACGTAGACCGAATTGCCGGTTTTTGTTCCTAGCGCCTTAGCAGCGCCCAGCGGCAGTAAAATAATAGCTAATAATAGAAGAATTTTTGTAATTTTTTTCTTCATAGAGATATTGTTAAATTATAAAAAATAAGGTATTGTTAGCAGGAAGATGATTTAAGTATATCAGGAAATATATGAGAGAAGCAATAAAAGAATTGCTTAATAAGCATGCTAAAAAAATAAGAAATCGCGAAGATTTAGAGGGCATAAAAAGACTAATTTGCAAAAAATATAAGTTGTCTGCGATTTTGAATTCGGATATTTTAAGGGAATACCGGAATTTGCTTAAGGCGGGAAAAATAAAAACTATTGAGCCGATTGAAAAGATATTACGAAAACGATCGGTGCGTACGATGTCGGGCATTGCTCCGGTTGCGGTTTTAACAAAATCATATCCCTGCCCAGGCACTTGTGCCTATTGTCCCCACGAGTCTGACGTACCGGCCAGTTATCTTTCTAATGAGCCGGCAGTCATGCGCGCTATCCGCTGCAATTATGATCCATATAAACAAGTCTCTTCGCGTCTGCGCGCGCTTGAAAATAATGGGCATGAGCCGACAAAGATAGAATTAATTGTTATTGGCGGCACCTGGAGCTATCTGCCGACTAATTATAAATATTGGTATATTCTAAATTGTTTTAAGGCGGCGAACGATTTTCAAAAAAAGAAAATTGAAGCAGATCCCAGCTATAAAAAGAATTTGAGCTTGGCGGAATTAAAAAAATTATTAAGACGGGAGCAAAAAAAGAACGAAACAGCCAAATATAACTTGATTGGCGTTACTTTAGAAACGCGACCGGACTATATTAATACCAGAGAACTTCTTGAAATGAGAGATTTGGGATGTACTCGCGTCGAAATTGGTGTTCAAGCGATTGATGATGAAATTTTGACTTTGAATAAGCGCGGACACGGCGTTAAAGAAATCGCGGAGGCTACAAAATTATTAAAACAATTCGGTTTTAAAGTCACTTATCATTTAATGCCGGCTCTTCCGGGAGCAACGCCGAAAAAAGATCTGGAATTATTCAAAAGATTGTTTAGCGATGAAAGATTCCAGCCGGATCAAATAAAGTTTTATCCGACAGTAGTAACTAAAGGGAGCCTACTCTATAAATGGTATAAACAGGGAAAGTATAAACCCTATTCAGATAAGGTTTTGCAAGAGCTAATAGTGGAATGCAAAGCAGTTGTACCAACCTATGTTAGAATAATCCGGTTAATTCGCGATATTCCTGGAGAGTCGATTGTTGCCGGCAATAAAATTACTAATTTGCGCCAAGTTATGAAAGATAGGGGCGTAAAGTGTGATTGTATCCGTTGCCGCGAAGCTAAAGATCAACCGATTAAAGATTATCGAATAAATATTGTTAATTATCCGGCATCGGGCGGTCAAGAATATTTTATTAGTGCGGATAGCAGAGACGGGAAAACTCTATTCGGATTTTGTCGTTTAAGACTTGATTCGGAGAGCCCGGTTGCCCCAGCGCTTATTCGCGAACTTCATGTTTATGGTGAGTTAGTGTCGGTCGGCCAGAGAAAGAAAGTTCAACACAGTGGATTAGGGAAAGAGCTGCTTTCAGCAGCAGAAAGGCTGACCAAAGCGGCTGAGCTTAAAAAGATTGCGGTTATTTCCGGGGTAGGAGTGAGAGGCTACTATAAGAAGTTAGGATATAAAATGGAGGGAAATTATGTCGTTAAAAACAATAAATAGTTGTTTTTGACAAAAAACTTCCTCTAAATTAAGATTAAGTATATGAAATACGATCACCTAAAACAACAAGATCCAGCCGTTTGGGCTATTATTGAGAAGGAGGAAAACCGGCAAAATGAAGAACTGGAGCTGATCGCTTCGGAAAATTATGTTAGTCCGGCAGTTTTAGAGGCGATGGCGACAGTTCTGACAAATAAATATAGCGAGGGTTATGCCGGTAAGCGCTATTATGGCGGTAATTATAATATTGATGAAATTGAAAATTTAGCGATTGAGCGCGCGAAACAATTATTCGAAGCTGAGCACGTTAATGTCCAACCTTTGTCTGGTTCGCCGGCGAACGCTGCGGTTTATATGGCCTTCTTAAATCCGGGCGATAAGGTTTTGGGGTTGAAGCTCGATCATGGCGGGCACCTGTCACATGGCCATAGCGTAAATTTTTCCGGTCGCCTGTATAACTTTGTCCAATATGGCTGTAACCCGGAAACTGGGATTATTGATATGGATGAAGTGCGGGAAGTAGCGCTTAGAGAAAAACCAAAAATGATTGTTGCTGGTTTTTCTGCCTATTCCCGAGAAATTGATTGGCAAAAATTTAAAGATATAGCTGATGAAATCGGCGCCTATACTTTTGCTGATATTGCTCATATCGCCGGACTTATCGCTGCCAAACAATTAAAGAATCCAGTGCCGATTTTTGACGTCGTATCTACGACGACGCACAAAACTTTACGCGGGCCGCGCGGCGCGATTATTATGTGTAAAGAAAAGTTCGCGAAGCAAGTTAATAGCGCGGTTTTTCCTGGTATGCAAGGCGGGCCGCATGATCATATCACTGCCGCTAAAGCGGTAGCGTTCGGCGAAGCCTTAAAACCGGAGTTTATCGAATATTCTAAACAGATAATTAAAAACGCCCAGGCTATGGCCGCAGAATTTATTTTACGAGGATATAAGATTATTTCAGGAGGAACCGATAACCATTTAATGGTTATAGATTTGAGTACTAAAGGTTTGGTTGGTAAGGAAGCAGAAAAAACCTTAGAGAAAATCGGTATCTCCATTTCACGCTCAACTATACCTAATGACCCTAATCCGCCCATGAACCCATCAGGCATAAGAATCGGTACGCCGGCAGTTACCACGAGAGGCCTAAAAGAAAATGAGATGAAGATGATTGTAGATTATATTGATGCGGCCCTACAAAATAAGGATGATGAAGAAAAATTAAGCGCACTTAAATTAAAAGTAAAAGAATTGTGCGGAAAATTTCCAATCCCGACTAAATAACGGGATATAAAAAATATGGTGCAAAAAATAGACGGCCGCGCGATTGCCGAACGAGTAAAGGATGAAATTGCGCAACAAATATATAAGTTTAATGGACCAAGGCCGAACTTGGCCATTATTTTAGTAGGCACCAGACCGGATTCTAAGCTATATGTTTCCTTAAAACAGAAAGAGGGAGTTAAGGTCGGAGTTGATACCCACTTGTATGAATTAGAAGAAGAGACTAGCGAAGAAAAATTATTAGAGATAATTGACTTTTTGAATAAAGATGATTTGATTGACGGGATTCTAGTCCAGCTTCCTTTGCCTTCGCAATTCAATACGGATAAAATTATCGCTAGTATTAATCCGGAGAAAGACGCAGACGGTTTTCACGAAAAACATCCGGATTATATTATGTCTCCAGTCTTAGCCTCCATTCTAGCGTGTCTTGGAGAAATAAAATTCGACTATAAAGATAAGGTAGCCTGCGTACTACACAACTCAGATGTTTTTGGATTAAGCGTTAAAAAAATACTGGAAAGCAGAGGTATGAAAGCAATTTTGAAAGAGGAATCGGAGCAAGCAGATCTTATTGTGAGCGCATTAGGTAAACCAAATTTTGTAAAAAAAGAAATGATTAAAGAAAAAGCGGTTTTGATTGATATTGGGATTACTAAAGTCGGCGATAAAGTCCTAGGCGATATTGATTATGAAGATGTGAAAAATAAAGCTTCTTATATAACACCGGTTCCAGGAGGAATCGGCCCTATGACAATCGCTTTTTTGTTTAAAAATGTCTTAGAGATTTTTAAGGCAAAGAAATAAAAAAAACCACCCAGATGGACGGGCGGTGTGGTTGTGCCTTTTTGACGTTGGCTTTAGTCTTTTTCATCCTCTTCGCCGAGATGGGGATCATGCAATATCTGGTAAATCCGGTTATTTTTATGGAAGAGGGCGAGGAAGGCCATGATGTCGAAAAAAGTTACGGTTATGATAGCCGCATAGCTGCCAATGTTTTTAGGCTCATTTATAAGCACTAAGATGGCGGCCGCAGTCATAACTGCCAATAAAAGAACAAAGGTGATCTTTACTATCTTTTGCATTTTACAGAGTTTTAGGTTCAAATTACTATACCATATATATAAAAATAAGTCAATGCTAGCTAAAAAGAAAGAACAATTAAAGGAGCTACTCAAGATTCATTTCGGCTATGAAGCTTTTCGGCCTGGTCAAGAAAGGGCAATTGATAATATTTTGCAGCATAAAAATACGGTGGTTGTTTTGCCGACTGGCGGCGGCAAGTCTTTAATCTTCCAACTACCCGCTTTGATTCTAGAAGGCGTGACCATTGTAGTTTCACCCTTGATTGCTTTAATGAAAGATCAAGTCGATTCTCTAGAGAGAGTCGGCATACCGGCCACATTTATTAATTCTTCGATTTCTCCCGCCGAAACAGAAAAACGTTTAACTAAAATCAAAGAGGGTTATTATAAGATTGTCTACATAGCTCCAGAACGTTTTTATAATAAAATTTTTGTCCAAGAATTAAAAAATATAAAGGTGTCTTTGTTCGCGATTGACGAAGCGCATTGTATAAGCCAATGGGGGCATGATTTCAGGCCAAGTTATTTAAGATTAAAAGAGGCGATTAAATTTGTCGGTTCGCCGGTCGTTGTTGCTTTAACCGCCACTGCGACTCCAGAAGTCCGCGATGATATCGTGAAACAGTTGGCGCTTGAAGATCCGGAAATAGTTATTACCGGTTTTGCGCGACCCAACTTGCAGTTCGCGGTCATGCCTGCGGCTAACGGTCAAAAAATTGAGAGCATCTTGAATCTGCTTACAACTAACCCCGAGCTTGGTTCGGGTATAATATATGTTGGCACGCGCGCGCGAGCCGATGAAATAGTCGAGGTTTTAATCGACAACGATATTAAAGCAGTCGGTTACCATGCGGGCATGGATACTGAGAGCCGGGATTGGGTGCAGAATAAATTCATGAGCGGCGAAGCCCAAGTCGTGGTGGCGACGAATGCTTTTGGCTTAGGAATAGACAAAAAGGACATTCGTTTTGTTATCCATCATGATTTGCCCGGTACAATCGAAGCTTATTATCAAGAAGCGGGCCGCGCCGGTCGAGATGGCCAGCCCAGTTTTTGCCTTCTTTTTTATCACGCGCAAGACCGTTATTTACGGGAGTTTTTTATCAAGGGCGACAATCCGGATCCGAATATCATTATTGAAATTTATGATTTTTTATTGCGCCGCGCCGGTTTAGAGGTTGAATCTTCAGCTTCCATCCTAATTACTTACGCCGAAATTGCACAAAACCTTTCTGACTCGGTTCCGGAAATGGCGATTGGCACAGCGCTTAAGATTTTAGAGAAAGAAGGTTATATTTCCCGCCCTAACGAAAAAAATTCGAACTCTTTCTTGAAGACAAAAAAAGACTGGTCAGAGGTGGCCGCTTCAATCGGCAAAAGAGCAAAAAGCCAAAGTGAAATAGTCGAAAAGTTAGGAGAGAAATATCATTCTGATTTAAAAAAAGGCTGGGAATTCAACCCGGAAGAGGTTTCCATAGTCTTAAAAGTTAAAAAAGATTCGCTATTACGGACGATAAAGAAGCTAGCTGAAAAAGATTTAGTTGAATATCGACCGCCTTTTCGGGGAACGGAAATTAAAATATTAAAAATAGTCGAGCCGGAAGATCTTAATTTAGATTTCAAAGCTTTAAAAATGAAAGCAGATCGCGCTTACGAGAAATTAAATGAAATGGAAAATTATGTTTATCATCTAGGCTGTCGGCAGGCCTATATTCTTAATTACTTCGGCGACTCAAAAGCAGAGCCGTGCGGACAATGCGACGGCTGCCTAAAAGTTAATAAAATAAAATTACGCGGCGGTGAAGATTATAGCCGAAAAGAATACTTAAGCTGCTAATATGAAATCAAGAACAGATCAAGAATTATTGGAGCTAGTCCGGCGTAATTATCAGGAAATTGCGGCTGATTTTGATATGACGCGCAAAAAAGAAGTTTGGCCTAAGATAAGAGAACTTGCTGAATCCGTTAAGGATAATTCTAAAGTATTAGACGCAGGTTGCGGCAATGGGCGTTTGCTGGAGGCTTTAGAAGGCAAGCAGATTAATTATTTAGGGATTGATAATAGTCCGGCTCTAATTAAAATCGCTAAAGTTAATTATCCGTCTCACGATTTCAGAGTTCACGATTTATTAAGTCTTAGCCGGCTGCCAGAAGGCAATTTTGATTATATTTTTTGCTTGGCCGTTCTGCAACACATACCCGGTCGGAAGCTCCGTCTCCAGGCACTCCAAGAATTGAAAACAAAGCTAGCTCCTAGTGGCCAGATAATAATCAGCGTATGGAATTTGTGGAAAAATAAGAAATATAGAATCTTGCTTTTTAAGAATTATTGGCTTAAAATTACGGGAAGGAACGGACTTGGTTTTAATGATTTGCTATTTTCTTGGAAAAACAGCCGGGGAGAAAAAACAAGCGAACGTTACTATCATGCTTTTACTAAAAAAGAATTAAAAAAATTAGCGCGTTTAGCCGGGCTTAAGCCGCAGAAACTAGAGACAGATAGGTATAATTATTGGTATATTTTAAAGTAAAATAAATAAAATAATTTTCACAGTTCTTCACAATTCTAACGCATAGACTATGGACGAAAAACCCGATCTTTTAACACCAGAAACAAGGGCAAAGCTTGAGGAGGCCATCTTTGAGGGGATTCTGACTAATGAGAAATTAATATCTATTCTTAATTCATTAGTTAAGAAGAACAATAAGCAAAAGAAGAAGTCCCAGCGGCAGAGCATAAAAGAAGCGAGCACAGAGTATCGCTTAAAGAATTCAACGGTAATTTCTTCAGCGCAAAGCCTGCGGGTTTGGGAAAGTCTCGCAGTGGCAGAAAAGAAATTACAAATGAGTTCACCGGTGAGTTCTGATCGCGTCTTTAATGATCCTCGGTTTAACTTCAAGAAAGCCGCGCTTAACGGGCTATCATTATTAGAGATGGCGGAAAAATTTCCGGAGCACAATTGGGGAAGGTATAAAGAGACTACTAAAAAAAATACCCCCGGCCATTATCTGATAAGCTATGAAAATCCTCTAGCTAATCTGTCGCCCGAGAAAGAAAAAGCGCTTCACCCCGAACAATGTTTCCGTTTAGATTTTAATCTGACGGTTGAATTGATTTTGACCATTCATAACCTCGGCGGAGAAATGCCAAATCTTTTCTACCGCACGACGTTTACCACCAGCCACTTTAAAAACCCAGAAGAAATCTGTGTCGGATTCGAAAAGGGGAAGTTGACGTTTTTAAAGGAGAGTAAAGTAAGAAAAGAAGGCAAAATGGGCATCCTTTTGGTAAAAGACGAGGAGTGGATGAAAGACGACTAAGGCTATGCAGTAATTTGGCTGATTTTCAAATAAATCAGCCCTTTTTATTTCTAGTTTTTGGCTGTTAAAGATTTTTCTTGACACCCCCCAGGGGTGTATGTTAATATAGAAAGATATGAAAACAACCGAGCAGAGAATTAATAACATAATCGGGCAATTAGAAGGGGCTAAAAAAATGCTAAACAAGAAAGAGAAAGATTGTTTCGCTCTTATTATTCAATTAAAAGCGATCAAATCAGCTATGGCCTCCTTAATGGAAACAATAATTGCTGCCGAATTTAATCATTGCTTATTTGATAAAAAAGTAAAAGATAAAGAAAAAATTACAAAATTTTTTAATGAGATAATAAAAAAATAAAAATAAATTTATGGCGAAAGCACAAGAAGTGACAAAAAATAATTTTTCTTCGGAGGTCCTAAATAGCGGTTTGCCAGTTTTGGTTGATTTTTGGGCGACCTGGTGTATGCCCTGTCAAATGATGGCACCTGTTTTAGACGAGTTAGCCGGAGAAATGGCAGACAAGCTTAAAATCGTAAAAGTTAATACCGAAGACGGACCAAATCAAGATCTTGCCATGGAATATCAAATTCAGAGTATTCCTAATATGAAATTATTTAAAGGAGGGAAGACTATCGGGGAATTTATCGGCTTAAGAAACAAAGAAACTCTTAAGGGGGAGATTGAGGCATTAATCAAATAATAATTTTATGAGCATTTTTTCAGATAATCTTAATCGATTAAAAGAAATCCAAACAATCGAGGGGATTAGTGATAGTGATATGGCTGTATTGCTTGAGCCGGTTCAGACTAAATATGCCGAACTTGATATTCAGGGAAAAAAATATCCGGCTTGGAGAATATTATATAGCCAAGCAATCGGGCCCGGCAAAGGAGGAATTAGATTCCATCCCGAGGTTAGCGAGGACGAGGTTAAGTCTTTAGCTTTCTGGATGGCTTTAAAAAATTCTTTAGCCGATATTCCTTATGGCGGCGCCAAAGGCGGGGTGAAGTTTGATCCGAAAGCGGCCAATAAGAAGGAGCTAGAAGAGGTGAGCCGTAAATACATTGATAGTTTTTATGAAATTCTTGGCCAGGATAAAGACGTCCCAGCCCCCGATGTCTATACTAATGGGCAAATTATGTCTTGGATGCTTGATGAATACGAGAAAAAAGTTGGACATCATGAACCAGGAATGATTACCGGTAAACCAGTTGAACTAGGCGGTATTGCTTTGCGCGGTGATGCGACCGCTCAAGGAGGCTATATTGTGACCAAGGAATTGTCAGCCAAACTAATACATAAAAAAGAAATTAAAGTTATCGTCCAGGGGTTCGGCAACGCCGGATTATTTATGGCGGAAAAATTGTATAAAGATGGCTATAAAATAATCGCGGTTTCCGACAGCAAGGGCGGCATCTATAACGAAGAAGGCTTAAATATTTCAGAGTTAGCAGCATTTAAAAATAGCGGTCAGGCTGTCGGCGAATGGAAAGAAGGAAAAATGGTTACCAACGCCGAGTTGCTTGAATTACCGGCGGACATTCTAATTCTAGCCGCTTTAGAAAACCAAATTACTAAAGAGAATGCTGAAAATATAAAAGCAGAGTATATTGTAGAATTAGCGAACGGCCCGATCACATATGACGCGGATAATATTCTAGCCAAGAATAAAAAGCTTGTCGTGCCTGATATTCTTGCTAATTCCGGCGGCGTTATTGTTAGTTACTTTGAATGGGCGCAAAATCGCACCGGGCAAATACTAGACGAAGAATATCTCCGTGGTTTACTAGAAAAAAAGATGAGAGTTAATTACGCACATGTTTATGATAAGTATGAAGAAAAAGGCGGGGCAATCACTCTTCGCCAAGCAGCTTATATAATTGCTATTAAAAGAATTCTTGCCGCGGAAAAATATCGGGGAAGAATCTAAAATTAAAATCAGAGGTAAACGAAAATAAAAAAGGCCGGAGGAAACCGGCCTTTTGGTTATTATGAACGAGCTTGGTCGTCACATTTTTTTGCCAACCTCCGCTTTGGCTTTGCGGGGCTGTAAGAATGACGTTGATACAATGAACACAGCCGCAGTCTTGAGCTCTCTTTGCAGAAACTCATAGAGGCTGTCGCGGGAAGCGGGCGGCTCGAGAAGCATCTCGAGCGCCTTGATAGCGCAGTATTGCTGGTAAAGGATGAGGTGCCTTTCTCCGGCCTGTTCCATCTTCTCCCAAACATCACTGCGGATGTTGAAAGTAAGGTTGCCGTTGTCGGCCTCAAATTCCCAGTGGTTTCCATTGCCAGGCAACTCCTCATAGATGAATTGAATACCCGTGCTGTGGCCTCGGACCAATTTGCGGTGTGTGCCTTTGGGGCCGGCCACGCCGTAAGGAGTGTGTCCGAGGTGGCCTTTGCCGTTGAGCTTTTCGGAACTGGAGTCACTTGGTTCGCGTTCGGATGAACCGGGTAAATCGGGTTTCACGGAGACTACTTTGAAAGATTGCTCTTTCTTTTTGTCGGTGAAGCCTTCATGTCCGATACCGATACTTCCAACCTTGAAAGACTTGATTACTTCCAGGAGATGGGGCATATCCTGTCGGATTTGTTCTTCCAGATGGCTCATGGCTACCGAACCAACGGCCTGGAGCCAGAGATCTTTTTGGCTGTCTTTCAGAGAGATAATATGGCGGCTGCCGTAGTTTTTTGCCCAAGCATCAAGATGCAGACAAAAGGTAACCAAGTTTTCATCTTCATGGAATTCCTTGCGATTCTGGTGCAAGGAGCATTTTGAAGACAATATATATCCCTCGAATGTGCCTGAACGCAAGATACTCAGGGTTTCGTCACTCACCCAATCGCGGATAGAACGGGCGAATACAGAGAACGGAATCCGGAAGTCGTTGAATTTCAAACCGATTTGAACTTCTCCCTGGCGCCCTTTCTTAGTTTTAGGAGAGAGGTATAAGTTGAAACTGGTTAAACCAGTTTTTTCATCCCCGTAAACTATTGGGTCAAGCTTCTCTCCTTTGAAGTCGGCCGCCTTGAAAGTTAGAACTTCATCATTTCCTTTTTCTTTTCCACGGCGAATAGTCAGGGTTACGGTAGCATCCAGCTTTTTCATCACTTCTGAAAACTGGTTGAGTATCAGTGAGCGCAGATCAGACGAGGCGATAGTACTAATGCTGCCGTCCTTGCTGAACTTAAATAGAGCCACTTCCGTACGCCAATTTACCGGGCGCTTGTTTGGAATTTTTTTCAGGGTTTGGCTGAAGATAAATTCCGGCAGTTTCTCCTGAGGAATTTGCGGCAGTTCGCTGCTATCTAGTATTTCCTGGCAATTGAATAGCCAGCGGTGATAGCCGTTATTCATTGGGTAGGGAGAAGAGGTGATAGTAAAGCGCTCGCATTTCCCCAGCGGAGACATCAGGCCAATACCAAATTGCCCTAATTTTCCGACCTCTTTTATGGAGCTGCACACTGATTGGATAGCATCAACGAATTTTTCCGGACTGATACCGGTACCGTTGTCACGAACTCTTAATTCGCGGTCGGCGTAATTGATAAAAACGCTGACCTGGGAGCTTGATGAGTCAAAGGCGTTCTGGATTAGTTCGAGAACAACCTTAGCTAGGGTTGGATAATTATCGGTGATATACTTTAAAGCTTTGCCGATATGTAGGCCCATGGTTATTTTATTCATTATTTTTTCCTCCTGTTGTTTTTATAAGTTTGAACAGATTTCTCGCTGCATAAAGCATTCACCAGGTCGGAAACCCGGAAGAACACATTGGAAATTTGAAAGATGCCGCGCTCGTCTTTCCCTAAGGAATTACGGAACGCCTGTCTTTCGTTGGGTGAGGACTCGACCAGTTTTTTTAAGAGCGGTTCAAGACAAGTAGAGATGCTGCCGATTGTATGAATCAGATCGATTGTGAGCTGTTCCTGATTAGTACAGCTAATCGGGCTAAGGGCGGCGGTCAGGGTTTGCCTGGTGGTCTCTACTTCATCTGTAGAGGTCGCCGTTGAATATCTCTCAGCAAATATTTTCATGGCCGATAAAGATATTCTAGAGTAGTTTACTTTTCCAAGTAGAACTCGGTAGAGATCGGATTCTTCCTTATAGCCGACATTATCGGCTGCCTCTCTTGGCGTAGCCGTATCCAAAGCCAGAATTTTGATGATTCTCACGATGGCTTCTTCATCCTTACTGAAATCTATCTTCAAAAAATGTCGCTCATAAAGATAGAACACCATTTTTATCAGACGCAGGCCTTTGATTGGTTTTTCGCCGCTCAACCATAGACTCAAAAGGGAGTCATCTGGGAGCTTGAAATAACTAAGAAGCCATTGAGTATCCTCCTTGGCTATCAGAGCGGAAATTTCATTCCGAAAATTTTCCAGACACTCCTGGATTCTTATTTCTTTCATGAGGTATATATTAGAATGTTAATGTTCTAGTTAATTTCCCTAATTTTAGGGTTCTCAAAACATTACTATTTTTGCCTTAAAAAGTCAATAGTTTTTAGTGGTCTAAATTGAATAAAAAAAGACGGGCTGTATAGTCCGTCTTTTTATCTAAAATTAAAGTAATTTTATTGTCCGCAATCAGCGGCGGCGGCACCACCGGCAGCGGCTGTGCCAGAGCCGAATCCGGCTGAGGGGGCGGCGCTAGAAAGAGTAGTAGAGCACTCTTTTGGAGGATTATTGAAAGCGCTACAGATAGTTTTTAGCAAAGATGCGCTGTCGCGTCCGCTCTGGATATCTTGGCCATTAATTATTAAGGTTGGAGATCCGCCGACAGAGTACTTATCATTATCAGATTTATTAACGTTAAATCCTGGGAAGCTGCCCTGATAGCCGACCTTGTTAGTATAGTTGGCCATCACTTGGAATTGGTTATCAGTTTTTGTTACACAGCTTTTAGCGGCGCTTTTATTAACGCCAGCCGTGTCTAAACAAGTGGCGGATTGGCTATTTTCTAAAAAGCATTTAAGGTAAGCGTTTAGCTTTGTCGGCTGCTCTTTTTGGATACAATATTGTAATAAATTTTCGGCTAATTCTTTTTCGCCGTGCATCGCATAGCTGCAGAACTTTAGTTGGAAATCAATTTTATTACCTAAAGTTTCTAAGACCGGCAACATTCCTTTTTCGATTTGCGTGCCATAAGGGCAATAGCTCATAACGAATAATTCGACGGTCGGTTTGTCAGTTTTCTTTGTTACGGCTGTTGAGGGAGTGGAATTAGCTGGGGTGCTGGCATCAGCTCCAGTTTTAGCGGCGCTGATTTCTTCGATATTTAGAGCTTGCGGGAAAAACAATCTCCCGTCCTTAGTCAGATAAGAATCAACAACATCGCTCGTGATATCTACTTTTACTTTATAAAGACCATATTCAGTCGTGACTTCTTTGACTGTCGCCTTGCTGCCGCTCTGCATTAAGAATTTATTGATAAATTCTTCAGCTTTGGTTTTAGCAGCATCGACGCTAATGGTTTTGCCCGGCTTCAAAGTAGTTTTTTTATCATCACCCTTGCGGAGAGATGAAGATGTGATTAACCCTAAAACAATCAAGACGACCGCGATGACAAGCAACGTGGTCCAAGTCTTTTTTTGTTTTAAAATAGAAGGAATTTTCTTCATATTTTTTTTGTTTTTATTATTATCAATTTTTATTAACTTCCTTAATTATAATGGAAATCTATACCGTCGTCAAAGTTATTTCAAGGTTTTTAAAAAATCGTCAAGAGAAGCAGGCATATCAAGAGAAAAGTCTTTAGTTTCGCCATTTTTATCTTTAAAACTTAGCTTATTAGCGAATAAAAATATTCGCCCGAAATTTAGTTTTTTATTTTGGGCTTTAGATTTTTTATTGAAATAAAGATTATCGCCGACCAAAGGATGGCCGATAGCGAAAAGATGAACCCTGATTTGATGAGTCCGCCCCGTTTTTATTTTTACTTGAAGCAGAGTATAATTAACAAAATTTTTCAGAACAGTATATTCGGTTATCGCTTCGCGCGCTTTGAAGAAGCCGTCAAGATTTCCTTGGTCGCGTTCTTTGGGTTGGCGACGGCTTAGCAGATTAGCAGTATTTAAGGGCATAGCGGCCATCTTGTACCCCTCGCTGGATCTTTTAATGGGGAAATTAATAGTACCGAAATTATTTAACATTTTACCATGGACTAGGGCGGTATACTCTTTATTAATATCGCGGTCTTTAAATTGCTTTTTTAAATTTAAGAATGTTTCGTTATTTTTAGCTACAACCATTAGTCCGCTGACTTCTTTATCGAGGCGATGGACTAAGCCGGGTCTAATTGGATCGTCGCCGACGGTTTTAATACTAGGATAGCGTTCAATTAAAAGATCGGCTAAAGTGGAGTCTTTAATATTACCGCCGCCATGGACGGCCAGTCCGGCCGGCTTATTAATAATAAGATAATCTTCATTTTCAAAAATTATCTCCGGAAAGTTAGTTTTTACTGTATCCATGTTCATATTTAAAAATTAATTCCTGGGTCATAAGTTTGGCCGCTGCCCTTAGCTTGTTTTTTGAAAATTGACCTTATATCTTCCGGGCTTATACCCCCGAGAAGGAATAAAGCTAAGAAGTAGATTAAACTAGCTAGGATTATTATAAGTAGCAGGCTCCAAAGAACCGTGTGGTAGCTGATTGGACAAAAATAGATAAAAGCCCCCATAATCGCACCCGCCAGTAAGGCCTTCAAAAAAGCAACCGGGCTAGGGAGGAAGCGGCTGTATTTAAAAATACAATAAGCTGAGAAGACGGCAATCAGCACTTCGCTATAAATAGTAACTCCGGCGGCGCCTATGTAAGAGTAACGGGGGATGAGAAAAAGATAAGCCGCCAGAGAGCTTATGCTAGTAAAGACGTAAAAGCCGATCATTTTCTTCTGTTTATCGATAGCAATGACAGCATGAGAAAACATGGTGCCCAAGAAAATCGCAGCAACGGCAAAGATGAGAATTTTTAAAATATCACCCGCCAGAACGAAATCATTGCCGGCCACAAAGAGCATAACTGGTTTTCCTAAAAATTGAGCGCCGATTACTAAAGGAATGGCGACGATCGCCATGACGTCAAAAGATTTTTGCAGAACTTTTTTAAAATAGAGTTTGTTATTTTCTAGCCAAGCGGCCGTGAGAATAGGCAAAATCAGTCCGGCGAACATGAAAGGAAGTGTCGTCAAGACATCGATGATTTTATAAGCCGCTCCGTACAAGCCGACCACTTCCGGTCCACGGAATAGAGATAAGATTAAGGTGTCGGCTCGCAGATAAATCAAGTTCAAAACAATGGTGATAGCGAGCGGCCAAGAACGATTAATAATTTTTTTCCATAAAGACAAATCAAATTCAAATTTTACGGTAGCAAATTTAAGAGCTAAAAGATAATGGAGGAGAAAGCTGGCTCCGCTTGAGGCAATGGTCGTTATTAGGATGCCGGCTAAACCGCCGTCTATTTTTTTTGTTAAGATAATGCCGAGAATTAAAACGACCCGGCTTACGACTTCAGCTAAGGCAGATCGATCCATGTTTAATTTTTTTTGGAAGAGGCCAACCAGTACTTGATTAAGAGTTGGAAAAACAAAAGAAACGGCGGCAATAAGAACGCCAACTTTCACTGCAGCGCTATATGGGAAGAAAATTACGGTGATGGGAGCTAGGCCCAGGAAAAATAAAGCCGAGACCAAACGAAGGCTGAAGAGATTATTAAGGATTTTGTTCTCATCGCTTTTTTGACCACTGATCATCTGGACAGTAATAAGAGTTAAGCCAAGATCGGCAATAACAGCAAAAAAGGTTAAGAAAGTAACAATAGTCGTATATTCACCGAATCCAGTCTGGCCCAGATAGCGGGTGATAAGAGCAAGCGAAAAAAGACCGAGAACGGTCGAAACTATTTTGCCGGCAATTTGGATTAGAGTATTGTGGGCGATTTTCTTAGCTAAACTCATTTCTTGTGTATTTAGGGTTAATTTTATATAATAAAGATAGAGCTTCGCCCGAACAAAAACAAGGGCTAAGCGGTAACTCAATTATACCATACTTATGATAATCACTAAAAAGCACGTTTTATCGTTTATTTTTCTAACAATCTTTGGTTTTATTCAGTTAGCCATTTTTTCTTCGCTCGCACAGCCAGTTTCAGCCCAAACAGCGAGCAGTTCATTATTCAATAATCAGATTGGCATTAAAGAAGTTGGCCAGGTTTACGGTAATAATAAAACTGATGTAAGGGTTATTGCTGCTAAGCTAATAGTAGTTGTTCTGGGTTTTTTGGCCGCGATTTTCTTAGCCCTGACTATTTATGCGGGCTTCCGCTATATGACAGCGGCCGGTAACGAGGATCAAGTAAAGAAAGCTGTTGCTCAAATTAGAGATTCAGTTATTGGTTTGCTTATTGTGCTCGCCGCTTGGGCTCTAACCTACTTCATTTTAAGAGTTTTAAGCCGAGCGGTTAATAATCAAGTTATGATTTTTTAGGAGCCAGATTAACGGTCGGCCGGTTTTGACAAAATTATTGGATATGTTATTATGATAATAGAAAGCTAGTTGTTTATAACAATTAGCTTTTTGTCTTAAAAATTAAATCTCGCCTTTAAAAAAGGCAGCAATATTAATAAATATATGTCAGAAATAAGTACCGCGATTAAACAGCTGTGCGAAGAGAAAAATCTCGATTATAAATCGGTGATTGCCGCGATTGAGCTCGCTCTCGCTGCCGCCTATCGGAAAGATTACGGTGAACGCAATCAAAATATAAGAGTAAAGTTTGACCCCAATACGGGGAACTCGGAAATTTTTGATGTTAAAACAGTCGTAGAAAATTTGCCTGAGCAGGAAGAGGCGGAAATGCTTCAGAATCTTTATAATCCCAACCCTAAAGAAATAAAAAAGGAGGAATCTCGGGCCGGTTTTTACGTTCCCGAAGAAGAGATAATTGAAGAAGGAAAAAAGAAATTCAACCCCAAGACTGATATTCAGATTAAAGAAGCGATGATTTTAAAACACGAAGCTAAAGTCGGTGAAGAAATTATCACCGATTTACCAATACCAGAAAGCTATGGACGCATGGCCGCCCAAACCGCCAAACAAGTTATCATTCAGAAATTGAGAGAGATGGAAAGGGATATGGTTTTTGGCGAGTTCAAAGGAAAAGAAAGGGAAGTTGTTTCCGGTGTTGTCCAGCGCCGCGAAGGACGTTTTGTCTTTGTTGATCTAGGTAAGGCGATTGGTCTTTTACCGGCGGAAGAACAAATATTTAATGAACGCTATAATCCCAACGATCGCTTGAAAGTCTATATTAAGGAAGTGCGCGAGGGACACAAGGGTCCGGAAATAATTTTATCGCGCCGTAGTGAAGAAATTTTAAAGAAAGTTTTTTATTTGGAAATTCCTGAAATCGCTAACGGTTTAGTCGAAATAAAAGAAGTTGCCCGTGAAGCCGGCTCCCGCTCGAAGGTTGCTATCGCCACTGAAGCGGAGAATGTCGACCCGGTCGGTTCTTGCGTTGGCCAACGCGGCAGCCGCATCCAAACTATCATTAGCGAATTAGGCGGAGAGAAGATTGATATCATTGAATATAATGAAGATTCTGCTAAATTTATTGCTAATGCGCTTGCTCCTGCTAAAGTGGTCTCAATTGAATTAGAAGAATCAGAGCACAAGGCGATCGTTAAGGTTGCTTCCGATAAGCTTTCTTTAGCTATTGGCAAGAATGGACAAAATGTCCGCTTAGCAGCCCGTCTAACTGGCTGGAAAATAGATATTATTGAAGCGGCAGAAGATGGCGAGAAAAAAATTCTAGCTAGCGATGGCGAAAGCATGGAAATACTCGATGAAAACCAAATTTTAGAAGAAGCCAAGATGAATACAGAAGATATTAATGAAGAACCGGTTGCGGCCGATATTACGGAAGAGCCAAAAAAAGAAGAAAAGAAAATTAAAAAAACTAAAAAAACTAAAAAAGAATAAGCAACAACATTATGATGATGACATTATTCATTCTCGGAAGCGCGCTTATCGCCATTATCTATGGTGGTATCGTGATTGCTTCAATTTTGCACATGCCTGAGGGCAATGACAAGATGAAGGAAATAGCTAAGGCTATCCAAGCCGGTGCTAAGGCCTTCTTAAATCGTCAGTATAAATCAGTGGCGATGGTTGCCGTTGTTTTATTTTTAATCATTGGATTCATCCCGGAGTTAGGCTGGAAAACTGCTCTCGCTTTTATCATTGGGGCTGTTTTTTCCGCATTGACCGGCTATATTGGGATGTTTGTGAGTGTCCGAGCTAATGTTCGCACAACCGAAGCGGCGCGTGGCGGTTTAGCCAAGGCTTTGAACGTCGCAGTTAAGGGTGGTAGTGTTACCGGTATGTTAGTTGTCGGCCTCGCCTTAATCGGTACGGCGGGCTTTTATTTTTTGACGAATGACTTGCACGCCTTAATCGGCTTCGCTTTCGGCGGTTCTTTGATTTCTATCTTCGCCCGTTTAGGCGGCGGAATTTATACTAAAGCAGCTGACGTCGGCGCTGATTTGGTCGGTAAAGTTGAAGCCAGTATTCCCGAAGATGATCCTCGAAACCCAGCAGTTATTGCTGATAATGTCGGCGATAATGTCGGTGATTGCGCCGGCATGGCAGCTGATTTATTTGAAACTTACGCGGTTACCTTAATTGCAGCGATGGTTTTAGGTTCTTTAACTTTTATCGACAATAAAAATATTATTTTATTCCCGTTAGTTTTAGGAGCAGTTTCAATTATCGTTTCCATTATCGGTATTTTCTTTATCCGCTTAGGCAAAAAGAAAAACATCATGAGAGCGCTGTATAAAGGTTTAATTGCCGCCGGAGTTTTAGCGGCTATCGCTTTTTATCCGATTACTAAGTATATGATTGTCGGCGGTCTAAGCATGAAAATTTATTTTGCTAGCTTAATCGGTTTATTAGTTACTGGTTTACTGGTTGTTATTACCGAATACTATACTTCAACCGCTTTCAGTCCAGTTAAAGGAATCGCGGAAGCTTCACGCACGGGTCACGGTACTAATGTGATTGCCGGTTTAGCGGTGTCCATGAAATCAACCGCCCTTCCTGTTATCGTTATTTGTTTAGCCATTCTCGGCGCCTTTTCCTTAGCTGGCCTATATGGCGTGGCGATTGCAGCTATGGCGATGTTATCAATGGCTGGCATTATTGTTACGATTGATGCTTATGGTCCAATTACGGATAACGCCGGAGGTATTGCGGAAATGGCTGAGCTCGGAGATGATGTCCGCAATATTACTGATCCCTTGGACGCAGTTGGCAATACGACTAAAGCGGTTACTAAAGGATATGCCATTGGCTCGGCCGCTTTAGCCGCTCTGGTTCTATTTGCTGACTTTACTTATAAGATAAAAGCATCCGGCGGCGCTGCTCAGTTTTTGATTGATAACCCATATGTTTTAATAGGTTTATTTATTGGCGGTTTACTTCCATATTTATTTGGGGCTATGGCCATGAAAGCGGTCGGCCGTGCTGCAGGTGCAGTCGTTGAAGATGTCCGCGCTCAGTTCAAAGAAAAAACAGGAATTATGTCTGGTACAGAAAAACCAGATTATGGCCGCACGGTTGATATTGTCACTAAAGCGGCCATCAAAGAAATGATTATCCCAGCCTTGATCCCGGTTGTCGTGCCGATCATTGTTGGTTTTGTCTTTAATATGATTATGCCGGGCAAAGGCTTGGAAGTTTTAGGCGGTTTACTTGTTGGCTCAATCGTCACCGGTATTTTTGTTGCCGTTTCTATGACCTCGGGCGGAGGCGCCTGGGACAACGCAAAGAAATATATTGAAGCGGGTAATTTCGGCGGTAAAGGTTCTGACGCTCACAAGGCAGCTGTTACCGGTGATACAGTTGGTGATCCTTATAAGGATACGGCCGGCCCAGCCATAAATCCGATGATCAAAGTTTTGAACATCGTTGCTCTCCTCATCGTTGGCTTATTGCTCTAAGTTAGAAAAACAAGAAAATAAAAAAACACTCTCGATTTCGAGGGTGTTTTTGTAATGAAAAAGACTTGGTTATGCAAATCCAAGTCTCTAAACTTAAGGGTTTGGTAGTCTTTGTTCACCTTTTTTTCTTGATTGCAAATAAAGCCCAATTCAAGAACGGCCACATAAGTATCCAGCTTTAAGCCCCTGGCAATACAATGCGGTACGAGCTCGGCTAGCAGCAGGAATAATTCTGATGGTGAATACAGCGATTCAATTTTTTGACCTTTAGTATCACCAACTTTTTGAAAATATCCCTGACTCAGCAAGTCGTAAAAGTATTCGCGAACAGGGATGCAAATGCCAACGCGCAGGATTCCGCCTCGGCGGATAATTTCTTCCTCGATGCTGGTTAAAGTGAACGGTTTCCCGGATAACGCGAATTCATTTATCACGGAAACCGATAATTCGTAGTCGGACAACTTTACCATGTTTTAGGGGTTTTGAAAGAATTAAAAAAATTTATCATTTGATGATAGCTTTGTCAAATAAAAAACGCCCAGCAAAGGCCTTAAAGCGGATTGATCGGGTTGGTTGATTTTTCTTAAAAAGATGCTACAATGAAGGCAATTAATCAAGAATGATAAGCGGGTTTAGGCCCGCTTATACTAACTTAAAGATAAATATGCAGGTAAACAAAAAAGATTTGGAAAAATCACAAATTGAATTGACAGTTGAACTTAGTCCGGAGGAGTTTGCGCCTTATATTGAAAAAGGCGCCCAGAAAGTTTCCGAGGAAGTTAAAATCGAAGGTTTCCGCAAAGGCAAAGTGCCGTTAGATATTTTAAAGCAAAAAATAGGCGAGATGACTATTTTAGAAGAGGCGGCGCATATTGCGGTTCATAAAACGATTGATGAAGCAATTGAAAAGAATACGATGGAGCGCCAGGCTATAGGACAGCCGCAAGTAAATATTACGAAGCTGGCTCCAGCCAACCCTTTTGAATATAAAGTTATTGTTTCTCTTTTGCCGACTATTTCTTTGGGGAAATATAAAGATTTAGGCTTAAAGGCAGAAGAGGTAAAAATTGACGATAAAGAAATCGAAAAATCCTTGCGTGATCTCCAGGAAATGCGTGCGCAGGAAATCCTAGTCGAACGTGAGGCTAAAGAAAGCGACAAGGTTACAGTTGATATTAAAATGTTTTTGGATAAGGTACTGCTTGAAGAGGGCAATCATAAAGAATTAGCAGTTATTTTGGGTAAGAATTATTTCGTACCCGGATTCGATGATAAAATAATTGGCGCTAAGCAAGGTGAGGAAAAGAAATTTTCTTTGGCTTATCCCGATAATCATCATCAAAAAAACTTGGCGGGCAAAATGGTTGAATTCGTCGTTAATATAAAAGGCGTCTACGAAAGAAAGCAACCAGAATTAAATGATGAGTTCGCTGGTTTTTTCCGTTTGAAAAATATGGAAGAACTTTGGGCTAATTTGAAAGAAAGTTTGCTCCACGAGAAGAAACACAACGCTGAACTGCGCAATGAGTCAGAAATGATCAGTAAAATTGTCGATGATACTAAATTTGGCGATTTGCCAGATACGATTATTGAAAGCGAGAGCCGTAACATGTTAATGGAGCTTGAACAAAGTGTTACCCGCCAAGGGGGAAAGTTCGCTGACTATCTTAGCCATATTAAAAAGACTAAGGAGGAGCTGATTATAGAACTATTGCCGAACGCCGTTAAGAGAGTTAAGTCGGCTTTGGTTATTCGAGAAATTGCCGTGGTAGAAAAAATTGAAGTTACTCATGAAGATATTCACCACAAGATCGATGAATTAGAAAAGCAATACGCGGGCAATAAAGAAATTGAAAAAATGCTGCACGAAGAAGGTTATCATACCTATCTCAGCAATATTTTGACTAATGAAAAAGTGATTGCAAAATTAAAGGAATGGAATTATGCCTCAACTGGCGACAAACAAAAAAGCTAACTTTGATTATCAGCTTCAAGAAAAATATGAGGCTGGTTTAGTTTTGTTCGGCCATGAAGTAAAGGCTGTCCGGGCTGGTCAAGTTAGTCTTAAAGGCAGTTTTATCAGCATCCGAACAAAAAATGGCCATCCAGAATTATATTTAGTCAATTGCCAGATTTCTCCCTATAAAAACGCGGGTCCGTTGCCAGACTACGATCAAATGCGGGAGCGGAAATTACTTTTAAAGAGTCATGAAATTGGTCATTTATTAGGTAAAAAACAGACCGAGGGCTTGACACTAATCCCGTTAAAAATATATACTAATCATAGCTTTTTAAAGCTTGAGTTTGCTGTTGCTAAAGGAAAGAAAAAATACGACAAAAGAGAATCAATAAAGAATAGGGAAGTTGATCGGCGTTTAAGATCGTTAACAAAAAGAAGTTAATTAAAAGATAGTTGATTCGGGGATGAAAGGAATCGACAGTCGGATCTTTTTCTGAATATTCAAGACGCGCTTAGCTATCCGCGCTAAACTGGCTAAAAAACATAAATGCCAAAACGGCAAGAGCTTTTACTTGGTTAACTCCGAGTTATGCTCCAGTTATGGCCTAATAAATAAGGCTATAACCATCGACGGGCTGTGAGTCTTCATAGCAGTCAATCGGTGTCATTAAACATGAAGATAGATATTATTCGTTCCTGTCGGATAATATCGAAACAAAGGAAGGATCGCTTTAATCGCTTTTGTTCGATTTTTGATGGTTAAAGTTAAAAAAAATAAATCGATCTACTCTTGTAAACGTATTTAGGAAAACCGATTGGACATGGGTTCAACTCCCATCATCTCCACCCTGCCGCGGTGGCGGAACTGGCAGACGCGCTGGACTTAAAATCCAGTTGTAGCGATACAGTGCGGGTTCGATTCCCGCCCGCGGCACTTTAGCGGTATAAATAAACGATACGCGGGTATCGTATAGTGGCTATTATGCGACCTTGCCAAGGTCGAGAGAGGGGTTCAATTCCCCTTACCCGCTCCAAAATAAAAGCACAGACGAATGTCTGTGCTTTTATTTTGGTATGAATAAAAAGGGAATTGAACAGGTTGGAAGCGAGACGCGAGATACGGCGGAAGCCGGAGCGAGCGGATGAGCGTCGCTGAGCCCGAGCTGGCGTAGGGCTCGGCGCCAACCCAGGACGAGTGAAGCCGCCGCGCTTCCGGCGGCGGCGAGCGAGACCCCTCTTACCCGCTCAAAACAAAAAGCATCATTTAATTGGTGTTTTTTTATGCTTGTTGTATACTATAGATATAAAATTGAGTTAATAAATTTATAATTAAACTCCAAAAATTATGAAAGAATTAGACAAAGTTTTGGATCAAAATGAAAAAATTTTTTGGGAAGGTGCGCCAAGTTTTTGGCCTTTTGTGTTTGGCGGCTCAATTGTCACTACTTGTTTTGGTTTGTTTTGGATGGTTTGTTTAATCCCTTTCATCGGATTTGCCATATTCGATATTTTATTTGGCTCGCATATATTCGGTTTTGGTATATTACTTTTTCCTCATTTTTGGATAGGAATTATTTTAGTTTTTGGAATTCCTATTTATCAGACCCTGGTCTATAAACACACATATTATGCGATTACTGATAAAAGAGTAATTTTGCAAAAAGGCTGGATTGGCCGTGATTTTGAAATTATTGATTTTGATCAAATTACTAATACCGAAGTAAATGTGGGGGTTTTTGATAAGTTATTTGGTAGAGGTAATACCGGAAGTATATTAATTTCTACAGCCGGCTCCCTAACTTACACGCGGCAGGGAACAGTGCAAAAACCCTATACTATTAGAAGCGTTAATAACCCGTATGATGTTTTTAAATTTCTTAAAATAACCACCTTCAATGTAAAAACCGATATTCAATATCCGAATGAACTTCGTCCTGATAAAAATCCAGGTTACAAGACCAATTATAATCCAAATGATAAATAATTTTTTTTGGTCTTTTGGGGTCCTTAACTATAGGGTGATTTTTTTAAATTTATAATCAATCTCCAAAAGAAAATCACTAAACAAAAAGAACGAGAATTAATTCTCGTTCTTTTTGTTTTTTTAGGGCAAAAATAAAAAAACATCACTGGGTGATGTTTTCTAATCAAGGCTGGATTGAGCCTTTGTTCAGTTTTTGCCGAAGTATTGGAGGATCTCTTCTTTCGAAATGTTTGGCAGGCAGACGCCTATGAGTTGTCCCCTTACGGCAGTGATAACCTCTTCGTGGTCGATTTCAATCCTTTTTAGCTTGTCAAAAATTGCAATTTTATCGCCGTTTTGGATACCGACGGTGTCTCCTTTGGAGACGTTGCCGTTCATTACTTCACCGACGGCAACTAAGCCGAAAGGTTTTTGCATTATCTGTACGACAGCAATAATCGCGCCATTGGCGGAGTTCAGATTGAAGGTTAATTTCATGGCGAAAAGTTTAGTTAAAAAATGTACGGATAAAAGGTAGGCTTATTTTAAGATTAGTTTGCTCTATTTGTCAACTTTTAAGCTCTTTGAGCTCTTGTTTTACGTTTATTTTTCGAGGAGTAATGATTAATAAGATTATGGCCGTTATCGCGCCCGTTATTCCAAGAACGGAAAAAGCGCCGGAATTTCCTAAGCGATCAGCGATAACGCCAGCAAGCATCGGACCGATAACATAACCAAGATTTGTAAAAAAGTCCTCCAGGCCCGTGATTTCCTTTTCAACGTTCGGGGTTTCGCTGATATAATCGGCATAAGCACCATTAATAGACGGCCAAGACATAGAAATAAACATCGAAGCGATAAAAATATTTAGAATCAGAAATATTGCTTGATTAATAAAGAAGGTAGCCGCTAAGAAAAGTGAACCGAGCAGAAGCGCGGTAAAAGCAGTCCTTTTTTTCCCGAATTGTTTTGTTAAAGCGCCGACTATCCAGCCGACCAGTAGGGCGGGGAGAGAATAGGCGGTCATAAAAAATCCGGAAAACTCTTTCATGCTGCTGAGGCTTTCTGCAAAAATCGGCCCGACTGTCCAAAAGAAAGAATCAATGAAGTTAAGCATGAAAGTTAAAATAAGGACAGGCAAGAGGATGCGGCCCAAATCGCTCCAGACTAAAAGTAATCCGCGCCAAGTTTTTTTTCTTTCCCGATAGGCAGACGGGATATTAATCGCGCCCTTATCTTTAAGAAGATATAACAGGATAAAAAATATAATCGCTATGATTAAAAATATATAGGCCATTATGAGCGGCTTATAATTGAATTGATCGGCGATTAAAAACCCAACGGCGATAGGCGCGACCAAGAATCCAATTGACTGGAAAATCTGTAGGAGACCGAAACTGCTGACATGATCCGTTTTTTCCGTATGGCGCGCTACAAAATCAAAGCTGCCGATATTCCTTAGGTCATAATAAACCCCCCATATCGCCATCGCCAGCAGATAAATAAAAAAAGCGTTCGCTTTAGATAGGAGAAGAGGGTAAAACAGGCAGATAGCCAGCATGATTAAAAATATACGTTTATAATAGGTATTTTTAAAAATGCGGCAGGCGATAAAATCAAAAAAAGCACCGGCGATAGAGGATGTTCCGATAATGACCCCCATTAAAGCTTCGGATATGCCTTTTTCGCTTATCAAAAGTGGAGTCATATAGGAAATAGTTCCTTCGTATATCGCCCAAAATAACAGCATTAGGGCAAGAAGGTAAAGCGAAGCTTTACTGGCCGTATAGTTTTTAGCGTACTTAGCGAGAAGTCTTAAAATTGGCATAGATTTTTGTCTTTAAATACAGTTAAATCTTAACATAATTTTTTTTATTAGACTATTCAGGGAAATAGTATAGGCTATTGTCTGATATTAAATGGGTATGGTATATTTTTTAGGTAATATAATATGTTATAAATTTATGAAAAAATTAACTTTTTCGTTCGCTGTAATTTTTGTTTTTTTGTTTTCTTTGTTTTTGATTAAACCCGTCCAAGCCGGGCCAAGCTGGCCGGGGGCCGGCTCAGGAACAGAAGGGGATCCGTATTTAATAACAAATTGGACAGAACTAAACACGGTTCGCGACTTTTTAGACAGTAATTATAAATTAACAGCTGATTTGGGCACGAGTACGGTTGATTATGTCGGCATTGGCGATTCCTGGTCTTCTATCGGCAGTTCGGATACTCCGTTTACCGGTGTTTTTGATGGCAACGGACATCGGATTGTTAATTTAATTGTAAATTCACCTAGCAATAATTATGTAGGTTTATTCAGCGTTATTAGTATGACCGCTAAAATTAAAGCCTTGGGACTAGATAATGTTAATATTGATGGGAAAAATTTTGTCGGCGGTTTGGTTGGCGATAATCGAGGATATATATACCAATGCTATACTACCGGCAGCGTTACGGGAGAACAGACAGTCGGCGGTTTGGTTGGCGGTAATTCCGGTGCCGGCGCCTATGTCGTCAATTCTTATTCTACTGCGAGCGCCTCTTCTATTCGTAATGACTTACCGTATTATCGGGTTGGCGGATTGGTCGGCGGGCAAGATGCGTATATCCGCTACTCTTATTCTTCGGGTCAAGTTTCTTTATTAGTGGCTACATCAAGCACAACACAATCGGGTGGACTGCTTGGTACAAGCCATGATGCGGTTGTGGATAGTTCTTTCTGGGATATGAATACCTCAGGATATAGCACTAGCGAGGGCGGATCGGGAGCCATGGGAATTACTACTGCGCAGATGGCAAGCTCGTCTACTTTTACTGCCGTTGGTTGGAATTTTGATGATATTTGGACTATCTCTAATGGTTATCCTCATTTTCAATGGGAGTTCGATAATCCATATGTACCAGTTATAGAAATAAGAACCTGCCAGGAACTGCAAAATATAAATAATTTACTAGATGGCAATTATTCTATTTCTGAAGATATTGATTGTTATAGTAGTACTCATTTAGGCGGACTTCTTTATAATTCTGGCAGCGGATTTACGCCTCTGGGTACGAGTTCAACGCCGTTCTCAGGCATACTTAATGGTAACGGCCATAAAATATCGTATATATTTATTAACCGCCCGGATAGCGATTATGTTGGTTTATTCGGGGCGGTAGGTACGAGCAGTATAATTAAAAATATTGGAGTAGTTAACGTCGAAATAACTGGTGCGAACGCGGTTGGCGGCTTAGTTGGACAAAATAATAACGCAACAATATCTAGCACGCACTCTTCTGGAGTTGTGACGGGTAGCGGTCGGACTGGCGGGTTAGTGGGTTTAAATAACGGAGACATCTTTAACTCTTATTCTAGTGCTACGACTACAAGCGATTTGATCTCCGGTGGTTTAGTGGGCGAAAATAATAATAATATTTCTAATTCGTTTTCTTTCGGGGTTGTAGGCGGAAGAGGGGCTGTCGGCGGATTAGTGGCGACCTCGACAGGCGGCTCAGTCATTAATTCTTTTTGGGATACAGAAGCTTCTAGCGCCTCTACGAGTGCGACCGGAACCGGTAAAACAACGAGTCAGTTAAAAACTAGAAGCACATTTACTGGCGCTAGTTGGAATTTTGATACCACTTGGGGCATTGATACTAATCCAGAAAAGAATAACGGCTATCCTTATCTTCTTTGGCAAGCTCCTTTTGTATTGAGATATGAAGCTGATTCTAATGGTTCAATCAGTGGGCCCAATACGCAATTTGTCGGTTATGGGGATTCTCCAGTATCAGTTGAAGCGGTTCCTGATGTTCACTATGAGTTTACTGAATGGAGCGATGGCGGAGTAAATCCAACGCGCACGGAAAATCAGGTTTACGGAAATAAGAGTTTGACAGCCATGTTCTCTGTTGACACTAGCACAACCTTTACTGTTGAATATACGGCTGGTGAAGGGGGCTCTATTAGTGGCAGCGCCAATCAATCCATAATTTATGACGGCAGCGGAACGTCTATCACTGCCGTGCCTAATTCTGGATATTATTTTGTCCGTTGGAGTGATAATGGTACAACTAATCCGCGTACGGAAACAGAGGTAAAAAGTGATATGACAATTAGCGCGGTGTTTAGTAGATTAACTTCAAGCGGCGGCGGTTCTTCGGGTGGCGGCTTGAGCAACCAATGTTCATTAGTAGTTTATTCTGATTGGCAGCCATGCGTTGGCGATAAGCAATTCCGTTCTATCTCATCTAGTCTGCCAACAGTTTGTACTCTGACAGTCACCCAGCAGTTGGGAGCGCAGAGGACTTGCAGTTTAACTGTGTCGTCTGGGCTAGAACACTCAACTAGCACCACCGGTATGATAGAGCCGGAAAAATCCTCATCTTCGCTAAAAATGATAATTGATAGTGAAAAGGGGCTAACCAACAAGACAGACATCAGCTTAATTAAACGTTTAGCCGGTCGTATTTTATTGCAGACAGAACAAGCCGGACAAGCTTGGTATTTAGACCCGTTATCATTAGGAAGATATTATTTAGCCGATGGCAGCAGCGCTTATAATGCTTTAAGAAAATTTGCTTTGGGAGTTAAGGACTCTGAAATTATAAAAATTCCGGTCGGGCTAGAATCTCGTTTTAAAATGACTGACAGCGATAGCGATGGTTTGCCAGACAAATTAGAAGAAGCTCTTGGGACAGACCCTAATAAAGCCGATACGGATGGAGATGGTTATCAGGACGGTTTAGAGCTGGGGAATGGACACGATCCGTTAGGCCTTAAAAAAATTATTTATTCTAATAGCTTGATAAACCGCCTCAAAGGACGCATATTAATTCAAACTGAAAAGCGCGGACAAGCTTGGTACGTCAACCCCGTAGACGGTAAGAGATATTATTTGGCAAACGGCGAAGCTGCCTATCAGATTATGAGATATCTTTCTTTGGGAATTAATAATGATAATATCCGGAAAATAAAAGTTGGAGAATAAATTCTTAAGCAACAAAAAACTCTCCTAGGGGAGAGCTTGAGGAATACCGACCGGCTTGAATTTGAAATAGGATATAAGCAATATTATCCAGAGTAGTAAACTGAGTCCGTTAATAATTTCTAACGGCCAGATGCCCATGATAATAGCGTAGCTAAGCCAGAATGAATTTGAAAATAAACTGACTATAGCTTGTCCCGGATGAACTGAACCGGCATTTTTATTTTTCCAAATTTCCAATATTTGTGAAAATAAAGCCCCGCCGATAACTAATCCGAAGATTAAAAATAGTAAATCTTTTTGAGGAACAAATATAATCAGGGGGAGGACAACAAACGAGCTCAGGCCGATAATTTTTTCTTTTAAACCGATAGCTTTAAAACGTAAAAGGTTGAATACAACGGTTAAAGCCAAGGGTCCGAGGAGACCGTTGAAGGTTAGAGCCAAACTGCTCCTGTTCAGGCCATAAATGATGACTGCCAAGGCGGAAAATACGTAATAAGAAAAGAAAAAAAATGAGACGGATTTGCCTGACTGATTTTTTACTATTTTATTATTTTGTTGAATCAAGGCATAGGCCTGAATAATAGTAAAAAATATAGTAGCGAAGAATAGGAGGGTTAAAAGGTTGGCTCCGAAATTCTTTATTTCAGTAAATCTTTCCATCCGGCATATTTTTGGGTTAGGTTATTATTTTAAAGGGCTATAATTGATTTTGTATATTATAACGATATTCAATTTATGTCAATAGCTACTTTTAGTATGTTATTGACATTTAAAAAATAATGTGGTAGGTTAAAAGGAAATAATTTTTATTATAAAAAATAAAACGTTCATTTAAAACTTTTTACCCATGAAAAAGCAAAAAACACAGCACGAGCTATGGGTCGAAAAGTTCGGACATCTTGTCCGTAATTATAAACCCATACCCAACCCCGAGTTGGCAAATGACCCAAACCTTAAGAGTTTCCCGCCTAGCAGCTTATGCGTCTGCGAAAACGGAATAGTAAAGTATTTGGCGCCAGACCCCCGCTTCCACTTTTTTAGAATTCTGCTCAATGAAGAAAAACGCTATTGGCAGAGAAAAAAGACGGGATCGCTCCTCGGAATGGGACTGGTATACCTAAATTGATTAAACCTCTTGCGTAAAGAGGTTTTTGTTTATCTTGACATAATATTATGTATATGTTATAATTTTATTAGACATAACCAGGTTTATTTATTATTATATATAAAGAGAGTTAATTAACTAGTATAAAAAATTATGAAAGAGACATTAACTAGCAATACGGAGACCTTAGAACCAGTTAAAAAAGAGGTCGCCAATGAATCGACTTTGATCGATACTCAAAAACTAGCTGAAGAAGCTATAGTTGAAGAAGCAAAATTAATCATGGCTACAGAGCATGATAAACAGATTAGCGGTGAAGAATATGCAAAGATTCAACAAGAGATTAAAGGCGTAGAAAAACCAGAATCTAAAGAGGCCGCCCTTGAAATTACTCCGGACGGAGTAGTTGCAAATCTGCGCGCTATGCAGAAGAAACATGTCGAAACCTATGAAGCAACAGAAAAGGATAAACAAAGCAAAAGATCGCTAGGCGGTAAAATTTGGAATTTTATGACTAGCCAGGGCGGAGCCACCACTGATGCTGAAGTTTTCCGCCAAAACGAAGCGCGTAGAACCAAGATAGAGTTGAAAGCAGCTGATTTCTTAAAAAGTCAAAATCTATCTGATGTGGCCGCCATGAAACTTATGGATGCGGTAGATGGCGTGGGCACTAAATATAATATTACCGACGGAAGAATAAAAAATGTAGTTTCTATGCTAGAGTCGCAAGGGCTGAAAGGAGATGAGTTAAAAAAAATAGCTCATGCAGTCTTGGCCGAATATCAGGCCACTAATATCGACGGCCCAGAATTTGATAAAATGAAAAAAGAAACCAAAGGAATGTTGGAAGAAAAGCAGAAATTCCAAAATTCCCAAAACGTTGCGATATAATAGTTTATTTGCTTTATTTTATACTAAAAAATTCGTCCTTAATTGGACGAATTTTTTGTTTAAGACTAAGATTGACAGAGAGCGAATTATCATTTATACTATAGATAATCAAATTTAATAAACACCTCTTAAAATAACCTTTGGATTTTAGGGCTTAATAAGCCCAGGTGGCCAGAGGGCTTGGTCGCAAGACTAGGTTAGGTAAAAATTTTTTTATATGGAAGACAAGAATCCAGAAGTGACTAGTGAATTTGGACAGTTGCTTGAAAAAGATACAATCAAAATTCCTCAAGTCGGCGACATTGTCAAAGGCAAAGTCGTAACCGCCTCTAAATCAGAAGTGAAATTAGATGTGGACGGTATTTTAATGGGCATTGTCCGCGGGCCAGAACTCTATAATGAAGTTGAAGAGTTCTCGAGCTTAAAACCGGGTGATGAAATCGAAGCCGCTGTTATCGACGAAGAAAATGAAAACGGCGAGCTGGAGCTCTCTTTTCGTCTAGTCGGGCAAGAAAAAGCTTGGAATAAATTACGCCAAGCGGTTAAAGATAAAACTACAGTTAAAGTTAAGATAGTTGACGCCAATAAAGGTGGGCTGCTTAGTCGTTATTGCCAAATTGACGGCTTTTTACCGGTTTCCCAATTAGCGCCTGAGAATTATCCGCGCATTTCCGGCGGCGACAAGAGCAAAATTTTAGAGAAATTAAAATCTTTTGTCGGTTCCGAATTTGAGGTAACCGTTATGACTCTAAGCGAAGAGGATAATAAAATTATCTTCAGCGAAAAGGATGTTTGGAATAAGAAGCAGAAACCAGCCCTTGATAAATATAAAGTTGGCTTGCAAGTCGACGGTAAAATTACAGCGATCACTAATTTTGGTGTTTTTGTTACCTTTGGAGAGAATATTGAAGGCTTAGTTCATATTTCCGAATTAGCTTGGCAGAGAATTGATTCTCCAAGTGAGATGTATAAGGTTGGCGACAAAATCAAAGCAGAAATTATTTCAATTGATGGCGCTAAAGTTTTCTTGAGCGCTAAGAAATTATTAATTGATCCATGGTTAGAGGCGAGTGCTAAGTATAAAACCGGCCAGATTGTGTCAGGTACGATTTTGAAAGTTAACCCATTTGGCTTGTTTGTTAAGCTAGATGAAGAAATCCATGGCTTGGCTCATGTCAGCTTATTAAATATTAGCGCCAAAGAAAAAATTACTGACTTATATCAACCAGGTGAAGTTAGAAATTTCGAAGTTGTTAGTATTTCTCCGTCTGAGCATCGTTTAGGCTTAAAATTGGCTGGTGAAGGTAAAGAGGTTTCTAAATCGAAAACCGAGAAAGCTAGTAAAGCGAAGAAAGCCGAAGAAAAAGAAGAAGAAATAGAGACGGAAGCTAAAGAAGAGATTAAGGAAGAAGCTAAGGCTGAAAAAAAAGAAAAGAAAGCTAAAACCGTTAAGAAGGCTAAGTAAATTTTAATCAAAGTTTATCGAGCTATAAAAAGCGTCCGAATAAATCGGGCGCTTTTGCCAAAAATGTCTTTATAACCTATAATAAAAATACTTATTAATCCCAAATACATGAAAAAATTAATTAAGAATTTTTTGGTTTTCTTTGTCGTTTTTTTGCTAATTGCGGCTATTTTTAGTTCATTTTCGAGCGGAGCAGCTAAGAGCAATATAGTCGGCATCGAAGCGCTTATTAACCAAATAAATAATGATAAAGTTTCCGAGATTGTAGTGAGCGGCAATAAGTTAGCCGTTACCCTTAAGGATGGTTCTAAAGAAACAGTTGCTAAGGAACCAACCGAGTCTTTGTCGGCTCTGCTCAGTAATTATAAGGTAGATCCGGCAAAATCAACGGCGATAAAAATTTCTGTAAAAGAGGAGACGGGCTGGGAATATTTTTTAGTTAATATTGCGCCCTTCTTGCTTCCTTTCGTACTAGTCGGCGTTTTTATCTTCTTCATGTTGCGTGGAGTACAAGGAGCTAACTCGCGCGCTATGAGCTTCGGTCAATCAACGGCCAAAGATTTTAAACCGGATGAAAAAAATCGAACGACTTTTAAAGATGTAGCCGGTGCTAAAGAAGCGAAAGAAGAACTTAAAGAAATTGTTGAATTTTTAAGATTCCCCAAAAAATTTCATGAACTGGGCGCGAAAATTCCTCGAGGAGTCTTATTGTTAGGGGCTCCGGGGACAGGAAAAACCTTACTCGCGCGTTCGGTCGCCGGTGAAGCAAAGGTGCCATTTTTCCATATGTCTGGTTCTGAATTCGTTGAGATGTTCGTTGGTGTCGGCGCTTCTCGCGTCCGCTCCTTATTCGATAAAGCGAAGAAAAACGCTCCTTGTATTTTATTTATTGATGAAATTGATGCTGTTGGTCGCCGACGTGGGTCAGGAATGGGAGGCTCACACGATGAAAGAGAGCAGACCCTGAATCAAATATTAGTAGAAATGGACGGATTTGAACCGACACAGAATATTATTGTTATTGCCGCGACTAATCGGCCGGACGTTTTAGACCCGGCCCTGCTTCGTCCGGGGCGTTTTGACCGCCGCGTTACGATTGATTTGCCGGATTTAAAAGATCGCGAAGATATTCTTTTGGTTCATGCGCGGAAAAAACCTTTAGCTAAGGGAGTAAACCTAAGAAAGATTGCTGAACGTACAGCTGGTTTTTCTGGCGCTGATTTAGCCAATATTTTGAATGAAGCCGCGATACTTGCAGCTCGTGAAGATAAGAAAGAAATTGTTAACGAAAATTTGTTTGAAGCGATAGAGAAAGTAATGATCGGCCCGGAAAGAAAAAGCCGCGTCATTAATGATAAAGAAAAAAAGATAACAGCCTATCACGAAGCTGGCCATGCCCTAGTTTCTCATTTTTTGCCCGATGCTGACCCAGTCCATAAAGTTTCAATTATCTCCCGTGGTTCGGCGGGCGGCTATACGCTTAAAGCGCCGACCGAAGACCGCCATATGCACGCTAAGTCTGAATTTATTTCTGAGATTGCGGTTTTGCTTGCCGGCCATGTCGTGGAAAAAGATATATTCGGCGAAGTAACGACTGGCGCGACCTCAGATCTGCGCCGAGCTACCGCTTTGGCCCGAAGTCTGGTGACCGATTTCGGCATGAGTGATCACCTTGGTCCGCGCACTTATGGGCAAAAGGAAGAAATGATTTTCTTAGGGCGCGAAATTCATGAGCAACGTGATTATAGTGAAAAAGTGGCCGAGAGAATAGACGAAGAGATCGCCGGTTTTATTAAACAGGGCGAAGCCAAGGCACAGAATATCATTGATAACCACAAAGAGCAGCTAGAGAAAATCGTCTCAACTCTTCTAGAGAAAGAAACGATTGAAAAAGATGAATTTGAGGCGGTTATGGGCCCGAAACCCTCAGCTTAAGTTGACTAATAACGTCTTTACGTTATACTAAAAATGTAATCATTAATTTTTATTTTATGGCTAACCCAAAAAAACAAAAGACCCATTCAGCAACTCATAAGGGCCGTTCCCATTTAGCGCTTAAGAAGCTTACTCTAACGAAATGCCCGAAATGCGGGAAGATGCGCAAGCCGCATACTGTCTGCACTTTTTGCGGTACCTATAAAGGGAGAGTTGTTTTAAAAACAAAGACAATCAAAGCTAAGAAAAAATAATATATGTCTAATCGACATTTAGCTCGAACTATCGCTCTGCAAACTTTGTTCGCCTGGGATTTTAATGGGAAAAAAGATAGCGATTTAGAACGCCTAACTGCGGAAAATTTTGCTAATTTCGCGCCCAATTTTGATGACGGTGGCTTTGTGAAGAATCTGGTAGCCGGCGTTCGAGATAGTGTTGTTAAGATTGATAAATATATTATAAAGTATGCGACCGAGTGGCCGCTTGATCAGATTACGACAGTTGACCGCAACATTTTACGTCTAGGAATCTTTGAATTGCTTTATACATCTGTGCCGCCTCGCGTCGTCATTAACGAAGCGATTGAAATTGCTAAGAGTTTTGGAGGCGATTCTTCAGGGAAGTTTGTTAACGGCGTCTTGGGTGCTCTATATAATGACGAGCCGGAAATTCAGAAGCGCGATAATAAAGAAGAGGCGGAAGCCGCCAAGGTAGAAGAAGAAAAAAATAAAACGAAAGAAGATAAGACAAGCGAGACGCCCAGTGAATAGGCGTCTTTTGTCCATATCGCTTAGGTTAGATTTATGACGAGCAATGATTTAGTAAAATTACAAAAAAGAATCGGGGTGACCTTCAAGAATGACAGCCTGTTGAAACAAGCGCTGGTTCATCGTTCTTATCTTAATGAACATCCTGACTTTAAAATCGGCCACAACGAACGGCTAGAATTTTTAGGCGATGCCGTGCTTGAAATTGTCGTTACCGAATTTTTATATTTAAATTTTGCAACTACTCCGGAAGGGGATTTGACTAACTGGCGCGCGTCGCTCGTTAACGCTAAAATGCTGTATGAGATTGCCGCTGAATTAGACGTTGAGGGTTGCTTGTATCTTTCTAAAGGAGAGTCGCGCGATAAGAATAAAAAATCGCGTCAGTTCATTCTTGCTAATGCGATTGAAGCGATTATCGGTGCGATTTATTTGGATCAGGGAATCGCAGCCGCACAAAAGTTTATTTTAAAGAATGTGGTTTCTAAATTAGATGATATTTTGAGAAATCAAACTTATCTCGATCCTAAATCCCGTTTTCAGGAGAAATCACAAGAAGAAAAAGGAATAACGCCCCATTACCAAATTCTTGATGAAATCGGTCCGGACCACGCCAAGATTTTTACAGTTGGCCTTTATCTGGGCGAAGAGATGATAGCGAGCGGTAAGGGATCATCAAAACAGGAGGCACAGGTAGAAGCCGCCGCAAATGGTCTTAAAAAAATGAATTGGTAAATTATTTTTACAATATGGATATTAATAATCTTTTTAAGTTGGCCGCCGAAAAAAAGGCATCAGATATTCATCTGCTTTTTGGGCAAAGTCCTATTTTTAGAATTGACGGGCAGCTAGTCGATATTAATGAGGTTGTGCTTAATGGCGATTTTCCGAAACTGACCGCCTTGGATTTAGAAAATTTTTTAAATACTCTTTTGACTAAAGAACAGAAGAGCCGATTTCTTGATAAGCGAGATTTAGATTTCAGCTATCAAGTCGAGAGTTATCGTTATAGAGTCAACTGCGCTTTTGAAAAAGGTAATATCACAATAGTGGCGCGTATTATTGATGAAAGGAAACCGACACTTGGCGAGCTCGGTCTGCCGCCGATAGTCAGTGATTTACTTAATCTGCCCCAAGGTTTTATTTTAATAACCGGCCCGACGGGTTGCGGCAAATCAACTACGCTGGCGGCCATGATCAACCATATTAATGATACGCGGCGCTGTAATATTGTTACGCTGGAAGATCCGATTGAATATATCTTCACGCCCAATAAAAGCATTATTGCACAACGTCAGCTTGGTAGTGATATGCTAAGTTTTGCTTCCGGTTTGAAACATGTTTTACGCCAAGACCCGAATGTTATTATGCTTGGCGAAATGCGCGACTTAGAAACTATATCGACCGCCGTTACTTTAGCGGAAACCGGCCATCTGGTTCTCGCTACTCTTCATACCTATAGCGCCTCCCAGACTATTGATCGTATCATTGATATTTTTCCGCCTTATCAGCAGACACAAATCAAATCGCAATTGTCAGCTGTTTTGTCAGCGGTTATCTCGCAACGGCTTTTGACTAGACAATCGGGCGGAAGAATTGCGGCTCGGGAAATATTGCTCAATAATGGGGCGGTCGCCAATTTAATTAGAGAAGGAAAAATTGCTCAGATCAAAAGTACTATTGAGACAAACTCTTCTATAGGCATGATTACGCTTGATCGGCACATTAAAGAGCTCTATCAAAAGGGCGAAATTAGCCGGGAAGCGGCCTTGAGACAGATGGAAGATCCGAATGTGCTTGATAATTAAAATTTTGTTAAGTTTTAGATAAAATATTGATACAGAAAAATGGCCTAATTTGGGCCATTTTTTGGTTCTTTTTAAACCCTTGACATTATTTTTAAAACAGTTATAATTGTTATCAGTTTTAACAGGGCTTAAAAAGCCGAAAATAATATGCAAAAACAGTTAAGAAATCATGTTAATAAGCGATTCTAATTAATTGCCAATTTTGCGATTACTTAGAACCGCCGAAAGCGGTTTTTTTGCGCCCCTGAGTCCATTAACAATTCATGTTAGAGTAAAGACATCAAAAATATAAGTAAGAATAATATCTTATCCCTTAATCTCAACTTTTTCGTCCGAGACGAAGGGGCTGTAATAAGATATTAAAAAACACGCTTTAGTAGCATTAGAAAATAAAAGCGTGGGAAAATCTCGTTAAGAGTGTATGGTGGATGCCTTGACATAAGAAGACGATGAAGGACGTAGCAGCCTGCGATAAGCTGCGGCGAGGTGGCAAGCAACCTTTGACCCGCAGATCTCCGAATGGGGAAACCCCCTCTATTGAAGATAGAGGAAGCTCAGCCTTTTAGGCGAGCTGGAAGACCCGGCGAACTGAAACATCTTAGTAGCCGGAGGAAAATAAAATAACAATCATTCCCTGAGTAGTGGCGAGCGAAAGGGGAGGAGTCTAAACCAAAATAACTGAGCGATTGGTCTAGTTTACTAGATTGATTGCAGAAGGTTCTGGAACCACATGTTTTTTCGGTGTTGCAAGATATTAGCGCTTGTTGCCAGATCAACGGGGCGAAGTAAAAAAAGATAATTTCTAATTGAATGAGCTGGAAAGCTCGGCCAGAGACGGTGATAGCCCGGTAAATGAAAGGAATTAACTCTTCGTGGCTAATGTTCTTAAGTAGGGCGGGACTCGTGAAATCCCGTTTGAAGCCAGGTCGACTATGACCTAAGACTAAATACTTCTTATGATCGATAGTGAACAAGTACCGTGAGGGAAAGGTGAAAAGCATCC